>Ga0073934_10002007_pt1 | contig 45075 bp, 43 predicted proteins | sample LarsenN4metaG_FD_76834 | JGI IMG/M metagenome (GOLD analysis project Ga0073934, IMG submission 76834) | Hot spring sediment bacterial and archeal communities from British Columbia, Canada, to study Microbial Dark Matter (Phase II) - Larsen... ...
GCCAAGCGCGGCGCCATCGATCCTTGCTTCCCGTCGAAGGTGGGGATTCCGCACGTCCACAACCTGCTATACGTCCACCACAAGAAGAAGCCGCTCGACATCATCTTCTCTCCCATGATTGACGATCTGCCGAGCGACCTGCCGTTCGCCCAGGCCCACCGCGCCTGCCCGACGGTGACCGTGACGCCGGAGGCCGTCAAGGCCGCCTTCATCAAGGAAGGCGATCTCTTCAAAGAGAACAACATTCTCTTCCTGAATACCTTCGTCAACCCGCAGCAGCCGACGCTGTTTGCCAAGCAACTCTTCGACCAATTCAAGGACATCTTCGGACTCTCCTGGGAAGAAAACCGCCGGGCTGTCAGGGAAGGCTACAGAGCTTTTGACCAGTTCCAAAACGGCATCCTGCGCAAGCAGGGCCGGGAAATTCTCGAGCGCCTGGAAGCTGAAGACCGCATCGGTATCGTGCTGCTCGGCCGACCATATCACAACGATCCGGGCATCAACCACGAAATTCTGGAAGAGTTTCAGAAGATCGGTTATCCGGTGTTAACCCAGGCTTCCCTGCCGATCGACGAGGACATCATCTGGCGGCTGTTCGGCGAGGACGTCAAGGCCGGAACCATCCGGCACCCCATGGATATTTCCGACGCATGGAAGAACAGCTACAGCGAAAATACCTCACAAAAAATCTGGGCGGCCAAGTACACGGCGCGCCACCCGAACCTGGTCGCGCTTGAACTCTCCAGCTTCAAGTGCGGCCACGACGCGCCGATTTATACGGCGGTGGAAGAGACCGTGACCAAGTCCGGCACACCCTACTTCTCCTTCAAAGACATTGACGAAAACAAACCTGCCGGTTCCATCAAGATTCGCGTTGAGACGATTGGCTACTTCCTCAAACGCTACCGCGAGGACATGATCTATCGCAAGCAGAAAAAGGCCGAAATCGACGCCAAGCTCAAGGAACTCGAAGCCAAGCTCCGCGCCGAACTCGGTGGCAGCTCCAACACGATTCCTCCGAGCCCGCCACCACCGGCCTATGAAATCGAAACCCCGGTGGGAATCAACACCATTCGGCACGACGAGCGAGAACGAGCCTGATGGTCAGTCCCTGACAGCCTGGCTTTGTCGATGGGGAACATTTGTCCTATTCCCGGCGCACCTCAATCGCCTCCAGTTGTCCTTTGAAGCAGCCCTGGTTATAGACCATTCGAATGGTCCCCGCAGAATCCTCGAAGGCCAGGCCGGGTCCGGCTTCGCCCTTAAAGGTCCCCCAAGCTTTCGGGACCACGCAGGCGGGCTGGATTGTCGCAGCCTGGGGGGTTAGGATTGGTCTGACGGGACACCGCAAGAAGCAGCACAAGCAACAAGCCGACTAACGCTGTTTTCTTGGTCATCTGTTCACCTCCGCAGTTCACATTTGCGACTCACCTTGGTGAGATTGCCTCTGCGATTACGGCGAATATTATTCCCGACGATACCGGGAAGCAACTGGACTAAAGGCTGGCACCCTCAGCGGGTTGCAGGTCACCGTTGGGACTGATAAGGTTCAGTCAGGAGTTGAAGCGATGCCCGATTTTGCCCAGTTGCCAGTGCTAACGGGTGAGGGGCAGGATTCGCACTCTCGCCCGCGCCTCGTCAACGACGACTATCGCGCCGGACTCGATCCATTTCTGGTGTTGGCGAAGGGTGTGAAGGACTGTTTCTCCCAGATGGGAGGGGAGGACATCCTGGTCTCGCACTTGAATCACGCTTGGCCCCCTTGCTTCGGTAGCCGCCAGGAGGATCCCAAAATCAAGGTCGTGAGTGAAGATCACATAGCCGTTCGTTCGCGCCCACTCCATGATGGCGCGATCGGTGGCTCGTGGGTCGCCTGCCTCCGACCAGTGGAGGGCCTCCCAGCCGTTCGCGCGAAGAGCTTCGTCCACGCCGGGGGCAAGTTCATGTCCACAAGAATTTTCATGATGGGTGCAGGGGCACTTCCACTTCTTCGACTCGCCACGCGGCGTAGGCCAGGGCCTGCCGCAGGTCTTCCGCTTCGAGATAGGGGTAGGCGCGGAGAATTTCCGCATGGGAATGTCCGGAAGCCATCAAACCGACAAGCGTGCCGACCGTAACTCGCATGCCGCGAATGCACGGCTTGCCGCCCATTACCTCGGGATTCGTTGTGATGCGGTCGAGCTGGGTCATAGATTGCTTGTCCTCCACCTGCGGTGCACTATTGTTACGAGATTCTCACAACCTGTCGCACGGCGCAAGTTCAATCTCCCGCCGGTTGATGATGGATTTCGATTGACGACCGGTCGGCGGTTTGCCGTTCGAGAGAATCTCCGAACACAGACGAACCGGCGCAAAACAAGACAGATATTGCCAAGTCGCAAATGCCCGTGCCACAATTGTTGACTCAGTCCTATGGCATTCGATTCCGACAAGATTATGTTTGAAATCTACCGGGAGAAGACCTATTCCGGCCAGTATCGGGTGGTGTACTTTACCGAGCTTCAGGACCACAACAAGGAAGCCGAAATCAACCGCGCCATGGCGGGCGAGCATTTCTACGACGGCTTCATCCGCCAGTTCCGCAAAGACGAGGCTAAAGAAGTGATTCGCGGCATCCTCGACCGCCTCAATAATGGCGAGCACCTGGACAAGGAAGACGTGGATCGCGCTCTCGCCCCTTTCCGACCGAGCTAGTTCGCATCCGCCATTTCGCCCGGCCCAGACTGCTAGTTTCGCGCCGCTAATCTTCGGCCACCGGCCAGCAGACCACACCGCCGGGAACAGGCTCAATGGGACGCCTCGCCCAAGCCTCGCGAAACTGTTGGAGATACTCCCGCCATGGCCTTTGGGGCAGCCGGACTACTACCAGCGAGATCCCCGCGGCCTCTCGGAGCGCCTGCGTCGCGGATTCGGCGAATAGCCGGTCCTGGGTGAGTATGCACGTGAAACCTGCCTGGGTCGCGGCGGCCATCAACTCTCCGTTGTTCAGACCACCCCAACCTCTGCGCGTCGCCGGCTCACAACTGATCCCGAACCCGGCGAGCAGGCTGATCAGATGGACGTCCATGTTGGCGTCAAGCAACCACATGCGCCGCGCTCGCTAATTCGGATGCAACCTTCAGTACTTCAGGGAGTGCCTCGGGAGGAAACGAGCCGTCAAAACTCTCGTTGATGTCTGCCACACTCATGCCATTGGCCATACACTCCAGGATCAGCGCCACGGAAAGGCGTGTCCCGCGAATGGCCAGGGCACCACCGAGTAGGCGCGAGTCGGCGACAATCCAGTGGTAGTCCTTGTAAGGTTTGGGATCGAAGTGCGGCATGGTTCGAGCTCCTTCCCGAATCTTACCAGTTGCAACGGCAACTTGCCAATGCAACACAACACGGCAACTGCTGTCGCCTTGAGAATGGAGGATTCACCCTTCGCCGATCCCCGAACGCAGCCCCAGGCGCGGGACGTAATGCGGTCAAACGGCTTTCGCCGCACACCGCGCTTTCAATTCGCGCTCGACATTTGCCACGATCGGGGCTATAAATCCTGCTGCAAACGCTCGCAGGCGAGGGAGGAATTGACATGCGACTTCGTGCGCAGTGGGGAATCATTTTCGGACTGGCTCTGGCGGTCTTAGGGCCAGCGATAAGCTGGGTGGAAGGGGCGGACAACGCGTGGGGCGACCAAGGTATCATCCACGTCAACAAGTCTCCGTATGCAAAACTGCATAGCGTTCCGGTGCGCGCCGTGACGATTCGCCCGGGCTTTTGGGATGAGCGCCGCAAGACGGCGGTCGAGAAGAGCATTCCCAGTATCTGGAAGCTGATCGAAGAGCACGGCTACGTGGACAATTTCCGCCGTATTTCGAAGGGGAAGAAGGTACCGCGCAAGGGCCCGGTCTTCACGGACACCGATCCCTACAAATGGATTGAAGGCGTCGCGATGTTCCTGCAATCCGGTGATCGCCCGGAGTTGCGGAAGATTGCGGAGGAGACCATCGACGAGATTCTGGCGGTACAAGAGCCGAGCGGCTACCTGGCCACGCAATTCCACGACGAGACGCCTACGAGCGGGCGCGCCGTGGCCTGGAAGGACCGCCTGACCCCGGAGGTCTTGGATTGGGGTCACGAGGACTACTGTCTCGGCCACATGTTGCAGAGCGCCATCGCTTACTATCGTGCAACGGGCGAGACCCGCTACCTCGACGCCGCCGCGCGCTTTGCCGACTACATCGCGCGCGAGTTCGGCCCCGACAAGAAGCCCTTCCTCGCCGGGCACCCGGTCATCGAAATGGGCCTGATCGAGCTCTACCGCACGACGGGCCACAAACGCTATCTGGATCTGGCCGCCTACATCTTGAACGGCGACAAGCGGATTGACCGCCCACCCCACCGCGCGATTTACACTTTCAGCGGAATTCCTTTCACCGACCGGACCCACATGCAGGGCCATGCCGGGCGCGCCATGTACGCGTGTGCCGGTGCGGCAGATTACTACCTCGAAAGCGGCGACCCGAAATACTGGCAGACGCTCCAAAAACTCTGGCAGGACACCGTCTCGACCAAGATGTACGTGATGGGCGGCCTCGGCTCGCGCTGGGAGGGCGAGGCCTTTGGCGACGCCTACGAGCTGCCCAACGCGCGCTCCTATTCGGAGACTTGCGCCGCCATCGGCGGCATGCTGTGGAACTGGCGCATGCTGGCGGCTACGGGCGAAGCGCGCTTCGCCGACGTCTTCGAGCGCATGCTCTACAACGCCGTCAATGTCGGCATGTCCCTCGATGGCAAGCTCTATTGCTACGCCAACCCTCTGGAGTCTCCGGGCAAGAGCGATCCCAACTGGCATAGCAGAGAAGGCACCACGCGCAATCCCTGGTATAACGTGCTCTGCTGTCCCCCCAACATCCAGCGCACGCTCGGCGCGCTGCCCGGCTACATGTACAGTACCAGCAAGGACGGCCTCTACATCCACCTCTACGATAATTCGCTGCTCGACTGGCACCTGGAAGAGGGCACCGGCCTGAAGGTCGAACAGAAAACCAACTACCCGTGGGACGGTAAGGTCGAAATCATCGTTTCACCCGCAAAAAAGGCGCAGTTCACTCTCTACGTGCGCATTCCGGGCTGGGCGTCAAGCGCCAAAGTCCGCGCCGAAGGTAAGGAAATCAAAGATGTGAAGCCGGGCACGTATCTGGCGCTCAGCCGTAAGTGGGAGGCCGGCGACCGGGTGGAGTTGGACTTTGACATGAGGCCGCAGTTCGTGGCCTCGCACCCACTGGTTTATGAGAATACCGGCAAGGTGGCCGTTCAGCGTGGCCCGCTCGTTTATGCCCTGGAACAACTCGATCAGCCGGTGGGGACATCAGTGGCCAGCGTTGGGCTGCCGGCCACGGCTACGGGCGCGGAAACCTGCCGCGCCGAACATCGCACCGACTTGCTGGGCGGGATCACCGTGGTGCGCTGCAAAGGCCTCGCCTACGACCCGGCCGGGGGGCTTACCGAACTCTATCGGACTGCCGGACCTCTTCGGCAACGCGTCGGCCCAGAGGTCGATCTTACGTTCATTCCGTACTACGCCTGGGCTAACCGCGAACCGTCGCCCATGCGCGTCTGGGTGCACTACGTGCCGACAAGGTAGGTCATAGGAGACGGCCCCCAGAAGGCTGAGGTGCGAAGGACGGGACGTGCTGGCTTTTGTTTTCATCCTTCATGCTCGAGCAGCTTGTTGAAAAACGTTTCGGGCATGTGATGGGGAGTGGTTCGCTTGTCATCCTGAGCGCCGCGAAGAATCCTTTTTCATTTCGCTCAGGGTGAACTCCGCGGAGCATCCCGGCACTCGTCGAATCCGGCCAATACGGAGACCCTTCCTCGCCGGGGGCTCCTCAGGATGACAGTTCGCAGGGCTTTTCAACGAACTGCCAGACTTCACGCTTTGCTATTCTGGATTGTGACTTCCGTTTTTTCATGTCGCGACGTCACGACAGTCTGATTCCGCTCTCCCACCAGCACCAGCACGCCCTGGCGCTGGCGGTGATCATTCGCCGGAGGTTTGGAATCGGGAAGGGCGAGCAAGCGTGGCGAGAAGAGCAGGTCGAGAAAATCCAGAAAGCGTGGAGGGCAGAGCTGCAAGGGCACTTTGAGGTGGAAGAGGGATTACTCTTTCCCGAGATGGAGCGCTGCTTGGGCAAGATTCGGCTGGTCGAAGAGCTCCTGCGCGATCACGCTTCGCTGCGCGGCCTCATCAAACTGCTGGGAACCTCCGCTGAGTACGCCCTGCTCGACGGCTTCGGCGCGCTCCTGGAAGCCCACGTTCATAAGGAGGAACGCGAGCTGTTTCGCGAGTTCGAAAAGAAGATGCCCGCGGCGGAGGCGCGCAAGCTGGGCAGGGAAATCGACGCCCGGCTCGCCAAGGTTTGCCCCGGCCTGTGAATTGAGTGATTGGGCGATTGAGTGAATGGATAAATTCCCCAGCGCAAGCCATTCGCTCAATCACCCCATTCTTTCCCTGTGGACTTTATTAGCCCTCTAACTTAGCGCCCCCACGACAGCAGAGGTGAATTCCTCCGTCTTGGCGGTGCCGCCCACGTCGCGGGTGAGGTGGCGACCCTCTTCGTAGACGCGGTGGATGGCTCGCTCGATGCGATCGGCCACATCGTTCTTTCCCAGATGGCGCAGCATGAGGATGGCGGAGAGGATCAGGGCGGTGGGATTGGCGAGTCCTTTCCCGGCGATATCCGGCGCGCTGCCGTGCACGGCTTCGAAGATGGCGCAGGCCTCGCCGTAGTTGGCGCCGGGCACAAGACCCAACCCGCCCACGAGTCCCGCGCAAAGATCCGACACAACATCGCCATAGAGATTGGGCAGCAGCAGGACATCAAACTGCGACGGCGCCATCACCAGTTGCATGCAGCAGTTGTCCACGATGACTTCGCGATATTCGATTTCCGGATAGCCCGCGGCCACCTTGCGGCAGCACTCGAGGAAGAGGCCGTCGGAGAGCTTCATGATGTTGGCTTTGTGCACAGCGGCGACTCTCTTGCGGCCGGCCTGGCGCGCGTGTTCGAAGGCGAAGCGCGCGATGCGCGTCGAAGCGCGGTCGGTGATGATCTTCAAGCTTTCCACCACCCCAGGAATGACCGTGTGTTCGAGGCCCGCGTAAAGGTCCTCGGTATTCTCGCGCACGATGATCAGATCGGTGTTCGGAAAGGGCGTGCGAATGCCGGGCAGCCTCTTGACCGGGCGGAAGTTGGCATAGAGGTCGAGCGCCTTGCGCAGCGCCACGTTGATGCTGCGGTGCCCAAAGCCGACCGGCGTAGTGATCGGGCCTTTCAGTCCCACGTGGGTTTTCAGGATCGAGGCAACGACCGCGTCGGCGTGTATGTCTTCGGTGCGCTGCCCGACGATGGGCTTGGCTTCTTTTTCTTCCCACTCGATCTCCGCAGCCGCGGCCTCGAGCACGCGGACCGTTGCCTGAGTGACTTCCGGGCCGATGCCGTCGCCGGGAATCAGGGTTACAGGGACCTTCATGCATGCTCACTTTCTGAAAGTATGCCAACCCCATTCTAACCCAATGGGTTGGGCCTCGCAGCCTTCTCCTGATGCAGCAAATTTCAAGGTCCCGTTGATCGGGTTGAAGAAATCGCGCCCGACCATTGGCGCGGCTTCGCGCGGTGCGAGCCACACAGTAGCTACTGAAGCTCAGGGACAGCTATTGTGTAGGTGACGAGGGTTCTGGGGGCGCGCGTCGCACCGGGGCAACCCGGCAAGCGGACATTTTGGCGACGCCGGTGGCGATCCTGCCCGCCAGCGGGACGTCAACCGCCGGGGCAGAGAGGGCAAGCGTGAAATCTCACGAGCTCGAGGAACGAAACTCAAATTCTATTGAAAACAAACGGCGACAACAAAATGGCCGTGCTCCCGCTTCCATTCCCGGAGGCGACACTTAGTCCCCCATCGGCCGTTGGACGATGCGCCGCGCTTCCATCACCATGCTGGGTGGCGCGACGTTAATACCGTTGATCGTGACCAGCCCGGGCTCGTAGAACAACAGCCCCTTGGCATGGACAGGAGGCAGGGGGCTGAGGCCGTTCAAATCGCTGACGCCGTAAAATTCGGTGTCAGCAAAGGTGAACACGCGGACCGGCTGCCCCAGGAAGATCGGCGAGCAGGGAACCAGGTTGAAGCCCCCAACCCTGGGATTTCCTGCGTCGACGCCCAGAAGGGGCGGCGAGTACTGCCCGCGAATAGCCTGCGGCCGCAGCGCCACGCCCTCGGCATCGAGGGTTGGGGAGGGGTCCGTATGATAAGCCCCAAAGGCGATGAGGGCTTGCCCGACGCCGATGTTCGTGGCGTCAAACGTCAACCCCGCCTGGTTGATCCCCGGCCGGACGATGCGGAACTGAGTTCCATCGGTCACGTTCACGGTCAGCGGCGAGCGTAGCGGGATGCTGCCGCTCACGTCGGGATGTTCGCCGCGCACAAAGAGAACGAACTCGGTGGCCTTGCCGGTCGCGAGGTCGCGCACGACATGCAGCACCAGCCCTTCGAAGACCGCTTTCCCCTCGCCCTGGATAGTCCCTTCGAGTTCGACTTCCTGCGCCACAATGTTGCCAGCGGTATCCACGACTGCCTCGACTTCCACGAAGTTGCCTTGTGCCAGTCCGCTCAGGCCGGAAACACCTTCGAACCTGGTCGTGCTGGTCACCTGGATGGTGAGGACGGGGCCAAAACCGCCGCGCGTCTGCAACTGGAAGCTCCCGACGAACGCGGAATTGCTGCTGGTGGTGGTCACGCTACGGACGATGCCATGGAGTTCATCAAGCCGGCCCAGCCCATCTTGCGGATGCGGGGACATTCGAGCCACGGTCATAACCGGATTTACTGTTCCGGTGACGTGACCCATCCCATCAACATGGACCGACCGGAAGAGGTGAAAATCAATCAGCAGGCTGACCGTGCCGCCTTCCGTGACCGTGACCGCCGGGTCGAGGTTAATCGTCACCGTGGCATTTTCGAGCGACGTCGTAATCGCTACGGGCACGGGCGGCGTTTGCGTCACGTCAATGACCGTGAGCTGCGCGCCCGCGAGCGTCAGCGTCATCTGCGAATACGTCCCGGCGGGCACGCTGGCGAGATTCAGGACGGTGTTGAAATCCATCAGCCGGAGGAAATCGATAGTGACGGACTGCCCCTGGCCCAGCACCGACACGGGATCGCCGCCGCCCTGAGGTGTAAGAGTGATCCCGCTGATCGTGACTGTGAAGGAAAAGACGTTGCAAAGAGGCGCATCCGTCGCCAGCAGGACGACGGAGCCATTGCCCACCCGAGGCGTTGGGGCCGGCGGGGTCGTGCCGCCGTTGCAGCCAAGCAGAATAAGGGCGCCTAAGCCTGCAAGTAACGTAACAGCAAGAATGGATTTCCGCATACCGGGCCTACCTCCGTTCGTGGCTGATAAGAATCGGACCATGCTGGAACTCAATCAATTAACCCGCGAGCATGTTAAAAGTTGCGGTCGCGCCAAACATTTCGGCGTGCTTATGCACAGGTCAGCAGCAAGGTTACGAATTTCCATTTGTTAGCGCCGATTGCCACCCGCATCTGGCCTGCCGGGCCACCCTCTACCTGAAGGAGAGGCGCTGGCGGTGAGCGGAAGTGGCAAGGTTCTCAAGCTGGTTGGCATTAGGAGCCCCCGCGCAACACCTGGTCGATGGCGGCCATTGGGGCCGTGGTGGTCAGCTCGACGCGGGAACCACTCGAGTGCACCTCAACTCCTTCAAGCAGCGTAGCGACGGCCGGAGGGAGGGGACTCGCGCCGGCGGCCGGAGAGGCGCTGCGCAGAAGGCTCAAGACCTGGACCAGAGCCGAAGCCGATGCCTCGTTCTGGCAGACGATGGAGACGTGGGTCGTGACGCCCCCACCCCAATCCATCCGATAGAGCACGGCCTCGATGGGGCCGAAAACGACGGAGGGATCAAGCGTCTGCTTGCCCCCGGCGGCGAGCCAGGGGCCCGCCGCGAGCGAAGCCGCTTTGCCAGTGGAGATGCCCCATTGCGGCGCAGTCCCTTCGAGCTCGGCCTCCCATTCGACGAACGCGGCATTGGTATCCAGCGCGGGCCGGGCTCCGGCGCGTGTGTCCAGGAGGTCCTTCAAGTCGGCCAGCCGCCCAAACGCCGCGGACGAGGGTGTAAGGAAGACGAAGACAATGTCGGTCGGATCCTCGCCCGAGCCGAAGGGATAAAGCTCATGACCCTGGTACTCGCGAATCGGGAGTTGTTGCCGCACGATCAACCGGAGAACCTTCTCGGCGTCGAAACGGCCTTCGGCGCGGCCCATCATTCCGGGGCGATCGGTGCCGGCGCCCCGCCAGCCCAGCATCACTTCGTCCACGTCCCTCTCCGGGTCGATGCCCAGCGAGCGCAGGAAGTCCTGGAAGTCTCGGAATTGGCGGTTCAGCAGGTAGGGGCGAATCTGCGGGTATTCTGCCAGACTGCGCAACTGCGCGAGGTTCACATAGGCCACCTGCTGCGTGTCCGCGGGAAAACAGGCCAGCGCATCTCGCGCCACACCCTGGGCGTGACAGACCGATGGGGGGAGAAAGAGCGAGAGCAGTCCGATCGCTTGAAAGATCGGGGCCAGGAAGTTGGTGGCAAGCTTTCTCGGCATCCTTACCATGATAGCAAGAGGTGCCGAGCGTGCGAACCCCTCGGACCCCACCCCTGTCAATAATATTCGCAGCACGTGAATGGCCAGTCCGGGTCGTTTTATCTCATTCTCAGCCCGCAACTTGGATGGACCTTGCGGAGTTTGCCGCGGAAAACCGTCGCCACCGCGTGTAGAATGTTCCGAGCACTTCAGCTAGACTGGGCTGTTAAGTCTTGCTTCCGGAGCCGATGTCTGGTAGTCTTTGAGTAGGCAGGTGGGGTGAACCTGACGTTAAGCTTGATGCAGAGGAGTACTTATGGCGATTGAGTTGACGGCCCATGCCGTCGAAAAGGTAAAGGAAATCCTGGGCCGCCAGGAGCCGCGTCCGCTGGGATTGCGTGTGGCCGTGGTGGGCGGGGGTTGCTCGGGATTCTCCTATCAGATGAACTTCGAGAATGAGGCGACCGGCATCGACAAGGTTTTTGAGTTCGACGGCCTGAAGGTGTTCGTGGACCAGGCCTCGCTCATGTACCTGAATGGGACGAAGATCGATTACGTCGAGACGCTCGAAGGCGCCGGGTTCAAGTTCGAGAATCCCAACGTCAAGACGACGTGCGGTTGCGGCAGTTCCTTTAGCGCGTAACGTCGGTTGCATGTTTGAATCGCCCCGATGTTCCCTCCAATCAGGGAGCGTCGGGGTTTGTGTTTATGGGCCACATTTGGGGTGAACGTTACGGGAAGGCGGCATCGGACGAGCCGGGCGAAGGCGGGAGCCGGGAGGCGGGCCGACGCGTGTTCTCGAGCAGACGCTCCCCAGCTATAATCAACGCGCCATGAAGATCGCACTCGCCCAGATCAACACCACGGTCGGCGATTTCACGGGCAACGTTGCGAAGATCGTTGATTATTCCCGCCGGGCGAAAGAAGGAGGGGCCGACCTGGTCGTTTTCCCCGAGCTCGCCCTGTGCGGGTATCCGCCGCGCGATCTGGTGGAGAGGTCCGAATTTTTGCAGCGCTCTGAATCCGAGTTGCGGCGGCTCGCGAGCTTGCTTCCCGATATTCCTGTGCTGGTCGGTTACGTTCGGCGCTCACATGCCCAGCACGGCAAGCCCGCGGCCGACGCGGCGGCGCTGCTCGACCGTGGCGAGGTGCTTGCCGACTACACCAAGGTTCTGCTGCCTTTCTACGATGTCTTCGACGAGTCGCGCTACTTCGAGCCGGGCCCGGGGGCGGTGGTCTGCCAGATCCACGGCGTGATGGTCGGGATCACGATTTGCGAGGACGCCTGGAATGACAAGAGCTTCTGGCAGAAACCACTCTACGCGCGCAATCCCGTCGAGGAAAGCGTGCGCGCGGGCGCTCAAATCCTGGTCAACACGGCTTCCTCGCCCTACTGCACGGACAAGATCCAGTTGCGCCACGACATGCTGAAGGCTCTCGCCTGCCAGCACCGCGTGCCGGTGATTTACGTCAACCACGTGGGCGGGAACGACCAACTGGTTTTTGACGGCTCGAGCATGGCGCTCAACGCCGCGGGGAAGCTGTGCGTGCGCGCCAAGTCGTTCGAAGAGGACTTGACTTTTTTCGACACGGAAACGGAAGGCGGCGACATCCGGCCTGCTCCGCTTTCGCAAGCGGACGAAGTCTATCAGGCGCTGCTCCTCGGAACGCGCGACTACGTGTCCAAGTGCGGCTTCCAGAAAGTTCTGGTCGGACTGAGCGGCGGGATCGATTCCTCGCTCGTCGCCACGCTCGCCGCCGACGCCCTCGGGCCTGAAAACGTGACCGGTATCGGCATGCCCGGGCCGTACTCGTCGCCCGGCAGCTTGCGCGACGCGGAGGCTCTCGCCAGAAACCTCCGGATCGACTTGCGCGTCATCCCCATCACGCCGATCTTCGAAATGTATCTCGCGACTCTTGATTCAACCTTCGAGGGGCGGCCGCGCGATGTGACCGAGGAGAATATCCAGGCGCGCATCCGCGGCAACATCCTCATGGCGCTTTCCAACAAATTCGGCGCGCTCCTGCTGACGACCGGAAACAAATCCGAATTGGCCGTGGGCTATTGCACGCTTTACGGGGACATGGCGGGCGGCCTCGCCGTCATCGCTGACGTGCCCAAGACGATGGTTTATGAGCTGGCTCGCCACGTGAATCGCCATGGCGAACGCATACCGCGGGCATGCCTTGAAAAAGTTCCTTCCGCCGAACTGCGTCCCAACCAGACCGACCAGGATTCCTTACCCCCCTACGACACGCTCGACACCATCCTTCGCGCCTACATTGAGGAGAATCTGACGGCGCAAGAGATCACGGAGAAACACAGCCTGCCCCTCGACCTGGTGCGCGAGACGATTCGCAAGGTGAACCTCGCCGAGTACAAACGCCAACAAGCGCCGCCCGCGCTCAAGGTGACGGCCAAGGCCTTCGGTATGGGCCGACGCTTTCCCATCGCGCAGAAGTTTTCCGATTGAGACTCGCGAGGCTTCCGGCACATGAAGAATCGGTTCGCGGCGAGCCTCGATTCCGTCATAAGGATGTTGAATGGTGGGATGGGCGAACGTTCTCCGCATAGAAGGCCTCGGCCTCTGCCTTGCCGACCAAGACTGGAGATCTCAAACAGCGGTCGTCGGAGCTCTACGTGCAGACGTGCTAGAATTCCGAACTCCGGCCGCCAAGGGTGAGCGGAATTCACAATGATGCAGTATCCTCCCACCGTTACATCTGCCGAATTGCGTCGCGCCTTCCTCCTTTTGTTGGCATCACTCGCCGCCCTCGCTTCCAGCAGCTCTTCGGCCACGCTGCCGCCCACGCGCATTCAGACGCTGGTACTTCCCAACGGGCTGCGGGCGTTGCTCGTGGAGAAGCGCGAAGCACCGGTGGTGAGCGTTCAAGTGTGGTACCACGTGGGCTCCAAGGACGAAGCGCCGGGCAAGACGGGTTTTGCGCACTTGTTCGAGCACCTCATGTTCCAGGGCACTCGAAATGTCGGGCCCGAGCGCTTCTCCGACTACATTGTGCGCGCGGGAGGCCTCGACAATGCCTACACAACCGAGGACGTCACGGTCTTCTGGGAAACCATCCCCAGCGCACTGCTGCCGGTGGCCCTGTGGCTGGAAGCCGACCGCATGCGCAACCTCGATATCAGCGAAAAGACCTTCCGCAGGGAGCGCGAGGTGGTGAAAGAGGAGCGCCGCATGCGCTATGACAATCAGCCTTACGGCACGGTGGTGGAATCGCTTTACAAGCTGGCGTTCACCGTTCACCCTTACGCCCATACTCCTATCGGGAGCATGGAGGACCTGGATCGCGCGAGTGTGGCCGACATTCGCGACTTCTACGACACCTACTACGTGCCGGAGAATGCGACGCTGGTGATCGTCGGGGATTTTGACGCTGCCGAAGCGCGAACCTTGATCCGGGAGTGCTTCGGCCCGATCGCGCGCGGGTCCCGGCCCATCGAACGCCGCATTGCCTCCGAACCGCCCCAGAGGGCGAAGCGCACGCTCCGCCTCACGCGCAACGTGGCCTTGCCGGCGTTTGTGGCGGGCTACCACATGCCCGCCGACGGCACTCCCGATGCCTATCCGCTGCGCCTCGCGGCGCGGATTCTCTCCGAAGGCGACAGCTCCCGCATTTATCGCCGCCTCGTTTACGACAAGCAGATGGCACTCCAGGCCGAGAGCGCCGGCAATTTCACGGAAGATCCCAATCTCTTCTTCGTGTTGGCCGTTCTCAATACAGGATTCACTCCCGCACAGGCGGAAGCGGAAGTGCTGGCCGAACTCGAGCGGCTGAAGAGCGAGCCGGTTTCCGCCGCCGAGCTCGCCAAGGCCAAAAACCAGATCCTCCGCGACTTCGTGCTCAGCCGGCAGAGCGTGCAAAGTCTGGGCGAGGAATTGGGCTACGCGGCCGTGGTGCTTAAGGACCCGGAGTTGCTCGACGCCGAACTCGACCGCTTCCTCCGCGTCACCGCCGACGATATCCAGCGCGTGGCAAGGAAGTACTTTGTCCCGGAGAATGCCACCGTGTTGGAAGTCCATCCCGCCCCGACGGGGCTGGCCGGCGCGCAATTCGGAACGATGAATGATGAACGATGAACGGAAACCAGTGAAGAAGCAGCGATCCAGGTTTCCCTCCGCACGCGGGTTTCGGCCGAGGGCGGTCGCCGCGCTGCCTTCGCTCTGCCTGGCGGGACTGCTCCTGGCCGTTGCCGCGGCCGCCGCGCGCGAAAAGCCACCCGCCCTCGCGCCACCCAAGCCGATTGTTCTGCCCACCCCGCAACTCCGCGAACTTCCGAACGGCCTCAAGCTGGTGATCGTCGAGCGGCGCTCGCTGCCCATTTTGACGCTGCGGCTCGTCGTCAAATCGGGCGCGGAATCGGATCCTCCCGGCCTGCCCGGCGCGGCGCAGCTCACCGCGGAAGTTTTGCCGCAGGGCACGACGACGCGCAGCGGGCGCGAGATCGCCGAGACGGTAGATGCCATCGGGGGGAATCTTGCGACCGGCGCGAGTTGGGACAATTCCTATGCGAAGTTGACCGTCCTTTCCGATCACGCGGACCTCGCCTTCGAGTTGTTGGCCGACGTGATTCGCCGCCCGGCCTTCCTGCCCGAGGAAGTGAAACGCAAACAGCAGCAGACGATTTCCGCCCTGGAAATTCTCCGCGACGACCCGAGCTACATGGCCGATGCCATTCTCCACGTGCTCGTCTTTGCGGGAACGCCGTACGGCCATCCGCTCGATGGCACCGTTGCGACGGTCCGCCAACTTGATCCCGGGCGCCTGCAAGCATTCCACGCGCGGCACTACCGGCCCGATAATTGCCTCCTGGCGGCGGTCGGCGACATCAGCGCCGAGGAAGCCCAGACGCGGGCCGCCAAATTCTTCGGTGACTGGAGAGCGAGCGCCCCTCCCGCCCGCCCCACACCCAGCGCCCCGTCCCGCGAAGCCCGGCGCCGCATCGTGGTAATCGACAAACCGGATGCCGTGCAGACCGAGATCCGCGTGGGGAGCCTCGCCGTCCGCCGCGACAGCCCGGACTACTTCGCGCTGACCGCCGCCAATCAGATCCTAGGCGGACCGGCCGCCAATCGCCTGTTCAAAAGCCTGCGCAGCCGGCTGGGATTGGCTTATGGCGCCTCCAGTGACCTGATTCTGCAGCGAACGACGGGGAGCTGGGTGGCGAAGACATCCACCCGCACGCGTGAAACCGCGCGCACCTTGCGAGCCGTGCTCGATGAATTGGAACGCCTGCGCACCAATCAGGTCAGCTTCGATGAGCTGAGCACCGCCAAAAGTTACTTGATCGGCCACATGGCGCTCGAGTTCGAGACGTCGGAGGACATCGCCGCGCAGACGTTGGAGCTTTTGGTGCATAATTTGCCTCTCGACTACTGGAACAACTTTCCGGAGAAGGTCCGCGCGCTCGTGGCGCCGGAAGTTTCCGGCGTGGCCAGTCGCTACCTGACGGAAGACGGCCAGGTGATCGTTCTGGTGGGCGATGCCCGGCAGTTCAGCCGCGACCTGGGCCACTTGGGACCGTTTCAGATGGTGCGTCTCCAGGACCTCGACCTCGCCTCACCCGACCTCACGCGGCCCGCCTCCACCCGCGGCCGCTAAAAGGGGAGGGAAGAGACGGTCGCCAGCCACAGGCAGTCTCTCTCCGGGAAAACCAGGGTAGGCAAGCCATGAAGAAAGCGCTGCTGCTCGCCCTCGCGCTGGCTGCCCTCGTCGCGGCCAGTGAAGCGTTGATTCTCGTCCGGGTGAGGATTGATCCCGCGCACCTTGCCTGGTTCCTGACGGGCCTTGCCCTAACGCTGACGGCGGTTGGGGGCCTGAGCGTTTCCGGCGCGGTCAAGCAATTGCGCCATTTGGCCGTGCACTGGCCCGCGCTGGCCGTGGGCCTGCCATTCTCGCTTCTCGCGCCGTATCTGATCTTCGCCTTCGGCACCGCAACGTTTTCGCTCGTGGCGCTAGGGAAGCTGATTGCCTACATTGGTGTGCCCACCCTGCTGCTGTTTCCCGACCGCCTGCACCGCGCCGAACGTGTCGGCTGGCGCGACTTTGCCGCCATGCTGGCACTGGGGCTGCCCGTGAGTGCTGGCTGGCTCCGAGGTATCTGGGTGTGGCCTCCGGACGCCGTCTTCACCGAAGGCTACGAGCTTTACCTGTTCCGCCCCCTCTTCTGCGTCTGCGTGGGGGCGTACGGGTTTCTGGTGATTCGGAATCTCGAGGGCGTGGGTTACCGCCTGGGCTTCCGTAAGAAGGACATCGTCGATGGCCTCGCCAACTTCGCCGCCTTTGCGTTGCCCGCCATCCCGCTTGGCTACGCGCTCGGATTCATCGCGTTTCGTCCGCAGTCGGTTTCGCTCGGCGAATTCGCGGCTCAACTCTTCACAATCTACCTCACCATCGCCATTCCCGAGGAATTGCTCTTTCGAGGGATTCTGCAAAACTTCCTTGTGCGCAGCCTGCGCGGGCCGCGACACGGCCTCTATGGCCTGCTGCTCGCGTCGGTGATCTTTGGCGCGTCGCACCTGCACCATGCGCCCGTGCCCAACTGGCGCTACGCCCTCATGGCGACGCTTGCCGGCATCTTCTACGGCAACGCCTACCGCACCCGCCAACGCCTCTCTTCGCCCGCCCTCACTCACGCCCTGGTCGATGTCGTCTGGCACTTCTGGTTCTAAGGCGGGGGCACGACTCCTGGTGCCCCTACGACGTCGGCTTGTGTTATGCTCTCGCCAACACTGTAGCGGGGGGTTTACCCCCCACGGAGAATGGCGGCGTAAAGTCACCTCTACGGCAACATGGACGAAAAAAACAAACTCTACTTCGGCGACAACCTGAAAATCCTGCAGCAGTATGTCCCCGACGCGAGCGTGCACCTGATTTACCTCGACCCGCCGTTCAACTCCAGCGCCACCTACAACGTGCTCTTCAAGGAAAAGAGCGGCGAGGAATCCGCCGCGCAGATCATGGCGTTTGACGCTGTAGCGCCGCTCTATGAGCGGCGGCTTTTGCCTGAGAAAGAACCGGCGGTCATAGACCGCCGCTACAGCGAGCGGCGGCCCCTATCGGAGGCGGCGATCACCGATCGTCGCTACAGAGAGTCATCCTGAGGAGACGAAGGCGTCGAAGGTTCTCGGCATTCGGGGCATTGCCGACAGATGCCGAGATTCTTCGCTCACAATGGCAACTTGTTGCAAGAAACTCGACTCTGCCGCCCACTGCGTCGAAACCCTCACCCAAGCCGAACAGAAGACGAAGGTTCCGCCGGACGGGCTGTTCCAGATCCCGGCTGGAACTTCCCGGCGCCACGTTGTAGAATCCTGCCTGACCCGGTTGGGGAGGGAAGTCCTCGCCATCTTTCTCAGGTGAAGGAGAACAGGGGGAGTCACATCATGAAACTTAATCGGATCATCCTGGCAGTCACGCTCGTGCTGTTGGGCTTTTCGGTAGCCATGGCCGCGGCGGCGAAGAAACCCAAGCCCGGCCCGCTGACTGGGACGTGGGAATGCATGTCGCATGGGAGCTCCCAGGGCGACATGCCGTTTACGCTCTATCTGGAGCAGAACAAGGAAGTGGTGACCGGCTCCGTCTCTTCGCCCATCGGCGGAACGGAAATCACCTCGGGGTCCTTCAAGAAGAAGATGGTGGAGATTCACATCGACACCCCGCAAGGCAACTACGTTGTGATGGGCAAGCTCAAGAAAAACCAGTTGAGCGGGACATGGTCCGTCGATACCGGCGAGAAGGGAACTTGGGAGGGGAAGAAAACTGCCCCGCCGAAGTAATGCCGGCGATGCCCCCGCCCCTTGCCCAAGCAGCACCCCCCGCATCGGCGAATCTGGTGCGGCGCGCCGTTCATCTGGAGTACTTCACGGTCGGCTGGAACATCCTGGAAGCCGCCGTGGCCCTGGTGGCGGGGGGTGTGGCCTCCAGCACCGCCCTGATCGGCTTCGGGCTCGACAGCATTATCGAAACCACGTCCGGCATCACGCTCCTGTGGCGATTCAAACAGCAGCGACTGGAAGAGCACCGCGCCGAATCGCGCGCCCTCAAGCTGGTGGGGGCGACGTTCTTCGCTCTGGCCGGTTATGTAGGCTACGAGGCTGTCGCTGACCTCTGGCTACGGCGGGCGCCGGAATTCAGCCTGGTGGGGCTGATCCTGGCCTTCCTCTCGCTCGGCGTCATGCCCATGCTCGGCATCGCGAAGCGTCGGCTGGCCCGCCAGCTCAATAGTCGCGCCCTGGCCGCCGACGGAATGGAGACGATGCTGTGCTCGTACCTCTCCGCCACGCTGCTCGTGGGCCTGACGCTGAACGGCCTGCTCGGCTGGTGGTGGGCGGATCCCCTCGCCGGGCTCGCCATCGCCGGCTTCATGATCCGGGAGGGAATCGAGAGCTGGCGGGGTGAAAAAGAGGGCTGTGCCGACTAGCGGGCCCAGAGGCCGCGGCCTTGCTCGCGCGCCTCGCGCTCGAGCTGGACGAATTCCTGCTGGTAGCGGTGGGGAAACCGCGTGTAGGCGAAGCCGTACCCCTGGCGGATGATTTCGGCGTTGAGGAAAGTCCCGTCCGGCAGATACACGTAGGCTAGAGTCCTGTCAAATTGATCCCGGGTATCCTCGTCGTATTCCAGGCGCACTGCCTTGCCCTCCGCCAGGCGCCGGGTGAAGGCCGCCGCCTGGTGGCCAAAGTACTCGACCGGGCGGCGCGGATCGACCGATTCCGGCGTGTTGACCCCGATCAGCCGGACTCGCTCACCGCCATCCAGCTCGAGGGTATCTCCATCCACGACTCGAACGCATCGGCGCGTAGCGGCCGAGGCCGGGCCCGGCGATGCCGCGGCAGGCTCCGGCCGGGAAACCTCAGGCGCCGGCGTCCGACTCTCGCGTCTCAGATACGCGGCCACGAGCAGCAGAAGTAACCCCACCAGTCCCGAGAAAAGCTTGCGTCGCCGTGTGCTTCGCAACCGGATCCCGTCCTCTCCCGAATCAACCGCGAGCTTGGCGGCTCTGTGATCGCTACTTGTTGGGTGCCGGAAACCTAGCGACCCGCACGTTAGCATCTTACAGTAACCATTGCCGGTTAGGGAGCGGGTGCGCCGCCGCGCGCCGGTTCGAAGGCGGGCTCGGGCGCGAGGCGCGGTAGGTCGGCAGGTACCGTGGATGGGAAACTTGACATAAGATATCTTATCAGACGTGAATAGTATTCGAATTCCCCCGCCCACCGACTTGTTGGAGAGTCCCACTTCCCTTCCAAACCTTCAATAGGGGGGCGCGCCCACTGCTTCTTATCCCTGGAGCCGATTGTCGTGCGGCTGGAAGGAGGCGAGCCAACGAGGGGCGAAGTGCTTTGAGGCCATGTGAGCCGCATGCACCGCCAGTCTCCGGGTGGACTGGACAATGAACTTGGCACACTGTCCGGCGACGAGGACGGCGACGGAGGCAACAAACAGCAAACCGCCCAGGACAATAAGTAAGACCAGATAGGTGAGATATTCGAACACTACGTACATCCTTCCATCAAGCTCCTCCGGGAAACTGGATGCGTCGAGTCCAGCGGAGGGTTTGCTTGCCGGAAGGGGGCGAGCGAAATGCCTGTGAGGCGCGCCGCCGGAGGCGACACCGTCCGGATCGGGTTGGTGGTCGCGAGACTAGAAAGAAAGGCGCGCCGGGTCATCGCAGAAAAACCCAAGCCCGCGCGGGACTATACCGTAGCGGCAGAGACGCGCCGGATGATATCGGATTGTTCCTGGCGGCTCTCGCAGCCGATGGTGAAGGCGTCGAGCACCTTACTTGAAAGAGCGTACTTGAGCGCTTCATCCTGGCGGCGGCCCAGATCTCCCTGGCCGAGAATCTTCATGCCGATAATTCCCTTTCCGGCAGCGCGCATTTCCCAGAGAACCGAGAGGACAGTTTCCGGGTTGGCGTCCATGTGTGCGCCGATGGGATTCAAACGGACCAGGTCAACCTCAACCCAGGGCGACTTGGCGGCGGCGCGCAGGGCGCCGATCGAATGACAGGAGACCCCGTGCGCCCGGATGATGCCCTTCTGTTTCGCCTCCGAAAGCACGTCCATTGCCCCGCGGTCGGTCCTCGTCCAGTCGGCATCGGTCAGGCAATGCATCAAGACGATGTCCATATAGTCCGTGTTGAGTTCCCGGCGGAACCTTTCCAGGTCGGCTTTCATGCCGGCCGCATCGCGGGACCATGATTTGGTGAGCAGGGTGACCTTCTCGCGCGGGATGCGCTTGAGCGCTTCGCTGACGTGGGGATGCGTCCCGTAAGAGTCGGCGGTGTCGATGAATCTAAGCCCGTGGTCGTAACCGGCCCAAAGTAGATCCGCTAGGCCTTGGAGGCCGAGTTTCGCCTGGTTGGAGGACTTGGCGAAACCGCGGGTGCCCGTGCCCATGGCGAGACGCGTGGTCTGGATGCCTGTCTTCCCCAGCGTCACAACGTCCGTGGCGCTGAAATGCCCTGGAGCACCCGCGGCAAAAGCGGGCAGAGTCTTCGCACCCCACCAAGCTGCGCCCATTCCCAGGGCAGAAGTTGTAAGGAACTCCCTGCGCTTCATTATCATCACCTCGATTGAATTATGAGGCATGGCAACGGATGCCTCTCGCGCCCTGAACCCCACAGGTTCAGGTAACTTAGCACGCCAGCGCGGGTGATGCAACCCCATTGCGACTTTCTTTTCTCGAGTCCTTGACTTGCGCCCGGTGGCAACGAGTCTTAGAATCGGTTTGCCCGGTCTTGAGCTCGCTTGAGTTCTTCCGTAAACCATGGACATGACGGGCCTGACAGTTTCTCACTATGAGATCGGCCGCAGGCTGGGCGGTGGCGGCATGGGGGTGGTGTACCGCGCCCGCGACGTGCGGCTGGACCGCCCGGTGGCCATCAAATTCCTCTCGGAAGAACTGGCCAGCAACCCCCAGGCGGTGGAGCGTTTCCGGCGCGAAGCTCGAGCGAGCTCGGCCTTGAACCACCCCAACATCTGCATGGTCTTCGACGTCGGCGAGTGGGAAGGACACCATTATCTGGTGATGGAGTTCCTGGAGGGGCAAACGCTGGTCCAACGCATCGCGGGTCGGCCGCTGCCCATCGACGAAGTTATCAACATCGGCATCCAGGTCGTAGGCGCCCTCGAGGTGGCGCACGCCAAGCGGATCGTGCACCGCGACTTGAAGCCCACCAACATCTTCATTACCGAGCACGGCGAGGCCAAAGTCCTCGATTTCGGCCTGGCCAAGCTGTTGCCCGAGCGGCGCAAGAGGGCTCGCCAGCCCCTCAGCACGCGCGTGGCGCCCACTGCCCCCCCGCCCCCGCTTCTGACGAGTCCCGGCATGGTCATGGGCACGATCGCCTACATGTCGCCCGAACAAGCGCGAGGGGAGCAAGTGGATCATCGCACCGACCTGTTTTCCTTCGGCATTGTCCTCTATGAAATGTGCACGGCCGTGCCGGCGTTCCCCGGCGAGTCTCCGGCGTTGATCTTCGACGCGCTGCTCAACCGTCATCCGGTGGCGGCGTCAACGCTCAACCCCAATGTGCCCCCGGAACTGGAGATGATTATCTCCAAGGCGCTCGAAAAAGACCGCACCTTGCGCTACCAGAGCGCCGCCGATTTGCGCACCGACCTGCTGCGTCTCAAACGCGTCGCGGAAGCCGGCCGGGTCATCCCGGCAAGCGGGCCCGTCACCTACCCCGCCACCCCCGACCGGTCTACGGCTTCCGCACCCTACCCAGCGACGGTGGCAGGTCGGCCGATTCCGCCCGCGCCCGTCGCGGCCACCGTCGTGACTCCCGAGCCCGGCATGGGAACACCGCTTCCCTCCCCCGCGGCGCCGGCGATCGTTCCGGAGGAAAAGCGCGCGGCGCTGCTTGAAAGAATTCGGCGCATCCCAAAGAAGAAGCTTGCTCTGGCGGCTGCCGTGCTCAGCCTGCTCGCCGTTTTGGCGCTAGCCTGGAGGGCGATCCAGCCCAGCTACAGCCCCGTGATTGTGGTCGGGGAATTCCGAAGCGGATCGGAGTCCGTGCCCGCGGGCCTGGTGGAATTCACACTCAAACGCTCGCTGGCCCAATTCTCCCGAATCACGGTGATGGATGCGCGAGAGTTTGCTCGCGCCCAGGAGCTCGGCGAGACCCGGCGGACCCAGGGCCTAGCGGAGGATCAAGGCTGGGCAAGCCGCCTCGGGTTTCGCCGGCGGGCGCCGTCCAAAGCGGCCTTAATGCTATCGGGAGAGGTTCGGGAATCGGTAACGGGGCTGGAACTCCAGGTGAGCTACGAGCAGCGTGGAAAGGGCGGCTCCTTCGTCCTGCCGTTCAGCAGCTCGGAAGTTTTGCTTTCCAAAGCGATAGACACACTGGCGCAACGAACGCTGAGTTTGTACGAGGTGGAACCTGCCGGCGGAGCCGTGGAGGTCAAGCCCGCCGCCCAGCTCCTCACCCAGTACTGGGATGCGCTGCGCCACTACTGGCGCGGCGTGCAGGCCTGGAACCGGCTGGAGATCGGACTCGCCGACCGGGAGATTGTCTCCGCCCTGCAGATCGATCCTTCCTTCGCGCTGGCGCGGGTGACGTTGGCGGAACTGCGGGCCTTTCAGGAACGCTGGGAGGAATCCCGTAACCAAATCCTCGCCGCCCAGAAATCTTCAGCAGGGCTCACCGAAATCGACCGCCTCCGCATGGACGCCCTGCTGGCGCGGGTCTCGTCGCAGCCGTTCGAGGAAAGGAAGCACCTGCAGAAACTTATCGGGATGCAACCCTACAAACGGGAATACACTTTTGAGCTGGCGGAATCCTATTTTCATACCGGCGACGTGGAAGAAGCCATCCTCAAGTACCGCGACGCGCTCCGGCTCGACGAACGCTACGCGCTGGCCTACAACCACCTCGGTTATTGCTACGCCTGGAAAGGCGACCACCAGAATGCCTTGGCGGCGTTGAATCGCTACCTGGAGATCGACAACTCGCCCAATGCTTACGACAGCCTCGGCGATGTTTATATGCATGCAGGCGACTACGCCCAGGCCGTGGAGATGAAGCGCCGCGCCCTCGCGGGCGATCCTGACCTTTACTATGCCAAACGCGGCATGGCGTTCATCCACATCCTGCAAGGACGGCACGCCGAGGCGGCAAAGATGCTCCAGGCCGAAATTGCCGCCACGGAAGACAAGGCGACGAAAGCCGACCTGTTCAGCGCCCTCGGCTATTTCTACTACTCCCGGCGCGAGTTTGACCGGGCCGGCCGCACCTGTGAGCAGGGTCTCGCCTTGTTCGACGGCGGGGAATACGACGATCGGCAAGTCGAACTCACATGGCTCAAGGGAATGGCCGATTTGGAGCAGAGGAACTTCACCGCGGCCCGCGCCGCGCTGGCGAAGCTCGAGAAAGCCATTGCCGCCCGGGGCATTAACGAAACCAATTACAAGCCCATGTATAAGTTCGCGCTGCTCCTCCGCCTGCGCCTTAACGCCGAGGACAGAAATTTGCAGGAGCTGGACAAAGGCATCAGCGACCTCAACTGGGTGAAAGATAAGCTGGGCTACTGGGCCACTCCGTACGACCAGGCCTTTTGTTTCGACATGGCGGGCGCGGCGCTGGAAAGGGGCGGCCGGACCCCACAAGCTGAGGAAGCATATCGCCACGCGCTGGCTTATAACCCCAACTTCGCTCTCGCGCGTTTCCACCTGGGCAGCCTGCTCCTGAACAAAGGGGATCGTTCCGGGGCCCGCGAACAGTTCCAGGCCGCCGTCGCCGCCTGGAGGGACGCCGACGCCAACCTCTCGGAACTCCTCACCGCCCAACAATTGCTCCAGAAGCTCGCAGCCGCCGCTACGCGGTGATTTCGCGGACGATGCGCGTGTTTTCCGCGATCTGGTCGCTGAAGCGCGGATACATGCCGACGATCACCCCATCGGTCGGCTTCAGGTTCTTGAAGGCGAACTCGAAGGCCTCACGCACCTTCTGCGGCGATGTGCACAGACGCCCCGCCGCCAGGATCTTGAATCCCAGGCACGGCTTTGAAGTCTTCCGCAACACCGCGCACATCCTGGGGGGATCCGCGGGCAGGTAGCTTTCGCCGAGCGGCACGCAGCCCAGCTCACGGCGATAGTCCTCGTCACTTCTGGATTGGCAGTAGAAGCAGCCCATGTAGAAATCCGCCGGCCAGCCCTTTTCTTCCACCGTGGCGATCACCTCCGGATTGTGGGTGGAGACGCCCGCCGGAAACCCAAGGTCGTGGACCTTGTTGAGGAATTCCCGGACGAGCTCCAGCTTGCCGGCGCGAAAGAGATTGTCCGTGACGTTGCCGTGATGGGCCATGGCAAGGGGCTTGGCTTTGGCCGCGAGGGAGACCACTTTCATGATGGCGTTCGCCGCGTCCTCGGGGGTCTTGATGGCTGCCCATCCGCCCTGGAGGGCATCGGTGGGATCGGCGAGACAGATCCAATTCATCTTGCAGCCGGCATCGCGGATCTTGGGATACTGCCGCTGGGCGCGGTCGCGATAGTTGCTCTGCCACGCGTTGATGCCCGCCTTCTCGCAATCGAGCAGGAATTGCACCACCCGCTCGTCGGTGAAGTAGTCCAGGTAGTGCTGATCGAGAATCATGTTGAAGTGCGAATAGCCGTAGAGCGTGTTGCCGCCGGCGATCAAGCGCGTGATCTTCTGCCCGCCGAGCTCGATGGTCGGCAGCAGGTTCGGCTCCGCGCTCTTGGATTTCGGCGTTGCTGCGAAGCCCGCAGCCACCGCCGTGGCACCCTTTAGAAAAGCGCGCCGGGAAGAGTTGCCGAGGTGGGGATCAGGCAAAACATGGGACTTGTTGTGACCTGGATTCGACACGAATTCCTCCTCTTGGAGCAGAGGGACCTGCGGGTGGGCTAATGGTTACTCCATGGGGAAATGTTTGTCAATCGCTGAGTGCGATCGAAATTGTGCGAGAAGATTCGAATGCTATCAGCCGTTAGCCGTCAGCTATCAGCAAGCTATTCGCGGCGATTCCGGTTTCCTTTCTGGCGGACCGCTGACGGCTGCCCGGACGGCGAACGGGGTGCGGGGAATCACGCCAGGATTTCCCGCACCATCTGCGTGTCCACAGCGATCTGGTCGGGATAGAAGCGCGGATAAAGCCCGATGATGGTGGCGTCGATGGGCTTGATGTTCTTGTAAGTGAATTCGAAGGCCTCGCGCACCTCCTGCAGGGATGCGCAGAGCCGCCCGGCGGCCAGAACCTTGTAAACCAGCGTGGGCTTCGAGATTTTTCTCACCACCTGGCACATGGCCGCGCGGTCGCTCGCGATGTAGCACTCGCCCACCGGCACGTGACCCGTATCGCGCCGCCAGTCTTCCGCCCGGCGCGAGAGGTAGTGCAGTGAGGCCATGTAAAAATCGTTTCCAAAGTTCTTCGACTCGAGCGCATCAAGGATCACGGGATTGTGGGTCGAGAGTCCCGCCGTCATCCCCAGGTCATGCACGCGATCGACGAACTCCTTCAGCCGCCCGAGCTTCCCTTCCCGAAACAGCATGTCCGTCGCCCAGCCGTGAAACGCAATTCCGATGGACTGGAGTTTCGCCGCGGCTTCGGCACACTTGATGGTGCCCTCCACCACCGCGTCAATTGTGCGCGGCAATTTCGGATCGAGGTGCCACGACGCCGCCAGGCAGATCCACTGTATCTTGCACCCGCCGGCACGAATCTTGGGAAACTGTCGCGGCATCCGCTCGTTGTAACTTGCCTGCCAGGTATTGATGCCGGCGCGCTCGCAGTCAAGCAGGAACTTGACGATCCGCTCGTCGGTGAACCAGTCCAACATGTGCAGATCGTACTGGCGATTGAAGTGCGAGTAGCCGTAAATGGGATTGCTGCCCACGATCATGCGCGTGACCTGATGTGGCCCGAGCGCCACGGTGGGCAGCAGAGGCTGCTTCTGGGCCTTGGCCGCCGGCACGCCGAGCGCGCCGGACGTCGCGGCGGTGGCGCCTTTCAGGAATTCACGCCGTGTGGTTTCCCACGCCGGGACCAGGTCGGAGGGCGGACTTTGTCGTTTCGCTGCTTTTTTCATATGCGCGTGTCGATTCCGCAGGTGAATATGATTTCCATGTGGCCCTGATGTGGGGCTACCTCTTTTCGGCGCTGAGCGGCGCCGGCTCCAGGAGTTGCTCCTTGCGAAAGACCAGAGCATTCGTCTCGTAGGCCGCGATTTCGAATTCGTGCCCGTGCGTGATGGCGTCGCAGGGACAGGCTTCCACGCAGTAGCCGCAGAAGATGCAGCGGTTGTAGTCGATGTTGTAAACCTTGGCGTAGCGCTCCGCCGCGCTAATGCGCTGATCGGCAGTATTCTCCGCCGCTTCGATGTAGATGCAGTTGGCGGGGCATGCCGCGGCACAAAGGAAACAGGCGACGCACTTCTCGAGGCCACTTTCGTCCCGCCGCAGCACGTGGACGCCGCGGTAGCGGTCCTCGAAGTGCACCGGCTCGTGGGGGTAGTTCTCCGTCACCGTCGGCCCGAGCATGGTTTTGAAGGTGACTGAGAAACCCTTCGCAAGCGCCACCGCCGACTCTGCAATCTCCTTGATGATGTTTCCCATGAGCGCCCTTCCCCGCCAGTATATGTGAGGCGAGCGGCAGGGTCAATCACGGCCGGAGCCTCGGGCGGGCCTGGGCCCCGCGAGCAACCGGGGAGCCACCCGAAGAATCCCAGTGTGAGGAATCCCCTTGCTGTTTCCCCTGGGACGCGGTAAATTTTGAACCTGGGGCCCGCTCGCTCTGGGGCGTGGAGTTTAGCGTGAGGAACCGGGTAATTTGGATCGGGGCGCTCCTTCTAACGGCCTGGCCGGTGGCCGCCTGGGCCCAGGAGGAGGATTTTTTCAAGCTCTCCGCCGGCACCAAACTGGAAGTCCGCCTCCTGAACACCCTAAGCACGCGCGCCAACCAGGAAGGCGATCCTTTCTCGGGGCGGCTAGTGGAATCGATCATTTACAAGGGCGAAGACGTCGTTCCGGCCGGCAGCCTCATCGAGGGGCGGGTAACTTTTGCCAAAGAAGCCGGGCGGATCAAGGGCCGGGCGCAGATGCGGTTGGTCGCGGAGAGCATCACCACGCCCGACGAGGTGAAGTATGTCATCGTCGCCAGCCTGGAAGAGGCGCGCGGCACCGAGGACGCCAAGATCAAGGACAAGGAAGGGACCATAGTCGGCGGCGGCACCAGCGCCAAAAGCGGGGCGATTGAGTCGGGCGTCGGCGCGGGCGCCGGCGCAGCCATCGGCGGCCTGGCGTCGGGCGGCACGGGAGCGCTTTACGGCATGGGGATCGGCGCGGCGGTGGCCGGCCTCCACCATCTTCTGAAGCGAGGCAAGGATGTCACCCTTCCCGTGGGCACCGAATTGACGTTTGAGATAACCCGGGATTCAATCGCCAAAAAAGTGCCGAGCCAGGCCGCGGAGAAGCCCCCGTCGGTGGACTATTGAGGAAGTCGGGTGGGGTGCGGCGAATCGATCTGAAGGCCGGCGTCGTGATGAACTTTATGCCGGGCCAGCGCGTCGGAAGGAGGCGAAGATGACGAAATCAGTGATTCGAGGAGTGGTGACACTGACGTGTCTGGCCATGACTGCCGCCTTCGCCGAGGAAGCCGCTGTGCGGCCGATGCTCCCCGCCGGCAGCCTGATCCGCGTTCGCCTCAAGACCACTCTCAGCGACAAGACCAACAAGACCGGCGACCCCTTCACTGCCATGATTATCGAACCCGTCACCGCCAACGGCGAGGAGATCATCCCGGCCGGGAGCGTCGTGAATGGCCACGTGGCCTTTGTCAAAGAATCGGGCCGGGTGAAGGGCGTGGCCGAAATGCGTCTGGTTGCCGACGTCATCGAATTGCCCGATGAGAACGTCCGCTACAACCTCTCGGCCACGCTGGAAGACGCCCAAGGCGCCGATTGCCAGAAGGTGGATGGATCAAAGGAAGGCACCATCAAAGGCTGCGGCAAGAGCAGCAAGAAATTCCTGAGGGATGCCGCCATTGGCGGTGCGGTCGGGTCGGCGGCGGGGCTCTCCGTAGGTCTGATGACCCGCGGCGGCTGCAGCTACTATTATGGATGCTGGCCCAGCTCCGGCCCGGGCGTTGGCGCCTCGGTCCTCTACGGCGCGGGCATCGGAGCGGGAACCACCCTCATCTACAACCTCTTCAAACATAACAAGCACATCATCCTGGTGCAGGGCACGGAGCTGACCTTCGTCATCAACCGCTCCGTGGATCCAGATGGTGTGACCGTGGGGAGCCCCCCGGACGCGGCCGGCCCCCCGCCCCCAGCAGACAACCCTTCGCCGGAACCACCCAAGCCCTGACCCTTCTTTATTGTTACGGGGGATTGGCGGTGACGGACGTTACTGTAGCGCCGGTCGGTGCCCGGCGACGCCGCTCCTCGGGTCGCCTTACAGCGAGCGGGCCTTCTTCACAATGTCGGCGACGATCTGGTGGCCGTGGAAGCGGCCGTTCTCGATGAAGATTTCGTTGGTATCCATGCCGGCGATGATGACCCCCGCCAGATACACGCCCGGCACGTTGCTCTCCAGGGTCTCGGGGTTGCAGACCGGCCGCATGGTCTCGGGATTGATTTCGATCCCGAAACCGCGCAGCAGGTCGAAATCGGGGTGATAGCCGGTGAGGGCGAAGACGTAATCGTTTGCGAGTTGGAGCGGGGGTTGGCCCGCCTGGTGAACGCAAACCCAGCCTGGCGCGATCTCCTTCACTTCCGCCTGATAGAGCGCCTTGATCGAGCCTTCCTTGATGCGGTTCTCGATGTCCGGGCGAATCCAGTATTTGATGTGGGGGCTCAATTCCGGCTCGCGGACAATCAGGGTGACCTCGGCGCCGTGTCGGGCCAAATCAAGCGCCGCAATCGCCGCGGAATTGGCGCCGCCGATCACCGCCACTTTCTGCCCGTAGAACGGATGCGCCTCGAAGTAGTAATGCGAGACTTTGGGCAGGTCCTCGCCCGAGATTCCCAGCAGGTTCGGCAGGTCGTAATAGCCCGTCGCCATGATGATCTTGCGTGAGGGATAGGACTTCCCTTCTCCGCTGCGCGTTTGCGTGCGTACGCGGAAATCGCCGTCCGCGCCCTCAACACCCAGCACACGCTCGTAGAAACGGATCGGCAGGCGGTAGTGCTCGGCCACGCGACGGTAGTATTCGAGCGCCTCGGTACGCGTGGGTTTGAGGTGCACGCTCGCAAAGGGGATGTCGCCAATCTCGAGACGGTCACACGTGGTGAAAAACGTCATGCCCGTCGGATAGTGGAAGAGCGAATTGACCAGGCAGCCCTTCTCGACCACCAGGACGCTCAACTTGGCCTTCTGCGCCTCAATCGCGCACGCCAGCCCCGTCGGCCCCGCTCCCACCACGAGAACATCAACGCTTTCCGCCAATCAGTATGGATCCCCTTTGATGGCCGCAGGAGGTAGCCACGCCAGGTCCTTTATAAGGTGGCTTCGGAAAGCCCCCGCCTGAAAGGCCCACGGCTACAAACTGGTGCCCGTGGTGCTCGGGAACCGCCGCTTGCAGCTGCGATTCACGAGATGGCTAATGCCTCTCTTTAGCGGTGGCCGCACGCCCTAATGTTGGATCCTTCACAGATTCTGGTCGCGGCTTGCGCCGTATACCACTGTCAGGCGCGCTCAATCCCCCGGCATGCCTTCGATACCTTGGAGAACCCAGCGACCAGACTCGTATGCAAACTCGGCCCTCGCTTCCAGTACTCGAGTTTTATTGCCAAAGAATTTAGCCCCGAAGGAATTAACTTCTATCGTAACCCGAAAAGGCACAGCAGAGGCGTCAGCAATCTTACTTCGGAGGAGTTGCGGGTTTTTGGCATCCGACCAACGAAGGTAATAGTTTACTCGGTTACGAAATTCCGTCGTGCCAAAATAGGGCGATTTGCGACCCTTTTCGGTCAGTCGGCAATCATGAGTGTCAGGCTCTCCCGTTGGAGTATTGCCGCACCTCATGAAGCCCTCCTTTATCATATATGCGGCAAACTCAGTTGAGAGGTTACTGATCAATTTACCATCAGAACCGAAGAAGATACTGTTACCCGCATATGGTTCACGAAGCCTGTTTGCAATCAGTTGAAGAGCAAGTTTTGGCGTTAGCGCTGGCCGTCGTAAGGATCGATCTTGGGCAATTCCGACATCACTCACGACGAACGACATTGCCAGGACGAGAGCAGAGGCTGACTTTCTATTGACGATGTCCCGCGCAATAGCTGCAAGGGGATTTTTTCTCATAGGGTCTCCTTCCGGGAGAATCCATGCGCGGAGTGAGTTGTTGACTCCACACCCACTGGAAATTATGCATTGGGCAGGCAGCCCTAGTCAAGCAGATCAAGCTGCCTGTAATGGGCCGGATTCCTTAAAGTCGGCACCAGGTTGGGGACGATGCGGGAGTTGAGCGCCTTCGGTCAACACTAACCCGTTTTCCACGCCGAAGGACTGTCCGCTTCCCGGTGGACAAGCCGCTCGCGGCCGCGCTTGTGAAGAAGCTGGTGAAGGCGCGGATCGCGCAGAACGAACGCAAGAAGCTGCGCTGATTGGCGAACCACACTGCCATAAGAATCCTTCACTGTCGGCGGAATACTCCAATCCAAGGGCGTGATTCCCAGGCTCTCCGATATTCGATCTCCTTCCCCCACAAGCGTTTAGGGCCGGTCTGCGACTCGGAGCTGCCTATGCTCACATGATGCCTGTGTGCGCTGACACCGGAATCGCAGCACGGAGGCTGTCGCATCAGCAGACTTTGTTTGCTGCTGGCGGCCTGGAGTCCGACGGGAGGGCACTGTGGATGCGACGTGCAGTCCTGAAGATCGGCAGGTGAACCTGATGGGCGACAGCAATCCCTTGCATGTCCGACAGCACGGAAGCCTCCTGGCGGCGGTTGAGAAAAGGGCCCTGGTGTGGATCGCTCAGCGCCTCCCACGCTGGGTGAATTCCGACCACTTGACCCTGCTGGGATTCGCCGCGATGCTCATGGCCGGAATAGCCTACTGGATAGCCAGCTCGAACAGGCTGGCCTTATGGGTCGTGCTCATCGCGCTGGCGGTGAATTGGTTTGGAGACAGGCTGGACGGAACCGTGGCGAGGGTCCGCCATCAACAGCGACCGAGGTACGGCTTCTATGTCGATCATGTGCTCGATCTGGTGGGGACATGCTTCCTGGTGGGCGGCTTGGCCCTGTCGGGCTACATGAGCCCGCTTCTGGCGTTGGCGCTGCTCGTTGCCTACCTGATGGCCGCGGCCGAGGAGTTTCTGTCCACCCATGTCCAGAGTGTGTTTCACCTTTCGTTCTTGAGAATTGGCCCCACGGAGCTTCGGATCATTCTGGCCATTGGGACCGTTTACCTTTTGCATGAGCCATGGGTCCATTGGGGAGCGAGCGGCGTGTTTAGACTGTTCGACGTGGGCGGGATTATCGCGATTGCGGGCCTGGTGCTGAAAGTCGTGGTCTCCGCGGTTCGGAACACGCGCGCCCTTTACCGCGCTGAGAAACTGCAGCAATGAGGGAGAGAGACGGCGCTTGGCGACTGCTCGTCAGTTCCCGGGGAGAGGCTACCCCGATACGCCGCTGGATGGTCTTCAACTTGGTGGGTGTGTTGGGCATCCTGATCCAGCTCGCCACGTTGGCGGCACTGACGAGTTGGTTGGGACTGCACTATCTGGTTGGGACAGGACTGGCGGTCGAGGCAGCAGTCCTCCATAACTTTGTATGGCACGAGCATTGGACGTGGTCGGACCGCGCGGGCCGCCACAACGGCGGCGTGTGGAAGAGGCTTGTGCGCTTCCATCTGGCGAACGGGGCGCTCTCCCTTGGAGGAAACATCATCCTGATGCGGCTTCTTGTGGGCTCTTGGTCTATGAACTACGCGCTCGCCAACCTGGTGACGATTGGCATCTGTTCAATCCTGAATTTCCTGGCCGGCGATCGATTCGTATTTCGGCGAACCCTCCGCTCCTAGCCACGGCAAGTCCTAAATGCCATGGGTATAGAGCGTCACAGCCTTCAGGGATCCAACCCGCGCCGTGTTCACATGCTAAACTCAGTCCGCACGTCTCATTCTGGGCGAAGTCCCGATCCGATCGGGACGCCGCGAAAGATGTGCGCATTGGTTGACTCACGCCACTGCCGAGATTATTCGCCGTCCCGATGCTCGGCAGAAGCATGTCATCCTGGGGAGTCCCGACCGAGCGGGCGGGGGCGACGAAGGATCTCGGCATTTGTCAGACTTCATGAATGCCGGTATTCATCGCCCCGCCCGTCCGCCGATGGGCTTCGCGCACAATGACAAGTCAACGGCGATTTCAGCCACCCTGCAGATTCAACAATTCGTTTAATTCCCTCTTGAATTGTTCATACGCTGTGAGCAACTCGCTGGTGGCCGCCACTGATCGCGCATGCCAGACGAAGGCCTTGCCTTCCGGTCTCTCGATGAGCATCGCGATGCCGTCGCCTATCAAGTACCCAGGCTGGCTGAAGAGCGCCAGCTTGCCGCCCGACGGGTCGAGCAGCGCCACGAAGCCGTTCTTCTCCACGGGGATATAGCGGGCGTAGCGCTCGAAGTTCAGGAAGCGGAAGCCGGAACGCACCAACCCCTCCAGGATTATGGCTTGGGCGGGAGTGAGGGTTGGCTCCGTCATGGGGGAATGGTGCATGCGGAAAACTGCCCTTCACGCCTCCGATTCCAGCGTCTCGAGGATGCGGCGCAGCGCCTGGATGATCTCTTCCCGGCTGACGCTGTCCTTGCGGAACTGCATGGTGAGCTTGAATTCCTTGGCGGGCGGCACGAAGCGGAAAACGGCTTTGCGCGGCTTCTTTTCGGGCTGTCGCTCCTCGCGGGCCTGGTCGCGATTCATCATGCCCAGCACGAACAATCGGATGAGACGGCGCATTTTAGCTTCGCTCGGCTGGCGCGCCACCTGCAGGAGCTGCGATTTGGAGTAAATTCCCTTCTCGATGCAAAGCGCCTTGATCTCGTCGGGAATCGCGCGCAGGGTGAAGAGCTCGGTCACCGTCGGCCGGGACTTCCCGATGCGCCTGGCGATTTCCTCATGGGTCAGCCCGAGGCGGTCGCCCAGGGCATGCACGCCGTCGGCCTCTTCGAACGGCGTCAGGTCCTTGCGTTGCAGGTTTTCGATGAGCGCCAGCTCGAGGGTCTCGTTTTCGTCGGCGTCCTTTTCGATGCACGGCAGTTCGCGCAAACCGGCGGCCCGGGCCGCGTGGTAGCGCCGCTCGCCGGCGATGATCAGGTACTTGCCGGTCTCAAGCATGTGGCGCACGAGCAGCGGCTCGAGCACGCCTTTTTCCCGCACGGAGGAAATCAATCCGGACATGTCCCCCCGATCCTTGCGGGGCTGGTCGGCATTGGGCTGCAGATCCTCGATGGGAATCATGCGGCCGATGGCGGCGCCGCTGCGGGAGATGATCTCCTCGACGTAGTGGGCGTTGTGCCGCATCTTGACGGCGATGGGCAAGCCGGTGCGTCTAACCGACACGATGCAGAACCTCCCGCGCCAGGCGCTCGTATTCCGCGGCGCCGGAAGAATCCGGCGCGTAGGTGAAAATCGTCTCCTTGTACGCCGGGCTCTCCTCCAGGCGCACGTTCTTGCCGATCACCGTCTTGAAGACCTTGTCGCCGAAGACCTGGCACACCTGCCGGTAGATATCCTTGGCCAGGTTGGTGCGCCTGTCGAAGAGCGTGATCAGGACGCCCAGCAACTGCAGGTCGGGGTTGGGGCGCTGGCGAATTCGCTCCAGGGTTTCCAGCAGGTCGTCGGTGCCTTCCAAAGCGTAATAAGAGGCCTGAATGGGTATTAAGAGATGGGTGGCGGCCACCAGCGCATTAACGGTCATGATCCCGAGCGTCGGAGGCGTGTCAATGAGGATCATGTCGAACTCGTGGCGCAGCGGCGTCAGCGCGTCTTTCAAGCGATAGGGCGCGTCAAACTGCCCGATCAGCGTCGCTTCGAGTTTCGCCAGGGCGATCTTGGAGGGCCCCACACAGAGGTTGGGGGTGCGGGTGGGCTTGACGACCTCCGTCATGTGGAGGTGGTGGTCGGCCAGAACGTCGTAGAGCGAGTGCGTGATTTCTTCCAGCGGCAGGAAGGTCAGGGTGCTGTTGGCCTGCGGATCCAGGTCCAGCAGGAGGGTCCGTTTTTTCTTGCGCGCGAGCGCGGCCGCGAGATTGATGGCTGTAGTGGTCTTGCCGACGCCGCCTTTTTGGTTGGCAATTGCAATGATCGCCACTCAGCGCTCCGCCCGCGTTCCTCCGCCCGGACTCTACATCTTGTAACGTCCCATATCCTCGTCGTTGAGATTCTCCAGCCACTTGCGCAGCTCTTCGCTCGAAACCTTGTCGGAGGCGGCGTTGGCGATCTTGGAGTTCCTCAAGACTTCATCCTCCACGTAGATGGGGCAATCGACGCGCAAGGCCAGCGCGAGCGCGTCACTGGGTCGGGAATCAATCGAGATGATCTGTCCATCCCGCTCCAGCCAGATGAGCGCGTAAAAGGTGTCGTCGCGAAGCTCGTTCACCACCACCTTGTTGACGCGGGTGTCCAGGCCGATCAGCAGGTTCTTGAGCAGGTCGTGGGTCATGGGGCGCGGCGTGGTGACCTTCTCGATTTCCAAAGCGATGGCGTTGGCCTCGTTGATGCCCACCCAGATGGGGAGCACGGCGCTGCCGTTGACGTCCTTGAGGATGACGATGGGCATGTTGGTGACCGGGTCCATCATCAGTCCGCGGATTTTCATTTCGATTTCCATTCTAGCCTCCGCCTCCCCTGGCGCTCCATGGCACGTTGGGGGTCGATCAGTTCGTTCCGTCGCCCGAGCCCCCCTCCCGGCCGTCCTCCACCCCCACCAGGCTGTGCGGGCCCGCGCCAGTCACCCGCACATCCATGTAACGGCCGACCCAGGCGGGCGCGCCCGGGAAGTTGATAATGCGATTGCTGCTGGTCCGACCCACCGCCTGGCCCAAGCGCGGCTGGTAGGACTCCACCAGCACTTCCAATTTCTGCCCGACCAGGGCTTGATTCCGCCGCAGTTGAATCTGCCGCTGCCGGTCCTGCAGCGCCGCCAGCCGGGCGGCCTTTTCTTCCTCCGGCACCGTGTCGCCCCATCCCGCCGCCGTCCTGGGTCGGCGCGAATACTTGAAGGAGAAGACCTGGTCGTATTCCACGACGTCGAGCAAGGTCATCGTCTGCTCAAAATCTTCCGGCGTTTCACCGCAAAAACCCACAATGATGTCCGTTGAGATGCTAATAGCACGGCGGGCGTGGCGGATGCAATCGATTTTTTCAAGATATTCCTCGCGCGTATAGCCGCGCAACATCCGCGCCAGGATCCGCGTCGAACCGGATTGCACGGGCAGATGCACCTGGTCGCACAGCGCCGGATGCGAATCGATCGCCTGGACGATATCCGAAGTGAAGTAGCGCGGATGCGAGGTGGCGAAGCGCACGCGACGCACGCCGGCAATCTCCGCCACCCGCGCCAGCAATTCCGCAAAGCTCAGGCGCGCGGGAGAAGAATCTTTCCAGGCGTTCACGATCTGGCCAAGCAGTTGAATCTCCGTATAGCCATCATCGACCAGGCGGCGGCATTCCGCCAGAATCCTGTCGCTCGGGCGGCTGCGCTCGGGTCCGCGCGTCATCGGCACCACGCAGAAAGCGCACCGCTGGTCGCAGCCTTCGATGATGGTGAGGTAAGCGCGGAAAGGATTGTCGCGACGGGTCAGTTCGGTTTCGAAGCATTCCTCGGTTTCGAGACCGAGCCCCGTGATGCGCCGCTTCCCGGCTTCGAGTTCGTCCAACAGACTGGGGAGCTTGGTGTAGCTCGCCGAGCCGCAGACCAGGCGCACCTGGGGAGCGCGCTCGAAAATCCCTTCCCCTTCCTGCTGCGCGACGCAACCGAGCACGCCGATGATCTTGGGATTGTTGCGGTAGGCCTTCTGCAACATCCCAAGCCGCGAAAAGACTTTCTCCGCCGCCTTCTCGCGAATGCTGCACGTGTTGTAGAGAATCAGGTCCGCCTCGTCGTGATTGTCGACCGGCCGGTAGCCGCGCGCCGCGAGCGTGCCCGCCACCTTCTCCGAGTCGTGCACGTTCATCGCGCAGCCGAACGTTTCGATGTAGAAGGTCTTGCCGTTCCCCAGCGTCGAAGCAGTCCGCGCCCCGGCTCGGACTTCCTCGGGCTGCACCTTCTCCGCCGTCGTGATTTGGACCAGATCGGTTCCCATCCGAAGGCAACGCCCCGCCTGACCAGTATAGCACGTGGCACTACGCGCTGGCGGCTTGTTTGAGCATGGCGGCGGCGTGCTTCAAGGCGGCGTCGGTGATTTGCGCGCCGGAGAGCATGCGGGCGAGTTCGGCGGCGCGATCCTTTTCGCTGTCCAGGTGCCGGATAGTCGTGAGCACGCGCCCGGAGCGTTCCAGCTTTTCGACATAGTAGTGGTGGTCGGCAAAGCAGGCGATCTGCGCCTGGTGCGTGACGCAGAGCACCTGCGTGTCGCGCGCCAGGCGCTTCAGGCGGCGGCCAACGGCTTCCGCGGTGCGCCCCCCGATGCCGGCGTCGATCTCGTCAAATATGAAGGTGCGGGCGGCGCGTCGCCACTGCCGCGCCCCGTTCCCGGGTCGTTGGCTGCCCACGACCGTTTTGAGCGCCAACATCAGGCGCGACAGTTCCCCGCCCGAGGCGATCTTTTCGAGCGGCCGCAAATCTTCACCGGGATTGGGTGAGATACGGAGTTCGATTTCGTCGATGCCCTTCGCGCTCCCCAGCGATATCGACCGCAGGGGGTCCGCGCCATTCACGCTCGCCCTCTCGAAGTGAACCTGGAAACGCGCCTTCTCCATCCCCAACTGCCCGAGCTCTTCCCGAATAAGTCTCTCGAGTTTCCGCGCGGCCTCGCGGCGCTGGTCGGAAAGCTTGCGCGCGGCCGCCAGGTATTCGTCTGAGGCTGCGGCGAGTTCTCGTGCCACCTCGCTACGTCGCTCGTCGGCGTGCTCGAGTCGGGCAAGCTGTTGCTGGATTTCGTCCCGGTAGGCGAGAATCTCCTCGATACTCTTGCCGTACTTGCGCTTCAGCCGATCGATCAGCGCCAGGCGGTCTTCAATTTCGCCCAGCCGCTCGGGGTTCGCCGGCAGTCGGTTGAGATAGTCGCGCAAAGAATACGCCAGCTCGTCGAGCACCGCCCGCGCTCCGGAAAGCGACTCGGCGTCCGGGGAAAGGGTCGGGTCATAACGCGCCAGCTCCTCGAGCGCACGACTCGCGACCGCCAGGCGGGAGCAGGCGGAACCTTCCTCCTCGTAGAGGTTCCCGAAGGCGGCGCTCGCCGCGGCCCGGATTTTTTCCAGATTGGCCAGAACTCGTTTTTCCTCTTCCAGGCGCGCGTCTTCGCCCGGCACGAGGCGCGCCTGCCCGAGCTCCTGCGCCTGGAAGCTGAGCAGGTCGATGCTGCGCAGGCGATCCTGCTCGTTCTGAGTGAGGCTCGCCATCTCCTGCTCGAGCGCACGGCGGCGGGCGTGCTGCGTCCCCACCCGTTCGAGCAACTCCTCGGCGCCGGTGAATTGGTCGAGCAGATCGAGCTGCGCGGCCTTCTGCAGGAGGGCGACATGCTCGCTCTGGCCGTGGACCTCGAGCAGAAAGGGCGCGAGTGCCTTCACGGCCGCCACCGTCACCGGCTGGTCGTTCACCAGCAAGCGGCTGCGGCCGCCCGTCTGAATCTCGCGGCGCAGGATGATCTCTGGCTCCTCGCTTGCGGCCAGCCCATATTCTTCCAGCCACGTCCGCCACAACGGCCGGCGCTCGGCGCGGAAGATGGCCGTCACGGCGGCGCGCTCCTGGCCGGTGCGAATGACGTCGGAGGAAGCGCGTCCCCCCAGCGCCAAGCCCAGGGCGTCGATGAGAATTGATTTCCCGGACCCGGTCTCGCCGGAAAGGACGTTCAATCCCGGCTGGAATTCCACGCGCAGAGTCTCAATCACCGCGTAGTTGTGGATGTGGATTTCATGCAGCATGGCTCGGTGAGGGCAGAGTGTACCACAGCCAAGAGTCGTCAGTCCTGCGTGGTCAGCAGGCAGTTGCCCCGGGCAGCAATCGTTCGATGGCCGCATGAACCGGTTGCGTCGAGCTGCACTTCGAGCTTCCCGTTTCGGTTTTCGAATTGCGCTTTTCGTTTCTCGAAATGGGCAATTCATTGACTGGTCGGGTGGGCTGTGCTAGGTTGAAGTTGAGTTCAGGCTGGGAAGAAAACCCTTTCCTCAAGGAGGTGAGTTGGCCGTCGGGCTGCTTTTCTGGTTGCAAGGCGAAGTGTGGCATCTGCTCGCACAAACGGGTCTGGTTGCACGGGTCGTCCTGTTCATCCTCCTTTTCTTTTCGATTTTTTCCTGGGCTATCATTCTGAGAAAACACAAGAGCTTCAAGATCGCGCGACGGCAGTCGCACGAGTTCCTGCGCGTCTTCCGGCAGAGCAAGAAGCTCTCCGACATTCGGGCGGCGTGCCCAGCCCTGAAAGCGAGCCCGCTGGTGGAGGTGTTCCTGGCGGGCTATCGCGAGATCGAGACGCAGGCGGTGCCGACTGAGAATCCCGGCCGGATGCGCGTCAAGAGCCTCGATTCGGTCCAGCGCAGCCTGCAGATCGCCTCCTCCGCCGAGCTCACCCGGATGGAACAGTGGCTGAGCTGGCTGGCGACGACCGGCTCGACCATGCCGTTCGTGGGCCTCTTCGGCACGGTCTGGGGCATCATCGACGCCTTTCGCGGCCTGGGCACGGCGGGGACGGCTTCGCTGCGCAGTGTGGCCCCGGGCATCGCCGAGGCCCTGGTTACCACCGCGGCCGGCCTTTTCGCCGCCATCCCGGCGGTGATGGCGTACAACCAGTTCCTGCAGCGCATCAAAGAATTCGGCGCGCTGATGGATGATTTCTCGCTCGAATTCCTCAACCTGACGGAACGGCACTTCACGTAGGCGTAGGTTCGAGGTTGGCGGGTGGGCTCCGTCCCCCAGCCGACAACCCACGTGGTTCCAGATGGCATTCACGACCCCCAAAGGCCGAACCCATACGTCGCTGGCCGACATCAACGTCACGCCCTTCGTGGACGTGGTGATGGTGTTGCTGGTGATCTTCATGATCACCGCGCCCCTGCTCGAAACCGGCATCGAGGTGGACTTGCCCAAGACGCGCACCGTGAAGGTCGTTTCGGACGAGAAAGTAGTAGTCACGATCGACAAGCGGCAGACCGTTTACGTCGGCAACACCCCTGTGAATATCCACCGCCTCGGCTCGTTTGTGCTCGACCAGATGCGCGGTGAGACCAATTCTCCTGTCTTCATTCGCTGCGACGAAAACGTGTCGTTCGGAGCGTTCGCGCAGGTCGTGGATGCGCTGAAGCAGGCGAACATTGCCAACATCAACATTGTGACCGAGCCGCTCGCGACGAGGGGGGCGCGGTAGCGTTGCGGGGGCACGGGCGTCTCGGCCGGGGCATGAGGAGGATGGGCGCGTCGCAACGGGCGTCTTGCCCAGTCCCCCGGCGGCCAGCGTTTGTTGAGTTTCGAGGCTAGCCATGTTAGACTATGTGGTTCCTTGGAGGCCGGGTGAGCCCCCCGGACGATGGCGGAGTGGGGACACGAGATTTGGTTGGAAGAGGCGACTTTGGTTTTGGGGTCGCTAAGAGGGTGGCGCCACCTATCCAGGCGATCCCAAAGCCAAAAAGTGACTTAGAATCAGCGGATTGCAGTTTTTCAGTACGGACCAAAGCTAGTATCCTGCTGAAAACAAGGGGAGCTTTGGAAAACTCCGGAAAGCTGAAGTTTGACTCCTAATCAATGAGGTTAGAAATCTGGCGCAAAGACCAAGGCTAAACACAAGCCCTTTGCGCGTTGTGCGTTCTCGACGGTCAGCCACGGCAAGGGCAGGACCTTTCTGACCGTGGGACTTTGCCGCCCCCTGAGGCGATGAACGGCATCACGTATCAGATCCACTTCGACGAGCGCGAAAGCCTGCGGGCTCCGCTGGTGGTCTCGCTAGGGTTGCACGGTTTGTTGTTCATTGTGGCGCTTGCCTACACGTTTTTCGGGCCGCGGATGGGCGGGCGCTGGGGCAACAGTTGGGGTGGGAGCGGCAGCGCCGTCCGCGTGGGCGCCGTGACGGCTCTGCCCGGTGTGCCGCTGCCGGCACCGATGCTCGCCACGCGCAGCACCTTGGCGACGCAGAGTCCGGGTCTTTACAAAACCGAGGAAGTGGAGCGCAAGCCGGAGCCGGAAGCCGAAGAGATTCCGAAGTTTCAAGATGCGGTGAAGCGCGAGACCGTCAAGCGCATCAATCCCCGCATCCTGAAAGAAAAACTGGAGACGCCCGAGCACGCCGTCCCCTTCGGGCTGGGCGGCCGGCCCGCGATGACCTACGGCCAGTTTGTGAACTCGGCAGGTGAGGGCGCCCTGAGTCTGGGTGACTTCGGCGACCGCTACGGATGGTACGTGGGCGCGGTGCGCAATCGTGTGAGAAGCAACTGGCTGCTGGCGATGATCAGCCCCAACATCATCAGCGCTCCGCGCGTTTATGTTACCTTCGACATTCTGCGCGACGGACAGATCGACGACGTGAAGGTGGTGCAGTCCAGCGGCATTCCGGAGGTGGATCGCTCGGCGCTCCGCGCCGTCCTGGCTTCAAATCCCTTTGGACCTCTTCCGCCGGACTACCCCGGCGACAAAGTCTCCGTGGAGTTTTATTTCGACTTCCACCGGCGGTGAGAGCCCCAACATCTGGCCCATTGAAATCCAGGGCACCAATTCCGAAAGGGATCCCGGAGAGCCGCCCGAAAGCTCTACACCATACTTTCAGGGGGGAATTCTTAGCGTCATGAGATGGGGAAAGCTCAAATCGGTGCTCGAAGCGGGGGCTCTGGCGCTTGCGGCGCTGCTGGTGGTCTTCCAGCCGGGCCGCGGCCAGGAGGACTGGTTCAAGACCGGCATTAACCTCGGCGCGCCCCAGATTCGTCTGGCCGTGGCGGAATTTGCGCCCCGCTCAGTGGACCAGCAACTGGTGAGCATGACCCAGGTCTTTAACCAGACCCTGTGGAATGACCTCGACAGCTCCGGAATCTTCGAACTCGTCAGCCAGAGCATGATGCCGGTGAAGATCCCGAGCGAGCCCGAAGAAGTGGTTTTCGCCAACTGGAGCGAGCCCCCGGCTTCGGCGCAGATGCTGGTCTTTGGCAAATGCGAAGTCGTGAATGCCAACCTGGTCATTACGGGAAGGCTGTTCGACGTGCGCAACCCCGCCCATCCGAGCGTGCTCGGCAAGCGCTACGTGGCCACCATGAACGAAATCTCGACGCGCGAGACGGCGCATCGCTTCGCCAACGAAATCATCCAGACGCTGGGGGGCGGCGTGCCGGGCATCGCCCTGACACGGATCGCCTTCGTCAGCAAGCGCACGGGCAGCGAGGAGATCTGGGTCATGGATTACGACGGCTTCAACCAGCGCCCCCTCACCAGCTACAAGTCGTATTCCACGACGCCGCGCTGGTCGCCGGACAACTCCCGCTTGGCCTTCACCAGCTACGCCGGCGGCAACCCCCAGATCTTCATGTTCTCGATGCTGACCAACCGCCGCATTCCCTTCCCCTCTTACAAGGGCCTGAACACGACGCCCGCCTGGTCGCCGGACGGCAGCCAGGTGGCGTTCTGCTCGAGCATGAGCGGCGACCCGGAGATCTACGTTTCCGACCCCAATGGGCTCAACCTGCATCGGCTGACCTTTTCGCCGGGCGTGGACATCTCGCCGGTATGGAACCCGAAAACCGGGAAGGAAATCGCGTTTGTTTCGGACCGCAGCGGCTCACCCCAAATCTACACCATGTCCGCCGACGGGACGAATCTTCGGCGACTGCTTTCGGTGGGGGGAGACGCCAGTTCGCCCTCTTGGTCGCCGAATGGCTTGTTCGTGGCCTACCACTGGCGCGTCACGGAAACCGGCACGTACGACATTTACGTTATCGAAATCGCCACGGGTCGTATCGTGCAGCTCACCCACGACGCGGGACGGAACGAGCACCCGGTCTGGTCGCCGGACGGGCGGCACCTTGCCTTCGAATCCACCCGCTCAGGAACACGGCAAATCTGGAGAATGCTGGCCGACGGGCGCAACCCGAAACAGCTCACGCAGGAGGGCCAGAATTGGGGACCGAGCTGGTCCAACTGAACGCCCCACCGGCGGCCCCCCCTTGCCACTCGGCCCGAGGGGCGCTTCCCTCCTTGGCTTCACTTTTTCTTGTGTTTTGTTTTCAGTTGATGTTAGTATGGCGGCCTTAATTCGCGATTGTCTCCTCCGCCGTGGGCCGGCCAGTGGCCGGGTTCACAATGGGAGACGGTTCCACAGCTTTTCACTCTGGGATGAGCGTACGAGACTTTCTTTCTGACCAAGGAGGATCAAGCATGCGAGATAAGAAGCGCTTGTGGGCAGTTCTTCTCGGAATCTTGGCAATAACGTTGTTGGCGATTGCCTGCAAGAAACCGCCCCCGCCGCCGCCCCCTCCGCCCCCTCCGCCTCCGCCGCCTCCGGCACCGACGGCGACGTTGACCGCGGAACCGAGCACGGTTGAGAAGGGCCGGTCGGTAACGTTGAGCTGGAGTTCAGACAACGCCACGGAACTCGACCTGGCGCCGGGCGTGGGCAAGGTCCAGGCCACCGGTTCGACAACGGTCACGCCAGCCGATTCAACCACCTATGTGTTGACCGCCAAGGGTCCGGGGGGAAGTGTCACGGCTACGGCGCGTGTGACAGTCACTGTTCCGCCCCCGCCTCCGCCCCCGCCCCCGCCGAAACCGCGCGAAATCACCGACGAGGAGCTCTTCCCGCAAAACGTAAGGGAGGCCTACTTCGATTTTGACAAGGCCGACATCCGTCCGGACGCCCAGCAGGTGTTGACCTCCAACGCCGAGTGGCTGAAGGCGCACCCGAACGTCGCCTTTACGATCGAGGGGCACTGCGACGAGCGCGGCAGCGAGGAATACAACCTGGGACTCGGCGACCGTCGTGCCACCGCGGCCAAGAACTTCCTGGTGAACCTCGGGATTTCGGCGGACCGGATCAACACTATCTCCTATGGCAAGAGCCGTCCGGTTTGCACCGAGTCGAACGAGGATTGCTGGCAGCGGAACCGCCGCGCGGCTCCCCGCTACGGCCGGTAATTGGCTCGCTTCTCGGAAGCGCCGGGAGTCCCTCCGACTTCCGGCGCTTTCCCAGTATTTGTATGGCCGCGCTGCGTGCCCCACCTGCACTGTTCCCGGATGGCCCTTCGGCCAGGGGAAACAGGGCGGTGAGCAGGCGGAAAGTGCGACCTGTTAGCTTACCCTTGTCAGTTGACCTCACGCGCCGTGGGAAGGTACACTGACAAGGGTTTTTATTTTGGCAAGCGAGGTTGAATAAGAATTGAAGAAGCTGGTCCATATCGGGGTATGGGCGCTCGCCTGCACGGCGCTCGGCGTGCCGCCGGCGCGGGCGCAGAAAAGGGACACCCTGTTGATCATGCAGCGGCTTGACACCATGCAGCAGATGATCATCAATATGCAGAAGACGCTTGACACGCAGACCGCGGTGCTCAAGACCCTGATCGAGCAGGCGAATGACAACGTCAACTCCATGAAAGTTGCGGTCGAGGAGTTGAAGAAGGCCACAGGACAGAATCTGGCCAATAGCAATGCCCGCTTCGACTCCATGACCGGCGAGATTCAGAGCCTCAGCTCCAACCAGGAGGAGATCCTGGCGCGGCTCGCCAAGCTGAGCGAACAACTGGTCCAGACCCAGAACATCATCCAAACACTGAGCACACCGCCGCCTGTCACCCCAACGAGCGCACCGGGAGCGCCGGGCCAGCCGGGAACCACGCCTCCCCCGGTTCCCGACGCCGAGACGCTGTACAAATCCGGACTCAGCGCCTTCAACGGCGGCCAGTATCTCCTGGCCGTGCAATCGTTCCAGGAATACTTGCAGTATTATGGCGAAACGGACCTCGCCTCCAATGCGCAGTTCTACATCGGCGAGTCCTACTACAGCCAGGGTGACTACGCCAAGGCGATCGAGGAGTATAACAAGTGCATCGAGCAGTACCCGAAAGGCAATAAGGCCGCGGCGGCGCAACTGAAAAAGGGGTATGCTCTGCTCGCGCTGGAGAAGGAGACTTCCGGCATCCGCGAGCTGCGGTCGCTGATTCAGCGTTACCCTCGCTCCCGTGAGGCCGATCTCGCCCGGCAACGGCTGAAGAAATTGGGTGTCAGCCCCACCGGGCGCGGGCAGGGTTAGTAACAACCATATAAGGTCTATAGACGAGGTTACTATGGCAGGCTCCGTCAACAAAGTGATCTTGATCGGCCGCCTGGGGAAAGACCCCGA
>Ga0073934_10002008_pt1 | contig 45073 bp, 47 predicted proteins | sample LarsenN4metaG_FD_76834 | JGI IMG/M metagenome (GOLD analysis project Ga0073934, IMG submission 76834) | Hot spring sediment bacterial and archeal communities from British Columbia, Canada, to study Microbial Dark Matter (Phase II) - Larsen... ...
AACAGGCTCAAGGACTTCAGGCGTATCGCCACGCGTTATGACAAGCTCGCGCGAAACTACCTGGCTTCTGTCTGCCTGGCGGCGGCCATGGTATGGTGGATTTAATGAGTCTGGACCCTAGTCGGGCATGCGGATTGGGCACAAACGATCGATTTTCGTGTGACGCATGAGGCGCAGGAATGGGTGGAAAACGCTACCGGCTCCCTCCTTTGAACTTCATTTCCGGGTTCGAGGCGGCGGCACGCAATCTGAGCTTCACCAAGGCGGCAGACGAGCTTTTCATCACGCAGTCCGCGGTCAGCAAGCAGATCAAGGCACTCGAAGCGCATCTGGGTGTCGCGCTGTTCGAGCGGCGCACGCGTGAGCTTGCACTGACGGCAGAAGGACAGCAGCTCTATCGCACGGCAGCCGAGCTCCTCGACTGGCTTCAGGAGGAAACCGACAAGCTCAAATCCGGTGGCAAAGTTCAGCAGCTCGCGGTGACGGCCAGTCCCGGCTTCACGTCATTGTGGCTGATCCCGCGCCTCAATCGATTTCGGACCAAGCATCCCGACATCGACGTGCGCATTTCCGCAACGGTTGAAATCCTCAAGCTGGAACGTAAGCGCCTTGACATCGCCATCCGCTACTGCCGCCCCGAGGCGGCTCCGAAAGGCGCCATCCGCCTGTTCGACTACGGGGCGTTTCCCGTGTGCAGCCCTGCGCTCGCCCACGATCGATCGAAGCCGCTTGCGAAGCCGGAGGACCTCGCTGCGCACGTGCTCCTGCACGACACCTATGTCGCCGCGCAGAAAGCCTATGTGGACTGGGACTCGTGGTTTGCCGCCGCCGGCCTCGCGGACCTGCAGCCGGCCGGCGCGCTCTATTTCAATCAATACGACCAGATGATCCAGGCGGCGATCCAGGGTCAGGGGGTTGCGCTGGGCATCAACACCCTGGTGCACGAGCTGCTGCACGAAGGTCTGCTGGTCGCTCCGTTCGCGACCACGGTGGCCGACACGCGAGCCTGTTTCGTCGTGACGTCGCCGCTCGCCGCCGGCAAGCCGCACGTTCGAGCATTCGTCCGCTGGCTGCTCGATGAAGCCAAGCGCGACGCAAAGAAGGGCCCACAGTCGTTGCACCGGGCTGGACCGTGATCGCTCGCCTGGCGACAGATAAGGCGCCCGTCACATATTCGCCGGCAGGTCCTCGCCCTCCGCGGGCGCGCGCTCGTACCAGGCCGGATTCATCCGGCTCGCCACGCCCTCCTCCCGCAGCGTCGCCTCGAACTCGCGGCGGATCGCCGGGTCCTCCAGGTGATAGGGGATCGCGTTGCCGCCCTTGTCGATATCGATTGCCCAGATGTCGGCCATCCTCTCGCCCGGCCGTCCCGGTTTGAGCGCCGGATGGTTGTTCGGCCCGTGCAGCGCCACCAGCCGCAGCGGGCCCTTGCTGGTGCCGAAATGCTGGTGGAACCAGTCGCCCGCCATCGGCGCCGCCGACACGATGCCGACCGGCTCGTAGTCCTGGCGCAAAACCTTGTCGGCCTTGCCGTCCCGCCACGGCGTGGTGCCGAGCGTGTCGGGCCACGTGTAGGTGTAGCCCTTGCCCTCGACGCAGACGAGCACGGCGGTCGAATGGTGCTTGTGCGCCTTGGCGTAGCGGCCGGTCTCATGCTGGCCGACGAACAGGTAGAAGCGGTTGCCGGCCATGTGCGGCTCGACCCGGCGGTAGCCGGGCGAGCGGCGGTTGTCGAGCGGCAGGTCGCAGTTGATCACGTCGGGAATGAGGTTGGTGCGCCGCATCGCGAGCCCGCGCACCGGATCGGGCGCGATGTCGTCGTTGGGCTTGAAGAAGTCGTCGGCGCCGGAGAAGCGCTCGGTGAAATTGTGCGGGCAGTTGAAGATGAACGACGGATTGTCGAGCAGGTTCATCACGTTCGGCGCCGAGGTGCCGCACAGCAGGATTGCGGGCGACGACGCCGCGTTCACGAAGCGGTGGAAGGCGTTGAGCGGGATGGTGAACAGCGAGCCGCGCTGCCACTCGAACGAATGGCGCCTGGTCTGGCCCTCCTGCCAGACCTCCGTCGTGCCGCGGCCCTCCACCACCAGCACGACCTTCTCGTAGAGATGCCGCTCGGCATGGAGCGCGCCGGCGCCGGGGATCTCGACGACGTACATGCCCCACAGGCCTTCGGTGCCGTAGAGCTGGATGTAGGAGCCGCGGCCGCCCAATCGCGCCCACGGCTTCATCGGCAGGTCCTGCACGCGCCGCACGCCGATGCCGCGATAGCAGGGCACGCCCTCCTGCTCCATGAACAGGTCGTAGGGCATCGGCTTGCGCAGGAATTTCCCGAAGCCCGCGTTCTCGCCGGCCTTGGGCTCGTGCCAGTGTTCCTGATCGGGCGTGTCGTGCATTGGGGGTCTCCAGCCCACATTTGACAGCCTCGCGACGGAGAGACAAGCTTTTGTCGAAGCCATTTCCCCATCGCGCAGCACAAGGAGCGGCCATGTCGCTGAACATCCGTCGCGTTGTCACCGGTCACGACAAGAACGGCAAGGCCGTGGTGGTGATCGACGAAGTGTCGAAGAACGTGATCTCGCGCCGGGCGAACCACGAAAGCTGCGTGATCTGGTCGACCGGCGAATTCCCGACCGACAACGACGGCGATGCCGACAACGGTCTGCGTCCGGTCGGGACAACCGATCCGAACGGCACGGTGTTCCGGCTGGTCGAGTACGGCCCGGGCGTCACGCCGCGCAACCACCGCACCGAGTCCATCGACTATGCGATCGTCGTATCGGGCGAGATCGACATGGAGATGGACGGCACCCTGGTGCATCTGAAGCAGGGCGACGTGCTGGTGCAGCGCGGCACCATCCACAACTGGATCAACCGCGGCAGCGCGCCGTGCGTGGTGGCTTTCGTGCTGGTCGCCGCCAGGCCCGTGGAACGCGCCGGCAGGCTGCTGACGGCGGCGAATTAGGTCTCCGCTCGTGCCCGCGAAAGCGGGACCGCCGGGGCGACAAATGACGTAGCGGAGCATGCATCTCTGGATTCCCGCTTGCGCAGGAATGAGCGGAGCACGCGGCAGACTCAATGCGCCCCGCTCGCCGGCGCGCCCGGCTGCTTGAGCGGGTGGGCGCGCGCGAACGCGTCGATCTTGAGGCATTCGCCGACGATACGCGACACCGTCGGATAGGGCGACAGGTCGACCTCGAACAATTTCGCCCCCACCGCGTGCGTGACCAGGCAGATGTCGGCCATGGTGACGCTGTCGCCGTGGCAGTAGCGCCCGGTCTCGCGGTCCCGGCTCAGGTGCGTTTCCAGCGCCGCAAGCGCCTCGTTGCTCCAGTGGCGGATCCACTTCAGCCGCGTCGGCTCGTCGAGCTTCAGCTCGTGTTCGAGATAGTTGCGGATGCGCGGCACCACCAGCGGATGCGCGTCGCAGGCGACGATCATCGCGAGCCCGCGCACGCGCGCGCGCTCCTTCGGCGCCTGCGGCAGCAGCGGCGGATCGGGGCGGATCTCGTCGAGATATTCCAGGATCGCCAGCGACTGGAACAGCATCCGGCCATCGTCCTCGACCAGCGCCGGGATCAGCATCTGCGGGTTGACCGCCCGGAAACCGGGGTCGCGCTGCTGCCCCTTCAGCAGGTCGACGTTCACGACCTCGGTTTCGAGACCTTTCAGATTGAGCGCGATGCGCACGCGGAAGGTCGCGAGCGAGCGCCAGAAGGAGTAGAGCTTCATCGCAAACATCCTCCGGAGCAAGGAGCCTCGATGTCCGCCACTGTGCCCGGGCACAGCGGCGGCGGCAACGCCATGGTTTGTGCATCAAGAGGGTGCATCAAGAGGGTAGCGGGCGGAGCAAAACCGCGGCATGCTGGGCCGCGACAGACCCGCGATAAGGGTGGAGCAGGAGGAACCGGTCATGGCACTTCATCGTCGCAAGCTGTTGAAAGGTCTCGCAGCCACCGGCGCCGCAGCGGCAACCATGCGCGCGCCTTATGTCCAGGCCCAGGCGCCGTTCAAGATCGGTCTGCTCACGGTCAAGACCGGCCCGCTGGCGCAAGGCGGCATCCAGATGGAGCAGGGTATCGTCACCTTCCTGAAGGAGAAGCAGAACAGCCTCGCCGGACGCAAGATCGACTTCATCTCGGCCGACACCGGCGGCAACCCGGCCGGCGCCCGCACCAAGACTCAGGAGCTGATCGAGCGCGACAAGGTGAACGTCATCCTGGGGCCGCTCGCCGCCTTCGAACTGCTGGCCATCACCGACTACGTCCGCGACAACGCCACGCCGTTGATCAGCCTTGCCGCCGCCGAGGACGTCACCCAGCGCCGCGCCAATCCCTTCATCATCCGTCCCTCCGCGACGTCGGCACAGTGCTGTCACGTGATGGGCGATTACGCCGCCAAGGATCTGAAATTCCGGCGTGCCGCCACCATCTCGGAGGATTTCGCCTTCGGCTACGAACAGATGTCGGGCTTCCAGCGGGTGTTCGAGGACAACGGCGGCAAGGTGGTCAAGAAGCTGTGGCCGCCATTGGTGACGCCCGACTACACCCCGTACATCGCGCAGATCGGCAAGGTCGACTGCGTCTTCAACGGATTCGCCGGCTCGAACCCGGTGAAGTTCATGCGCACCTATATGGACCTCGGGTTCCACGGCCGCATCCCGCTGCTCGCCGGATGGACGGCCATGGACGACGCGCTGCTGCGCAGCCTCGGCAACGAGGCGGTCGGCGTGCTGTCGGCGGCCTGGTATTCCGCGGACCTCGACACCCCGAGCAACAAGCGCTTCGTTGCCGCCATGCAGAAGGACTTCAACGTCCTGCCCGGCGGCTATTCGGCCGGAATGTACGTGGCCGGCCAGTGCGTCGAGGCCGCGATCCAGAAGATCGGAGGCAAGGCCGACGACCGCAAGGCGCTTGCCGCCGCCCTGCATGACATCACGCTGACCGACACGCCGCGCGGGCCGGTCAAGTTCGACAAGTTCGGCAATGTCGTCGGCGACGTGTTCATTCGCCGCTGCGAGCGCAAGGGCAAAGTGCTGACCAACCGGGTCATCAAGACCTATCCGGCGGTCAGCCAGTTCTGGACCTATAACGAGAGCGAGTTCCTCAAGAACCCGGTCTATGCGCGCGACTATCCGCCGGCAAAGAACCTGGAATAGCGGCCATCCTGTGCCGCGGGCGCAGCGCAGCACGAAGTGATGCGCTGCCGACCCGTAATCCCGGCTTCGCCAAAGGCAACCGGGGTTGCGCACCTGCGCTGCATCACGACGTGCCGCACCGCGTGCGGGACACGAGCCCAAGCGGATTGCCCTTCCCATGCTCCAGCAGATCACGTCGACGCAGGCCGTCATCCTGGCGATCAACAGTTTCGCGCTCGGCGGCCTCTTGTTCCTGCTGTCGGCGGGCTTCTCGTTGATCTTCGGCCTGATGCGGATTCCCAACCTGATGCATGGCTCCTTCTTCATGCTGGGAGCCTATTTCGGCGTCTCGTTCCTGGACTGGGGCATCAATTTCTGGCTCGCCGCCCTGCTCAGCGGGCTGGCGATGGCGGTCATCGGCGGCGTGATCGAGCGGCTGCTGCTGCGCCGGCTTGAGGGCCAGGTACTGCCGCAGGTGCTGCTGACCCTCGGCTTCGCCTTCATCATCGCCGACATCTGCCTCATGATCTGGACCGGCGACCCGTGGCAGCCGACCGCACCGCCCGAACTGCGCGGGGCGGTGCAGGCCTTCGGCATGTTCTTCCCGCTCTATCGCCTGGTCATCCTCGCCGTCGCCGTGGCGATCGCGATCGCGCTGTGGATCATGGTCGACTGGACCCGGCTCGGGGCCATGATCCGCGCCGGCGTCGACGACCCGCCGATCGCGCGCGTCGTCGGCATCAAGGTGTCGCAGCTGTTCACCTTGATCTTCTGCCTCGGCGCGGCGCTGGCCGCCTTTGCCGGGGTGATGGGCGCCCCCTACCTGTCGGTGTACCCGGGGCTTGATTTCGAGATGCTGCCGCTCGCGCTCATCGTCGTGATCCTGGGCGGCACCGGCAGCCTGCTGGGCGCGCTGGTGGGCAGCTTCCTTTTGGGATTCCTCTACAATTTCGGCCAGGCGATGTTCCCCGACCTGGCCTATGTGATTCTGTTTCTGCCGATGCTGCTGATGCTGCTGTTGCGCCCGCAGGGACTTTTCGGCCGGGTGGTGGCATGACCCCGCGCTTGCGATGCGCGGCCCTGGCCGTGGCGATGCTGCTGCTGATCACGCTGCCGTGGTGGGTCGGCAATTCGTACTACATCAACATCGCAAGCCAGATCCTGCTGTTCGCGGTGTTCGCGCTCGCGCTCAACGTTCTGGTCGGCTACGCCGGCCTTGTCTCGCTCGGCCATGCCGGATTGTTCGCCATCGCCGGCTACACCGCCGCTTTGATATTGCAGGCCGGCCACGGGCACCTTGCCGCCAATGCCGGTGCCGTCGTGGTCACGCTTGCCTCCTCCGCGATCTTTGCCGTCCTCGCGCTGCGCTCGACCGGAATCGGATTCCTGATGATCACGCTTGCGCTCGGACAGATCATCTGGGGAGTGGCGTATCGCTGGGCGAGCCTCACCGGCGGCGACAACGGCATCAACGTAACCACGCGTCCGTCTCCGCTCGGATTGAGCTTGTCGAATGCGCCGTCGTTCTATTTCGCATGCCTGATCGTGTTCCTGCTGGCGGTCGGAAGCATGGTTCTGTTCGTACGCTCCCCGTTCGGCGCCAGCCTGCGCGGCACCCGCGACCAGGCGCGGCGCATGAGCGCGCTTGGATACAACGTCTGGCTGATCCAGTTCCTGGCGATCGTGTTCTCGGGCTTCTGGACCGGCATCTCGGGATTGCTGTTCATCTACTACAACCAGTTCATCAGTCCGCAGGTATCGGCGCTCACGGCCTCGGCCGAGGTGCTGTTGATGGTGATCTCGGGCGGCACCGCCACCCTGCTTGGCCCGATCGCCGGCGCCGTCATCGTCGTCGTGATGAAGAACGTGGTGAGTGCCTATATCGAGCGCTGGAACCTGGTATTGGGTGTGATCTTCATCCTGATCATCACGTTCATGCCGGAGGGGCTGGTGCCGGGGACGGCGCGCCTGCTGCGCTGGGGCTGGCAGGTCGCGCGGGCGCGATGGAACCGGACCGCGGGCGGAGCGGTCGAGGAGCGGCGGCCATGACCGGAAACGTTGCCGCGCTCGCCGTGAGCCACCTGTCCAAGTCCTTCGGCGGCCTGCGCGTCACTGCCGATGTCACGCTTGCGGTCGAACCGGGCGAGCGCAGGCTGATCATCGGCCCCAACGGCGCCGGCAAGACCACCCTGTTCAACCTCATCACCGGCGAGATCGCCCCCGATTCCGGCTCGATCACACTGTTCGATCGCAACATCACGCGAGTGCCAAGCCACCGTCGCCCGCACCTGGGAATGGCCCGCACCTACCAGATCATCACCCTGTTCGACAGGGACACCATCCTGCGCAACGTCACTCTCGCCCTGCTCGGCCTGTCGCGACTGCGCTGGTCGGCGTGGCGGAACATCGACCATCAGGAGGACATCATCGGGCGCGCCCGTGAGGCGCTGGCCCGCGTGGGCCTCGACCACATCGCCGACCGGCCGCTGTCGCAGACATCCTATGGAGAGCGCCGGCGCGTCGAGATCGCCATGGCGCTGGCGCAGGATCCCAGGGTCCTGCTGCTGGACGAGCCGTTCGCCGGACTTTCGATCGACGAACGGCGCGATGTGCGCGAACTGCTCAACGCCGTTCCACGCACGGTGACCGTCGTCATGATCGAACACAACATGGATGTCGCGCTCGACTGGGCGGAACGGATCACCCTTCTGCACTTCGGCGAAGTGATTGTGGAAGGCACGCGCGCCGAAGTGGTGGCCCATGCGCGCACCCGGGAGGTGTATCTTGGGCACTGACGCGCTGGCCCTGAGCGATATCGACGCCTTCTACGGGGACAGCCATATCCTCCAGAAGGTGTCATTCACGCTCGGCGAAAGCCGGCTGCTTGGCCTTCTCGGCCGCAACGGCGCCGGCAAATCGACCTGCATGAACGTGGTCGTAGGCCTTCTGCCCGCGCGCGCCGGCGCCGTGCAGGTCTTCGGCACCGACGTTACCCGCATGCCGCCCGAACTCATCGCGGCGCAAGGGATCGCGCTTGTCCCGCAGGGACGCCGCATCTTCAAGAGCCTCACGGTGCGCGAGAACCTGATCGTTGCGGCGCGAGCGCCCGACCCCGGCAGCCGGCACGCCCCGTGGACCACCGACACCGTGTTCGGGATGTTTCCGCGGCTTGCCGAGCGCAAGAACCAGATCGCGGCGCATCTCTCCGGGGGCGAGCAGCAGATGTTGGCGATCGGACGCGCGCTGATGTCGAATCCGCGCGTGCTGTTGATGGACGAGCCGTCGGAAGGCCTGGCCCCGCAGATCGTCGCCGACGTGATGGCCACGATCCGCACACTGAAGGAAAGCGGGCTTTCGATCGTACTGGTGGAGCAGAGCCCGAAGCTCGTGTTCGACATCGCCGACGACATCGTGGTGCTCAACTCGGGACGGATCGCCGTCCTTTCGAGCTGCGACGAACTCAAGCGCGCACAGGTCGACCTGAGCCAGCATCTCGGCGTGTTTTGAGAACTCCCCTCACCCGCCGGCGGCGGTGATCAGAGCCTCGATGCGCTTGAGGTGCTCGGCCGGCGTCTTCGCGATCTGGCCGATCAATTCCCGCACCCGGGCGCCGCCGATCGGGCTGATATCGATGCCGAGCTTGGCCGCGTCCGCCAGGAATTCCGGGTCCTTGTGCGCGGCCATGAAGGCCTGCTGCAACGCCTTGGCGCGATCGGCAGGCACGTCCGGCGGCGCGGCAAACGGCCGCGACAGCGCGTAAGGCAGCTCGATGATCTCGATCAGGTTGCGGTCGGCGGCGGTGCGTGCAAGTTCGCGCGCCGTCGGCGCGTCCGGCAAGGCAGGATGGCGCGTCGCACGGCCGAACTGCACCAGCGCGCGCATCAGGCCGCCCGGCTTGAGCCATTCCGGCTTGGTCGCGTTCAGCGACGACAGGCCGACGGTGCGGCCATCGATCTCGCCACGTTCGATGGCGAGGAACAGCACGCTCGAATCGGTGTAGCCGGGGATCACCTTGACGTTGAAGCCGAGCCAGTCGCGCAGCAGGATCGCAGTCGCATCGCTGGATGCGCCCTCCGCCGTGCTTCCAAGGATGATCGGCGGGCCCCCCGGACGGCGCGCCTCCTCGATCGACTTGACCTTCGCATCCTTGCGCAGCACCAGCAGGTAGGAGTCGTTGGCATAGCTCGTCGACGAGCCGATCCAGGTGAACTTCATGGGATCGAACTGGACATTCTGTCCGGTCTTCAGCAGCCCGACCATCGCCATGTTGCGCGCGAACGTACCGAAGGTGGTGCCGTCCCTGGGAGCGACCTTGTAGAGATAGTTGGTGCCGCGGAGCGACCCTGCGCCCGGCATGTTCTGCACCACGACCTTGGGATGGCCCGGGATGAATTTGCCGATGTGGCGGGCGACGATCCGTCCGTAGACATCGTAGCCGCCGCCGGGGCCGTAGCTGACGACAAGGTTGATCCGCTTGCCCTTGTAGAAATCTGCAACGTCGTCGGCCGGCGCCGGCGACACGGCGATCAGCAATAGGGCCGCGGCCAGCGCGGTGGACGACCTCGGCATCACCCCTCATCCTCCCGCGGTAATCAGGCCCTCGATCCGCTTGAGCTGGTTCGCCGGCGTCCTGGCGATCTGTTCGATCAGGGTTCGGATCTGGGCGCCGCTGATGGGACTGACCTCAATCCCGACCTTCGCGGCATCGGCGAGATAGGCAGGGTCCTTGTGGGTTGCCATGAACGCGTCCTGAAGTGCCTTGGCGCGGGCAGGCGGCACGTCGGGCGGTGCCGCATAAGGCCGCGACAGGGCGTAGGGCATTTCGAGGATCTCGATCAGGTTACGATCCTCCTCGTTCTTGGCCAGTTCGCGCGCCGTCGGCGCATCCGGAAATTCCGGGAACCGCGTGCCGCGACCGAACACGACCATCACCCGCACAAAGCCGTTGGGCTTGAGCCAGTCGGCCTTGTTCGCGCGCACCGACGACAACCCGACGGTTCGGCCCTCGACCTCGCCGCGCTCGATCGCCAGGAACAGCACGCCGGAGTCTGTGTATCCGGGAATGACCTTGAGGTTGAAACCCAGCCACTCGCGCAGCAGGGTCGCCATCGCGTCGCTTGACGTTCCTTCCGCCGTGCTTCCGAGGATGATCGGGGGGCCGCCGACGCGGCGCGCATCGTCGATCGTTTTCGCCTTCGCGTCCCGCCGCAGGATCATCACATAGGCGTCGTTCTGGAGGCTCGACGAGGAGCCGAGCCATGTGAACTTCATCGGATCGAACTGCACCTTCTGCCCGCTCTTGACGAGCCCGAGCATCGGCATGTTGCGCGCAAAGGTTCCGAAAACAGTCCCGTCCTTGGGTGCCACGTTGTAGATGTAATTGGCGCCACGCAGCGAACCGGCGCCCGGCATGTTCTGCACCACGATGCTGGGGTTGCCCGGAATGTGCCTGCTGATATGCCGCGCCAGCACGCGCGCATAGACGTCATAGCCGCCGCCGGGACCGTAGCTGACGATGAGATTGACGCGCTTTCCCTTGTAGAAATCCGCAACATCGTCGGCACGCGCCGGCACTGCGGCAACGATCATAGCCGCGACGACCAGCGCGGTGCGAAGCTTGGGCATCCTTCTCTCCCTGGCAGGCGAAACCGGCGGCAATGGTAGGCGCTCGGCGGCGCGGGCGCCATGCGGCATGTTCCAGCAGCCGGCCTCAGCCTTTGGATTCGGCAAACAAACGGCGAAGGTAGTTGAGCTGCTGCGGGGGTGCATGTTCGATGCGCGTGAGCGCCCGAATCACTTCGTCGGCCGTGACCGGGCTCACATCCACGCGCTGCCTGGCCGCCTCTGCGAGGTATTGCGGATCGCGGTGCGTGGCCGCAAACGCCCGCCGCAGGGCCTCGGCACGATCGGCTGGGATGTTTGGCGGCGCCGCGAACGGTCGCGACAGTTTATAGGGTATTTCGCACAGCTCGATCAGCAGGCGCGACGATTCGTTGCGCGCCAGCTCGCGCGCCGTCGGCACGGCGGGAAAGTCCTGATGCCGAGTCTCGCGCGCGAACTGCACCAGCACTTGGAAACCCGAGTTGGGCTTCAGCCACTCCGGCTTGATCGCTCTGACCGAGGAGAGGTCGGTGGTGCGCCCATGCACTTCGCCGCGCTCCATCGCAAGGAACAGCGCGCCGGAATCGGGATAGCCCACCACCTGCTTGACGTTGAGCCCGATGGTGTCGCGCAGGATGATCGGAACGTCGTTGCCGGTGGCGCCTTCGGCGGTGCCGCCGAGCACGAGCGGATCGCCGCCCGGACGGCGCGCCTCATCGATGGTCTTGACCGGAATATCGGTGCGCACGATGAGGATATAGGCGTCGTTGGCAAAGCTCGACGAGGAGCCGAGCCAGTTGAACTTGCGCGGATCGAACTGCGCGTTCGGGTTGGTGCCAAGCATCCCGAGCAGCGGCATGTTGCGGGCGAAATGCGCAAGCGCGGTGCCGTCGCGCGGCGCCAGCCGGTAGAGCCAGTTGACCGACCGCAGGCTGCCCGCGCCCGGCATGTTCTGCACCACGACATTGGGGTTGCCAGGGATGTGGCGGCCGATGTGACGGCCGACCAGCCGGGCGTAGACGTCATACCCGCCGCCCGGCCCATAGCCGACGACCAGCGTGACCGTCTTTCCCCGGTAGAATTGCGCGACCGCATCGGCCTTCGCCGGCAGCACCAGAAGCGCCATCCAGGCAACCGCCAGTATGGCACGCCCTGCCCTTCGCCCGGGCATCGTCCTCTCCCCGAGATGCTTTGGGCAAAGACTACGCGGGGGTTCGCGGGCGGGCAACGGGGGACTGCGGGAGCGGTTAAGGCCGCCGTGCGCCCGCGACCGTCGAGGCGCATCATCGGAAGAAGCGGCTGGCGTAGGTCGGATTGTCGATCCCGCTGTCGATCATCCACTGCGCGACCTCGGCGTGACGGGGGAACCAGACGTCGGGAAAGCTGCGGAGATATTGCAGGACCTTGCGAAACATGGCCGACATCAGCGGACGGCCCCCGAAATGGCTGTGCACGCCGACATTGATCAGCGATCCGGGTTCGCAGGCGTGCAGATAATCGAAGGTGTCCTTGTAGACGTCGAAGTAGATGCTCGGGCTCGCGCGCAGCGCCCTGTTGTCCACGAAGTCGCTCCAGGGGATGACGATGACGGAGCCGCTCTTGGTCTTCTGACGGTACGGCAGGTTGGAATCGAGCGCGTCCGAACACCAGCGCAATCCTTCCTGCACGACGATGTCCATCGTGTGTTCCGACCAGCCGTAGATCGGGGTGATCCAGCCGGTCGGACGCCGGCCCGATGCCTTCTCGATGGCGTCGAGCGTCTGGCGGATGCGCCCGCGTTCCTCGTCCGGCGAGAGCTGCGCGAACACCTCGTCCTGCCAATAGCCGTGGCCGGCCACGTCATGTCCCGAACGCGCGAACTGCGCGACCGCTTCCGGATAGATTTCCGCCGAGCGTCCATTGCAGAACAGCGTCGCCTTCAGGCCGGCTTCGTTCACGATGCGCAGGAGCCGCCACACGCCCTCCTTGCCGCCGTAGGTCGACCAGTTGATCCCTGCGATATCCGGAATGCCCGGCTTGTTCGGCGTTGTGCGCGGAAAGTAGCTGGGCGCCTTCCCATCCGACCACGTTTCCAGAAGGACGCTGACGATCACCGCAACGCGGCGACCCTCCGGCCAGGCAAATGCCGGCTTGCTCATGGACCATTCTCCTCGATGACGGTTGTCTATCTGGTGCCTTTGCTCGCCTCGAGCGCCTTCGCCACCACGCTCGGGGGCGTCGCATAGATGCGCTCGATCAGGGCGTGAATCTGCTCGCCGGTGGTCGGGGAAACGAAGACCTTGGTCTTCTTCGCCTCGGCCAGCAGCGCCGGGTCCTTCATGGTGCGGTCGAAGCTGCGACGCAGGACCTCGGCACGATCCTTCGGCAGCTCGGCGGGCGCATAGAACGGACGCCCCATCTTGTTGGGTGCCGCCCAGAGCGCGACGATCTGGCGCTCCTCGTCGGTACGGGCAAGCTCGACAAGCGACGGCACCTCCTTCAGGTCGGGGTGCTTCTCCAAGGCGATCTGCACCAGGATGCGGACCTTCTTGTCCGTGATCCATTCCGGCTTGATGGCCTGCAAGGCATCCCAGGTCATCCCACAGCGCCCGTCGACTTCGCCGCGCTCCATGGCAATGTGGGTCTGCGCGGCCGCTTCGTAGCCGCCGACCACCCGGAATCGCGTTCCGAACATCGCGTTCATCAGATTTGGATAGATGGTGTCGGTGCTGGCGGGCCCGCCGCTGCCGACCACCATCTCGTACTTCTTGAGGTCGTCGAAGGTCCGGATGCGCGATACGTGCCAGACGACGCAGATGTTGACCTCGTCGTTGGCGTTGCCGATCCAGGTCACGCGCGTTGGATCGAACTTCGCCTTCACGCCCATGAGCGGATCGAACGGCAAGGCGCGATGTGCGATCGCGACCGCGGTGCCATCCCTCGGCGCAAGGCCCTGCATGTGTCCCATCAACCGCCGGCCGCTCGCGCCGGGCATGTTCTGGACGACGAAATTCGGATTGCCGGGGATGTTCCGGCCCCAATGCCGCGCCAGCATCCGCGCGTAGGCATCGTAGGGACCGCCGGCGGTCGAACCGACATAGAGCGTGATGTCCTTGCCCTTGAAGAAATCGTCCGCGGCAGCGGGGCGCGCGAACATCGTCAGGAGTGCAGCCGCCATGCCGCCGGCGGCGAGGTAGGCCCGCATCGTGTCCTCCATCGGGGATCGTGTCGGATCAGAGCTTCAGAAGCTTCTTCGCATTCTCGTAGTACACCTTGTTCTTCTCGTCGGGAGTCAGCCCGAGCTTGTTGATCAGGTCGACGCCTTCCTTCTTGAGCACGAACAGCGGCGGCGCGTCGGTGCCGAACAGGAAATGGTCCACCCCGACCGTGTCGATCGCACAGCGCGCCCCGGGCGGATGGTAGCAGGTCGATTCCAGATACATCATCTTCAGATAGTGCAACGGCTCGTGCTTGATCAGCATCGGCGCGTATGAACCGAGAAAGAATGCCTCGTCCTGCAACCGATAGGCATAGTTCATGCGTCCGATCATCTCGCAGATGCCGCCGCCGAGATGGGTGGCGACGAGCTTCAGGCGCGGAAATTTCTCGAACACGCCGCGCACGATCAGCCGCGCCACTGCCAGCGCCCCGTCCATCGGGCGCCCGATGCTCGATGCCAGCCGGTAGTCCCGCATCCGTTCCTCGCCGAAGCCGACCGACGGCGGGTGGATGACCACCGGCACATCCAGTTCCTGCGCCAGCTGGAAGAACGGCATCGCATCGTCATCGTCAGGATAATGGCCTTGGAGACTCGACGTGATCCAGGCGCCCTTGAGCCCGTCCTCCTTGATGGCGCGCTCGAACTCGCGCAGAAACCTGTCGCCGCCGTGCGGCACGATCGAAGCCATGCCGACGATCGCGCCGTGATACTTGTTCTGGCATTCGGCATTGAACCGGTTCTGCCGCCGGCAGCGCTCGAACTGCTGCTGCGGATCCATGTCCCGCAGATTGTGGATCGGATTCGATATCACCGTGATGTCTACGCCGCCGATCTTCGCCGCCTCCAGCGCATTTTCGATCGTGGTCGGAGACTGCCGGTGTTGCGCGCCGATGTTGCGGTGGAATTGGGTGCCGGTGAAATCCTTCATGTCTTCGGGCGGCAGCACGTGGACGTGGAAATCGATGATCATGGTTGTTGCCTGTCGGTTATTGCGCCATGGATGGCGGGCGGGACCGCCAAGGCTGACGGCCCATGCGCGATTTAGCAAGCCCCGCCGCGGCGGAAGAGCGCGCAGAAGCGTGCGGCAGCTTCCACGGGCGGCGTCACCGCGCCGCCTTGATGACCACGGACTGGTACAGGTCCTGCCACTTCCTGGCGTTGTCGAGCATCTCGACCGAGTCGATCAGCTGTATTGGATTGCGCGTGAACTGCGACTCGATCTTGCGGCTGGGCGACACGAACTGCCGCCCGGCCAGGATCGGCTGCGCGTCGCCGATCAGGAAGTCGTAGAACAGGACGGCGGCGTGCGGGTGCGGCGAAAAGCGCGAGACGCCGGCCGCGGTCGGCCGCGCGATCATCGGCGGGATGACGAACCAGTCGAGCGGCGCGCCCTTGCGCTTGGCCTGCTCGGCAAGGAAACCGTAGGCCGAGAGCCCGAGCGGGACTTCGCCCGCGGCGACCATGTTGTTCAGGACCGAATGGCCGCGCCGGACCGAGATTCCATTGGTCGCAACGATATCGCGGAAAAGCTTCAGGCCGCGCGCCTCGCCCAGCCCGAGCACGATCTGCGCGAACCAGTCGTAATCCTCCGCCTCGACCGCAAGCTTGCCCTTCCAATACGGATCGAGCAGGTCGTGATAGGTCTTCGGAAGCCGGTCCTTCTGCACCAGTTTGGTGTTGTAGGCCTGCACGAAGGTGTTGAGATAGACCGACGCCCATTCGCGACTCGGCGCGATCGATTCCGGGATGAGATCGGCAAGCAGCGGCGACTTCACCTCGGTGAGGAGCTTTTCGCGCGACAGCGGCTCAAGCGCGGAGCTCGACGCGACCATGACGCCGACCTCGTAGCGCCGCGCCTTGGCTTCGTTCAGCACGCGCGACATCAGGGCTTCCGAGTCGGCGCGCCAGCCCTTGACCTTGATGCCGTATTTCCTGGTGAAGGCCTCGGTCAGCACCGTGATGTCGGCAACCGGAATCGAGGCGTAGAACATCAGTTCGCCTTCCTTCCGGGCGCCCTCGATCAGTCGCTTCTCGCGGTCGGGACCCTGGTAGGCGGCGATGTCGGCGGCGCGGTTCTGGGCCAGGACGGGGACGGCAGCCAGCCCCTGCAGGGCAGCCAGGACAGCCACCCCAGGCCCAAGAATGCGGAACCTTCGGCGGCCATTCATGGCGCACTCCAACCGGTCATTCCTACGGATACGGATACGACGGAACGCTACCGGCAGATGCAGCGCATGGCAACGCGACCAATCATCCTCGTCACATTCATGGCAGGGAGCATGGTGAATGGCCGCAATGCCGGATGACGGCGCACGACCCTGAGCCTACACTGTCGCCGCAGCCATCGCGGGCCGGGCCGGGATACGATGAAGATTGTCAAAGTCGAAGATTTCCACGTCGAGTGCGGCTGGGACGTCTATTCCTTCCTCAAGATCACGACCGACGATGGTCTCTCCGGCTGGTCGGAGTTCCGCGAGCACCGCCGGCCGGGCGTTGCCGCCGCCATCCGTGGCATGGGCGAACTCCTGATCGGTCAGGACCCGCGCAACATCAGCCGGCTCGACGCTGCGCTCTATTCCTTCACCCGCTCGGTGCCCGGCGGGCTCAACCAGAATGCCGCCGGCGCGATCCTCAATGCCTGCCTGGACATCAAGGGCAAGGCGCTCGGGGTACCGTGCTACGAATTGCTCGGCGGCGCCGTGCGCGACCGCATCCCGGTCTACTGGTCGCGCTGCGGCGTGATTCGGGCGCGGTGTGCGGAATATTTCGACGGCAAGGTGATCGACCGCCCGGCCGTACGCAAGGTCGACGACCTGGTTGGGGCGGCGCGCGAGGCGCGCGATCGCGGCTTCAAGGCCATCAAGACCAACCTCCTGGTGTTCGACGACAAGGGCGGCCGGCAGTATACGCCGGGTTCCGCGCGCGGGCCGGGGCATCCTGAGTTGAACCTGCCGGAGCCGATGCTGGAGGCCCTGCTCGCGCAGCTCGCGGCGCTGCGCGAGGGCGCCGGCCCCGGCGTCCGCATCGCGGTTGACCTGAACTTCAACTACAAGGCCGAGGGCTATCGCAGGATCGCCCGCAAGGTCGAACCGTTCGACCTGATGTGGCTCGAAATGGACATCTATGAGCCGCAGGCGCTGGCGCTGATCCGGCAGTCGACCACGACGCCGATCGCGTCGCTGGAAACCATTCTCGGGCGCCGTGCGCTGAGGCCCTACCTCGAAGCGCATTGCGCCGACGTCGCCATCATCGACCCGCAATTCAATGGCGTGCCGGAAGCGGTCCGCATGGCTGCCCTCTGCGATGCCTATGAGGTCAATGCCGCTTCGCACTATTTCAGCGGTCCGTTGTCGGCAATCATCTGCGCGCATTTCTCCGCGGTGATTCCCAACCTGCGTATCTCGGAATACGACGTCGACGAGGTGCCCTGGAAACCGAAGCTGCTGACGCACCCGCCGGTTGTCGAGAACGGCGAGTTCGTGCTGCCCACCGGCCCGGGCTGGGGCACCGACGTGAACGAGGACGCGTTGCGCGCCCACGCGGCGAAGGGACACTGATGCCGGGACGAGGAAGCGAGAAACGATGAACGCGAGTCGACGACCCCGGATTCCCGTGTTCGCGGGAATGCGCGTCCTGAAGCTGCTGCTTGCATGCTTCGTCACGGCGTCCCCGGCCAGCGCAATTGCCGATCCGGTGGCCGATTTCTATGGCGGCAAGACCATCAGCCTCTATGTCGGCTTTCCGCCCGGCGGCGGCTACGACATCTATGCGCGGGTGCTGGCCGCCCACATGGGCCGCCACATCCCCGGTGCCCCCAATATCGTCGTCAGAAACATGGACGGCGGCTCGGGCGTGCGCGCGGCCGGCTACCTGTCCAGCGTCACGGCGCAGGACGGCACCTCGCTCGGCATGTTCCTCGACGGCCTCACGCTCGGCAAAGTCCTGGGCGGACCCGGCGATTTCGATCCGGTGAGGTTCACCTGGATCGGCCGCATCGTGTCGACCGCGACGGTGGCCGTCGTCTGGCACACCGCCGCTGCGCAATCCGTCGAGGACGCCAAGTCGAAGGAGATCATTGTGGCGGCGAGTGTGCCCGGCAGCACCTCCTCGATCATCCCGCTCGCTCTCAACGAACTGATCGGCACCAGGTTCAAGGTGATCCGCGGTTTCCAGGGCTCGCCCAAACAATCGCTGGCCATGGAGCGCGGCGAGGTCGATGCCATCGGCGCCATCGCCTGGGAGGCGATCCAGACCAGCCGCCCAAACTGGCTGGCTGAGCGCAAGATCAAGGTTCTCTACACCCACGGGGCCCGCAGGATCGGCGACCTGCCTGAGACACCCGCGGTCGCCGAGTTCGCGGCCGACGACAATGCCCGCAGCATCCTCCGCCTGGTCGGCATCGGTCCGGATATCGGCCGCGCCATTGCAGCCGAGCCAGGCATTCCGCCCGAGCGCGCCGCGGCACTGCGCCGCGCCTTCATGCAGACCGTAACGGACAAGGACTTTGCCGCCGACATGCGCAAACGCAAACTTGCGATCGAACCGTTGACCGGCGACGACCTTCAGTCGATCGTCGCTGCGGCGGCGGCGACGCCGCGTGCGCTGGTCGATCGGGTCAAGCGCTATCTCGCGCCGTAGAGCGCCACCAACACGGACAACATCCGATGACCCGCACCCTCTGCGCACTTGCCGCTCTCATAGCCTTTGTCGGGACGCCGACTGTGCCTTTCACCGCGCTGGCGCAGCCCGTCGCCGACTTCTATCGGGGCAAGACCATCAGCATCTACGTCGGCTTTCCGCCGGCCGGCGGCTACGACATCTACGCCAGGATGATGGCGCCGTATTTCGCGCGTCATATTCCCGGCAATCCCACCATCACCATTATGAACATGGTGGGCGGCTCCGGCGTGCGCGCGGCCTCCTACATCAGTAACGTCACGGCGCAGGACGGCACGTCGCTGGGCCTGTTCCTCGATACCACCACCATCGGCAAAGTGTTGGGCGGCCCGGGCGACTTCGATCCGGTCAAGCTGCAGTGGATCGGCCGCATCGCCTCGACCGACAGCGTTGCCATGGTCTGGCACACGGCGCCGGCCCAGACCGTCGAGGAGGCCAAGCGCATCGAGATCGCCATGGCGGTCACCCAGCCCGGCACCAGCACCTCGATGATCGCGGCGGCGCTCAACGACCTCGTCGGCACAAAGTTCAAGCTGGTTCGCGGCTATCAAGGCTCGCCTGGCATGGCGCTGGCAATGGAGCGCGGCGAGGTGCACGCCATGGGCGGCATGAGCTGGGATGCGGTCAAGACGACCAAGCAGGATTGGCTGACGGGCAAGAAGGCGCGCGCGCTCTACACGTTCGGGATGCGGCGGCTGGCCGACCTGCCCGACGTTCCCGCCCTGGTGGACCTGGCGATCGACGACCAGTCCCGGACCATCCTCTCGCTCATCGGCGGGGGAGCGGAGGTCGGTCGCGCGCTGGTGGCGGAGCCGGGCACCCCGCCGGAGCGCACCGCGGTGCTGCGCAAGGCCTTCATGGAGGCCATGAACGACCCCGCGTTTCTTGCCGACACGAAGAAGCGCAACCTGATCGTGGAACCGCTGAGCGGCAGCGAGGTGCAAAAGCTCATCGCGTCGGCAGTGGCTACGCCTGCTGCCCTGGTGAACCGGGCCAAACGCTATGTAGGGGGCGCGGGCAAATGATCATCGATTGGCACACCCACGTCCACTCGTTGCGCGAACAGGCCAATCCGTTCTGGAAAGGGCAATGCCCCGCCACCATCGACAACGTGCTGCGGCTGCACGACGAGGTCGGCCTCGACATCAGCGTGATCTCAAACTCGGGTCATTACCTGAAGGAGTTCTCGCGCGAGGAGGCGGTCCCGGACATCCGCGCATCGAACCAGTACCTGGCGTCGCTGCGCGACAAACACAAGGACCGCGTGGTTGCACTGGCGGTCGCCATTCCGGGCGGCGGCGATGAACACCTGCGCGAGCTGGAGCGCGCGGTGCGGCAGGACGATCTGCGCGGCGTGCTGATCAGCTCCAGCCATCGGCGCGCCTATCCCGATGACGACGATGCGAAGCCGTTCTTCCAGCTTTGCTGCGATCTCGACATCCCGGTGTTCATGCATCCCCCGTCGGTGGGTTTCGGCGAGGAGCGGATGAAGGAATTCCGGCTGGCTTCGAGCGTGGGACGGCCGTTCGATTCCTGCCTCGCGCTGGCGCGGCTGATCGTCAAGGGCCTGTGGGAGCAGTTCCCGAAACTCAAGTTTGTCGCCAGTCACCTCGGCGGCGGCATCTGCGAGATCATCGGGCGCATGGACTACGCCTACGAACTGCGTGACAATCCGCTGATCCTTGGCCCCTACGGCCCGCCGGTGCACATCACGAAGAAGCCGAGCGAGTATCTGCGGATGATCTATTTCGACACCGTCGCCTATCATGCGCCGGCGATCCGCTGCGCGATCGAGACCGTCGGCGCCGACCGTTTGATCTTCGGGACGGATTCGCCCATGCTGGTGGCGCTCAAGCAGCGCGGCCTGGACGTGATCGATCAGCTCGGACTGGACGCAAAGTCCAGGCAGATTGTCTTGAGTGGAAACGCGAAGACGCTGCTGAAGCTTTGAAAGGCGCGATGTTCATGGTGCCGTCGCAACACACCTTCCGCCATGGCCGGGCTCGTCGGGGGTATCGACGACTGGTAACCGTCGCCAGGCCAAAGGCGCCGATGGCCGGGACACGGCCGACCATGACGATACGGGCAGGATATCGCCTGCTGCTTGCCCTCGCGGTGGCGCTGCTCGCCTACCCTTCGGCGAAGGCCGACCCGGTGGCGGATTTCTACAAGGGCAAGACCATCAGTCTCTATGTCGGCTTCCCGCCCGGGGGCGGTTACGACCTCTATGCGCGCGTGGTGGCGCCGCATTTCTCCCGTCACATCCCCGGCAACCCGCAGATCGTGATCAAGAGCATGCTGGGCGGCTCCGGCATTCGCGCCGCGTCCTACATGACCACCGTCACCTCGCAGGATGGCACCTCGCTCGGCCTGTTCCTCGATGCGCTCACTCTCGGCAAGGTGCTCGGCGGCCCGGGCGAGTTCGACCCGGTGAAGCTCACCTGGATCGGCCGCATCGTCTCGACCGCGACGGTTTCCGTGGTCTGGCACACTTCGCCGGTGCAGACCATCGAGGAGGCCAAGAAGCGCGAAATCCTGATGGCCGGCACGGTGCCGTCCAACACCTCGAATTTCATCCCGCTCGCGCTCAACGACCTGATCGGCACCCGGATCAAGGTCATCATGGGTTTCCGCGGTTCACCGGATCAGGCGCTGGCGATGCTGCGCGGCGAGGTCAATGCCATCGGCGGCATGAGCTGGGAGGCGATCCAGACCAACCATCGGGACTGGCTTACCGAGAAGAAAATTCGTGTTCTGTACGCGCAGGGCGCCAACCGTATCCGCAGCCTGCCCGATTCTCCCGGGCTGCTCGATTTCGCCTACGACGACCGCAGCCGCAGCATCCTCGGCCTGCTCGGCAGCGGGCCGGACATCGGCCGCGCCTTCGTCGCCGAGCCCGGCATTCCGAAGGAGCGCGCGGCGGCCTTGCGCAAGGCATTCATGGCGACCATGCAGGACCCGGACCTGATCGCCGAAATCAAGAAGCGCAGGCTCGACCTCGAACCGCTGAGCGGCGAAGAGGTCCAGGCCATGGTCGCCGCCTCGGTCGCGACGCCCCCGGCGCTGGTCGAGCAGGCCAAACGCTACATCGCGAAATAGACAACGGGAGTGTTCAATGAAATTGCCGGCCGCGATTGCCATGATCAGTTTGGCGCTTCCGGGAATCGCCGAGGCCCAGGACAAACTCCGCTACGGCCAGATCGCCGGCTCGGTGAAGAGCGTCTCCTCGCTCGCCCTCTATACCGCGCAGCGCAAGGGCTACCTCAAGCGCGAGAACATCGACCTCGACGTCATCCGGCTCCCCGGCGTCCATCACATGATCGAGGGGCTCGACAAGAACACCGTCGATGTGAGCCACACCGCCACGCCTTATCTGATCCAGGGCGTGTTGAAAGGATCGGGCACCGCGGGAATCGTCGGCGGGCCGGCCAACACGATTTTCAGCCTGATCGCCAAGCCTGAGATCAAGTCGTTTGCAGACCTCAGGGGCAAGATGGTCGCGATGTCGTTGCCGGTCGATACCATCTCGATCGCCAGCCGACTGCTGCTGGCCAAGCACGGGCTGAAGGAGCCGTCCTACCGCACCCGCGAACTGATCGGGACGCAGACGCGCGCCAAATGCCTCCTGTCCGGCGAATGCGATGCCGTGCCGCTCGGCCAGCCCGACGACATCGTGTTCACCGCCAAGGGCTTCACCAAGCTCGGCGATTCGCTCGAAGTGATTCCGGTGCTGCAGTTCAACGTCATAGCCGCGCGGCGCGACTGGGCGGCGAAAAACAAGGACCTCGCAGTGCGGTTCGCGCGCGCCTTCGGCGATGCCTATCGTTTCATGCGCGATCCGAAGAACCGCGACGAGGTCGCCGGGATTCTGTCCGAGACGACCGGCGCGTCGCCGGACGTGGCTCGCCAGATGCTGGCGTTCTACTACGAGCCGGATCGCGGCGTGATGCCGCGCCAGGCCGAGATCAGCCTGCCGGGGGTGACGAAGGTCATCGAGCTGCTGGGAGTTTCCGGCGCGCTCAAGCCGCCGCTGCCGGCGGCTGAGCGCTTCCTTGACCTGCAATACCTGAAGGCGGCGGGATTGCAGTAGGGATCGGCATCCCGCCAAGCCTACAGGCTGACCGGCGTGCTCATGAAATCGCGCTTGCCGAGCTCGACCCCGCAATGCCGCAGCAAATCGTAGGCGGTGGTGCAGTGGAAGTAGAAGTTCGGCAGGATGAAGTTGAGCAACAGCGTCTGGCCGGTGAACTTCCGTTCGTTGTTGCCGAGCTTGATCGTGATATCCTTGTCCTCGGTACCGTCGATCTGGTTTGGCGAGAATCCCTTCACATAGTCGATCACCTTGGCGACGCGCGCCTTCAGTTCGGCGAAATTCGCTTCGGTGTTGGGCAGATCGGGCATGGTGGTGCCGGCGAGCGAGCTACAGCAGCGCGCAGCGTGCGTGGTCGCCTGCTGGACCTGCCGCGAATAGGGGTACATGTCGGGGAAGAACCGCATGTTGAACAGGAAATTGGGGTCGAGCTGCCTGGCTTCGACATGCGCCACCGCCTTGTCGATGCAGTTCGACTGGCCGGTCAGAAATTGCACGAAGATCGGGACCGACACCTTGTACATGGAAATGGTCATCGTTGTTTCCTTCCTGTGAACGGAAATTTGTGGCGCGACTTTAGCGAACCCGCCGCCGCTCTCAAGAGCCCTTTCGCATAAATCGTACGCGGGCTAATGTCCCGCCATGCGTATCCTGACCACGGCTTTCATCGCCATTGTTGCCGCCACGGTGGCGCCTTCCTCACCGGGCGCCCAATCCTATCCGCACGCAGTGCTCCAGACGATGTTCCTTGAGCCTGACAACGTCTTGCCGCTGTCCCGCCAGGGCATCATCCCGGTCGGCCAGAGCGCCGCCTATGTCGGGGCGCATCTGCGCAAAGAGAGCCAGCGCTGGAAAGAGGTGGTCGCGGCTGCCGGCGTGAGCCTTGAGTAGCGGCGGCAGCAGCCGCAATATGCGACCGGCTCATTCGCGCCGGATCGGGGTATCTCCATGAAGCTTGTCGTTTTCGGCCCGCACAAGCGCGTCGGCGTCGTGCGCGACGATGCCGTGATCGATGCCTCGCTGGCAGCCGCAAAATATCTTCACGAGCGGAAAGGCGAGCCCAACGCGCCGGCGCTCGCCCAAGCGCTGGTGCCGGCCGATCTCGAGCGCTTCATCGCGGGCGGCGCCCGCACCCTCGATCTCGCCCGGCAGGCCGTCGACTATCTGTTCGACACGGCGGCAGACCGGCATGGTCCCTGCGGCGCGGCGCTCGTTCACAAGGCAACGAACGTGCGGCTGCGGGCGCCGCGCGCAGACCGCGCCCGCGTCGCATTCGCCGGCGGGAATTTTGCCGAGCACAGCGCCGCCATGGCGGTGAACCGAGGGCGGTCGGATGCCGGTTCGACCGCCAACCCGCGCGACCGCGGCATGTGGGGAAGCTGGAAAGTCGACCGCGATGCCGTCGACCCCGGCGGAACGGTGACCTACCCGTCCCGCGTCACGCGTTTCGACTACGAAGGCGAGCTTGCCGTCATCCTCGGCAAGCGCGGCAAGAACATCCGCGCCGCCAACGCCCGCGCCCACATCTGGGGAGTCACGCTGTTCATCGACTGGAGCGCGCGCGATTTTCCGGAGAAGGAAGCGCCGCTCAAATTCAACCGGCGCAAGAATTTCGACAACTGCTACTCGATGGGCCCATGCGTGGTGGCAGGCGATCTCGACCCCGCCAACATCGACATCGAGACCTTCGTCAACGGCGGACGGCGGCAGAGCTTCAACACCCGCGACATGACCTATTCGTTCGAGGAATACATCGAATACCTGTCGCAGGACTTCACACTCTATCCAGGCGACACCATCGCGAGCGGGACCGGGCGCGGCACCGCGATGGATTCAAGCCAGAAGCTTCCCGACGGATCGATCGCGCCCGACTTGTTTCTCAAGCCGGGCGACACGGTCGACGTCAAATGTCAGGCGATCGGGACACTGAGTGCAACCATCGCCGCACCCGACGGACCGTAAGCGAGGGCGACCATGGTCAAGGCGAGACGTATCGGACACGCGACGTACGAAACCCCCGATCTCGAACGGCAAACCGACTACTACACCGACTTCCTCGGTCTCGTCGTCGCAGAGCGCGAGAAGGACCGTGTCTTCCTCGCCACCAAGATCGGCCAACTGGCAATTCAATTGAACAAGGGCGAGCGCGAGCGCTGCGTCCGGCTCTCCTTCGAGATTTCGCCGCAATCCGACTTCGGCGACGTCGCGCGGGAACTCGGCAACGACGGGATCAAGAGCGAGCTGCGCAATGACAGCGCGCCCGGCATCGGCGCCGTGGTCGCATTCGAGGATATCAAGGGAACCACCATCGAGCTGTTCAAGGACTGGAGCTATCTCGGCAAGCACACGCAGGTCGCCGGCGTGGGCCCGCTCAAGCTCGGACATGTTGCATGGGTCGTGAATGACGTGCAGGCGGCGGTCGACTTCTACAGCCGCGTGCTCGGCTTCCGCGTTTCCGACTGGATCGGCAACTTCTTCGCCTTCATCCGTTGCAACGCCGACCACCACACCCTGAACTTCATCCGCGGCGATACCCCAAAGATGCACCACATGGCGTTCGAACTGAAGGACATGGTGCATCTGCAATCGGCCTGCGACCTGCTCGGCCAGCGCAAGCACCCGATTCTGTGGGGGCCGTTGCGGCACGGCCCCGGTCACAACATGGCCATCCACCACCGCAATCCCGACGATCAGGTGATCGAGCTCTATTGCGAGCTCGACCAGATGCTGGACGAGGAGCTCGGCTATTTCGTGCCGCGCCCCTGGCACCACGACACGCCGCAGCGTCCGAAGGTGTGGGCTGCCGGGCTCAACAACACCTGGGGGCTGCCGCCCCACCCCGATCTCAACCGCGGCCGGCCGGCGATCGAACAACCAAGCACGGGACCTCGCAAAGAATGAAAGCCAACGTCATCCACGAGTTCGGCCCGCCCGATGTGCTCAAATACCAGGACGTGCCCGACCCGCAGCCGCGGCCGGGAGAGGTGCGTATCCGCGTGCATGCCGCGACCGTGAACCGCGTACTCGACGTGGCGCTGCGTGCCGGCACGCAGGGTTTCCGGGGACCGGTGCTGCCGCTCATCCCCGGCGTCGACTGCGCCGGCGTGATCGATGCGGTCGGCCCTGGTGTGACACGTCGTCAGCCCGGCGAGCGGGTCGCGGCAGCCGGCACGATGCCGCTCGATGTCTGTCCGGAGGATTGCAACGGCTATTCCGGCCCCGAAGGCATGATGGGCATCAAGCGCCAGGGCGGTTTCGCCGAAATGGTCTGCGTGCCGGCCTGCGCCACCGTCAGCGTGCCGGCGGGGCTCGATTTCCGCACCGCCGCCGTGGTGATGCGACATGTGCCGACCGCCTGGAATCTCCTGTTCAACGTCGCCAAATTGCAGAAGGGCGAGACCGTGCTGATCATGGGCGCCGGTGGCAATCTCGGCACCGTCGGCATCCAGCTCGCCAAGAACGTGATCGGCGCAACCGTGATTGCCGCGGCCGGCTCCGATGATCGCTGCGCGCTCGGACGCGCGCTCGGCGCCGACCACGCCGTCAACTACAACACCCACAATATCCAGGACGAGGTGATGAAGCTCACCGGCGGCAAGGGCGTGAACGTGCTCTACGACAACATCGCCAATTCCAAGGTGCTGCCGCTTGCGTTCATGACGCTCGGCATGCGCGGCCGCCTGGTCACCGCGGGTGCGCATGGCGGGCCGGACGTGGTGATCAATTTCGCCCACCTGTACCACAAGCAGATCACGGTCCGCGGCCAGCCCGGCCACGATCCGGCCGACCTGCCGCGCTGCTTTGCCGCCGCAGCGGAGGGCAAGGTCAAGCCGCAGATCGAGCGCATCATGCCGCTGTCGCAGGCGGCCGAGGCGCATCGGCTCGTGGAGTCGGGCGAAGTGCCGGGCAAGATCGTGCTGGACCCGACGCTGGACAGGTAGGAGACTTTGCGGCGCTGAAGCAGCCCGCCGCCTTTGCCCGCCGCCTTCGAAGGAGGGACGTCATGCAGCCTGCCACAATCGCCCGCTGGATCGCATTGGCCTGGGCCGCGGCATTCACCCTTCCCTCCGGAGCCCTCGCCCAGTCGGCCGCCGACTTCTACCGCGGCAAGCGGCTGAGCGTGTACGTCTCCTCGACCGTCGGCGGCGGCTACGACCAGTATGCCCGGCTGCTGGCCAAGCACATCGTGCGCCATATCCCCGGCAATCCGACGGCGATCGTACACAACATGCCCGGCGCAGAAGGCATCAAGGCGGCCAACTACCTCTACACCGTCGCCCCGCAGGACGGCACCGCAATCGGCGGCCTGTCGCGCAATATCGGACTGGTGCAGCTTTACGAGGCCGGCAACACCGCGATCCAGTTCGACGCCCGCAGGATGCACTGGATCGGCTCGCCGCAGCAGGAGATCGGCACCGGCATCCTCTCGACCCGGAAGGGCCTGCGTGGGATCGACGATCTCAAGGTTCGCGAGGCCACCGCCGGCTCGACCGCACGCAATGCCCCGACATCGGTCTATCCGCGCATGCTCAACGCGCTCTACGGCACCAGGATCAAGCCGATCGAAGGTTATCCGGGATCGCCGGAGGCATTGATCGCCTTCGAGCGCGGCGAGGTCGAGGTCTACGTCTCCGGCGGCACCAGCGCTCCCACGCTCGCGCGGATGGTTGCGCAGGTCGACAGCGGGAACGCCAGGGTGTTCGTGCAGATGGGGATGAAGCGTAACCCGCGCTTCGCCGACGTACCCACCGCGATCGACCTGATGACGAATCCCGATCACAGGCGCATGTTCGAGATCGTCTTCACCGACCAGGTGATGGGCCGGCCGTTCGTGGTGGCCCCCGGGGTGCCGGCGGACCGCGTAGCGGTCCTGCGCGCCGCCTTCGATGCCACCATGAAGGACGCCGACTTCCTCGCCGAGGCAAAGAAGCAGCGGATGGAGATCGACCCGGTCTCCGGCGCCGAAATCAATGCGCTGCTGGAGCGCGTGTACTCCGCGCCGCCGGCGGTGATCCAGCGCATCCGTGAACTGGTGAAGTAGGATCGTGTCATGACCGCGCTCAACCGGACGTCCGAAGGCAAGGTCCGATTGCGCGAGCAATGCTACATCTGCTGGATGATGCCGACGGACAAAGCCCCGCCCGCCGGCAAGACGGAAGCCGACGTCCGCTCCGAGCATTTCGACTATCTGCGCGCTCTCGAGCGGAGCGGCCTGTTGTTCGCGGCCGGTCCGTTCTTCGACGAGAACGGCGAGCGTCATGGCGCCGGCATGATCATCATCCGCGCCAAGACCCGGGCGCAGGCCGAAGAGATCGGATTCCGCGAGCCGTTCACCGCCGCCGGCATGCGAACCATGACGCTGACGCCCTGGCAGCGCAACGAAGGCACTCTCAACCTCCGGATCAGATTCCTGGACGGGGTCATCGAGGTCGACGATCGCACCTACGCGCTGAAGCCGCCGGAATAGGTCTGGGGCGAGCAGAATCCACCTGGACGTTTTAGAACAAGTGATCTAGAATAACCTTGCATTTGAGGGAGCACCTTTGACGTGCCGCGACCGCGGGAATTCGACAAAAGCGCCGCGCTCGACGCCGCCATCGTCTGCTTCTGGCAGCGTGGCTATGAGGCGACGTCGGTACGCGACCTCGCGGACGGCATGGGGATTTCGGGGCCGAGCCTCTACAACTGCTTTGGCAACAAGCACGCTCTTTTCGTGCAGGCGCTGGAGCGCTACCTCGACCGCGGCATGCGCGCACGGGTGGCGCGCCTTGAATCCACCCTGCCGCCGAAGCAGGCAGTGCGCCGGTTCTTCGACGAGATCATCGAGCGCTCGGTCAACGATCGCGAGCGGCGCGGCTGCCTCCTCATCAATTCGGCCCTGGAAGTGGCTCCGCACGATCCGGAACTCGGCCAGGTCATCGCCGACCGGCTGGGCGAGATCGAAGCATTCTTCTACCGCTCGATCCGGGCGGCGCAGGCTGCCGGTGCGGTACCCGAACAGCGGAATGCAAGGGACGTGTCGCGGCTTCTGCTTGGGGTGCTGCTCGGGCTCCGCGTGCTGGCCCGCTCGAAGCCCGACCGCGCGCTGCTGCAAGGTGTCGCGCGGCCCGCGCTCGCGATGCTCGAATAGCGGCACAGCACGCATCGCATGGTTACGATGATGTGATCGCGTCGCGGATTGATGTGAAGGGGCGTGGCGCACGTACGAGGTAGAAAGCCATCGTATGATTATCGGGAGGTTTCCATGCTGCACCGACGTCTGTTCTTGGCGGTAGTCGCACTTGGCATCCTGGCCTTGTCCGGCACGGCGAGCGACGCCATCACCAAGCGTCTGTTCGATGAGAAGGCGTTTGCGGCTGCTCAGGCCGCGGGCCAGCCGATCCTGGTCGAGGTTCATGCATCTTGGTGTCCGGTCTGCAAGCGCCAGCGACCCATCCTGGCGAAACTCGGGACCGAACCCCGTTTCAAGCGCATGGTTTCCTTCGAGATCGATTTCGACAGCCAGAAGGATCTCGTTCGTCGGTTCAACGTGCACAAGCAGAGCACGCTGATCGTCTTCAAAGGCCGCAAGGAGATCGCACGATCGACCGGTGACTCCAACCCCGCCTCGATCGCGCAGTTGCTGGCGAAGTCGCTGTAGGCAGATTCACGGGCAGGTGTCCATGGCGACGACGGCGCTGGCGTTTCTTGCGGGGATTCTGTCCACGCTGTCGCCCTGCGTGCTGCCGCTGCTGCCGATCGTGCTCGGCGCCGCGCTCACCGAGCACCGCGCCGGACCGCTGGCGCTCGCCGCCGGTCTTGCGTCGTCCTTCGTGGTCGTGGGCATGATCGTCGCGACCATCGGTTTTGCGATCGGTCTCGACACCGGCGTGTTCCGCAACGTCGCCGCGATCCTGCTTATCGCCGTCGGTACGGTCCTCCTGGTCCCGCCGTTTCAAGCCCGGCTGGCGGTCGCCGCCGGCCCGATGGGCAACTGGACCGAGCAGCGCTTCGGCGGGTTTTCAACCGCGGGGCTCGGCGGCCAGTTCGCCGTCGGCCTCCTGCTTGGCGCGGTGTGGAGCCCCTGCGTGGGCCCGACGCTGGGCGCCGCCTCCGTCCTGGCGGCGCAAGGCAGGGACCTGGCAACCGTCAGCGTCACCATGCTTGCCTTCGGGCTCGGAGCGGCGCTTCCGCTGGTCGTGCTCGGATTTGCATCCCGCGAAGCCATGCTGCGCTGGCGCGCGACGCTGCTGTCGGCCGGCCGGCGCGGCAAGCTGATCATGGGCGCGCTGCTGGCGGCGACCGGCCTGCTCATCATCACAGGAGCCGATAAGGCGATCGAGACTGCGCTCGTGGCGGCGTCGCCGGAGTGGTTGACTGAACTGACAACGCGTTTCTAGCGCATCGGGGAGGAAGCAATGCTCGAACTCTATCACGGCGGCCACACCACCTGCTCGCGCAAGGCGCGGCTGTGCCTGAAGGAGAAAGGGCTTGCCTATACCAGCCATTTCCTCAATCTGCGCGCCTTCGAGCAGCACGCTCCGGCCTACACGAAACTCAATCCCAATGGCGTGGTCCCGACGCTCGTCGACGATGGCAAAGCGATCGTCGACTCGATGCTGATCAACGAATACCTCGACGAGAAATACGAGGATGGACCGCGGCTGCGTCCCCGCACCCCGCTCGACAAGGCACGCATGCGGGTCTGGACAAAGCTTGCCAGCGACCACGGCCTTGCCGGCGTGGTGCCGCGCATCTGGCCGACCTTCAAAGCGAACACCGACAAACTCGACGCGGGCGCATTGCAGGAGAAACTTGGCCGCATCCCGCTTGACGAGCGCAAGGAGCGCTGGGCGAAGGTCGCGCGCGGCGGATTCACCGAGGCCGACCGCGAAGCCGGCCGCAAGGCGGCCACGCTGATCGTCACGCGGATGGAAGCCGGCCTCGGGTCAGGACCCTGGCTGATGGGCGAGCAGTACACGCTCGCCGATATCGATCTCATCCCGTTCGTCGATCGCTTCGCCGAATTCTATCCGGACCTGCTCAACGGGCGGGCCGCACCCCAGACCTGGGCGTGGCTCCTGCGGATGCGCGAGCGGCCGGCGGTGCAGGCGGTGTGGGCGACCGACGAAGCGCCCGCCAAGGCGGCGTAGGTATCGACGGCGCGCCGGCGATCCCCCTACCCGCGGATCGCCTCGTATTGCGGCAGTTCGTTGGTCTGGTAGCCCTGGATGACGCGTTCGGAACCGTAGCCCCAGTAGTTCCGCAGCGTCTCCGGTCCGTGCATCTTCGGATACAACGGGAATTCCTGGTGCCAAGGGCGCGGATCGAAATAGCCGAGCGCCTCATCCTTCATCTGATCCATCTCGGTAAAGATCTCGACCCGCACCAGGTCATCGTTGCGGTGATAGGTCGCGACGTTGTGGCCGATGATGTGGCGGCCAGGTCCCCAGACCAGATGGATCTTGTTGCGCGCGAGCCAGTCGCCCGCCTTGTTGATCTCCGACCAATCGAGCACCTCGAACGCGATGTGGTGCAACTGCGGCTTCTCGTCGATGATGAAGTTCAACGTGTGGTGGTCGGTGTTGCAGCGCATGAACACGAAGAAATCGCCGCGCCAGTCGGAGACGCGGAAGCCGAACACCTCGGTGTAGAACTTCACGATCTGCTGCACGTCGAGCACGCGGTAGGCGACGTGCCCGAGCTTGAGGATGTTGAACGACATCGGCTGGCCGGGATCCGCGAACTTGTATTCGGCATAGAGATCAACCGGTGTGCCCTTGGGGTCGACCAGCGACACGCATTCCGCAACGCCGGGCGTGATGCCGCTTCTCCGCTCGGACTTGATGCCGAACTTCGCCAGCTCCTTCACCACGTCATTGAGGTCGGTGCCGGGTGCGATCTGGAACGAGAGCCGTTGGAGAGCTCCGGCCTTGCCTTTCACCAGCTCGATCGCCTCGAAGCCCTGCTTGCTGCCGAGGATGACACGGTCCTTGCTGCGCTCGATCACGCGCAGCCCCAGAACACCGCTGTAATAATGGGTCTGGGCTTCGAGGTCCGGCGTCGAAATCGTGGCGTGGCCCAGGCGTCTGACCTTGATCATGGGAACCTCCCATCTCGATCCCGTCACGCCCGGCCTTGTGCCGGGCATTCATGTCTTTCCGATCGGCAGTAAAGCAAGACGTGGATGGCCGGGACAAGCCCGGCCATGACAAATATCAATGCGTTACCCGCCGATCTTGTGCTGGCGGGCAGTAATGACCAGTTCGCCGAGCTTGTCGTTCTTGCCGCGCAACGTGTCGCCGGCCTTCACCGGGCCGACGCCATGCGGCGTGCCGGTGAAATACACATCGCCCGGGTAGAGCGTGTAGAACGACGAGGCGAATTCGATCAGCCGGCCGCAATCGTAGATCAGGTCCTTGGTGTCGGCGGTCTGCCGAAGCTCGTTGTTGCAGTGAAGCGTGATGACCAGGTCGTCCGGATTGGCGATCTCGTCGGCGGTCACCATCCACGGTCCGATCACCGAATAGCCGTCGATCGACTTGCGGAAGCTGCGATCCTCCGAGCCGCGGCAGGTGATGTCGAGGCCCATGGCGTAGCCGGCGATATAGTCCTTGAACTTGTCCTTCGGAATATCGGTGCCCTGCTTGCCGATGATCATCACGAGCTCGATCTCGTGCTCGTTCGGCCGGTCGGGGAAGCGCAGCGGAATGCCCTCGGACGGACCGACGATGGACGAATTGGCCTTCAGGAAGATGCCGGCCTTCTCGATATTCGGCGGTCGGTTGGTCGCCTCCCGCGGCAGATCGGTCCGGGTGCGCATCTCCTCGATGTGCTTCTTGTAGTTGGTCGGCGCCGCCATCGCCTTGGACGGGCGTGCTACCGGGGACAACAGTTTCACCGACGCGACCGGCTTGCCGGGAACCTTCGCCGCCATCTCCTCGATCCGCGCGCGCCACTGCGGCAGCGCCGCGATCACCGCGTCGCCCTTCATGTCGTAGCGGGCGCCCCTGCGGATCTCGTCTTGCGCAGCGGTGACATCGTGCACCATGTCGCCCTTCACGACGCCGAGCCGGTCCTCGTCAAAGCGGCAAAGCTTCATCTTGTTGTCTCCCCCAAACGGTTACGCGGCCGAAAAGCCTGCCCGTCTTGTGCGGCCAAGCGACGAGGGAATCAAGCCCCTCGGCCCTCATCCTTACGGAGCCCGCCGAAGGCGGGCGTCTCGAAGGATGGCGGCACGTACGGGCTTGCGGCCATGGTTCGAGACGCGCGCCTGCGCCGCGCTCCTCACCATCAGGGCAATGCCGATGCCCTACATCCGCTCCAGGATATGAAATCCGCGCTGGCGGTCGAGCAGGAAGATCAGTCCGCGGTCGTCGACGAACACGTCGTTCGACAGCGGATGGTCGAATCCCTGCGGCGGGTCGGGGATGAAGCGCGCGACCTCCTTCGGCGCCCGCGGCCGCGAAATGTCGATGACGCGCATGCCGTTCCTGAACCAGGCGGCGGGAATCTCAGTGCCGGTGATCTTCTCGATCGGCTGATGGCAGCCGACATGCTTGGGCGACGGCGTGCCGTCCACTTCGTCCACCTGGAACGACGCGAACGGCACCGGCCGGTCCTCCTGGGTGATGTCGACCACCCACAGGAATGCCGGCGGGCCCGCGAACTGGTGCATCACGTCCTCGTCGGCGACCAGCAGAATCCTGCGGCCGGCGATTTCGAATGGCACCGGGATCGCCGAATGGGTCGGACACGGGAACGGCGGCGACCAGTCGAGCCCGGACACGAATTTCGGCTTCGCCATGTCGGAGATGTCGAGGATCACGAAGCCGCCCTGCCAGTAGCTGGTGTAGAGCCGGTCGCCCAGCCGCAAGGGATGGTGACAGCGGTGGTGCGTCGCCTGCCAGGTCGGCGTCTCGCCGCCGGCGGTCCATTGTCCCGGCATGTGCCAGGTTCCGACCAGCTCCGGCTTCGCCGGGTCCTTCAGGTCGAAGATGCCCATGACATTGCCGACATAGCCTTCGAGGGTCGGCGAGCCGTAGAGATAGCGGCCGTCGAACGAGAAACGGTGCATGCCGGTGCCGACGGTCTCCCAGCGCGTGATCAGCTTCGGGTTGGACGGATTGCTGGCGTCGTAGACGCCGAAGCCACCCTTCCAGCCCGGCTCCGGCTGGCCCATCTGCTCATGGTTCACCACCATGATGCCGTCCTTGCAGTGCACCTTGTGGGAGTGGGTACCCTTCGGCATCCCGATGGTGGAGAGCTGCTTTGCATTCTTGGGATCGCGCACGTCGAACAGGCTGGTGCCGTGCGGATGGGACATGTGCCCGACATAGGCGATGCCCTTCTCGACCGTGATCTGCCCGCCGCCGGCGCAATCGACCCAGCCGACTTCGCGTACCCCTCTTGCTTGTGGCATTCGTCCTACCCCGTTGTATGATCTCAGTTGAATTTGCGGTTGAGCAACCGCTCGGCATTTTCGCAGAACAATTTTCGCATGTCGGCGGGCGGCAAGTCGAGCCGCCTGACCGCCTCGATGGTCGGCGCAATCGGGCCGAGCGGCGTGTCGGTGGCGAACACCACGTGCTCGGCGCCGAAGAACTCCAGCCCGCAGCGCAGCGCATGGGTGCCGCCGCCGAACATCGCGGTGTCGCCGTAGAACTCGCGCAGATAATCGAGATGCGGCCGCTTCAGCGAAGAAAGCACCTTGGAATAGTCCTCGTCCGACGTGCGCGCGCCGAGCACGTCGAGGCCGGCGCCGACGCGGCCATCGTAGTACGGGATCATGCCCCCGAGATGGTGCGTAACGACCTTCAGCTTCGGATAGCGATCGAACAGGCCGGCGAACACCATCCGCACCATCGCGACCGAGGTGTCGTAGGGCCAGCCAAAGCACCACCACAGCTCGAACCGCGACTTGGGCTCGGCCGGATAATCGGTGAGGTTCGCGCCGCGCGCCGGATGCAGCCAGATCGGCAGGTCGAGTTCGGCCATGGCGGCGAACATCGGCTCGAACCCGGGCTGATCGAGCGGCCGCCCGGCGTTCGGTGTATAGACCTGGATGCCGCAGGCGCCCAGCTCCTTCACCGCGCGCCGCGCCTCCGCGGCCGAGCCCTCGACGTCCTTCAGCGACACCGCTGCAACGAACGTCGGAAACCGCTGCGGATGCTGGCGGCATAGCTCCGCCATCGCATCATTGGCGATCCGAGCCAGCGCGAGCCCGAGCTTGCCGTCGGCGATGTCCTCGATCGGCGGGTTGGGCAGCGAAATGATCTGCCGGTAGTCGCCGAACTGGTCCATCTCGCGGAAGCGCGCGTCGAGATCGAACAGTTTTGTGACCTGCTTGAGCCGCTTGCCCATGTTCTCGAGGTTCGGCGCGGCGCGCGTCATCTCCTGGAAATAGCGTTCCGGGAAGATGTGGCAGAAGATGTCGATGATGGTATCGGTTCCAGCCACAGCAGGTCTCCGTCCGCCGCTCACGCCCGCGAAAGCCTTCCAGCAAGACCGGGTCCGCTTCCGCGGGAGACGAGCGGCCCTCTGTCCGCCCTAGAAATTCGTCCGATCCGCCCCCTTCAGCCCCAGCATCTGCCGCGCTTCGGCCGGCGTCGCCGCCTCGAAGCCCAGCTCCCCGATGATACGCCTGATCTTGGCGACCTGCTCGGCATTGCTCTTGGCGAGCTTTCCGGGGCCGATATAGAGCGAATCTTCAAGTCCGACACGAACGTTGCCGTTCATCATGGCGGCATTGGTGCAGAAGTTGAGCTGGTGGCGCCCGCCCGCCAGCACCGACCACAGATAGTCGTTGCCGAACAGCCGGTCGCAGGTGCGCTTCATGAACAGGAGATTGTCGAGATCGGGGCCGATGCCGCCGAGGATGCCGTAGATCAGCTGCAGGAATACCGGCGGCTTGAACAGGCCGCGGTCGATGCAGTGCGCGAGGTTGTAGATGTGGCCGGTGTCGTAGCATTCGTGCTCGAATTTGACGCCGTGGCCCTCGCCCAGAAGCTTGGCGATGCGCTCGATGTCCTTGAACGTGTTACGGAAGATGTTCTGATCGGAGTTGAGGAGATACGGCAGCTCCCAGTCGTACTTCCAGCTCTTGTAGCGGCGCGCCATCGGATAGAGCGCGAAGTTCATCGAGCCCATGTTGAGCGAGCACATCTCCGGCGAGAGGTCGGTCGCGGCCGCAAGCCGGTCCTCCAAGGTCATCGTGACGCTGCCGCCGGTGGTGATGTTGATGACGGCATCGCAGGCCTGCTTGATGCGCGGAACGAACTGCCGGAACACCTTCGGGTCCGGCGACGGGCGGCCGTCCTTGGGATCGCGCGCGTGCAGGTGCAGGATCGCAGCACCCGCGGCAGCGGCATCGATCGCCTGGGTCGCGATCTCGTCGGGCGTGATCGGCAGCGCATCCGACATGGTCGGCGTGTGGATCGAGCCGGTGATCGCGCAGGTGATGACGACTTTATTAGCGAGCTGGGGCATTTGGTTCCTCTACCACGTCACGCGTCGTCCGCACGCGCCTTCTTCAGGTGCTGCACCACCTTCGCACGCAAGGCAGCCTGCTGCTCGGGCGTCCAGGCGCGGAAGCCCTCGCCCGATTTGAAGCCGAGCTTGCCGTCCTTCACAAGCCGTTCGAGATAGGGCGATGGGCCCGGCCGATTCTCGATATCGGGCAATACGGTCTGGTGGATCGCGAGCGTGAGATCGGTGCCGACAAGGTCGGCGTTCTCCAGGGGGCCCAGCACCGCAAGCCGGCGCCCGAACGCGGCCTTGATCACGGTATCGACGGTTTCGGCATCGCAGATGCCGCGCTCGACCAGCGAGATCGCCTCGCGCCAGAGCGCATGCTGGAGGCGGTTGCCGATGAAGCCCGGCACGTCCTTCTTCACGTGTGCCGGCCGCTTGCCGGCGGCGGCGTGCAGCGTCATGGTGAAATCGATCGCCTGCGGCGACGTCCACTGCGTCCCGATGACCTCCACCAGCGGCACCAGCGTCGGCGGGTTCCACCAGTGGGTGCCGAGCGCGCGCCCGCGGTGCTTGAGCCCGCCCATGATGTCGGTGATCGGGATGACCGAGGTGTTGCTGGCGAGGATGGTGTCCGGACCGACATGCTTCTCGATTTCGGCGAACAGCTCTTGCTTGAGCGGCAGGTTCTCGGAAATCGCCTCGACGACGTAATCCGCGTCGCGCACCGCCGCCGCCAGATCGCGATGCGGCGTCACGCGCTCCGCGGCGCGCTCGTCCTCGCCGAGGTCTTTGAGACTCGCGACAATGCGCGCCTTCGCCGTATCGAGACTCGCCGCCACGCTGTCGGTGATCGTGACGTCGTGGCCCGCCACCGCGAACACCTGCGCGATGCCGTGCCCCATCAGGCCCGCGCCGATGACAGAGATGCGAGGCTTGGTCATGACTCTACCTATGGTCATGCGCGGGCTTGACCCGCGCATCCATCCTCTTCCCAAGGATTCTTGCGAAAGAGATGGATTGCCGGGTCAAGCCCGGCCATGACGAAGGAGAGAGCATCCCGGTCGCAAGCATCTCAGCCCGCCGTATAGCCGCCGTCGGCGTAGAGGATGTGGCCGGTGTAGAAGTCGGACGCCTTCGAGGCGAGGAACAACAGAGGTCCCGCGAGGTCGGAGGGCTCGCCCAGCCGGCCCTTCGGCACCCGCGTGAGGAAGCCGGCGCGCACGGTCTTGCCGCGCTCGTCGTCGGCGAACATCCATTCGGTCAAGGGCGAGCGGAAGACGGTCGGGCCGATCGCGTTCACCGTGATCCCGGTCGGGCCGAGTTCGCAGCCGAGCGCCTTGGTGATGCCGTCCACCGCCGACTTCGAGGCGCAGTAGGCGGTGTAGCCGGCGGGATGCCCGAGCAGGCCGCGGGCCGAGGACATCAGAATGATCTTGCCGCCCTGCCCCTGCTTCAGCATCTGCCGCGCGGCGGCGCGCGCGATCAGCCAGGACTGCGTGACGTTGGCATCCATCACGTCGAGGAAGTCTTCGGCCTTCTGGTCGACGATCTTGGACACCTTGTTGATGCCGGAGGCAGCCACGAGAATGTCGACACGGCCGAATGTCGTGACCGCCGCATCGACGATGGCATCGCAGTTGGCCTCGGAGCTCGTCCGTTTCGCCACCACCGCGACCTTGCCGCCGAGCGCCTCGCATTCGGCGGCGACCTTCTTGAGCGTGTCGGCACCGCCTGCGGCGACCACGACGTTGGCGCCGGCGCCGGCCAGCACCTTCGCCGCCAGCGCGCCGAACGCACCGGTCGCGCCGGTGACGATGGCGGTCCTGCCCTTCACGCTGAACAGCGACAGCGGATCTCTGAGGAAATCGTCGGACATCAAGGCTCTCCGGGCTACTACCCTCTCAACTGTCATTGCCGGGCTTAACCCGGCAATCCATCTTTCTTCGCGAACAGATGGATGCGCGGGCCAAGCCCGCGCATGGCGGAGTCCGTTGTTCCGTCACGGCACTACTTCACCGGCGCCACCGCCACGGCGATCGTGCACACCTCGTGCCCGCGATTGACGATCTCGCGACTCTCGTTCGGGCCGATGTAGACGCTGTCGCCGGCCTTCGCGACCATTTCCTTGCCGCCGGCAATAACGGTCAGCTCTCCGGCCAGCACGTAATAGATTTTCTCCGGCGGCGAGGCATCCGGTCCCGCACCGCCGCCGGGGAGGAAATGCGAAATACCGAAGATCAGCGTCTGCGACCCGCCCATCTCGGCGCCGAAGACGCGGAACGACTTGTAGTCGCGATGGTTGGGCGCCTCGTAGGCCTTCGCTTCGGAGAATTTGCGAACGATCATCAGAACTTCTCCCCCTTTTCGATCCGGAACTTCTGACTTGGGTCCACGATGGCCACGAGCCGCACGATGCAGCCGTCACCGCGATCCCAGTTCCACGGAAAGAACGCAAACGTGCAGCGCCGGCCGGTGACCTTGTCGAGCTCGCCGCCCACATTCTCGATGCCGAGGATGCCGTTCCTGAACAGGATGCGATGCACCGGCTCCCAGTCCGGAAAATCGTCCTTCCAGTCACGCCCGCCGGACCACTTCCGATATTCCTCGGCCAGGTGCGGATGCAGCGGGCCGTTGCGCTGCGGCCCGATGGCGGTGGCGAGCGGATGGTCGTTGGCCTGCGTATCGTGGCCGACCACCTTCACTTTCTTCTCGACGAACCACTCGCCGGCCGACGGAACGAAACCGGGCGCGTAGCAGAAATATTCCTCGCTGTCGTCGTACTTGTGGTGCCAGCCGGTGTTGACGATCACCACATCACGCGGGCGGACCACCTTCCCGGCGGCCTTTTCAAGATCGTCATAGGTGATCGGCTCCCATTTCTTCTTCTTGATCGATACCACGATGCCGGAGCCGAAGAAGTGCGGCAGCGGCACCTCGTCGATGAACGGCGTGCCCTGGATCACGTGCGCGGGCGCGTCGATGTGGGTGGTATTGTGCATCGAAGTCGTGATGCGTTGCGACAGGACGCCCGACTTCGCCATGTAGTGGATACGCTCGATCTTGACGTCCTCGAAATAGGGCCAATTCGGCGACTGGTACCCGAAACGATGGGACAGGTTGTAGAATTCCAGCCCCATGCTGTTGTTGTTGTTCTCCTCGAACGTCACGCCACGAATTTTCTTGGCCACGGCACAACTCCCCTTGCGCTGTCACAGTATAGAACGGTGCCGTTCGCGCGCCAGCCGGCGATTCAGACCGCCGCAACGCCCGGCACTGCGGTCCTGGCTGAACCAGGACATCCCATCATTTGCCCGGCTTGTACTCTGCGGGCCGGGTATTGGCGATGCGGATCAGCGCTTCGGCGGCCTTGCGGTCCTCCTTGAGGAAGGCGGCGAACTCGGCGGGCGTGGTCGGCGCCGGAACGACCGACTGCTTGTCCAGGAAGGCCTTGAACCTCGGCTCGCTGAACAGCCGTACGAATTCGCGATTCAGCCGTTCCACGATGGCGGGCGGCGTGCCGCGCGGCGCCGCGAGCCCCCACCAGCCCTGGCCGGGATAACCGGGAAGTCCGGCTTCCGCCAAGGTCGGCAGGTTCGGCAGCATCGGCGCGCGCATCGGGAGTCCGACCCCCAATGCCCTCACCTTGCCCGCTTCGAGCAGGCCGGTGAAATTGCCGATGCCGAAGCGGGTCAGCTGCACGTCATTGGCAGCGAGCGCTTGCGCCGCCGGGCCCCCGCCGCGATAGGGAATGCCGACGATCTTGGTGTTCCACTGGTTGTTCATCCACTTGAGAAAGAGATCGGGGAACGAGCCCTCGCCCAATGTCGCATAGTTGAGCGCAGCGCCCGACTGTGCGCGCGTCTTCAGTTCGGCCACGGTCTTCACATTCAGCGCGGCCGAGACGAACAGTCCCTCGATCAGAAAGAACAGCCGCGCGATCGGCGTGAAGTCGGTGTCCGGATTGTAAGGCAGTCGCGTGAACAGCAGCGGATTGTAGGACATGGTGGAATGGTAGATTACGCAGACGGTGTAGCCGTCGCCGGCGGCCCGCGCGCAGGCCTGGCCGCCGAGGATGCCGGCGGCACCGCCCAGGTTCTCGATCACCAGGGTCTGCTTCAGTCGCGGCTGCAACTCGTTCGCTGCCGCTCGCATGATGACGTCGGTAACGCTGCCGGCGGCGATCGACACGATCATGCGGATCGGTTTTTCCGGATAGGTCTGCGCAATCGCCGGGGTCGCGCAAGCCGTTGCGGCAGCGCACAGCATCGCAAGCAATCGCATGGGTTCCTCCGTGTGGCTGTGTTCTTGCTTTCCTATTCGACGATGATTTCGCCGATCATTCCGGCATCCCACTGCGTGAAGTAGAGCCGCCCGTTGGACATGGCGGCGATGCAGCGCGCGCCGCTTGCCGGCGTGGGGATCGGATATTCGCCCAGCACCTCGCCCGATGGCGTCATGCAGCCGATTCTGTTGGCGGCGTTCGCCGTGTACCAGAGGTTGCCGTCCGGCCCGACCGTGACGCCGCGCAGCGACGAGTCCGGCGTCGGTACCGGGTGCTCGGTGATCGTGCCATCGCGGTCGACGCGCCCGAGCGCGTTCGTGCTGGTTTCTACGAACCAGATCGAGCCGTCGGGGTGCGTCGCCATGGCACGCGGCTGGCTGTCGTGGCTCGGAATCGGGAATTCGGTGACTGTCCCGTCGGTGGTGATCCGGCCGATGCGGTTGCCGGAAGCTTCGCTGAACCAAAGCACGCCGTCGCGCACCATGATCGACAGCGGCCTGGCGCCGGGCGTGATGCCGTCGGAGAACTCGGTGATGGCACCCGAGGGCGTGATGCGGCCGATCTGGCTCACCTCGGTTTCGGAAAACCAGACATTGCCGTCGGGGCCAAGGATGATGCCGTCCGGCCCGGCCTTCGGCGTCGGCAGCGGAAATTCGCTGATGCCGCCTTTGAGCGTGATGCGGCCGATCCTGTTGGCCGCCTTCTGGCAGAACCACAGCGCGCCGTCGGCGCCCACCGTGATGCCGATCGGCGTCGCCTTCGGGTCGGACAGCGCAAACTCGGTGAACGCGCCCGACGCCGGATCGAACCGTCCGATCTTGCCGGCGCCGCTCTCGCAGAACCACAGGCAGCGGTCCGGCCCCTCGGTGCAGATGTAGGGCCCGCTTTCCGCGCTCGGAATGCGGTGCTCGCGGATGGTCACGCTGGGCGCACTCAACGACGTACTCCTCCCCGCCCGGTCCCTGACTGGTGGCGCCCGGTCAAACTACGCTACAAGGTGCCGGAAGGGAACGCATCGACAGGGCGGCCGGAATCGATGATCGCGAAAATCGCGTTGGAAGAGCATTTCCTGTGTCCGGGTTTCGAGGACTATTGGAAGGCCACGGTCGCGGATGTCGACCCGGCCATTCTCGCCAAGGTCGTCGCGCGCCTGTCCGACTTCGGCGAACTGCGGCTCAAATCCATGGATGCTGCCGGCATCGAGCGCGCAGTACTTTCGATCGCCGGCCCCGGCGTGCAGGCCGAGCGCGATGCGTCGACCGCCATGCGCGTCGCGCGCGCCGGCAACGACTTCCTCGCCCGCGAAGTGCAGAAGCGGCCGGATCGCTACGCCGGTTTCGGTCACCTGCCGATGCAGGACCCGACAGGCGCCGCCGACGAGCTCGAACGCTGCATGACCGAGCTGAAATTTGCCGGCTGCATGATCAACGGCCACACCAACGGGCAGTATCTCGACCATCCGTCACTCGCGCCATTCTGGGAGCGCGTCGCGGCGCTCGATGCGGTCATCTACATTCATCCGACCGATCCCGTCACGCCGTCGCCGGCACTCGACGGTCACAAAGGCCTGCGCCGGGCGACCTGGGAATGGACGTTCGAGACCGGTTCGCACGCCTTGCGACTCGTGTTCGGCGGCATCTTCGACCGCTACCCGCGTGCGCGCATCGCGCTCGGTCACATGGGCGAGACGTTGCCGTTCCTGTTGTGGCGGTTCGACAGTCGCGCCAAGCTTTACGGCGTCAAGCTCGCCAGAGCACCGTCCGACTACATCAAGGACAACATCCTGGTGACGACCTCCGGCATGTGCTCGGCCGAGCCGCTGAACTGTGCGATCGCCGCGCTCGGCCACGAGCGCATCATGTTCGCCGCCGACTATCCGTTCGAGGACGCGGAGGAAGCGGGCCACTGGATGGACAACGTGGCGATAGACGATAAGGTGCGCGCCGCGATTGCGCACGAAAACGCGCAACGATTCTTCAAGCTCGGCAAAGCAAGGACCACAGCATGAGCGGCCCCAACGACCGGATCACCACGCCCATTTCAACCGGGGAGCTGGAGCGGCGCTGGGCTGCGGCGCGCAAGGAGATGCGCGATCGGGGGATCGACGCACTCGTCATGCAGAACAACTCGGACTGGCTCGGCGGCTACGTGAAGTGGTTCACCGACATCCCGGCCACCAACGGCTACCCAAAGACCGTGGTGTTCCACGCCGACGAGCCCATGACCATGGTCGAGATGGGCGGCTTCAACACGGTGCGCAACCTCAAGGGCGCCGATCCGGTGCATCGCGGCATCGGCGAACTGATGGGCTCGCCGTCGTTCCTGTGCGTGAACTACACGGACAACTACCATGCGGACACGATCGTCCCGGGCCTGAAGAAGCGCGGATACAAGACCATCGGATGGGTCGGTCCCGGCAGCCTGCCGCACGCATTCATCATGCGCGTGAAGGACAGTCTGCCGGGGACGAAATTCGTCGACGCCACCGAGTTCGTCGATCGCCTCAAGGCAATCAAGAGCGAGGAGGAGATCGGCCTGATCAAGCGCTGCTGCGAGATGCAGGATGCGATCTTCGCCAAGGTGGCCGCCAACATCAAACCCGGCATGCGCGACATCGACGTGACGGCGCTTGCCGAACACGAGGGCCGCGTGCGCGGCTCCGAACAGGGCATCTTCCTCGGCTCCTCGGCGCCGGTCGGCCAGCCGGCCCGTTTCGCGCCCCGCCACTTCCAGGGCCGCACCTTGCAGAAGGGCGATCACCTGGTGCTGCTGATCGAGAACAACGGCCCGGGTGGCTACTATGCCGAGATCGCGCGCACCCTCGTGCTCGGCAAGGCCTCGAACGAACTCGTCGACGGCTTCGAGGCAATGCGCGAAGCGCAGGACTATACGCTGTCGCTGATGAAGCCGGGCGCGCATCCTCGCGATATCGCCAACGCCCACGACGACTACATGCGCAAGCACGGCTTCGAGATCGAGATCAGGCTCTACGCTCACAGCCAGGGCTACGACATGGTCGAGCGCCCCATGATCCGCGCCGACGAAACCATGCCGATCGAGGAGAACATGCACTTCGCCGTTCATCCCGGCTACAACACCTCGACCATGTGGTCGACCATCTGCGACAACTACATGGTCGGCGCCACGGGCGTTGGCGGCTGTCTGCACAAGACCGAGAAGAAGATTTTCGAGGTCGGCTGATGGCCGAGAAGCAGACCCGCGTCCTCATCCTCCTCACCCTGCCGCCGCACGTGCGCGAATACTATCGCAGCACGCTGAAGACGAAGTTCCCCGAAATCGAGATCGACGTTGTCGACCATTTCTCCAAGGCGGCGCCGGTCATCGGACCGGCTGATGTGCTGATCACCTTCGGTCCGATGATGCGTGACGATGTGTTCGCCGCAGCAAGGAATCTGAAATGGGTGCAGGCGCTCGGCACCGGCGTCGATGGCGTGACCGACCAGCCGTCGCTGCCGAAGGGTGTGGCGGTCACCAATATCCGCGGCATCCATGGGGCGCCGGTGTCGGAGGCCGCGATCCTCGGCATGCTGGCCTTGAGCCGCAACCTCCCGATGAGCATCCACGCCCAGGACGAGCGTGCCTGGAAACGTCCGGTACCGAAGCTGATCGACGGCAAGGTCGCCGGCATCTACGGTGTCGGCATGATAGCCGAAGAATTGGCGCCGCGGCTCAAGGCACTGGGCATGACCGTGATCGGCTTCACCTCAGCCATACGCCAGCTGCCCGGCTTCGATCGCATGCATCTGCGCAGCGAGTTGCTGCAATATATCGGCGAAGTCGACCACTTCATTCTGCTCGCGCCCTACTCCGAGGAGAACCGCCACGTCATCGACGCGCGCGTCTTCGCCGCCATGAAGCCGACGAGCTATCTGATCAACGTCGCACGCGGCGGAATCGTGGACGAGGAGGCCATGATGGCGGCGCTGAATTCGGGGAAGATCGCCGGCGCCGCGCTCGATGTGTTCCAGACCGAGCCGCTGCCGCCGGATTCGCCGATCTGGACGACGAAGAACGTCATCGCCACGCCGCATCTCGGCGGTTTCTGCGACGTCTATGCCGAGCGCGCCATGCCGACCATCGTGCACAACATGGCCTGCTTCCTGCGCGGCGATATGACCGCGATGATCAACCGGGTGCAATGACGGCGAAGCCGCGGACGAAGAAAAAGCGCAAGACCGCGAAGCGGCGGCTGCCGGACGATGCCGCCGCCGACCTGCCCTTCGGAGGCGGCAAGGCCGGCATCGTGGCGGAGCGGTCGCTGGACCCCGCGGTGCGGGCCGGAGTGATCCGAGGCTTCGCCCGGCTGATCCGCCGCTACCAGAAGGCCTACCTGCCCGGACCGGACGTCGGCACCAACGACGCCGACATGCGCCTGATCGCCACAGAGAACGGCCTGGACTGTGCGCTGTCTAAGCCAGCCGACATGGGCGGCAACCGCATTGACGAGCTGGGGGCGGCTGCCGGCGGGGTGGTCATCGCGCTGGAAGCGCTGCTGGAGCAGATGCCGCGCCTGCGGGCGCTGCCTCAGTTCGCCCGCCTGGAGGTTCCACCGGTCGATCGGCTGACGGTGCTCATCCAGGGCTTCGGCGCAGTCGGCGCCCACGCCGCCCGCAT
>Ga0073934_10002009_pt1 | contig 45043 bp, 40 predicted proteins | sample LarsenN4metaG_FD_76834 | JGI IMG/M metagenome (GOLD analysis project Ga0073934, IMG submission 76834) | Hot spring sediment bacterial and archeal communities from British Columbia, Canada, to study Microbial Dark Matter (Phase II) - Larsen... ...
GCAACGATCCATCGCTCGAGATCGAGGGCACCGTCAGGCAGTCGATATCCTCGCTGATCCAGGTGAATCCATACGACCAGGTGCTACTGCGCTTCGTCAACCTTGGTTACCGGCAACATGCCATGCAGCTCAACGGTATCCCGATGCGAGTGGTGGGCGAAGATGCCACCCTGCTCAGGGGGCCCGACGGCTTCGATCTGTCTTACTGGACCAATACCATTTACATCGGTTCGGGCGAGGCGCGCGACGTGATCTTCACCGCTCCCGGTTTTGCCTCCGAAGCACCTGGCGGGACGGACGCATGGGGTGCGTACAACTCGTACCTGTTGATGGATCGCAATCTCGAATTCCTGACCAACAACGGCCTGCCTGGCCTGGGAGGCATGGTAACCGAAGTACGAGTCTATACGGACCCGCTTCCGGCACAATCAGCCCCCAACGAGACCTATCCGTAGGCGCTACCTCTCACAGGAAAGGAGAGCTGACGAAATGATCGCTAGACTGAGAAAAATCATCGGGTTGGGAATCCTGGGATTGCTGGTGCTGCTGGTAGTGGGAGGAGGCATCTCCAGGTCTAACCTGCTGCGCGCTCCGCTTGCCAGGGCCGCCGGCCCAGTGGGCATGGTGTGTACAGATGGAGTCTTGATCGGCAGTACCCGCACGTTCAATCTGCAGACGGCCACCGGTTTCATCTCCACTCCGGATGGGAATAGCCTGTTCATGTGGGGTTACACCACCAACCCGGGCAGCTTCCAGATGCCGGGGCCGGTGCTGTGCGCCCGGGAAGGCGAGACGGTGGTGGTGAATCTGTCCAACACCCTGGTTGAAGCGACCTCGATCATCTTTGCGGGGCAGGCTAACGTTGCGGCCTCCGGAGATGCCCTTGGGCTGCTCGCTTATGAGGCTGCCGCCGGAGGCGGTAGCTCCAGTTATTCCTTCCTGGCCAGCCAGCCGGGTACATACATTTACAACAGCGGCACGAACATCGATAAGCAGGTGCAAATGGGGATGTATGGAGCGCTGGTGATCCGCCCGTTGATGGGCGATGACTACGCTTACAACGATGCGAGCACACGCTTCGAGCGGGAGTTTCTGATCCTGCTGCACGAGATCGACCCGGACATCCACCGGGCGGTGGAGCTGGGTGGCTTGCCCTTCGATTTCAATGCCATCCACGACCGCTACTGGACGGTCAATGGGCGTTCGATGCCGGATACCCTGGCACCCAACGGGGTGACCTGGCTGCCCAACCAGCCGTATGGTGCGCTGGTCCAGGTGGAGGCTTCGTCAGATGCCAATGATCTTCCGGTTCTGGTGCGCTATGCAAACGCCGGCATGTTCAATCACCCCTTCCACCCCCATGGCAACCACCTGCGGGTGATCGCCCGCGATGGTCGCCTGCTACGTGGGCCGGGCGGGGAAGACGCCTCCATGGAGGCCTTCACCAAGACTATCGGCGCCGGACAGACCTACGACCTGCTGTTTCGCTGGATTAACACCGACGCCTGGTCGCCATCCGGCAACCCGATCCCGGTACAGGTGCCTGGATTGCAGAACCTGGTCTTCATGGATGACGCCACTTTTTACAGCGGCGATCCTTACCTGGGCCAGAATGGCGAGCTGCCAGTGGGAGTCACCTCTTACAACCAGTGCGGCGAGTTCTACTATCCCTGGCACACCCACGCCCTGGACAACTTCCAGAACTTCGACGAGGGCTTCGGCGGGTTGGCGACAGCGGTGCGGGTTGATCCGCCTGGCGGGTGCCCGTAATGGCGGGTAGGAACGATGAACAGCCCGATGAGAACAAAAGGAGTATCAGCCATGCGCAATAGATCCTATCGTACGATTGGGTGGGGTATTGTCCTGCTGGTCGCGCTGCTGCTGTTCAGCGTCCCCGCCTTAGCCAAGTCGGGACCCCAGGCTGAAGCCCGCCGAGCGAGCGCTCTGGCAGCGGAGCTGGCAGGTGGTTTGTCAGGACCTGTTCAGATCTCCCCGGCTGCGCTTCCCACCACGTCCTGTACCACCGCCAGCGGGATAACCGACTGCGAGCTATGGGCGAAAAGCGGCTCGATCACCATGCCCGATGCGACCTCTATAACGATCTGGGGCTTCGCCGACGGCGCCGCCAACCCGGCTCAACTGCCCGGCCCGGTGCTGATCGCCAACCAGGGAGATGAGGTGAACGTCACGTTGAACAACACCCTGGGCGAAAATGTCTCCCTGGCCTTCCCCGGGCAGGATATCTCTCCCGACCGGGCGGGTGCAGGCAGCGGTGGGTCGGTAACTTACACCTTCACGGCAGACCGTCCGGGCACCTTCCTGTACGAGGCCGGTACAGCCTGCGATGTTGCCTTGTGCCCCTCATCGCCAGACGCCAGCGCCAATGTACAGGTACCTATGGGCCTGTACGGGGCGTTGATCGTGCGCCCGAGCGGTGCGCCGGGTCAGGCTTATGGCGACCCGGATACCGCTTTTGAAGACGAATTCCTGTTCGTCTTGAGCGAGATAGACGTGGACCTGCACAACGCCGTCGACCCATATACCTTCAGCCTGCTAGATTACCGCCCCGAGTACTGGCTGATCAATGGCGAAGCCTACCCGGATACCGGGGTGATCGGGGTGGCAGCGGGTGATGGAGTGCTGCTGCGCTATGTGAACGCCGGCGTGATGAACCATACCATGATGCTGCTGGGCGGCCACAAGAGGTTGATCGCCAAGGATGCCTACCCGGAACCTTCCTTCTTCGACGTGTTCTCGGAGACCATCCCCCCGGGACAGACTGCCGACCTGCTGTTTGGCGTCCCATTCGGGGCAACCGTGGGCACACGCTTCCCCCTCTTCAGCCGCAACCTGAACGTCAACAACAACGGGGCGCGCCCGGGCGGTATGTTGACCTTCTTAGAAGTCACCAGCGGTGGGCCACCTCCGCCGTCAACCAGCACACCCACCCCCACCGCCACTTCAACCCAGACGCCGACCCCGACGACCACCTCCACTCCAACCCCAACGGCGACATTCACGCCCACCCCCACCAACACGCCGACGCCGACCAATACGCCCACGCCCGGGGTACCTGTGGTTGATTTCTACTTCTCGCTGGCAAACGGCGGCACTTACAACGTCGGCAACCTGACCGGGGTGAACGACGAGGACATCCTCAGCTTCGACGGTGTGAATTACGACATGGTCATCGAAGGGTCTGACGTAGGCCTCGGTCGAACGGACATCGACGCCTTCTACATTATCGATGCCAACTCCTTCCTGATCTCCCTGGATAGCAACTCCTTCACCGTACCAGGGGTGGGGACGGTGACCGGTGCAGACATCCTGCGCTTCGACGCAACCTCCTTGGGTGGTACGACGGCTGGCACCTTCAGCCTGTTCTTCGATGGTTCGAAGCAGGGGCTGGTGGAGGCCAGTGAGAACATCAACGCCATCGATCTGCTGCCCGATGGCCGACTGCTGGTCTCGACCAGGGGCAACGTCATCGTTCCGGGTGTTACCGGACGCGGCGAGGACATCCTGGCCTTCACACCAAACACGCCCGGGGACTATTCCAGCGGCACCTGGCTGCTGTACTTCGATGGTTCGGACGTGGCCTTGAACGAAGGCAGCGAGAAGATCGACGCCGCAGCAGTCGCTCCCACCGGGGATATCTACCTGTCGTTGAAGAATAACTTCTCCGTTCCGAGCTTGATCGGCGAGGAAGAGGACGTGATTATCTGCACGCCTGGCTCCCTTGGCGACGTGACGACCTGCAGCTACTCGCTGTTCTTCGATGGCACGGCCAATGGCCTGTCCGGCAACAACATCGACGCCTTCGAGCTGCCCTGGGATGGCACGCCTGCCCCAGTGATCAGCGGCCTGTTCGCCGTCACCAGCGGAGTGGGCCGGCCTGGCCAGGCGGTCATCCTGTCGGCCTTCATCGCCTCCGGGCTAGACGTGACCTACACCTGGGACTTCGGCGATGGCACAACCGGGGAAGGGGCGGTCGTCAAGCATGTCTACCCATCTATGGGTACCTACCTGGCGGTAGTTACGGCAACCAACTCGGCCGGATCGGAGACGGCCAGCATCGTTGTTCAGATTGGCTGGCACAGCTACATGCCGCTGATCTTCAGCCGGCCTTAACCGGGATCCTTGCAACCTTCAGGAGAGTGTGTCTGTCTCCACCTTCCACCTTCTCTCCCTCCGAGTGGCCTACGGCCACTCGCGAGGGAGAGCGGGGGGAATGCTGCCGGAGTGCAACATCGGGCTGAACCCGGCCTGGTCGGAACCACGAACTGAAGCATACACCATGGAAAACAGCTTACACCTGGGACCTCTAGATTTAAAGAAAAACGGCATTACCAGCCCGCTGCTGTGGGCTGGGCTGGCTTTTTCCCTCCTGGCACTGCTGGCCGCCTGGATGCTGCTTGGGAGCCAGGCAGTCCCCCAGCCGGTGGGGGCGCCGGGAAACCTGGACCGCCTTGCGCAGCAGACTTTCATCGACCAAACCGGAGTGCGGATTGTGCTGGTGGCCCTGTCAGCCGGCGGCGGGATGATCGACCTGCGCTACCAGGTTATCGATCCCGATAAGGCGCTGATTGTGCACGACGAGGACACCCCCATCACGATCATCGACGAAGCCAGCGGTGCAGCCTTGAAAACCCTGTGGATGGACCACGGCCACGAGCGTGAACTGCACGCCGGGGTGACCTATCCCAACCTGATCCTCAACGTTGGTGGGGTGCTCAAGCCTGGCAGTCGGGTGATGATCGCCATTGGCGATGCCCGTCTGGAGGGCGTGATCGTGCAGTGATCTGGTTTTATCGCAGGGTGATATGCGCTCGCTGCTGGCTCGCATAGCCAACCTGGGACTCTGGCCACGCGCAGCCCTGGCAATCAGCCTGGGCTTCGTGACGCTTTTCGCGGCTTTCGCCATCCTGGGTGAAAGGGCGCTGCGCGAAAATAGCCAGCGTATCCTGGAAGAGCGCCTGGTTATCGCCCAGATGGCCGCCAACCAGATCGACGGCCTGTTCAGCGAAGCGATTTCCGAGCTGGAGCGTGCCTCTCAGTTCGGAGATTTCACTCCCGGGGCGACTCGACCGGAAAATGAGCACGCTGGCGCCCCCTCTGATTCTCAACCGGATGGCCTGTTCCTCACGGCATCGTCTTTCTGGACGGCGCCGGGCGCGTCCAAGGCACCCAGCCGGCTCTTCTATACCCGGTTGGAGCAGACCTGTCTCAATTGCCGGCTGTCCGGTTGGCTTTCCGGCGCGGCGAGCTGCAGGTCTCCGATCCATACCGCGACCCAATCAGCGGCCAGCCGGTGGCTGCCATAGCGCTGCCAGCGTGGTCGGACGGCCGTATCAGCGGGCTGGTCTTCGGATTGGTGGACCTGGACAGCGCGGCGATCAAGGCGCCTCTGTCCCAAGCTGCCAGCCTGGGAGTGACCGGGCACGCCAGCCTGGTAGACCAGGATGGCAGGAGCCTGTTCACCACGCTGGACATTCCCTTCCAATCGCCCGGCGAGCACTCCACCTTCTACCGCAAGGCGATGCTGTCCAGACAGGCATTGATCGAGACGGTGCCTTTCGAGAGCGACTTGCCCGAAGCCGACGAGACGCGCGGCGAAAAGCACGTGATGGCCTTCGCTCGCTTGAAAGTGGAGCCGTGGGGCGTGGCCGTGGGCGGCGACCTGGACGAGACCTTTGCCGGAGTGGGCCGTCTTCGGCTGGGCATGGTGATTTTGGGCGGATTGACCCTGGCCTGTGTGTGGGCGGCTACCTTGGTCGGCACCCGCAGCCTGCTGGGGCCGGTGCGCGAGCTGACCGCGGCGGCACAGCGCATCGCCGATGGGCGGCTGCGTACCCCACTGCCTGCCTCCCAGGATGGCGAGATCGGCGTGATGGCCAATGCCCTGGAGCGCATGCGGCTGCAGCTTCTCTCATCGATCGAAGCTCTGGCCGACTGGAACGACACCCTGGAGGCCCGCGTGCGGGAGCAGACCGATAGCCTGCGTCAGCAGCAGGCCATCACTCGCCACCTCTTGCGCCAGGTGATCAGCGCCCAGGAAGAGGAGCGCGGGCGGCTGGCGCGCGAACTGCACGACGAGATCGGCCAGACCCTGACCGCGGTCGAGCTGGGCCTGGAACGGCTGGCCACCAGCTTGCCGCCGGGCGAATCCACTGCCCAACGTCGGCTGGAGCAGATGCGCGCTCTTACCGAGCGGGCGCTGGTCGACCTGTAGCGGGTGATTGCCGCCATGCGCCCGGGGGTGCTGGATGAGCTGGGCCTGGTGCCGGCTCTGGGATGGATCGGAGAACACACACTACGCCCGTTGGGGATAGATATCCACCTGGAGCGGCGCAGCGAAGTGGCGGTGATGACGCTGAGCGATGATGGGCGCTGCCTGGAACCCGGCAAGGCCTCGCCGACCACGGAGCGGGCGCGCGGCCTGGGATTGGCCGGCATGCGCGAACGGGCTTCCCTGTTGGGAGGCCAGGTGCAGGTGGAGAGCGTGATCGGCAAGGGCACCCGCATCCGCGTCAGCATCCCCCTGCCGGTGGAGACTTCCAGCGCGCTCGAACCTCAACCGTTCAAAACGCGCCTGTGAGGCCGACCCCCTGAAAGAACATGTCCGACTCACTGCCAACATGCTCCAGGAGACGTTTCACCCGGCGCCGGCTGGCACCTGGAAGGGTGGGTCTGGAGCAACCGGACGCATTCGCCTGATCGTGGCCGACGACCACACCCTGGTGCGCGAGGGCCTGGTGGCCCTGCTGGAGGATGAGGTAGACTTTCAGGTGGTGGGCCAAGCCGGCAGCGGCCTGGAGGCGCTGCAGCTCGCCCGCCGGCTGAGGCCGGACGTGGCCCTGCTTGACATCAGCATGCCGAACATTACCGGGCTGGAGACGGCCGCCCGGTTCTCCCAGGAGCTGCCGGCGGTTAGGGTGATGATACTGACCATGCACGAAGAGGAGGCCTTCTTCTTCGAGGCGCTGCGGGTGGGGGCGGCTGGATACGTGTTGAAGGGCGCCGGGCGAGAGGAACTGCTCAACGCCATTCGAGCCGTGTACGAGCGCGGCGTTTACCTTTCTCCCAAGCTGGCCGGGGCGATGGTGCGCGATTACGTGTTCTACCACCCGCCGGTGAGCGAAGAAGACACCCTCACCCGGCGGGAGAAAGAGGTGCTGACGCTGATCGCCCAGGGGTTGACCAACAGCATGATTGCCAAACGCCTGAGCCTGAGCCACAACACGGTCAAGACCCACCGCATGCGTATTTATCAAAAGCTGGGCCTGGACGACCGCGCCGGGCTGGTAGCCTACGCCATCCGCGTGGGGCTGCTGCGCCCGTGAGGGTTGTGGGCAGTTAAAGCGAAATTTCTGCCCTGAGGATTGAAGAGGGGAGGAAAGTGCCCTCCTAGTAGGTCGGGTTTCCATACCCGACCCCACAGGCGGCGGCTAAGAAAGCCGTCATACGACTTTCCCATCTAGGCGAGGCGAAATTGTGGGTATCATCACAAAATAATAGTAGAGTTGATGAAAGACTGTTTTAGTTAGTTGCAGCTTGAACAAACCCGAAAATCGGGTAACATAGGGACATGAGCCCAAAACGCACCTATTTTGGTTTTAGCACTCCACAGCAACGCAAGCTCCTGTTCGAGACCTGGGAAGAGACCGGCAGCGTCACTCAGGCTTGCCGCAAGGCTCGGTTGAGCCGGGGCCTCTTTTACTACTGGAAGCCTCGCTTCGAGGCCGGAGGTTATGCTGGACTAGCCGACTTTGAAAGCCGCGTGGCGCACAAGCTGAACTACAAAGCCGAAGCCATCCAGCAGCGGGTGATCGAACTGCGGCAGCAGAACCCGGATTGGGGCAGGACCCGCATTTCGCAGGAGATGGCCAAGGCGAACGCCTGGGTGCCGATCGTTAGCCCCAATACCGTCCGACGGATTCTGAAAGATGCGGGTCTGTGGCCGGAGAGCGGATCGGGGGAAAAAAGAGCTGTCGAATGAACCTCCGGTCCGCTGCGCAGGGCCACCCGGTCAGGCACTCAACGTGGATCTCTGTTTTGTGCCCGAACAGCATGTCGCCCAGGAGAAACTTCCAGCCGTCAGCGGTTCCTCCGGTCATCTGGTGGTAGAACGCATTCGAGCCACCGGCGAAGAACCCCACTAGCCCGGCCAGGTGTTCGCCGAAGCGGGGCTGGACTACGCAGAAGCGATGCGCCAGTATGCACAGGCCGCACAAGATCGTCTGGTTCGGTGCAAATCCGAGCGGACTGCCATGCTCCAGGAACCGACCCGCTGGCGCAAAGAGTGGGAGGGACGGGCCAAACGCTACCGGTTGCGAGAACAACGCCAACAGGAAGAAGCGGCTTGGAAAGCCGCCAAAACCGAGTGGCGGAAAACTCGCCAGGCTCATCAGGCGTTAACTCGCTCGGAACGAAAAGCGTAGCGAGTGGCTTACCAGTTGGCCCACCAGGCCTGGAAAACAGTCCGCCAACAGCGCCAGGAAACGCTCCGCAGGTGGCAGCAGGAAGACCAGGTCTGGCATCAATGCAACCGGGAACTCAGAGCAGGCTCTGTGGAGGGTGCTGCAGCACGTTCGTGGATCGCCGCCCTGGTGGTCACCGACAACTGTACCCGGCAGTGCTTAGGTTTGCCGATCTTCCGCACCGGTCCGAAGATGACCAGCGGAGAGCTGACGGCGGCTTTACGAGCGATCCTGCCGGAAGAATTGGAATTTTTGATCAGCGACCAAGGCACCCATTTCCGCTCCAAGGCATTGGCTGACCTCGCTCAGGAAGCCGACTTCATCCACGTTTCGCTTTATCGCCATAGACCGCAGAGCAATGGGATTGCGGAACGGTTCGTGCTCACTCTGAAAGACTGGTTGCGGAGCAAATCCTGGGATGGGGCGGATGCTTTGGTAACCTTTCTGGTCGAATTTCAGCCAGAGTACAATGACCGTCCGCATCAAGGTCTGGCCATCCCGGGTTAATCGCCGAACGAATTCGCCCCTCACATTTGGCTCATGTAATCTTGTTAATGTTCAAGATGATGCTGACTAAGACAAAATTAGCGTAATTCGAGTTGAAATGTGTAAATATCGGTGCCTGCATCGAGATTTCTTCTTCGGCATGGAAAATAAAGAGCATTATTCCCGCAGATTCGCTACGACAGTTTCAACCTGAAATTATGAGGGTTCAGCGCTGTGGTTTTGCGCGCCGCGACACTGGGAAGGGCAGGTAATTAAGTCGCGGTATAATCGCGGCAAACCTGGAGCTTGGAAGGGAAAGCATGAGCGAACGCAAGCTGCGTGTCCTGGTGGCGAAGCCAGGCCTGGACGGGCACGACCGGGGCGCAAAGGTGGTTGCCAGGGCGCTGCGCGATGCTGGCATGGAGGTGATCTACACCGGGCTGCGCCAGACTCCAGAGATGATCGCCGAAGCCGTCTTGCAGGAAGACGTGGACGCGGTTGGGCTTTCGATCCTCTCCGGGGCGCACATGGCCCTGGTGCCGCGCATCCTGGAATTGCTGAAGCAAAATGGGCAGGAACACGTCCGGGTCTTCGTGGGTGGTATCATTCCCAACGAAGACCTCCCACGGCTGCTGGAGATGGGGGTGGCGGGGGTGTATGGCCCCGGCACACTGACGGAAGACATCGTAAACGACATCCGCCAGGCGGTGGCCAAGGCGGCCCACGCGGGCGGAGATTGAGCGACTCGAGCGGGGCGAGCGACATGCACCTGGCCGCGCAGGTCCTGGCTGGCAACCGTCTTGCCCTGGCCCGCCTGATCACCCAGATCGAGAATGAACTCCCGGAGGGGTGGGCGGCCCTTAGCGAGCTGTTCCCCCACGGCGGGCGAGCGCACCTGGTGGGGGTGACGGGCGCCTCGGGCACCGGCAAGTCTACACTGGTGAACCACCTGGCGCGCTGGTACCGCCTGGAGGCCAACGGTTGCAGCCCACGCCGGGTGGGGATCGTGGCGGTGGACCCCACCAGCCCGTTCACCGGCGGCGCTATCCTGGGCGACCGGGTGCGCATGCGCGATCTGTCCGGAGACCCGGGGGTGTTCATCCGCTCGATGGCTTCGCGCGGCTCGCTGGGCGGCCTGGCAAGCGCCACTGCCAGCGTGGTGGATGCCATGGACGCTGCCGGCTTCGAGCTAATCCTGATCGAGACCGTCGGCGCCGGGCAGTCCGAGGTGGAAATAGCCCGGCTGGCCCATACTACCCTGGTGGTCGAAGCCCCAGGCCTGGGAGATGAAATCCAGGCTATCAAGGCTGGCATCCTGGAGATTGCCGACCTGCTGGTGGTCAACAAGGCCGACCGCCCGGGCGTGGAGAACACCGAGCGTGCCCTGCGTAGCATGCTGCAGCTTGCCGGCCCGGTAGGCAGGGTGTTTCGCCATCATGGGCGGCATGAATACACAACAGGCCCGGGCCCGCAGCCCGGCCAGACGCAGGGTTGGGTGCCGCCCATCCTGCGCACAGTAGCCACCGAGGGCGTCGGGATTGCCGAGGTGGGGCAGGCGATCGAGCGCCACCGCCGCGCGCTGGAGGAGAGCGGCGATTGGGAGCGCCGCGCCCGGGCTCGCCTGGGCTCCCAGCTCGACAGCCTGCTGCAGGGGGCTCTGGTGGCCCGCTGGCGAGAGAGCCTGCCCGAGATAGAATACCAGCGGATATTGGACCGGCTGGTCGAGCGTCGTCTTTCTCCCTGGCAGGCTGTTAAACAACTATTGGACGGGAACCTGGAGTGAATCACCCTGGAGCGAACCATGCTGAGGCATCACCCACACCGCGACACGAACATGTATGGAAACATCAAGCTCTTTGCCGGCACCGCCTGTCCGGAACTGGCAGCTGACATCGCTGATTACCTGGGGTTGCCGCTGAGCGGTCGCGAGGTCATGCATTATCCCAACGACAACCTGTTCGTCAGGCTGCACAAGAGCGTGCGTGGCCAGGACGTGTACGTGATCCAGACTACCTCGCCGCCCGTCCATCGCAACCTGATGGAATTGTTGATCATGCTCCAGACCCTGCGGCTGGATTCGGCAGCGCGGGTGACGGCGGTAGTACCCTACCTGTGCTACGCCCGCTCCGATAAGAAAGACCAGCCGCGCGTGCCGATCACTGCCCGCCTAGTGGCCGACATGATCGAAGTGGCCGGTGCTGACCGCTACATTACCTTCGACCTGCACGCCGGGCAGATCCAGGGCTTCTTCTCCATCGCCGGAGACGTTCTGACCGCCTTCCACATCCTGACCGCCTATGTGCGGGGTTTCCTGCCAGGCCTGGTGGACCCGGTGGTGGTGGCAGCCGACCTGGGGTTCGCAAAGAAAGGCCGCAACTTCGCCGCCACGCTCAACGCCCCGATCGCGTTCATCGAGAAGCGCCGCACCGGCAAGGACGATCAACCGGTGGCCTTGACCATGATCGGCGATGTGCGCGGCAGGGACGTGATCGTGGTGGACGACGAGGTGGACACCGGCGGGTCGGCGTGCCAGGCGGTGGAGCTGGTGAAGGCCCACGACGCCCGGCGGGTATACCTGGTGTTCGTGCACCCGATCTTCTCGCCGCCGGCGGTGGAACGCCTGTCAAAGCTGCCCCTCGAGCAGATCATCACCACCGACACCGTGCCCATCCCTCCGGATAAGCGCGCCCTGCTTGGCGACCGGCTTAAGGTGCTCTCGGTCGCCAGCCTACTGGGCGAGGTCATCCGTAGGGCCAACGAAGGCCGCAGCGTGGGCGAGCTGTTTGACGAGTGAGCTGTGCCTGAACTCCCTGAGGTCGAGTCGATTGCCACCCGGCTGCGGCAGGGAACGCATGAGCAGCCCTCCTTGCTGGGCCAGCCGATCGTGGCGGGGCAGGTGCTGTGGGAGCTGGCGGTAGCCAGCCCGGCGCCGACCGAATTCCTGGCCCGCATTCGCAGCCAGGTCATCCAGCAGATCGGGCGGCGCGGCAAGTTCCTGGTCTTCCGCCTCTCGCCGGACACCCTGCTGTTCCACCTGCGCATGTCGGGCGACCTGCTGATAGAGGGCCGGTCAGCTCCCCTGGCGGCCCACCACCGGCTGACCCTGGATCTGGGAGACGGGCGCCGCCTGGCCTTCAACGACCCACGCAAGTTCGGGCGGGCCTGGCTAGTGGGCGACCCCCAGGAAATCCTGGGGGAGCTGGGACCGGAACCCCTGGATCCGGCCCTGACAGCGGAGGAGTTCGGGCGGCGGTTGAGCGCCCACCGACGTCAACTAAAGCCGCTGCTGATGGACCAGCGCTTCCTGGCAGGATTGGGTAACATATACGCCGACGAGGCGCTGCACCACGCCCACCTGCATCCATTGACCCAGGCGAGCCGGCTGAGCGCCAGCCAGGGCGAACGGCTGCTGCAGGGCATCCGCCAGGTGCTCCAGGAAGGCATCCGGCGTAACGGCGCCAGCATCGACTGGGCCTACCGGGGCGGCGAGTTTCAGAACTACTTCCGTGTGTACGGGCGGGCTGGCGAGCCATGTCTCGAGTGCGGCGCGCCCATCCAGCGCATCGTGGTCGGGCAGCGCGGCACCCATTTCTGCCCGGCCTGCCAGCCAGGTCCCTGAGACACCACTTCCGCCTACTATCCGTGCGATTTTAGAGGATCGACCACCCGAAGGGTGAACCATGAGCGAAACGATCTTGCTTTTACTCTTTGCCCTTGCAGGGGTGCTGGTCGGGGCGTTGTTCGGCGCACTGGCCGTCAGCCTGTTCGGCAGACGAGGTGCAGCCCAGGGAGGCCCACGGCGACCTGACCCCCAGTGGAAGGAGGTAGCGCGCTTCTGGCGCCCCCGGGTGGGGGGTAGCCTGGTGGTGGAGATGGATAGGCGTCGCTATCGCTCGCTGTCCGAGCTGACTCGCGAACAACGCGCCGAGCTCAACCGGCTGGCGCATACCCTGAGGCGGGCCTTAGGCGAGACGGAAGTCGTGGAGCCATCACCACCGCCATCGGCGACGCCGGAACCCCAACCTCCCGGCCCCACAGGTGAGACTCAAGGAGCTGAAACGCCTGCTGCCGCTACCCTGGACGGAGTTTCCCAACTCGCCGCTTCCCAGGTGGCTGCGCCTTCTGTGTCTGCTTCCCAGGCCGCCGGGCCGCCAGCGCCTTCGGCCAGGGAGCGCTTTGCACGCCTGACCCAACCCGACCTGCGCGGCCCAGGGGCTGGCGAGAAGAGCATCGCCCAGCAGATCGACGAGATCTTGCAGGAGCGGCTCTCAGGCTCGCCATTGGAAAAGCGCGCCATCCGGCTGATGGAGTTGCCCGAAAAAGGCATGGTGGTGATGGTGGGCCTGGAGCAATATGACAGCGTGGATGCCGTGCCTGATGAAGACATCCGCGATCTGATCCGCCAGGCGGTTGCGGAATGGGAGCGGCGGGTCAGTTGAGGCTGGAATCAATCCATTGAAAGGGGGAATTCCTCGGCGAGCGCCTGGACCAGCCGCGCCTGCTGCTCCTGTGGAAGGAAAGCGGCTGCCGCAGCTGCCAGAACCCGCTGGCGTAGTTCATTCAGGCCCAGGCCTAACACTTCGACAGCCAGGCGATACTCGTCGCTCAGGCTGATCTGGGATATGCTGGGATCATCGCTGTTAAGGGTGACGTTCAGGCCTTCGTCCAACATGCGGCGCAGCGGGTGCTGCCGGGGCGATGGAACGGCTCCCGATTGGTAATTGCTGGTGAGACACACTTCTAATGGCGTGGCGCGCAGGCGCGCCATCTTCGTCGAGCGCGGCGATTCCAGGATCCGGATGCCATGCCCGATGCGCTCGGCGTGCAGGCGATCCAGCGCCAGGCCGACGTTTTCACCGTGCTGCCATTCGCCGGCATGCACGGTGATGTGCAGCCCGTTCTGGCGGGCGTGTTGGAAGATACGGGCGAAGGGCTCGGCATGGAAGGCGGTCTCGTTTCCTGCCAGATCCAGGCCAACGAGGCCGGTCTCCCTGCGCTCGACTGCCAGGTCGCACACCTGGGCCGCCAGGGCTACGCTCTCGTGGCGGTTGATGCTGGCAATCAGGCGAGTCATCACGCCGGTCTCTGCTTCTGCCTGGCGTGCGCCCTGGATCACCCAGTCCATCACCTCCCCCAGGGAGAAATCCTGGACCTTGCTCAGTGCGACGGGGGTGAAGCGCAGCTCGAGGTAGCGCACGTTGTCGGCGGCCGCGTCCTGGATGGCCTCGCGTGTCAGGCGGGCGATGATCTCCGGCGAGCGGTAGAACAGGCGCAAGGTGGAGAACTTGGACAGGAAGTTTTCGAAGGTGTAAGCCTGGCCATCGTATACCTGCACCATGGTGCGCAACTTCCCGGTGTGGGGCAGATCGAGGCCGTGGGCTCGGGCCAGCTCGTGCACTGTCGCGAAGCGCAGAGACCCCTCCAGGTGGCGGTGCAGGTCGACTTTTGGGAGAGAGCGGTAGAAGCCTTCGGGTGCCTGGAAGCCGGGAGAAGGGTTCATGCAGATTCAATAGGTCTGCTGCTCATGCTAGTGCCTGGGAGCAGGCCGGGCCTGGCCGATTAATGGCGCCTGCGCCGCTTGCGTTTCTTCTCGTGACTCGCTCGGCCTTCTTCCACCGACTGGGCCACGCCGACCGGCTCTGGTCCCTGTGAAATCTGTGCGGGTGGGGCTTCTGCCCGCCCGATGTTCGCCTGTACGGCGCTCAGATCCCTTGGGCGGTAGGTGAACATGCGCGAGACCACCCCCAGGCGCATGTTGTTGAGCAGTTCCTGGAACAGGCTGAAGGCGCGATTCTTGTACTGCACCAGGGGATCACGTTGGGCGTATGCTTCCAGCCCGATGGATACTCGCAGGGATTCCATCTGGGTCAGGTAATCCACCCACAGCTCTGTAATCACCGAGAGCAGCAGTTTGCGATAGACCTCGGTCAGCGTCTTGCGGCCCATCTCTGCGATGACCCGGTCCCGGTTTTTATTATTCAAGGACCCTAAGGGTTGGTGATAGGCGGCCTGGAACAGGTTTTCGTCCAGCACGTTCTGCAGGCCGCGCTGCGTGGCAGCATCCAGGTCTGCGATGGGGGTCTGGGCCAGGCGATTCCAATCCATCAGCCCATATGCTGTGCGGATGGCCTCGTGGGCGCGCTCCAGGTGCTCGAGCACCTGGCCGGTGATCTGCTCGGTCTCCTGGCCTTCCAGCAGGTGGGCGGCGTAATAAACGTAGGTCAGGCGCGTGGTGCGCAACAACACGCGCCGGTGGGTGCGCCGGTCGAAGGCAGCCCTGGCGCCCTGGGGCATCAACATCAGCAGGTGGACCAGGGCATTGGGCCCGATTGGCTCCTCCAGGCGGGCCAGCGCATTCTGCAGGTCGGCGCCGATCAGGCCGGCAGAGCCATCCCCGTTGCCGCCCAGCAGGCGCTCCCGCCTGCGGTTGAAGGTGTTCTGCAGCGCAGCCAGGACCAGCTCGGCGAAGGATGGCCAGTCCTGGAGAGAGACCCGTCCAGGTTCGATCTCAAGCGAGTCTTCCAGGCGGCGTTCGATGGAGCCCAGCAGGCGGACGATGGCCTGATTGGCCAGGTAGGATTCTACCTGGTTCTGCACCTCGGGCAAGACTTGCTCCGGCTCAGATCGCAGGGCGCGCTGTTGCTCGGGCGTCAGGCGCAGGGAGAAGCGCACCAGGTTGGATAGCTCATCCAGCACCTGGCGCGGATTGTGCGCGTCGGTCTCTTCCAGGTCGTTCAGGTTATCGATGAAGGTCTCCACGCCTTCCATGCGCTCGCGCATTTGGGCTTCCAGCCGCTCCTGTGTCTGGTCGAGTAAGTTCTCCACGAAGGCCATCAGGTGTCCTTCTTCAGCCTGCAGGGAGGCTCGCGCCACTTCGATCAGGGCTGCATACGCCTGCTGCTTGTCGAGCTGCCTGCCCCTCTCACGCCCTTGTTTCGACGACAGGATAGATTCGACCAGCAGCTTGAGCGTGACCGAGGGATAGACGTGGGAGTTGATGGCGATGGGCGGCTGGATCTGCTCCAGCCAGGCCAGCAGGCGCCAGGGGCCCTCGGGGTCCTTGAGAGCTTCGGGGACCCGCAGATTGACTTCCGTGCGCAGCATTTCGGCCACATCTTCGTGCAGGTCGTTCTTGGTGAAGATGCGGTCGCGTTGGGAATAGATCTTGGCCCGCTGGGTGTTGAGTACATCGTCGTATTCGAGCAAGTGTTTGCGCATGTCGAAGTTGGCGCCTTCCACCCTGGTCTGTGACTGTTCGATGATGCGGCTCACCAGGCCGGCCTCCAGGGGCATGGCGTCATCGATCTTCAGGCGCTGCATCAAGCCATCGGCTTGGGAGCCTCCGAATAGCCGCATCAGCTCATCTTCCATGGAGAGGTAGAAGCGCGACGAGCCCGGGTCGCCCTGGCGGGCGGAACGGCCGCGCAACTGGTTATCGATGCGGCGGGCTTCGTGGCGCTCGGAGCCGATCACGTGCAGCCCGCCCAACTGGCGGACCTTCTCTTCCTCTTCGGCATACTTGAGGAACTTGCCCACCGCCTCGGCGCGTGAGCGCAGGTCTGCCGGATCTACCTGGCCGAGGACTTTAGGCCACTGCCCGATCGGCATCTCGTCGATCTCCCCATGGCCATTGCGGCTGATCTGCTGGGCGATGTCCTGGCGACGCAGCAACAGGCGGATCTGGTTGATCACGCTCTCAGGGACCTCGCCACCCAGGCGGATGTCCACGCCGCGCCCGGCCATGTTGGTGGCGATGGTGACCGCGCTAAAGGCACCGGCGCGCGCGATGATCTGGCTCTCTTCGGCGTGCTTGCGTGCGTTCAGCACCTCGTGGGAGATGCCGGCCTTTAGTACCGCCGTCAGCCGGTCGGTATTGACCTCCGGCAGGTCGAATAGATTTAGCAGTCGTTCCAGGTTGGCCGGGTCCTCGGGGTTGAATGGCAGGCCCAGGTCTCGCGCCAGCCTGCGCATAGCCGACTGGTCCAGCGAGTCCAGGGGAGCGTTGAGGAACTGCAGCTCCGGCACCTGGCGCCCATCTTCCTGGCGGTTATTGCGCTCGAACCAGGCGTCCCGGATCAACAGCACCTGCACCAGGCGGCGCAGCGGCTCGGCGCGCAGGCGATTGGACACCCGCTCCGAGAGCTCTACCGAGGTGGTGCCGACCAGCAGGGGTCGGCCCAGCACGTGGTAGCGCAGGATTTCCTGGGTGATGGCGCGCAGCTTGGCCTCCTCGGTGCGGTAGACCACGTCGGGGTAGTCCTTGCGCTTCCAAAATATCGGCTTCTTCTCCGGGTCGTCTTCGTATGTGTAATATTGGTATTTGTAGCCCTGCTCGTCGCGCGCTTCCACTTCCACCAGGGGCGTATCCTCGCGGGAGGCGATGTACTCCAGGTTGGTGGGGATGGCCAGCACCTCCAGCTCGTAGATCTTGTGGAATTCTTCCGCCTCGGTCACGGCGGTGCCGGTCATGCCGGCCAGCTTTTCGTACATGCGGAAGTAATTCTGGATGGTGATGGTTGCATAGGTGATGTTCTCGGCCTGGACGCGCACTCCCTCCTTGGCCTCGACCGCCTGGTGCAGGCCATCCGACCAGCGCCGCCCGGGCATCAGCCGCCCTGTGAACTCGTCGACGATGACCACCTTGCCCCCCTGCACCAGGTAGTCTTTGTTGCGGCTGAACAGGAACTGGGCGCGCAGGGCCTGCTCCAGGTAGCCCAACAGGCGGGCCTGCTCGGGGGTGACGTCCTCCGGGCGGTCAGGGTCGCGCAGGGGCATCCCCAGCAGTTCCTCCACGTGCCCCTCGCCCACCTCCGTCAGGGTCACGTGGCGGTCGCGCTCGCTGATCTCGTAGTCCTCCGGGCGCAGGGCCTTGACCACCTGGGCCATGCGAATGTACCACTCGGCCTCCTCCTGGGCGGGGCCGGAGATGATCAACGGGGTGCGGGCTTCGTCGATCAGCACGTTGTCCACCTCGTCGACGATGGCGTAGTGGTGGCCATGCTGGACGCGGTCTTCCCAACGCATGGCCATGTTGTCGCGCAGGTAATCAAAGCCGAACTCGCTGTTGGTGCCATAGGTGATATCGGCGGCGTAGGCTTCCTGGCGCGGCACCATGCGCAGTTGGTGCTGGTCCTCGTGGGGCGATTCGCGCTCCAGGTCCACCAGGAAGGCCTTCTTGCCGTTCTCGGTGCGGGCCGCCATCTGCAGCACCCCCACGCTCAATCCCAGGGCCTTGTAGATGGGACCCATCCAGCGAGCGTCGCGGCGGGCCAGGTAGTCGTTCACCGTCACCAGATGCACGCCGCGGCCGGTCAGGGCGTTCAGGTAGAGCGGGAGGGTGGCGACCAGTGTCTTGCCTTCGCCGGTGCGCATCTCGGCGATCTTGCCCTGATGGAGGGCCAGCCCGCCGATCAGTTGAACGTCGTAATGGCGTTGGCCGAGGGTGCGCTTGCTGGCCTCGCGCACCGCGGCGAAGGCCTCGGGCAGCAGGTCGTCCAGCGTTACGCCAGCCCCGAGCCGCCTCCGGAACTCGTCTGTCTTGGCGCACAGGGCCTCATCAGAGAGGGCTTCAAACCTGTCCTCCAGGGCGTTGATCTGCTCGACGACGGCGGAATATTTCTCGATCTCGCGTTTGTTGGGGTCGCCCCCGAAAATGCGGACAAATTTCCTCAACATACAGGGTTACCTCGCGTGAGGCATTATAGCATAGGCAGGTTAGAATCATGTAAGCGGGAGAGAGGAATAGCGTGGTGATGCTATAATGAAAAAGATAGGAGGAAAACTATCATATATCAGTTATCGGCTGACATTTGATAGTGTCACAATAGGGGCGGGCAAGGCTGGACGATGGTTGTGAACGGTAAGGGTTTTACTTGGTTTTACACTGCATTAATTCCTTGTTATTGCTTCGATGTTGATGGGTTGCACGATGGATCCTATGAACAGGATGCGCGCCCTGCTCAAAAGCGCTCTCAGCCGGCAGGACGCAATCGATATAGCCATCCAAAGTTGTCTTAGGTTCCATCTCAAAGCCCAGGAGCCCCCGCACAATATTCAGGCAATGCTGACCACTCTCCGACGTGCCAATGATCTCCTGTCTTCAGAAGATGAGTATTATGGCCGAGAGCCGCGCCTGGCGGCCTGGCTGGTCACGCTGGAGGGTACCTGGAGATTATATGGGCCGCCGCCTGAAGATGACCAGACTCCCGGAATTCCGATCTATTTGTATAATTGCACAGTCTTGATGGATGCCGAGGATGGCGAGGTGATCTCTGTGTCGAATCACCAGTTGGAGTGAGATTCTGGACAGCCTGGAGGGTTTAGAATGAAAGCCTGGGTGATAACCGGCGTCAGCAGCCTGCTCGAGACCCGCCGGCCGCTCGAGCCGGTGGAGATGCCTGTCCCGGAGCCGGCCGAAGGAGAGGTCTTGATCCGGGTGAGCGCCTGCGGGGTGTGCCATACCGAGATCGACGAGATCGAGGGCCGCACCCCGCCCGGCCGCTACCCGATGGTGCCGGGCCACCAGGTGGTGGGCAGGGTCGAGCGCCTCGGCCGCGGCGTGCGGCGATTCAAGCCCGGCGATCGCCTGGGCGTGGCCTGGATCTACTCGGCCTGCGGCCAGTGCCGCTACTGCCTGTCCGGCCAGGAAAACCTGTGCCCAGATTTTCGCGCCAGCGGGCGCGACGCCCACGGCGGCTACGCCCAATACATAGTCGTTCCGGAGGCGTTTGCCTACCCCATCCCGGATGTTTTCGGCGACACTGCCGCCGCGCCGCTGCTGTGCGCCGGCGCAATCGGCTACCGCTCGCTGCGCCTGGCCGGGCTGGAGGACGGCGCCCACCTGGGCCTGACCGGCTTCGGGGCCTCGGCCCACCTGGTGCTGAAGCTGGTGCAGCACCGTTATCCCGGCTCAAAGGTCTTCGTCTTCTCGCGCAGCCCGGGCGAGCGCGCCTTCGCCCGCGAGCTGGGCGCAGCCTGGTCCGGCGATATTGGCGAGCCATCTCCCCGGCCGCTGCAGGCGATCATCGATACCACGCCAGCCTGGAAGCCGGTAGTCGAAGCCCTGCGCGACCTGGCGCCGGGAGGCCGGCTGGTGATCAACGCCATCCGCAAGGAGCAGACCGATACGAACTCTCTGTTAAACCTTGATTACCCCACCCACCTGTGGCTGGAGAAGGAGATCAAGAGCGTGGCCAACGTCACCCGCCGGGACGTAAGCGAGTTCCTGGCGTTGGCGGCGGAGATCCCCCTCCTCCCGGAGGTGCAGGAATACAGCCTGGACGATGCCAACCAGGCCTTGTTGGACCTCAAGGAGCGCAGGATTCGCGGCGCCAAGGTGCTCCTCATCGAATGAGTCTCGGGCGGTAGTCCGCGCCGGTTAATTCGTTCGTTGGGTTCCATGCTATAATTTCCCCCGGCCATTCTGAGGCCTGAAACATCCCGGTACATAATAGTTTGAGACCATTTGGTCGCAAGGCGGGCCACGAACAATTCTCTGATCACTTTTGCTCCATGTCTTTTGTCCATCTCCACGTCCACTCCGAATATTCCCTGCTGGACGGCTTCAGCAACATCAAGAAGCTGGTGGAGCGCGCCAGGCAGATGGAGATGCCTGCCCTGGCGCTGACCGATCACGGCACGATGTTCGGAGCGATCGATTTTTATAACACGGCCAGGAATGCTGGGCTCAAACCGATCATCGGCGTGGAGGCCTACCTGGCGGCTCGCCGGATGAGCGACCACGATGCCCAACTGGATAAAAAATCGAGCCACCTGCTTCTGATTGCCGAGAACGAGGCCGGCTATCGCAACTTGCTCAAGATCGCCACCGCCGCCCAGTTGGAGGGGTTCTACTACTATCCGCGCATCGATAGCGAGTTCCTGGCCCGGCACTCCGATGGCCTGATCTGCACCTCTGGCTGCATGTCGGCCGAGGTGCCGCGCCTGATCCAGCAGGGGAATTTGGAAGCTGCCCGGCGCCGGCTAGACTGGTATTTCGAGGTCTTTGGCAGCGAGCGCTTCTACCTGGAGCTCCAGCAGCACAACTTGCAAGAGCTGATCCAGACCAATAAAGTCCTTCTGGACCTGGGCAGGCGTTACCAGGCGCGCTACGTGGCCACCAACGACGTCCACTACATCGAACCGGAGGACGCCCGCTACCAGGACATCATGCTAGCCATTCAGACCGGCAGCGTCCTGAGCGATCCGAACCGCATGCGCATGTCGGATGACACCTATTACCTGCGCAGCCCACAGGAGATGGCAGCCTTGTTTACAGAGATCCCGGAAGCCATTCAGAATTCGCTGTTGATCGCAGAGCGCTGCAATCTCGACCTGAGTTTCAAGGGCTACCACCTGCCTAACTTTGACGTCCCCGAAGGCATCACACCGGAGCGTTATCTGCAAGAGCTGTGTGAAGCTGGTCTGCGGGAGCGCTATGCCGCACGTGCAGACGACCTGCAGGTGCGCCAGCGGTTGGAGTACGAGCTGGAAGTAATCCACCAGATGGGATTCGATACGTGTTTCCTGATCGTTTGGGACCTGTGCAACTACGCCCGCCAGCAGGGCATCTGGTACAATGCGCGCGGTTCGGCCTCCGGCTCGATCGTCGCCTACTCCCTGGGAATTACCCTGGTGGACCCGCTGGAACACGGCCTGATCTTCGAGCGCTTCCTGAACCCCGGGCGCATTTCCATGCCCGACATCGACCTGGATTTTCGCGACGACCGCCGCGCCGACGTGCTGCGCTATGCCGTGGAGCGCTACGGAGAAGACCGGGTGGCTCAGATCATCACCTTCGGCACCCTGGGCGCCCGGGCAGCGATCCGCGACGTGGGGCGGGTGATGGACATCCCTCTCTCTGAGGTGGACCGGGTGGCAAAGCTGATCCCCAACATACCGGGCAAGCCAATGACGCTCGGCCAGGCTTTGGAAGAGATCAGCGAGCTCAAACAGCTCTACCAGTCCACGCCCTATCTGCGAGAGCTGATCGACACCGCCGCGAGGATGGAGGGTGTGGTGCGCAGCGCCGGCACGCACGCCGCCGGGGTAATCATCTCCGACAAGCCGGTTATCGAGTACATTCCGTTGCACCGCTCAACCGGCAGCGCCGCCGAATCCAGCCCGGTGAAGACCGTCACCCAGTTCGAAATGGCAGACCTGGATGCACTCGGGCTGCTGAAGGTGGATTTCCTTGGCCTAGCCACGCTCACCATTATGGCGCGCGCCTGCGAGCTGATCCAGCAGCGACATGGGGTCACGCTGAATCTATACAACATCCCGACCGACGACCCTGCCACCTACGAGCTGCTGGGCCGCGGCGACACCGCCGGGGTGTTCCAGGTGGAAGGCGCCGGCATGCGCCGCTACTTGATGCAGATGAAGCCCAGGAAGCTGGAGAACGTGATCGCTATGGTGGCCTTATTCCGACCGGGGCCGATGGACTTCATCCCAAGCTATATCAACCGCATGCACGGTACAGAACAGGTCACTTACCGCCACCCATCCCTGGAGCCGATCCTGAATGAGACCTACGGCATCACGGTGTACCAGGAACAGATCATGTACACCGCCATGAACCTGGCGGGATACAGCGCTTCGGAAGCCGATAACCTGCGCAAGGGGGTGGCCAAGAAGCAGGCCAGCGTCCTGCTCAAGCAGCGCAAGACCTTTGTCAGCGGCGCCACAGAACGCGGCATCCCGGAGGAAGTTGCCAACCAGATCTTCGATGATTGGGAAGCGTTTGCCCGCTACGGCTTCCCCAAGGGGCATGCCGCCGATTACGGCGTCATCGCCGTGCAGACAGCCTACCTGAAGGCCCATTACCCGGTAGAATATATGGCAGCCTTGTTGTCGGTCAGCCAGAACGCTACGGACAAGGTGGCCCTATACGTGGCCGATTGCCGGCGGATGGGCATCGCCGTCGAGCCGCCGGATATCAATGCCAGCGGGTGGGATTTCACTATTGAAGACCACCCCGATGGGAATGCGACCATTCGATTTGGGCTGGGGGCGGTCAAGAATGTGGGCTACGAACCCGTCGAAGCCATACTAACCGGCCGCGCCGACCGGCCTTTCAGCGACCTGAACGATATCGCTCGGCGGGTAGACCTGCGCAGGGTTGGCAAACGCGCCCTGGAGAGCCTGATCCGGGTCGGCACTCTGGACCGCTTTGGCCCGCGCACGGCCTTGTTGGAGGCCCTGGACCGGGTCATTTCGGTGAGCGCTTCACACTTCCGCGCCATCGAGGTGGGCCAGATGAGCCTCTTTGGCACCAATACCGGCATCACGGAAGACATCGTGTTGCCAAAGTATGCGATAGACATCAGCCGGCGTGAGACCTTGAACTGGGAGCGGGAACTGATTGGGCTGTATGTATCCGATCACCCGCTCAACCCGGTGATGAACGAACTTACCCAGGCGGTCACACATTTCTCCGGGCAGCTAGCGGAGGCGGCGCCCAATGAGAAGGTCCGGGTAGCGGGCATCATCACACGCATTCGCCACCACCAGAGCAAGGCCGGCAAAGCGATGGGCTTTGTCACCCTAGAAGACCTGCAGGGAGCAATCGACCTGGTCGTATTCCCGAAAGTCTGGCAGAAAGCCGCCGAGATCATCGATTACGAGCGGATCGTGTTGGTGATCGGGCGTGTGGATAACAACAGCAGCGAGCCCAAGGTATTAGTGGATCATATAACGACTGACCTGACAATGACCTATTCCTCGGACGAGGCAGGCGGGAATGGGATCAGGATTGGGCGCCGCCCAGCGGCTTCTGCTGCGGTGGCGAACCAGGATGACTTAGAGCCACCCCTGGAGGCCCTGCCCGAGGAGGGCCCTGAGCCGATTATGGCAGGCTTGGAGATCGTCTCCGAGGTGGATTACTCCCCCAGGGTAGAGCCGGTCATACTGGAAGATTGGACTCCGCCCGTCCAAGAATCCCAGGAAACAATGGCCTCCTTGCCCCAAAGCCCGTTGGGTGAGGACGCGCCGGTGAAATCTATACCGGTAACTGAAATCGCCATGCAGGAACCCCTGGCAGATGAAGGCCTCATCCAGGAGCCGATTGGTGCTGATACCCTCTCCACCCGAGGAGACGAGTCAATACAACCTGCGCCCAGCTCGCCGCAAGTACCAGGGCTGCTGAATAGCCCGGATGAGCTCAGCGGGATTGAGCGGCCGGTCGCGCTACCGGCCTTCCTGGTCCCGCCAGGAGCCGCTGAGCACGAAAAGATCCACATGATCACCGTGGTCCTGCGTTCCACGGGGGATCAGGCCCGGGACGTGCTGCGCATCCGGCGCATCCATGGCACGATGATGAGCTACCCGGGCCGGGACCGCTTTGCATTCCAGGTATTTGAACGCGGGCGCGGTTACCTGGTCGAATTTCCGAACTTCACTACCGGACTATGCTCCGAGCTGATCAATCGGCTGCACGGGCTGGTCAGCCCGGAAGATATCCGGGTAGAGCCAATCACCTTCCAATAAATAGAATCCCGGATTTGGGGGTGTGAGCATGCGAACACACGCTCACTGCCCTAAATCCGGAAACATTTAATAGATCTTCTTCGGCTAGAGGAAGGGGGTCAGTCGCTTGTCATGATGAACAGCGGATTCTTCTCGAAGCTCTTGTAGAAGGGACGCAGCCGTTCGGTATTGTAATACTTCTCCACCTTGACCAGTTTCTTCGTGCTGGTAACCACGTCGATCGGCACGTTATCGTAGCGGCCGTTCTTGAGCACCACCAACCGCCCATGAATCTGGTCCAAGAGCAGGTCCAATGCCAGGTTTCCATAGGCCATGGGGACGATCGAGTCTATGGCGTCTGGGTCTCCCGCCCGCACCATGTAGCCCAGTTTTTGGTTGATGATATTGACCGGCTTGTTGTTGTTATATTTTGGCGAGAGTTCCTTGATCTTGGCTGAGACCAGGTCGCCGATTCCACCCAGCTTGGCGTGCCCATAGGCATCGCGGCTCATATCCTCGAACACCATCTGGCCGCCTTTGAACATGGCGCCTTCCGACACCAGGACGATGGAATATTTGCTCGGATTACGGTTCCTGTCGGCGCACAGCAGGTCGGTGAGCCGCTCGATGTCGAACTCGTATTCCGGGATCACGCAACGATTGGCTGCCCCGGCCATGGTCGGGAGCATGGCCGTGAATCCGGCGTAGCGCCCGAAGACTTCCAGCACCATGATGCGTTCATGGGAGCCAGCGATGGTCCGCAGGTTATTCGTCAGGGAAATGGTGCGGGTGACGCAGGTGCTGAAGCCGATGCAGTAATCTGTCCCGGGGACATCGTTGTCCATGGTTTTAGGGATGGCGATGATTTTGACGCCTTCCTTATACAAACGCACGGCATAACTGAGCGTGTCATCACCGCCGATCGGGATCAGGTAGTCGATGCCCAGGAAATCCAGGTTTTTCAATACCTCGGGTGTCAGATCATTTTTCTCTTCGGTGTAAACATCCTTGAGGTGCTCGGGAACATTTTTCCTGTCTACTTTGCTGGGATTGGTGCGCGAGGTGTGCAGGAATGTGCCTCCCGTGCGCCCGGCCTTGTTGACGACGTCTTCGGTGAGGACCTGGTAGCACTCGTGGTTGTCGGCGTTCGGGTCGCGGATCAACTCGATCAGGCCGGCCCAGCCGCGCCGGATGCCGATCACCTGGTAGCCCTCCCGCAGGGCCCGGATGGTCACGGCGCGGATAGCCGGATTCAATCCGGGGACATCCCCGCCTCCGGTAAGTATTCCGATGATGCGATTTTTGTTATTCGAGGCAGGCATTTTCGCACTCCATGATCGATCAAATCCAGGTTGGCTCCTGATAGGTGCCGAAGACCTCTTTCATTACGCCCACGATCTCTCCCAAGGTAGCGTAGGAGCGCACCGCCTCCAGAATGTGGGGCATGGTATTTTGGGTGCCGAGGCAGGCAATGCGCAGGCTATCCAGGGCCTGCCCCACCCGGCCCGCATCGCGCTCTTCCCGGAGCCGGCTGAGGCGGCCGGCCTGCCGGGTGAATCCATGGGGGTCCATCTCCAAAAGGGGGATTTGCAGCGGTTTTTCATCCTGGTAGGCGTTGACTCCTACAACTTTTCGGATGTCCTGATCGATTTCCTGCTGGTAACGGTAGGCGGCATCGGCGATCTCGCGCTGGAAGAAGCCCTTCTCGATGGCAGGAAGCACTCCACCCAGCTCTGTAATGCGCTGGAAATATTCGTAAGCCTGAGATTCGAGCCGGTTGGTCTGGGCCTCGACGAAGAAGGATCCGCCCAGCGGATCGACAGTGTTGGCGACGCCGGATTCTTCGGCCAGAATCTGCTGGGTGCGCAGGGCGATCGTCACGGCATGCTCGGAGGGCAATGCCAGCGCTTCGTCCATGCTGTTCGTGTGCAGCGACTGGGTCCCTCCCAGCACAGCGGCCAGCGCCTGGATGGCGACCCGCACGATGTTGTTCTCTGGTTGTTGCGCTGTCAGCGCGACGCCGGCCGTCTGGGTGTGGAAACGCATCAACCAGGAGCGGGGACTGCGGGCGTTAAAGGTATGGCGCATCTCCCTGCTCCATATGCGCCTGGCGGCGCGGTACTTGGCGATCTCCTCGAAGAAATCGTTGTGGGCGTTAAAGAAGAATGACAGGCGGGGAGAGAATTCGTCGATATCCAGGCCGCGCATCAATGCCCAGCGCACGTATTCCATCCCATCGCTGATGGTGAAGGCCAGCTCCTGGGCGGCAGTAGAACCTGCCTCGCGGATGTGGTATCCAGAGATGCTGATGGTGTTCCATTGCGGGGCGCTCTGGGCGCCGTATTCGATTGTGTCGACCACTAGCCGCATGGAGGGCTCAGGTGGGAAGATATATTCTTTTTGGGCTATGTACTCTTTGAGGATGTCGTTCTGGATCGTACCGCGTAGCTGCTCGGGCCTCACGCCCTGCTTTTCGGCGGTGGCAATGTACATGGCCCAAATGATGGCAGCCGGGGAATTAATTGTCATGCTGGTTGAGACCTTATCAAGAGGAATGCCTTCGAGCAAGGCCTCCATGTCCATCAGGGAAGAGACTGCCACGCCGCACTTGCCGAATTCTCCGGCGGCGCGTGGGTCATCGGTGTCCATCCCCATCAGGGTGGGCAGGTCAAACGCTATTGACAGGCCTGTTTGACCTTGCTCCAGGAGGTATTTGAATCGCCGATTGGTCTCCTCGGCGGTTCCAAACCCTGCGAACATCCGCATGGTCCACAGGCGACTGCGATGTAGGGTGGGATGGATGCCGCGGGTGTAGGGGTATTCGCCAGGCAGGCCCAGGTCTTCCAGGTACCCCAGGTCAGCCACGTCGAGCGGAGTGTACAGGCGGGCAATGGGCTCCGATGAGGTGGTCAGAAAGCGCTCCTTCAGTTCTGGCAGACGTACCAGGCTGTGCTGCAGGGTGTTCTCTTCCCAGCGATCGACAGCCTGGCGAAGGCGGTTTAGCTCGTCTTTATCGTACATGCTCGGCACCTCTGGCATACGCAATTACTTCTGGTGGTCTCGACGGGACCGAGAAGGCAGGCAATGGAATTGGATGGTATCAACCATTTATTATAGCATTTGCCGATGTCGGTGAGAATTTGTTGACGAAGACAACATGGGCATGGTAGAATGCGGAGGCTATAGGCCCCCATCGTCTAGTGGCCCAGGACGTGGCCCTCTCAAGGCCAAAACAGGGGTTCGAGTCCCCTTGGGGGCACAGGTGTTATGCGTGCAAGAGGCGATCTACGGCCTGGGCGGCTGGGGGATTCCACCACCGCTGGGTAGTGATAGCCCACTCGAGCGAAATGCGAGATCAGCTTCAAAGTTACCCAAGCTGGCGTGCGCCTGAGGGAACTGTCCGCGTGCGAGCTGGGAGGTGAGTTGGTTGATCGAGCCTGAGAGCCCCTGGAGTTGCGGCCCGCCGAATGCCTGAAGACCGGCGCTGGCATTGGCGCCCAATTCGGCTATAGCATTTAGCTCTGGGCGGGTGACCTTATTGTCAGCCAGGGAATTGCGCACCAGGTCGAGGTAAGATAAGGCGCTCGCCAGGGCTGCCTGCAGGTCGGCCGGAGGATTGCCTGGTTTGATTGACAAGGCTGCATTGGCCCGGTTGTCCAGGTCTGCCTGGAGCGAAGCGGACCATTCCTGGCTTTGAGTTTGCAACTGGCTCAGGTTGGCCATAGCTGCCTGAGCGGTCGTTTCCAGCTTGGCGAGCGTCTCTTCAGCAAGTGAAAGGCCCTGCGCCAGATTATTACTGACCTCCTGGAGGGTTTCATTGAGGGCAGCGGTGTTCGCCGCCATGCTGGCCAGGTCCTGCTCGACGGCAACCAACAGATCGAGAGTCTCGCTGGCCAGCTCCCCGTAGATCGCATAGTAGGCATCGATCAACTCGTCGGCGTAGGCGATCGCTTCCTGGGCTGCGCTGACATACACCTCGACCGTCTGTACTTCCTCTTCGGTCAGGGTGTCGTCGGAGGTAGCCTGTGTGGTGGAGGCGGAGGCCTGGTCGGTGGCAGCCACGGCCTCGGTGACAGCCTGGTCGATCATGGCCGCCAACTCCTCTTCGCTCAGCGTGAGGGCTTCTTCCGATGGAGTGGGCGTGGGTTGGGGCGGCACGATTGTCGCGGTAGGGGTGGAGGCCAGGGCAACATTGGTCGCAGCGATGCTGTTAGCGATGGAAGCATCGATGGTGGCCTGTGAGGCCGCTTGAGCGTTGGCGGTGGCTGCTACGGCGGTATTGATCAACGAGCTGGTATCTACCGTCGGCAATGAGGTTGGGGGTGATCCAATGCAGGCGCTCACCATCGAGAGCACAAGAAGGATCGCCGATAGGAGAGTTGGGGTAGGTTTCATGATGGTTTCCTTTGCGCGGGGTGGATTGATAACGCGACCAGGTAAATATACCCCGCCGTGGCTTGAGAGAAACCAACAGGATTGGCGGCAGGCATTACAAATTTGTAAACCAGGGCCTAGAACACGCAGATTGTGGCGGGCAGGGGAAAAGGGTGCGGATGAATTGAGGCGCTATGGTGAAGCCAGGGCGTATAGCCGGTAGAATTGGTCCTGATAGATAGGTTGGTCCAGACCGCAGTCCGGATCGCCATTCTCTTCAGCGAGGACCAGGTGTGTCAGCCGGTAGCTGGAGATCAGCTCATGCAAAGTCGCGCAGTCCAGGGTGCGATAGAAGCGATCTGCAAGGCGCAGGCGTCGGTGCCATTCGAGCACGTCGCGGTCACGGTAGGGGATCGATTTGAAATCTACGAAGATTGGTGATCCGCTTGCCAGACGGAAATCCTGCATTTTGGTCGGGATCAGGTAGATTTGTCTTGAGGTCTTATGCGCAAAGACATACTGCTCGAGCCCACGCTCCGCTAAATTGGCCTTCCGCTCCAGGTCCACTGTGAAACGGATGCCACCCACCACGACCGCCAGGGTGATAAACGCCAGGCTTGTGGCCCGCAACCTGAGATGAGAGACCTGTCCCTGGACTAGGCCTGAAAACCAGTTGCTCGCACCAGCCAGGAGGAACGCCACGCACACCGGCACCAGGAACGTGGATATACGCCAGGGAAAGAGCAAGGCCAGCGCCGTGCTGCCCGTAAAGACCTGGATCAACGTTAGGGCAAGCGCAATCCCGAATGCCGGCACCAGGACCCAAAACAGCCGGCTGCGCCGAACCATGAAGATGCCTGCCAGTACAAGGACCAGCTTGAATACCACTGTTAAATCGAACCAGTAAGACGGCAGCGCATGGTGGGGGATGCGCACCTGAACCAGCACCTGGCGCGACTGTTGGGCGAGCGGGCTGTATGGTGGGCCAAAGCCGGCGTAGACATAGACCAGCACCGGGAGGGCGGCAGCCAGCGCCAGACCGCCCAGCCTCAGCGTCCCCAAGGGATCTCGCGATTCGATCCAGGTGAACAGCAGATAGCCCAGGGTGAGTGCACCGGCGCTCAACAGGTATGTGGGGTGGAAAACAGCCGCTGATACCGCGCTCAGCACCGCCAGATAGGGCCTCCTATTGTGGAACAAGGCCAGCGAAAGAACCAGCAAGACTCCAAAACTGCTTGGCTGAAAGACCGGGCCCAGCAGGCGCTGGTCGGCAACCCCATCTTCCAGGGCGTAGGTCCAATTAACCCCCACCAGGCGCGAAAGGCCGAATCGCAGCCCTGCCGAGTGGATGACGATCAACAGGGCTACCAGGACAATGTAGCGCGTGGATGGATTGCCATGGTCGTGACTTTCCGTAGTAAAACCGGCTGCGGAGATCTCCAGCAGGCTCACGAGATATACACCCATCAAAATCGCATAGTAGATGTAGAACAACGCCTCCAGCCGCAGGTAGCGGTAGCTCAGGAACACAAGCAGGCTGAACAGAGGTGTCGGATCCAGGGTGTTAGCCAGCCAGTCTTCTCTCAAGTAACCCAGGCCGGCCCTGGCAAGGCCGTGCAGGAAGTACTGGTTTTGGTTGGAAGTGTAGAGGGGGGATTGAGTGTATGCGATGGAGAAGAGCGGAGTGAAGACAATGTAGGACAACAGGCGACGTAGCCAGGGTGGTGAGGGCCGCCGATCATGCTGCATGTCGCTCTGTATAACCTAAATCCAGCGATCGCGCAAGCCCTGGTATTAATGCGAAAACATCATTGAGTGCTTCCAACTGGGATTATAATTTTCCGGTTATGGAGACCCTACTGCTGAAATTAGCGACCCGGTTATGGCCTGATCTCAAGGGGATGAGCGAACCGAACCGGCTGGTGGGTGTGGGAGACGTGACAGCTTTCCTCATCATGCTCCCGCTTGCCCTGGCGGGACTGGCTTGGTTGGGACTTGAGACCGATCCTGGCGTGGTTCGACATGAATGGGAATTTATCGCCTTGTTAGCCATCCTGTTGATCATCTTCAACCGGGTATCATATTTCCTCATTGTTGAGATCCGGCCAGACCGTTACGGCAGCGCCGATGGATCCCTGGCAAGCATGGTCCTCTGGTCGGGAGTATTCCTGATCGGGCCGGCGGTATTATGGATATCTATCTTATTGTCCGGCGTGCGTTCCGGCTGGAATCTGCTGCAGGCGCGCTCACAAGCTCAACGCTGGAGCATCGGGCGTGGACTGGCCCACGAGTGGGCCGGTGATAGCCTGGCATACCTGGTGGCGCTCGCCGCCTACCGGGAGTGGGGAGGGGTATTTCCCCTCTCTGGATTGAACCTGCAGACAATTGTTCCAGCGATAGGCGCCTTGATCGTTCAATTTGGCATAGTGCTGCTGCTGTGGTCTGGCTATTTTGCATATGGTATTTGGGTTCAGGTCGTGCTGGCGCGTTCTGCCGCCCTTGAGCCTCTGCTCAAGTTCATCCTGATGGCGATGGGCTTACCGTTCCTGGCCCAGCCGTTTGCCATCCTGGCGGCAGGACTGTATGTACAGGACGGGGTGATGGTATACCTGTTCTTCGTAGGCGGTCTGTTGCTGGTCGCACTCCTGGCCCGCCGGTTGAGTTGGGCGGCAGAATCCAGCCGCCAGCAGTCGCGGCAGCTCCAGATGTTGGAGCAATTGGGGCGGGCAATCATCAACTCCCCTCCAGATGGCTCTGCCCTGCCGAAAGTATTGGAACAGCACGTTCCAGCGATGTTCCCTTCGGCACGCATCCTGATCTGGGTTGAGATGGGCCAGTTGCTCTTCAAGAACCCAGCGGATTGGGGCGTAGAGATTGCGCCAATTTGGGAGGCTGTGCAGGGACAGCGGCAGCCACAGGCTTTCTTGACGAGCGACCGGCTGCCCTGGCAGGCCCAGCACACGAACCACGACCCGGCGATCTTGGCGCCCATCCTGGATTCCCAGAACGACCGCACGATCGGCAGTGTTTTCGTGGAGTTGCGCAGCCTGGCCCAACCCTGGGATGCGAGGGCGCTCAAAAGCCTTTTTCCGGCCGTGCAATCGCTCTCTGCCCAGGTGGCCTCGGCCCTCAACCAGGTCAGGATTTACCAGGAGACCCTTGCCTACCAGCAGGCGATGCAGGAGCTGGCTTTTGCCGGCCAGATTCAGGCCAGCCTGTTGCCGAACGAAATGCCAAAGTTGGATGGCTGGGAGTTGGCTGTCACCTACCTGCCAGCGCGCGAGACATCCGGCGATTATTTCGACATCATACCCCTGGAGGATGGTAAGGTGGGCATCCTGATAGCCGATGTGACCGATAAGGGCCTGGGAGCCGCACTCTATATGGCGTTGAGCCGCACCTTGATTCGCACCTATGCCCTGGAGTATGTCGATTCCCAACCCGACCTGGTGTTTTTCTCGACCAACGAGCGCATATTGAGCGATGCGCGCGCCAATCTGTTCGTCACCGCGTTTTATGGCGTCCTCGATCAGCCGCGCGGGCAGCTGGTTTATTGCAACGCCGGACACAGCCCGCCGCTACTGTTTTCGCGCTCGCAAAATGCGATACGGGAATTAAATCCAACCGGAATTCCGATCGGGATCGACCAGGATGCGGTTTGGAAGCAGGCCACGGTAGAGATCGAACCCGGTGAGGTACTGCTGCTCTACACAGATGGGATTCCCGATGCCAAGAACCAGGTTGATGAGTTCTTTGGTCAGGCCCGTTTGGTAGAGGTGGTAAAAGCTAACTCCAGTCTATCTGCTGCAGAGCTGCAGGTTGCCATCCTGCATGAAATTCAGAATTTTGTGGGAGATGCCGCTCAATTTGACGACATCACTCTGTTGGTTTTAAGCAGGGATGCGATCAGCGACGCTTGACCAGGGTCAGGGTATTACCCCGTCCTGGCTCAGCCTCATAGCGCACTTCATCCATCAGCTTGTGCATCAGGTAGAATCCCACCCCACGCACTTTCATTTTTTCAAGCGGGACATTCAATTGCGGCGGTGGTAACTCGGATGGGTCAAACGGCTCGCCTTGATCCTTAAGGACAATCGTCAGGTTAGAATTGGAGACATCCAACGATAACTGGATGTCCCCGATCCCCTCTCCCCCGTAGGCATGGTCGATGATGTTACAGCAGGCTTCATCCACAGCCAGTTGTACTTGATAAACTTCAGCGGGATCCAATCCTGCTTTATGAGCGGCCTGCGAGACATACTTGGCGATTTTATCGAGGCTCTCATAAACCCCTGGAAATATCTCGGTTTTCATCGATCTGATTCGGTCAAATAAGCCATCCAAAGTCCTCCGGCTTGAGCGCCATCTAGAAAGCCGCGCAAGTGTCACCATCAGAAGCTTGCCACGGCGGTGGTTAAATCGCTGTATATCTTAAAATAAGAGCCCATCCCTACCAGGTCCAACGAAGAGCGAATGTCTTCCCTCACGTTGTAAAGGGCCAGTTCACCGCGATTGTAGCGCTTACAGGTTTTTTGAGTGTCGATCAGGACCCACCAACCTTTGCTGGACATGAAGTTCACCTCGCTCATGTCGAAGACGATCTTGTATCTGCCGGTGGAGGTAAGCGACTTGAACGCTTCTGCCAGCTTCGGTGCGGTATTGCTGTCGACGCGGCCCTCCGCTTTCACCACGTCGCAGCGCTTATACGAGGTGATGTTCACTTCCATAGGGTTGCCCTCCTTTGCGGGTTAGTTGGTCCTGCTCTCCGACGGATTATATCATGATGGATTTTGTCGGTTATTCTGCGGTCGGTCGCGGCAGCCTGGTCATCTTCACCAGCATGCCAAACATGAACCCGGCTGCCGTAAGGGCTGCCAGGGCCAGCTTGGAGACGTCGATTACCGGCTCGACGCGCACTCCCTGAGGGGTCGCCACCACCACCGCCACTGGGCGAGAGAAGACCCGTCCGCCACCTCCACCTCCGCCCCCGACGCCTCTCCTGGTCGGACCTGCAGCGGCTTCCCCCTCTTCCAATTGTTCAGATCCTCCGCCATACCCCATCCCAAAACCCAGACCGCTGAGCACTTCAGCAGCCGGCAGAATCAGTGTCTCGCCATTCTGGACAGGCTTGCCATACACTGCGTCTACGTCGGCGGCTTCCAGGAATTTTGCGATTGTTTCTTGCACTACATGGATGGTTTCATCTATCTGGCGCGCCTCGCTGTCTTCGAGGCTGACCTGGGATTCGTCGTTCATGCGATTTTCTCCTTTATGATTTTGACAAACCTGCCAACCGCCCAGAAAAATGCGCTGAAGACAATACCGGCGGCGAATATCGACCATTGGTACCGCCGGGTGACATCGATCACTGGCAGCACCTGTTCACTCCCATCGGCCTGCCGTACTACAATCGAAGCGGGCCGGTTCCAGACCAGGCCCAGGTTGAGCATGGGCGGCTGAATACGCAGCACTTGGCTGATGGGGATCATCTGGCGATCCCCGAATTTCACAGGCTCACCGATTCTATTCTCCAGGCTGAAGGCATTACTTTTCACATCATGCCTCCGGCTTCGATTGAGCGGGTGGCTCGGGTTGTGCGCCAGCCTCGGTAGAGGTTGGCTCGTCGGTCTCCTGGCGGGAGGCGGCTTTGCGCAGCTCGGCGTTCACCAAGCGCAGCGCGTTAAGCAGTTCTTCCCGTATTCGAGCTCCTGCCTCTCCACTGCGCACCCGCTGGCGAAGTTCGTCCACTTCTGATTTTAGCTGCTGTCCGGTCGGGCTTTCGTGAAAGGTGGCGACTTCTTTCTTCAAGGCGGCTGCCAGCTCGATTACGCCTTCCTCGATCTCCTGCTGGACCCGTTTCCGTTCCGGGCTCTCCCAGGCCGAACGCAGCAGTTCGGCCAGGTTTTGCCCCAGGCTGCGGAATTCGTCGTCCAGGTTTTGTTCCGTTCTATCTTCGCTCATCAGATACCTCCTCTGATTCCATAATTGGCTACGCTCACAGGAAATCCCATAAATCCTGTGTCTGTCAGACGCATATATTACAAATGAGATCTTCTGAATGTCATCCCGAGTGAGGAAACTCTTACGCTGCCTTGGAATAGATCCTTCGTCGTAAAAAGCGCTCCTCAGGATGACAGGCCCATTGTTCAGAATGATATTGACCAGCGCAAAATCCCATAAGATCCTAAGATTCGAATAGGATAAAATTAATAATCTCGTCCTGGCAAGACCTCCCAATTTTGCCGTATCCTATCAGGATGTCAAGGGTAGCTTATCAGGTGGGTCCATCTTCGGAGCAGCAGCCAGCCTGCTGCCCGTCCGTTGATCCGATAGCGGAATGGCGGCCTGGCGCGACGATCCCCTCAGGCCGACGTATATCGATTCAGATTTCGATGTTGTTCACTTGGAGGGCCTGGATGTACCCTAAATTGTTTGGATTAGCTGTGGCTGCCATTGCCCTGGCCAGCCTAGCCTGTGGGATTAGCTTCGACCTCCCCATCACCGAGATAACGGCCGGTCCGACGATCACCGACCAGATCGAGGTGCCTTTCCCAGAGACACCGGGTGGTCCGGTGGATTTGATCCTGGAATTCGGGCTTGGCGAGCTCAACCTTGCCCCAGGAGACCGGGAAGGACTGGTCCACGGTATTGTCACATATAACATAGCGGATTTCAAGCCGCAGGTGCGGGTGAGCGGTAGCCGGGTGCGCCTGGGCATGGGCGAGCTTGAAATCAAGGGCATTCCCGATTTCGGTGATCGTTACATCAATGAGTGGGATATAAAATTGGGACCGGCACCCCTCAACCTGGAGATCAACGCCGGTGGTTACAAAGGAAGGTTCGAGTTGGGCGGATTGGCCTTGCATAGCTTGAGGCTTTCCGAAGGAGCCTCGGATGTCCGGTTGGAGTTTGCCCGACCAAACATGGTGGAGATGGAGAGCTTCAAATACCAGAGCGGGGCTTCGTCGGTAGAGATGGTGGGCCTGGCCAATGCCAACTTTACAGACATGGAGTTTAAGTCCGGCGCTGGGAACTATTCGCTGGATTTTTCCGGCGAACTTCAGCGTGACTGTACAGTGACCATCGATACCGGCTTCAGCAACCTGACCATTATCGTGCCGCAAGGTGTCTCGGCACGCGTATTCTACGATGGAGGGCTGGGAAACGTAGACGTGGGCGGGGGATGGCAGAAATCCGGGGACAATTACCTGCTGTCTGGCAACGGGCCTACGATAACCATCAAAGTCAACCTGGCAGCCGGGAACCTGGAGTTGCGTACCCGATAAAGGGACCTATGGATGCGTGCTTCGCTCTCAACTAAAAGAAAGAGGAAACCAGATGGTTTCCTCTTCTCAATATGTTATGGATAACAATGCAGGCCGGGCTTATTCCGCGGAACTATACCCAGGTCCTTTCTTGAAATAATCGTAATTGGGCTGGACATCGGCCGTCAGGTCTACCACCTCGCCGGCATCCAATTGTCGGACGCAGTCCAGCACGACGGGCCTTCCATGATGGTCCACGCCCTCGTAATGGCCGGACAGGCCGACTTTGCTGATATATTCGCCGCCCTTGGCGGTATACGCCGACGGCACTTCGTCCTCGGGGAAGATCGCCTCATACGGACATTCGGGAACGCAGGCCCCACAGTCAATGCAGGTGTCAGGGTCAATGTAGAACCATGGCCATTCTTCCACCGGCTTACCGGGAACGATGCACTCCACGGGGCAGACTTCCACGCAGCCTGAGTCACGCAAGCATAAGCTGGTGATGATGTAAGTCATAGAAAGTACCTCCGTGTGGGAAAATGGGTCTGAGGATGATTTAAATCAATTGTACCTCAAATCGCTTATGGTCATAGTTCCATCTTGCCCGATTTCCTGGTGATCTATATCACCAGCCGACAAAAATATGTGACACGAAAATCGGCTCGACATTCTCATACGAATCAGAAAGAAGCGAAGCAAATTGTCCATCCGCTTCGCCCGGCGTGTCTTTCTGATGCTTTCAATCTGCCGATGGTGTTTACGGTTAACCAGAAATAGAGATCCGGAACGAATACTGGCTATGTTTTGAGCTCGTCGTAGCGGCGGGCGACCTCTTCCCAATTCACTACGTTCCACCAGTTCGATACATACTCTGCTCGCCGATTCTGATATTTCAGGTAGTAGGCGTGTTCCCAGACATCGATCCCCAGGATGGGGCTGAGGCCTTCCAGCATCGGTACGTCCTGGTTGGGCATCGAAATAACGGTGAGTTTGTCTCCCTTGACGCCGAGCCAGGCCCAACCACTGCCGAAGCGGGTCATTGCAGCATTTTCGAATGCCTCTTTGAGGTTGGTGAAGCTGCCGAACGCTCCTGAGATTGCCTTGACCAGATCGCCTTTGGGTTCACCGCCGCCGTTGGGAGACATGATTGTCCAGAATAGGCTGTGATTGTAATGCCCACCACCGTTGTTGCGCACTGCGGTGCGGATATCCTCAGGGATGCCATTCGGATTGCTGACCAGCTCATCTAACGATTTGCCGGATAACTCAGGGTGTTTCTCCAGGGCTGCATTCAGGTTGTTCACGTAGGCGGCATGGTGCTTGCCATGGTGGATTTGCATGGTCAGGGTATCTATATACGGTTCCAGGGCATCGAAAGCATAGGGGAGTGAGGGGAGTGTAAACGCCATCTGATTTCCTCCTTGGGAAGATGGTAGTACTCGAAATTGGGCCTTGACGGTTCATCAGTCCCTGCTTTAGCATAGCAGGAAAGACAAGTAAGATTGTAGCCTTCTGGACCACCTTTGTCAAGTTTAGAAACATAGGATTTATATAAGAAAATTATGAAAATTTCCCCCTCACGGCCTGCCCTGTCTCCGCTATTGGCAATTGGCCTCGGGATCTTGGCTGTATCCACGGCCTCGATATTTATTCGCTATGCACAGGCAGAAGCGCCTTCATTGGTCATTGCAGCCTACAGGTTATCCATTGCCAGCCTGGCGCTGGTCCCGGTGGCAATTGCCCGGCGTAAGGGCGAGCTGGGCAGCCTGCGCAAACAGGAAATCGGCCTGGCGCTGTTCTCGGGAATGTTCCTGGCCTTGCACTTTGCCACCTGGATTACCTCTCTGGAATACACCAGCGTGGCCAGCTCAGTGGTATTCGTCACCACTACGCCGCTCTGGGTTGCGCTCCTGGCGCCTTTCATCCTCAAAGAGCCAATTGGCCGCCAGGTGATCTATGGAATGGGGTTGGCGTTGATTGGAGGCATCGTGGTAGGGGTGAGCGACTCATGTGCCTGGCAGGCAGGCCGGTTGATGTGCCCGGCGTGGCGCGATTTCTTCGCCGGGCAGGCCTTTTTAGGAGACCTGTTGGCCTTGGTCGGCGCCGTGGCAGCCTCTTTTTACGTCATCATCGGTCGCCGGCTGAGGGCCAGGGTATCCCTGGTGAGCTATGTTACCTTGGTCTATGGTATGGCAGCGGTCGTGCTGGTAGCCCTCATGTTGTTGGCAGGGCACTCACCCTTCGGGTATCCGGCGCAGGTCTACCTGTGGTTCGTGCTCCTGGCGCTTGTACCGCAATTGCTGGGACATTCGACCTTCAACTGGGCACTTGGCTACCTGTCTGCCGCTTATGTCTCCATCACTCTGCTGGGTGAGCCCATCGGATCTACCCTGCTGGCCTACCTGCTTTTGGGAGAGGTGCCGACCACCTTCAAGGTTTTTGGTGCTATACTTATCCTGGCTGGGATCTACCTTGCCTCGCTGAGCGAGGTGGCTAAAACCAGCCGATCGAACCTGCATGCTGAAAGCGCTGATGCCTAGCCAACCAGCTCCCCGGACCACCAAGCCTACAGCCCCAACCGCGAATTTAGACCAGTCCAGTCCCCTGGCGAGGGCCTGGCTGGGCCTGCGGCGTTTTGCCTGGGATGTTGCAGGGATCGTGACGCTGAGCTTTGGACTGATGACCCTGCTGGCGATCATCGCCCCCTCGCTCACCGCTGGGGTGGTGTTGAGCTGGTGGTCGGCGACCTTGACCACCTGGTTTGGTTGGGGCAGCCTGTGGGTCGTGCTAGTATGCGCTGTGCTGGGATTGATGATGCTGCGCCATCATGGTGGCTGGCCGCAGGTGCGTTGGTGGAGAGTGCTTGCCCTGGAAGTCGCTGCCTTCTGCATGCTGGCGCTGCTTGCATCGGCCGGAGGAACGTCGCTAGAACGGGCCGAGGCCGGCCTGGATGGCGGGCGAATCGGATGGGCGCTGGCCTACCTCTTGGAGACCTTCCTGGAGCCGGCCGGACTGTCAGGTACGCTCATCTCTGTCCTGGTCTTGGCTGCGGCGGCCATCGTCAGCGCCGGCATTGGCCTTGGCTTGACGGCGCCGGCACTGAGGTGGGCCTTCAGGCTGGTCGAGGCAGCCGCTGCATCACCTATGGAGCATCTTGATGCGGCGCACCTCGATGCGGCGCACCTCGATGCGGGGCCGGCGGTGAGCGTGGCGCCCCTTGCGGGACAGGAAACCACCCAGGCTGCTGAGGTTCCCCGCAAGAAGCGCCCGTCCCTGCCGGCAGAATTCCGCAAGCGACTGCAGCTCAGCCAGGAGGACGATACGGATTCCCGGCTGGCGCCGCCTCCGGCACGCGACGATCGCTTGCCGGCCCTGGAGCTGCTGGTCGGCGAGCAATCCAGCCGGCCTGACGAGCGCAACATCAATCTGACCGCCGGCCTGATCGAAAAGACGTTGGCCGAGTTCGGCATTCCTGCCAAGGTGGTGGGATTTCGCGTCGGGCCAACGGTGACCCAGTTTGCGGTGGAGCCTGGATTCCTGGAGAAGGCTGCCAGCGAAGGCGAGGCCAACCGCCAGAAGGTGCGCGTGGCGCAGATCGCCTCCCTGGGGCGAGACCTGGCGCTGGTCTTATCTGCGGAGCGGCTGCGCATCGAAGCGCCGGTGCCGGGCCGGCCCTACGTGGGAATCGAGGTACCCAACGCCCGCTCGACCGTGGTGCGCCTGCGCCCCATCCTGGAGAGCGATGCTTTTTATAAAGCCGGCGCTCCCCTGGCGATTGCCCTGGGGCGGGACGTCTCCGGGCAGCCGGTAGTGGCCGACCTGGCGCAGATGCCGCACCTTTTGATCGCCGGCACTACCGGATCAGGTAAGTCGGTGTGCATCGCAGCCATTACCACCTGCCTGGTGATGAATAACACCCCAGAAGACCTGCGCCTGGTGATGATCGATCCCAAGATGGTGGAGCTGGTGCGCTTTAACGGCCTGCCTCACCTGTATGGCAAGGTGGAGACTGATCTGGCGCGCATCCTGGGTGTGCTGCGCTGGACCGTGGCAGAGATGGATCGCCGCTACCGCTTGCTGGAATCCACCCATTCGCGCAACATCGATTCGTACAATCGCAAGGCGCGCCGCAAGCGGGGAGAACACCCCTTGCCGCGCATCGTGGTGATCATCGACGAACTGGCAGACTTGATGATGTCTGCCCCCGAGCAGACCGAGCCATCCCTGGTGCGCCTGGCCCAGATGGCGCGCGCCACCGGCATCCACCTGGTGATGGCGACTCAGCGCCCAAGCACTGACGTGGTCACGGGCCTGATCAAGGCCAATTTCACCACCCGCATCTCGTTTGCAGTGGCCTCATCGGTCGACTCGCGCGTCATCCTGGATAGCGGTGGCGCGGAAAGCCTGCTGGGGCACGGCGACATGCTGTTCCTGCCGCCGGGCGCCTCTACCCCGCTGCGTTGCCAGGGAGTGATGGTGAGCGACCAGGAGGTAGAGCGGGTGATCACCTTCTGGCAGCGGGCGATCCCCTCACTGGATGGCCAGCCCCCACCCTGGGACGAGATGCTGCAGCAGGAGGCCTATCTGGCAGACCGGGACGACCTGGTGGAGAAGGCGATTGATCTGGTGCGGGAGACGCAGCGCGCCAGCGTCTCTTTCTTGCAGCGTCGGCTGCGCATCGGCTACCCGCGCGCTGCCCGGCTGATCGACGAGCTGGAGGAATTGGGGGTGATCGGGCCCTCCCAGGGCGGGGGACGCGAACGCCAGGTGTTGATTGGGGGAGAAGAGAGCCTCAGCCAATTCCCGCATCCCAAACACCTAGACGAAGAGGATTTCCTGGAAGAAGGCTAGAGTATCCTGGCAGTATGCATTGCAAGCCCTGGTTTAGCTGAGCGTGAACAAGAGGCCTGGTTTGCAGATGCAGGCAGCGGTTTGGATATACCATCCATCGCCCCGAATTGGATGGTTGGTGTTAAATGATCCCCGGCGTGGAAAGCTACCCACCTCTGCACTTTTAATTGAACGTATACCGTACGCCTGTAGATTGCAGCTGGACGAAGCATTGAAAGGTTTTTTTACTTGATGACGTTGAACGAGAGGTGGGTTACACCAGGAGACTCTCTCACTCCTGTCACCTCCAGCTCAATTGGCTAGATACCGAGGTGCTCGAACAAACGGGCGCCTTGGCCTAGCAGAACAGACACAAGGTCAATGTGTATTTCATCCAGAATGCCCAATCTTAAACACTGGCGGGTGAAATTCGGGCCACCTACGCCGATATTCTTTTCACCTGCGTAAATTGTTGTAGTCCGTAAGCGGATTTGGGAACCATTGCTCACCGTTCGGCCAGGCGTAATCGTCTCTACATAGGGAGTATCCGAGGCCCTTTCCTGATAGATAATGCTCAATCTCGAGTTCCTTAGGGTTTTGATTTTACGTTTTCATCAGCTATTGGTTTGCACATAAGCGGCTCGTTCACCTGGATAGCCTCTGCCCAAGAAGCCCGCCTCCTACATCAGTCTCCTATCCACCTGCCATGGCACCCACCACCCGCAGAGGTTCGGCGCCCTTCACCACTGCGTCGGGCAGAAGGGCGTCTGGTGGATCGTGGGACAGATCCTCTCCGCAGGCGAAGAACCGGATGAATTGCCGGCGACGTTTCGTGATGTGGTCGCGGATCGTCCCCCGCAACATCGGATAGCGGGCTTCCAGCATGTCCAGCACCGCGCCCAGCGTCGCCGGGCCATCGAGCTGGAACGCTACTTCGTGGTCGACTTTCGCCAGCGCGCGCAGGTGCGTAGGTAGTACGACGCGGATCATGGCAACGTCTGGACCTCGACCGACAGCACGGCCGGAAGATCCCGTACGATCGGCGCCCAGCTATCGCCGGAGTCGGCCGAAGTGTAAACCTGCCCGCCCGTAGTGCCGAAGTATACCCCGCAGGGATCGAGTGAATCAACAGTCATCGCGCTGCGCAGTACGTTGACGTAGCAGTTTTCTTGCGGCAGCCCTCTGGTAAGCGCTTCCCACTCGTTTCCGCCCGTCCGGCTACGATATACGCGCAGCCTGCCATCGGGTGGATAATGCTCCGAGTCGCTCTTGATCGGGACCACGTAGATGGTATCCGGCTCGTGGGCGTGCACGGCAATGGGAAATCCGAAGTCGGTCGGCAGGTTGCCGCTGATCTCGTGCCACGACTCGCCGGCATCGTCGCTGCGCATCACATCCCAGTGCTTCTGCATGAACAACACGTCTGGACGGGAACGATGCATGGCCAGGCAGTGGACGCAGTGTCCGACCTCGGCGTCCGCATCGGGTAGCTCGTATCCGGAATGCAAGCCGCGATTCGCCGATCTCCAGGTCTGGCCGCCGTCATCGGAGCGGAAGGCGCCCGCGGCCGAGATGGCGATGATGATGCGGTTGGGATCTTGTGTATCCAGGAGGATAGAGTGCAGGCACATCCCGCCAGCGCCCGGCTGCCACAGGTGCCCCTTGACGCTGCGCAATCCGGGAAGCTCTTGCCATGTCTTCCCCCCGTTGCTCGAACGGAACAGGGCGGCGTCTTCCACCCCGGCGAAGACTGTGTCCGGATCGGTCTGGGAGGGCTCAAGAACCCAGACGCGCTTGAACTCCCAGGGGTGTTGCGTGCCGTCATACCATTGGTGCGTGCCGGGGACTCCGTCGTATGTAAATTCGTTGCCTGTCGGCTCCCAGGTCTTGCCTCCATCGTCTGAGCGCTGGATCACCTGCCCAAACCAGCCGCTGGTCTGCGATGCGTACAGCCGGTTCGGATCGGCGGGTGATCCCTTGAGATGGTAGATCTCCCAGCCCGCAAAGTGAGGGCCGCTAACCTCCCACTGTGCGCGCCTGGCGTCCGATGTCAGGATAAATGCGCCCTTGCGCGTGCCGACTAAAACTCTGATTCCGCTCATGCTGTTGCTCCTTTTTGTTATTAAGCAGTCTTTAGACTAGCCAACTTCACGGGCGAGATTATATCGCCCGTTGGTGTTGCATATCCATGCATCGGAGAGCAGAATTTGGGTCGATCGCCCTTCACTACCCGGTTCCCGCTCTCGCTGGTGGGATGTTGTGGTTAAGGCGAAGGAGGTTGGTCGGGTCGTAGCGGGCCTTGATCGCCGCCAACCGTTCCCAGGTTGGTTCAGGGTATGCGTCGCGAACCCGCTCCTGGCCCTCATTGCCCAGGAAGTTTACGTATACGCCAGGATCGCCCTGATGCAGGACCGCTGCGAAGTCCGACACCCATGCCTCGCGTTCGAGCCGCTCGTGGGAGCTGTCATAGAATGCCCCCAGGTTCACCATTATCCGCGACCGGCGGTGGGCGTAGGCGGTGGCATCAGACGGTACACGGGCCATCGCCCCGCCAAGCACACGGATCTGTGCGACACGCACTGCGGCGTCGGAAGCCTGCAGGCGCTCGACGATCATCCGGGCCACGTCCCGGTCGATCGTGTCGACAAACATCGTACGCCCCACCGCTGTCGGGTGGAAGTCGCCCTCCTCGGGTGGGAACATCTCCGGATAACGCATCGGCCGAACCATGTCGGCTATCGGTCTGGCGAGTGCCCGGAAGGGTGCGATGGCGCGCTCCCCGGCCTCCACCTCCCCGGCATAGGCCAGAAAGGCCAACACGACGAGCTGGCCGTGAGTTTCTGCGGGCACGAACGGAATCGGCGACGCAGGCATGACGTTGGCGATGGTGGAAAGCTCCTCCGGCGCGGCCTCTGCCTCGGCGATGAACGCGGCGATGACATCGGCACTCGCCGGCAGGATCAGCATTCCGCCCACGATGGTGTCGAGCTCGTGTAGCCGGAATTGGAAGCGGGTTGCCACGCCGAAATTGCCGCCCCCGCCTCGGATGGCCCAGAAAAGGTCTGGGTGCGTCTCTGCATCCGTGCGCAGGACACGGCCGTCTGCGGTCACAACCTCCGCAGCCAGCAGGTTGTCGATTGTCAGGCCATGCTTGCGGACGAGGAATCCGACTCCGCCGCCCAACGTGATCCCCCCGATTCCCACCGAGCCGGTGTCGCCGAATCCGGTCGCCAGGCCATATGCTCCCGCAGCCACTGTGTATTCGCCGGTGGTCAACCCCGTCTCGACCCACGCCGTGTGGCGTTCGGCATCGATGTGCAGCGCCTTCATGTCTCTGAGGTCGAGCACGATACCCCTGTCAGTGAGGCTGTGACCGGCTGCTATGGCCTCCGCTGCGGATGGCCAGCTCCAACCCGGCCTCACGCGCCAGTGAGACTACGCGTGCGACCTCGTCTGCGTCGATGGGCTGGACGATGAGCGCCGGCCGGCGGTCGATCCCGCCGTAGAAGACAGCGCGCGCCTGGTCGTATCCGGCGTCGCCTGGCTCTATCACCCGCCCGTTTAAAAATGAGCGGAGCTCCGCAATCGAGATCGCATCCCGGGCGATATCGCCAGCAACCCCGCGACCGTTTGATCCGGTTTCTAATTGAATATGGTCATTCGGATTTTTTGGCAACCTTTCCACAGTTCGATGTCTCTCACTCATGGGGTTTCTCTCCTATTTTCAAGCCTCGGACTGCTCCCAGCTTTGCGTCTCATAAGCTGCCGAGGTTTGAACGTCACGATTTATGGCCGGGCTACTTTTATGACTAATTTCATGTAATTAGTACAATTATTCTAAGAATATACTAGAGGCGCTGTAAAAAGTCAATAGGCGTTCTGAACCTCGGACGAGAGTTCGGACAAAATGAAGAGGAGAGAGCCTCCAACAACGGATAAACTTGGTTTTCCACAACCATTTATCGGTAGGAGGTTCCCATGGATAAGTTTATCCGTATCTTCGAATTTGCGCAGCAGCTCTTTACCGATGAACATATCGCTCGACAAGCGAGTGTGATTATTGCTGGGATCATGGAAGCCCGCTCGCCCCGTCTGAGCGATATTGCCGCCAGAATGGCGGGGAGTGAAGCCGCAGGTTAC
>Ga0073934_10002010_pt1 | contig 45032 bp, 37 predicted proteins | sample LarsenN4metaG_FD_76834 | JGI IMG/M metagenome (GOLD analysis project Ga0073934, IMG submission 76834) | Hot spring sediment bacterial and archeal communities from British Columbia, Canada, to study Microbial Dark Matter (Phase II) - Larsen... ...
CTAGTGTTGGCGCTGCCTGATCCCGGAGAGTCGCGTTGTCCCAAGGCGTCGTGGAAAGGCCGATCGCAGCGGAACCATTGCCGTTTGCGTTGCGCGCCTATCGGGTGGCAACGTCGGCGGGTGCGCCGCTGGCCGGGTATGTGCTGGCGAGCCGCCTCAAGCGCGGCAAGGAAGATCCGGCCCGCCTCGGGGAGCGGCGCGGCGAAACCAGCATCGCACGCCCGGCCGGACCGCTGGTGTGGGCTCATGGCGCGAGCGTCGGCGAGGTTGCCGCCATCATCCCGTTGGTCGAGCGCCTGGTCGCCAAGGAATTCAACGTCCTGGTTACATCCGGGACCGTGACCTCCGCGAAGCTGGCCGGGCAATGGCTGCCCGCGGGCGTGGTCCACCAGTACGTGCCGCTCGATTCGCCCCGTTTCGTCGCCCGCTTTCTCGGTCACTGGAAGCCCGATCTCGGCCTGTTCACCGAATCCGACCTCTGGCCGAACCTCATTCTGATGAGTTCCGAGCGCCATATCCCGCTGATCCTGGTCAACGGCCGTGTATCCGAGCGTTCCTTCAACCGCTGGCGGTTTGCGCCCGGCATGATCGCCGCCCTGCTGCGGCGCTTCGACCTCTGCCTGGCCCAGTCCGCCGCCTATGCCGCGCGCTACCGCGACCTTGGCGCGCCGCGCATCACCACCACCGGTAATCTCAAGCTCGACGTGCCGGAGCCGCCGGCCGACCAGGAGAATCTGCGAATACTCCAGGCCGCGATCGGCGACCGCACCACCGTAGCGGCCGCTTCGACCCATGCCGGCGAGGAAACCGCGCTGATCGAGATGCATCGGCGGCTACGCAATTCGTTTCCCCGGCTGTTGACGATCATCGCGCCGCGCCACCCGGACCGCGGCCCCGGCATCGTCGAGATCGCGCGCGACGCCGGGCTCGTCGCGTCGCTGCGTTCGCGCGGACGGCTGCCAGAGGCGCAGGACGACATCTATGTCGTCGACACCCTCGGCGAGCTTGGGCTGGTGTACCGGCTGGCGCCGATCGTGTTCGTGGGCGGATCGCTGGCCAGCCATGGCGGGCAGAACCCGGTCGAACCGATCAAGCTCGGTGCCGCGGTATTGCACGGGCCCCATGTGTGGAATTTTGCCGAGATCTACGATGCACTCGACGCGGCGCGCGGGGCCGAACTGATCGGCGATGTCGGAAGGCTCACGGTACGGGTGGGGGCGCTGCTGACTGACGCCGCCGAGCGCGCAGCGATCACCGGCGCGGCGCGCTCCACCGTCGAGCGGCTGGGCGGCGCGCTCGACCGCACCGTGGCCGCGCTCGATCCCTATCTGATGCAGATCCGGCTGGAGCGCCGGAACAGCCATGCGTGAGCCGCCGTTCTGGTGGCAGGACCGCAGCGCCAAAGCCCTGCTGCTTGCCCCCTTGGGAGCGATCTACGGCGCCGTGGCCGCGCAGCGGCTTGCGCGCGCGGGACGCAGAGTTCGCGTGCCGGTGGTGTGCATCGGCAATCCGACCGTCGGCGGTGCCGGCAAGACGCCGACCGCGCTCGCGGTCGCGCATCTGCTTCAGGCGGCGGGCGAACGGCCCGCCTTCCTGAGCCGCGGCTACGGCGGCACGCTGGCCGGCCCGGTGGTTATCGATCCGACCACACATCGCGCCACCGCGGTCGGCGACGAGCCGCTGCTGCTGGCGCGTGCGGCAACCACCGTCGTTGCGCGCGACCGCGTCAAAGGTGCCCGCGCCGCAGCCGATGCCGGCGCCGGCGTCATCGTGATGGACGACGGCTTCCAGAATCCCTCGCTCGCCAAGGATGTCGCGATCCTGGTCGTCGATTCCCGGCGCGGGATCGGCAACGGGCGCGTCATTCCTGCCGGGCCGCTGCGGGCGCCGCTCGATGTGCAGCTCGATCACGCGCAGGCGCTGGTGATCGTCGGCGCCGGGATTCCGGCGGACCTCGGGACCCGGGCGAAGGCGCGCGGCCTGCCGGTGTTCGGCGCGCGGCTGGTGCCCGATGCGGGCATCGTCGCGGCGCTCGGCGGCGGCCGGGTGCTGGCCTTTGCCGGCATCGGCGATCCGGAAAAATTCTTTGCCACGCTGCGCGAGGCGGGGGTCGCGGTTGCCGCGACCCGGCGCTTCGACGACCATCACCGCTATACCCGCGCCGACGCGCAGGCGCTCGCCGAACATGCCGATCGCGACGGCCTGATCCTGGTGACCACCGAGAAGGATCTTGTGCGCATGCAAGGCGAGGATGCGACGGCCGAGCTTGCCGCGCGGGCGCATGCGCTGCCGGTGACGCTTGCGTTTGACGACGAGGCCGGGTTTCGCGCGCTGCTGATGCGGCACATTGCCGGCGGCGCGCGCAATAATTCTCGGGAGTGAGGGAGAGGAACGCGCGCCTATCTAACGCCTTGTTGCGTCCGGGTGGTGCCGTTGCAGCACCACCTCGGGCGAGACATAGGCCTCCTGGAGGTCGACGCTCCAGTACTTCAGTTCTTCCAGTGGGATCGGGGTACCGGTGACGGCACAGCGCACGAAGGCGCCCGGCCGCAGCACCCGGAAATCGCCATCGAGGAACTTGACCTCGGCCTCTCCCGCCATCGGGGAGGAGCGATCGAAACGATTCAGCACATCCAAGTCTCCGCCGCGCGCCCGGACCCCACCATAATGGCTTGCGACGCCTGCTGTCACCCGCTTCTCTTGCGGGTTTGGGACCGACGCGTGCTCATGGGTCGAGCAGTCATGGGTCGAACAGTCATGGGTCGAACAGGTTGCCCTGGCCTTCGCCGGCGATGCTGCGGCGGCGGCGCCGCGGGCGCGGCGGTGCCACCGGCGCCAGTGCCGGCGCGCCCTCGGCGGCGGCGCGAACGCGGCCGTCGGCGAATTCGATATCGAGGCCCTGGCCGGACTGCACCGCCGCTGCCCGACGCAGCGGATTGCCGTCGAGATCGCGCACCAGGGTGAAGCCGCGGTCCAGCACGCCCCGGTAGGAGAACGCGGTCAGGAGCTGCCCAGCCCGCTCCAGCCGCAGGTCGCGGTTGTCGAGCAGGTTTTCCATGGCGCGTTGCGAGCGCTGCCAGAATGCATTCACCCGCTCCCGGTAGCGCGCGATCCCCATCGTTCGCGTATCGCGATACGTCTTCAGCGCAGTCGCCAGCCGGAGGTGCATGCTTTGCAGACGCTCGCGCCTGCGCTCCACGTTGGCGCGCAGAAGCGGCACGGAAATCTTGCCGGCGAGGCTGGAGAAGCGATTGCGGTCGATGTGGATATTGGCCCTCAGCGCGCGCGGCAGCCGCGCCGCCGCATGGTCGAGCCGCTGGCGCGGGATCGCGAGCAGCTCATCTGCGCCGGGCAGGGCGCGTGCCGCTGCGAGCAGCTCGGTGCGGCGCGCCTCCTGGCTGCGCTGCCAGCACGCGATCGAGCGCCTCGCCAGCCCGTCGATGCGCACCATCAGCTCCGCGCGGACCGGCACCGCCATCTCGGCCGCCGCCGTCGGCGTCGGCGCCCGCACGTCGGCGGCAAAGTCGATCAGCGTGACGTCGGTCTCGTGGCCGACCGCGGAGATGAGCGGAATCATGCTGTCGGCCGCGGCGCGCACCACGATCTCCTCGTTGAACGACCACAGGTCCTCGAGCGAGCCGCCGCCGCGCGCCACGATCAGGAGATCGGGCCGCGGGATACGCCCGCCCGAACTCGGAGAATCTTGCAGCGCATTGAAGCCGTGGATGGCAGCCGCGACCTGCTCGGCGGAGCCGTCGCCCTGCACGCGCACCGGCCATACCAGGACGCGGCGCGGAAAGCGGTCGGCCAGGCGATGCAGGATGTCGCGGATCACCGCGCCGGTCGGCGAGGTGATGACGCCGATCACATTGGGCAGGAACGGCAGCAGCTGCTTGCGGGCGGGATCGAACAGGCCTTCGGCGGCGAGCTTCTTCTTGCGCTCCTCGACCAGCGCCATCAGCGCGCCGAGGCCCGCGGGCTCGAGCGACTCGATGACGATCTGGTATTTCGACTGGCCGGGATAGGTGGTGACGCGGCCGGTGACCACCACTTCGAGGCCGGCTTCGAGCTTCAGCTTGATGCGCTGCGCCGTCGTTCGCCAGATCACGCCGGCGAGGCAGGCCTTGTCGTCCTTGAGATCGAGGTAGACGTGGCCCGAGGAGTGATACTTCACGTTGCCCAATTCGCCGCGCACCCGCACATGCCCGAACTGGTCCTCGATCGCGCGCTTGAGCGACGCCGACAGCTCCGAGACGGTCAGTTCCGGCAGATTGATGCGCGGTTCGCTACGCAGGTCGGTCATGCTGACCTACTCGGGAAGCGTCTCGCCGGATCCGCCAGCATGCGCGGGAAAGTCCCTGAGTTTCGGAAGCCCGTCCTTCATGCGCAGCACCGACGCGGCGTAGTGCAGATGCATGGCGGGCTTGAAGGCGACGGTGGGGAGCACCGCGGACCGGACGTCGGTCAGGCCAAGGCCCGGATGGTCGGTCATGATATGGCCGCCGCATCGCGTGCAGAACCGCCGGTTGCTCATTCCGCTCCTGTTGAATCCGCCGAGCAATTCCGTGCCCCTGGTGACCCGCACGTTCTCCGACCTCCATAGGATATAGGTGCTCACCGGTGCGCCGGAGTAGGCACGGCAGGAGCCGCAATGGCAGTAGCCCATCTCGAGCGGCGCACCGGAGACCTCGATCGCCACCGCCCCGCAGAAGCAGGCTCCCGTGTGGACCTCCGCCATTCATGCACCCGATCAACGCAACACGAGCCAACGCTTCGCCCCACCGTCGGTCGATGGGTGTAGAGGCTTACCCCTAGTCCTTTTCCCCCTCGGATGCGAGAGGGGCGCGGCATCGTTCACCCGTCCACCGCCTGCTCGACGGAGGGGCAGGTGCGCGACTCGAGCGAAGATTCGTACGGTGCGGCGTTGCTCTTGTCGACCACGATGGTGCGCAGGATCGCCTGCTTCGGTAGGGTCTGCTTGCGCACGGCGCGGATAGCGAGCTGAGCTGCCACGCAGCCCTCGACAAATCCGTTGTAGTCGCCGCTTGCCAGCATGGTGCCCGCCTTGATCAGACCGGCCGCCTCGCGGCTGGCATTGATCCCTACCACCAGCGCCTTGCGCTTGGCGGCGGCGAGCGCATCGAGCGCGCCGAGCGCCATCGGATCGTTGCCGGCCAGCACGCCATCAATCTGCGGGAACTTGCGGATAAGATTGCCCATCAGCGTGGCCGCCGGCTTCCGGGCATAGTTGGCGGTCTGCGAGGCGAGCACCTTCACTTCGCCGAACTCCTTGAGGGCTTCGTTAAAGCCACGCACGCGGGCCTGGCTGGAGGCGGCCTTGGGCGGCCCTTCCAGGATCACCACGGTGCCCTTGCCGCCCATCGCTTTGAACAGCACGCGGGCGGTGGCGCGCGCGATCGCCTGATCGTCGCTGCCGACATAGGCGGTCACGGTGCCGCCGGCCAGGCGGTCGTTGACGTTGACGACGGGAACCCCAGCCGCGATGAATTTTGCCACGATCGGGACGAGAGCCTTGACGTCGGCCGGGTTGAATACCACCGCGGCGGGCTTGGCGCGCAGCGCCTCCTCGGCGAGCGAGGTCTGCTCGGCGACGCTCTCCGCGCTGGTCGGCACGAAACTGAGCACCGCGAATTTCTCAGCGCGGGCGGCAGTTTCCGCGCCAATCCGGATCGCACGCGCCACCGGATTGCCCTGGCTCTTGGTGAAGACGGCAAGCGTCTGCTGCTGCGCGTGCGCAATCCCATGCGGCATTGTCAACGCAAGTGCGGCAGCAAGCACGGCTCCGAGGCGCCTCATCGCGATCCTCCCTCAATCGTTGAGGCAACTATAGCCGAAAGGCGCCGATCGCGTCAGCGTTGTGCGATCGCAGCGCGCGCCGCGGCCACCACCTCGGGGGGCGATTTGAACATGCGTTCCACCATCGCCTGGAGGGCCGCGCCGTCGACGAGCTTGATTTCGAGCTGCTGCTTGTCTGCCTCCGCGAGGAACGCGGGATCGGCGACCGCGCGGGCGAAGGCGTTGCGCAACGCCGCGACCCGCGCCGGCGGCACGCCGGGTGGCGCCGCGAACGGCCGACCCATCGCCTGCTGCGACAGGATCAGCCCGAGTGCCGCGCGCTCGCGGTCGTTGCGGGCGAGCTCGGTGACGAGCGGCACCTTGGGCAGCTCGGGATGCTTCTCGGTCGCGAACTGCACGGCGACATAGATCTTGTTGTCGCGCACCCAGTCGCCGCGCGCGGCCTTGGCGGCCGACCAGGTCCAGCCGCAGCGGCCGTCGGTCTCGCCGCGCTCCATCGCCAGCGAAAGATCGTTGACGCCGGGATAACCGGTGACGACCTTGAACTTCGTTCCAAGCAGGTTGTTGAGGATGCGCGGGTACACGTCCGACTCCGCGCCCGGTGCGTTGGCGGCGAAGGTGAGCGGCCGCGCCAAGAACGCCTCGATCGAGCGTACACCGACGGCGTGCCAGACCGCGCAGATCGACACCTCGTTATTGGCGGAACCGATCCAGTTGAACTCGACCGGATTGAAATTGGCGCCGGCGCGGCCGAGCAGCTTGTCCATCGCGACCGAGCGCGCGAACATGCCGAACACGCTGCCGTCGCGCGGCAGCACGTTGTAGAGCTCGCTCACCAGGTTGAGGCTCGCGGCCCCGGGCTTGTGGCGTACGGTGAATTGCGGAGCGCCCGGCATGTGCTTCGTCATGTAGCGGGCGACGAGCCGGGCATAGACGTCGTAGCCGCCGCCCGGCGGATAGCCGACGAACAGGCTGACGGTCCTGCCTTTGTAGAAGTCGGTCACCTCGTCGGCCGCCGCCGGCTGTGCGATCAGCAGCAGGGCGAGGGCGATGATGCGATGAATGCGGTTCATCCCGGGTCTCAAATTGCGCGCGTGGGCCATAGCCACCAAATTAACAGGACCGCCGCGGTTATCCAGAGAATGACGATGACCGCCGCTGCGACACGGCTGCGCGGACGGTCCCTGATGTCGACAGCCTGCGCGCGGAATTCGGCCATCAGCGGCGCCGGGATCAGCCAGACCACCAGCAGAATTCCGGCCGGCACGATCACGAGATCGTCGAGATAGCCGAGCACCGGGATGAAATCGGGGATGAGGTCGATCGGACTCAGTGCATAGGCGGCGATCGCCATCGCCAGCGCCTTGGCGTACCACGGCACGCGCGGGTCGCGCGCCGCGATATAGAGCGCGATCACGTCGCGCTTGACCGCCTGCGCCCACTGTCTTGCGCGCTCAAGCACTGCATGCCGCCGACTCGGCAAGCGGCGCATTGTCAGCGCCCGCCGGCAAGCTGCTTCACGAGCCGGTACAGGAAGTCCTTGCTGGCGTACACGTCCCTCACCGCGACGCGTTCGTTTCTGCCGTGTACGCCGTTGCGGCCCTGCTCGCTGAACAGGCCGGACACGCCATAGGCCGGGATGCCGGCATTGCGCAGCCAGCGGCTATCGGTATAGCCGGCGCCCATGGTCGGCTGGATCGGCACGCCCGGAAACATCGCGGCGGCGAGTTTCTCCACGGCCTGCATTACCTCGGGGTTCGGCGGCGAGGGCGGCGATGGCATCGGCGGGCCCTGCGGCGTGATCGCGACCTTCTCGTCGGCAATGACGCGCGCAAGGATGCGCGCGGTGTCCTCGACCGGCTCGTCCGGCAGGATGCGGCAGTTCACGGTGGCGCGGGCGCGCTGCGGTAGCGCGTTCTCCACCGTTCCGGCTTCCAGCAGCGTGGCGACGCAGGTGGTGCGCATCTGTGCGTTGTAGTTCGGGTGAGCCGACAGCGGTGCAAGCTCCGTCGGATCGTTCGAACCCGCGAGCAGTGCCTTGATCGCGGCCGCCATCGGCGGCGATTCGGTCTTCGCCAGACGCGCGAAATTGGCGCGGGTAACCGCGTTGAGCCGTGGCGGGAAATCGAACTGCGCGAGCCGGGTCAGCGCTGCCGACAGCCGGTAGATCGGATTGTCGCGGCGCGGCGATGCCGAGTGCCCGCCGGCGTCGGTCACCTCCAGCACGTAGGTCTGATAGACCTTCTCGGCGAGCTGGATTGCCAGCCGGAACGGCTGGCCGTTGCGCAGCGCGCCGCCGCCGCCTTCGTTGATCGCGAATTCGGCGTCGATCAGGTCGCGCCGGTTGTCCAAGAGCCAGCGGATGCCGTTGTGCGGCGAGCGTGCCAGTTCCTCGTCGGTGGTGAGGGCAAGAATGACGTCGCGCTCGGGCTGGAAGCGTTCGCGATGGTATTCGATCAGGTTGGCCACGAAGATCGCCGCCATCGCCTTGTCGTCGATGACGCCGCGGCCATGGAAATAGCCGCCCGCTTCGGTCAGCTTGAACGGCGCGTGCTGCCAGCCGTCGCCCGCCGGCACCACGTCGATATGCGCGAGCAGGAGGATCGGCTTCTTCGCGCCGCTGCCGCGCAGCCGCGCCACCAGGTTGCCCTTGCGCGGTCCGGTCGAGATCACGTGGACGTCGCCCGACGGGAAGCCGGCCGCCGTCAGGTGCGCGGCCATGGCTTCGGCGGCCTTCAGCGTGTCGCCGGTCGCGTCGGTGGTATCGATCTCGACGAGATCGCGATAGATGGCGCGAAACGCCGCCAGGTCCGGAGCCAGGGATTGCGCGTTTGCGCCGGACAGGGTTCCGATGGCGATGCCGAAGACAATGCCGAACAGAAGTTTGATCATGGCGGCGTCCGGGCAGCGGTCGATGCTGGTGTCGGACTAAAGCACGTTCAGACTCTGCTGTCGTCCCCGCGAACGCTGACGCGGGCGACGACGTACCGGGTGCGGAACCGATCGCGGTCGGGCGCCGTTTCCTGGCGGGCCGCCGTCGTTTCGGCTAACGTCGGGCGGAGCCCGACGTTGTAAGCCGAAGGAGGCGGATATGCGCAGGGGACCGGGTCTGCTCCTCACGGTCGTCATCGTCGTCCTGGGCATTTATCTGCTGCGCCCGGCGATCGAGCGCCAGCTGTTCGCCGAAACCGCGCCGCGCAAAGTCGAGGCGCGCGGCAATCTTGCGGATTTCGAGAAGCTGACCATCGAGATATTCGAACGCGTGTCGCCGTCGGTGGTGCAGGTGGCCGGCCGCGCCGGTGTCAAGGACGTCACCGGCCTGGGCGGCGAGGAAGGAACGGCGCAGGGCGGCACCGGCTTCGTGTGGGACCGCGCCGGGCACATCGTCACCAACAATCACGTTGTCCAGGGCGTCAGCAGCATCGCGGTGCGTTTCTCCTCCGGCGAAGCCGTGCGCGCCCAGCTCGTCGGCGGTGCGCCGAACTACGACATTGCCGTCATCCGGGTCACCGGGGTGAGCGCCCTGCCGCCGCCGATCACGGTCGGCTCGTCCGCCGATCTGCGGGTCGGGCAGGCCGCGTTTGCGATCGGCAATCCGTTCGGGCTCGACCAGTCGTTGACCACCGGCGTCATCAGCGCGCTGAAGCGCCGGCTGCCGACCGCCGGCGGGCGCGAGGTGGCGAACGTGATCCAGACCGATGCCGCCATCAATCCCGGCAATTCCGGCGGGCCTTTGCTCGATTCCGCCGGCCGCCTGATCGGCGTCAACACGGCGATCTTCTCGCCGTCGGGCGCCTATGCCGGCATCGGCTTTGCGATCCCGGTCGACGTCGTCAACCGCGTGGTGCCGGCGCTGATCCGCGACGGCCGCGTGCCGATCCCGGGAATCGGCATCCAGGCCGGCAACGATGCGGCCGGCGGCCGGCTCGGCATCGACGGTGTCATCATCGTGCGGACCGTTCCAGGCATGCCGGCGGAGCGCGCCGGGCTGCGCGGCGCCAACCTCCAGACCGGCGAGCTCGGCGACGTGATCGTTGCCGTCAATGGCAAGCCGGTGCGGCGGCTTGCCGACCTCACCGAACTGCTCGAACAGGCCGGGGTCGGGAGCACCGTGCAGTTGACCGTCAATCGCGGCGGCAGCCGCACCAATATTTCGGTGCAGGTCGCCGACATCGGCAACGCGCGCTGATTCCGCTCCGACATCTTTTGTGCGACATCGTGTGCTCCGCTGTGCCGCCGCGCATCTGAAGGAGACGTCGCATGACCATGACCCGCCGCGGGCTGCTCAACGCCATGGCGCGCCTCGGCGGCGCCGGCGCGGCCTATGAGACGCTGGTCCTGTTCGATTTCCTCAAACCCCCGCCGGCCATGGCGGCCGGCCTCAATCTGCCAAATGACGCCGGCAAGGGTCGGACGGTGGCGATCCTGGGCGCCGGCGTCGCGGGCCTGTGCGCGGCCTATGAGCTCGACCGCGCCGGTTACGACGTCGTGATCCTGGAAGCGTCGCGCCGCATCGGCGGCAGGAGCCTGACCCTCCGCCGCGGCGACGTGCTGAAGGAGACGCATACGCCGGCGCAGGTGTGCCAGTTTGATGAGGGGCTGTGGCTCAATGTCGGGCCCGGCCGCATCCCCCACCACCACACTCACGTCATCGACTACTGCCGGAAATTCGGCGTGGCGTTGCAGCCCTACATCTTCACCAGCCGCGCCAACCGCGTGCATACCGGCAATGTCGGCAACGGCCGCACCTGGCAGATGCGGCAGGCCGTGCACGACCTCCAGGGCCACATCGCCGAGCTGCTATCGAAATGCGTCAGCACGAACGGCATCGACCTGCCGCTGTCGAAGACCGACATCGAAAAATTCCAGGACCTGCTGGCCAATTTCGGCGGGCTTACCCGGTCGGTGCAGTCCGGCACCGTGAGCTACTCCTACAAGAACCAGACCGGGCGTGCCGGCTTCGAGCGTTCGCATGGCGTCGGCAACCGCCCGCTGGTGCCGCTCAATCCCGTCGCGCTCGACGAAATCCTGCAATCCAATCTCTGGAACGACTTCATCTTCCGCGACGGCGAGATCCAGTGGCAGGCCTCGCTGATGGAGCCGGTCGGCGGCATGGACCACTTCGTCAAGGCGTTCGCAGCGCAGTCGCTGACGCGGCAGACCGGCGCGATCGGCGGCCTCGTGCGCTTCGGGTGCCGGGTGACCGCGATCTCGGTCGGCGACGACAAGGTGAACGTCACCTATCAGGATGGCACCTCGACGCGCCTGCTTGCCGCCGACTATTGCATCTCGACCATCCCGATGCCGGTGTTCAAGGAGCTGAAGACCAACCTGCCGGACCAATACATGGCGGCTGCGCGCAATCTGCCGACCGAAGCCTCCGGCAAGGTCGGCTGGCAGGCAGAGCGGTTCTGGGAGACGCGCGACCAGATCTACGGCGGCATCTCCTGGACCACCGATACTATCCGCCAGATCTGGTACCCGTCGAGTAATTTCCTGGCCCGCAAGGGCACGCTGACCGGCGCCTACATGTACGGAAAGATCGCCGAAGCCTTCAACGCGCGCCCAGTCGAAGAGCGATTGCGCATTGCGCGCGAAGAGGGCGAGCGGCTGCACGAGGGCTTTGGCAAGTTCGTCGAGCACGGCATCGCCATCGGCTGGGACCGCATGGAGCATTTCGGCTTCGCCTGGGCGGACGAGACCGACCCGGCGTTTCCCGCGCACGCTGAAACGCTGGCGACCCCGCAGGGCCGCTTCCACCAGGCCGGCGACCAGATCACGTTCTGGAGCGGCTGGCAGGAAGGCGCCATCATCAGCGCCTGGGAGGCGGTGCGGTCGATCGACCGGCAGGCGAACCCGGAGGCGAAGCGGGGGTGACGTTCGCATTGTTCCGGGCGCCTGTTATTGTGTTCTCGCCCCGCTTGCGGTTGCCGGAGATCGGAACACATGCACCTCACCCTCGCGCTGGAACGCTACGACCGCCACTTCCCGTTCTTCGACGGCACGGTGACGCCGCCGAAAGGGATCGAGCTTACCGTCAGGCAGGTCGGCCAGTCGGCGCACGCGCGCGACGGCATCGACCGCCACGGCCGCATGCTCAAGGGCGAATTCGACGTCGCCGAGTTCTCGATGTCGACGTATCTCATGGCAATCGACCGCAAGCTGCCGATCACGGCCGTGCCGATCTTTCCGCGACGGCTGTTCAGCGCCGGGCTGTTTTTTGTCCGCGCCGATTCGCCCCTGCAATCGCCCGCCGACCTGAAGGGCAAGCGTGTCGCCATCCGCGCGTTCCAGACCACGCTGTCGCTGCTCGCCAAGGGCGACCTGAAATTCGAATATGGCGTGCCCTGGGAGGAGATTCACTGGCTCCTGGAGGACGAGGAGAAGATTGCGTTCGAGCCGAAGCCCGGGTTGACGATCGAGACGCTGCCGCAGGGCACCGACGTCGGGCACCTGCTGCGCGACGGCAAGGCCGACGCCGTGATCCAGCCGCATCCGCCGCATTCGATCATGGGAGGAGAGGTGCCGGTGCGGCGGCTGTTCGCCGACGCCGATGCCGAGGAACTGCGCTACTTCAAGAAGTACGGCTACTGGCCGATCATGCACATCATGGCGATCCGCAACGATGCGGTGGCGCGCGATCCGTCGCTTCCGCGCGCCGTGATGGCGATGTATTCGCAGGCGCGCGCGCTGGCGGCGGAGTATTACTCCGACCCGAATTTCTCCAGTCTCGCGTTCGGGCGGCGCTATTTCGAGCGCGAGCACGAAAAATTCGGCAAGCCGCTGTGGCCGAACGGGCTTGCCGCCAATCGCAGCAATCTCGAACGCTTCATCATGTATTCGCGCGACCAGGGCCTGATCAAAGGCGACTTCTCGGTGGATGATCTGTTCGAGAAATCAGTGCGGGATACGTGACGCTTATTATTGCGCCCTCGCCGCAAGCGGGGCGAGGGCACATCAGGTCACGCCGCTCTTGACGCCGTGCCGTCGCCCGCCGTGACGTCGTGGCCGTAGATCCACTCGATCGAATAGGTGTGCTCCTTCGGCCGGATCAGCCGCTTGATCCGGTAGCCGAGGTCGCGTTTGAAGCGCGCAAACGCCGAGGTGGTGTTGTTGATCCTGCCGCGCTCGCGGGCATGCAGTTGGATGCGCGACGTGCGCGGGCGCCGTGCCGCCTCGTAGGCCGCAAGCGCCGCCGGCGCATCGTTTCGATGCTGCGCCAGAAGGTCGGCGAGGACGTAGCCGTCCTCCACCGCCTGCGCCGCGCCCTGCGCCAGATACGGCAGCATCGGGTGCGCGGCGTCGCCGAGCAGCGTGGTGCGTCCGACCGTCCAGCGCGGCAGGGGGTCACGGTCGTAGAGCGCCCATTTGTAGCAGCGCTCGGTGTGCGAGAACAGCTCGGGGAGCGACGGGTGCCAGCCGGCGAAGGCATCGGCCGCCTCGCGCCAGTCCGATTCCACCGACCAGGATTCCTCGCGCCAGTCGGTCTCGTAGTGGGCGATCCAGTTCACGATCTCGCCGCGCCGCACGTAGTAATGCACCATGGTCCCGTTCGGTCCGAGCCAGGCGGTCATGTCGGGCTCGATCAGGCCCTTCGGCAGCGCGGCCGTCGGCACCAGTCCGCGCCAGACGATGTGGCCGGTGAAGCGCGGAGCGTCGGGACCGAACAGGCTCTCGCGCACGGCCGAGCGGATGCCGTCGGCGCCGATCGCCACGTCCGCGCCGGCGGTGCGGCCGTCGGCAAAGGCGAGCGTGACGCCGTCCGGCCTCTGCGTGACGCCGGTGCAGCGGGCGTTCAGCCGCACGCAGTCCGTCCCCAAAGCCTGCTGGAGCACGCCGTGCAGATCGGCGCGATGCGCGCCGAAATAGCCGGCACCGTATTGGGCGCGGAACACGCCCTTCATCTGCGTCGCCGACGTGATTGCACCGCTCTTCCAGTTGCGCACGACGTGACGGTTAGGCTCGAACGCGATCGCCTCGAATGCCCGGTCCAGGCCGAGTCCGATCAGGACGCGCATGGCATTGGGGCTCAGCTGGATGCCGGCGCCGATCTCGCCCAAAGCCGGGGCCTGCTCGTAGACGGTGACCTCGAAGCCGCGCTGCCGCAGCGCAATGGCCGCGGTCAGTCCGCCGAGCCCGCCGCCCACGATTGCAATCGTCCTGACCTCGTCCATGGCCACCTTCGCGACACCGTGGCGTATTGAAACCCGCCGCCGTTTGCCTGTATCGCTCGATTAGCACGCAGGCGGAAACGGGCTCAAGCGGTTGATGATCAGGGGATGTTCATGACAGGCAATTTGGCTGCTCCGAGCTCCGCTCGTTCCCGCGCAAGCGGGAATTCAGCGCCGCATACGCGGTCAAGACTGGGTCCCGGATTTCGCGGGGACGAGCGGACGTTGAGCCCCGCCCGATCTCGGATGTCGTTTCGGTTCGCCCTTTCCGTGACGATTGCGGTCTTGCTCCCGTCGGCCACGACCGTGCAGGCGCAGGACGTCGCCGATTTCTACCGGGGCAGGACCATCAGTCTGATCGCCGGCTTCAATCCGGGCGGCGGCGCCGACACCTATGCGCGGCTGGTAGCGCGCCATCTCGGCCGCCACGTGCCCGGCAGCCCGACCGTGGTCGTGCGCAACATGCAGGGTGCCGGCTCGGTGATCGCGGCGAACTACGTGTTCAACATCTCGCCCAAGGACGGCACCGAACTCGGCCTGTTCGCGGGCACCATGATCATCGATCCGATCATCGGCGGCGGCCAGTACAAGTACGACGCAGGCCGGTTCAACTGGATCGGCGCGCCGTCGTCGGATTCCAACGTCTGCCTGTCGTCGCCCAAGTCGACGTTCAAGACGATCGATGACGTGCTCAAGCGCGAGATGATCATCGGGACGTCGGGGACCTCCACGCTCGATGTGCCCCTGACCCTGATCGGCGTGCTCGGTGCCAAGTTCAAGCTGGTGAAGGGCTACGGCGGCAGCGCGGCGCTGCGGCTCGCGATGGATCGCGGCGAGGTCGAGGGCTTCTGCGGCGTCGGCTACAACTCCATGCGCACCGCGGGCCTGCTGACTCCCGACAAGGCCAATATTCTGGTGCAGGTCGGGCTGTCGAAGAACCCGAACATGCCCAAGGTGCCGTTCGTCTTCGACTACGCCAAGAGCGACGCCGACCGGCAATTGTTCACGCTGGTGTTCGGCTGGCTCGATCTGGAACGGCCGATCGCCGCGCCGCCCGGCACGCCGCCCGAACGGGTGCAGGCGCTGCGCGGAGCCTTCGACAAGGCGATGAAGGATCCGGCGCTGCTCGCCGATGCCGAGAAGATCAATGTCGGGATCGAGCCGATGAGCGGGGTCGGGATCGCAAAGTTCGTCGAAAGCGTGTCGCGCACGCCGGCATCGGTGACGTCGCGCGCGGCGCAGATTCTGGGGCGGAAGAAATGATGCGGGACGCGGCTGTGAATCGTGTGCTGCGTCTGCTTTTGAGCAAAGCGGGGGGAGGAAACCGTGCAGCGCTGCGCGTCGCACTCGCACTGCCGATGGGCGTTGCTGCGGTCTCGGTCGTGCAGGCGCAAACGGTCGAGCAGTTCTACAAGGACCGTCAGGTCAGCATCGTCGTGGGCTTCGCACCCGGCGGCGCCTACGATCCCTATGCCCGCGCGGTCGCACGCCACCTGCCGCGGCACCTGCCGGGGGCGCCTGCTATCGTGATCAAGAACATGCAGGGCGCGGGCTCGCTGATCGCGGCGAACCATCTCTACAACGTGGCGCCGCGCGACGGCTCCGAGCTCGGCGTCATCGCCGGCTCGGCCGCGCTCGATCCGCTCTACGGCAAGAAGAACGCGCAGTTCGACGGCCGCCATTTCACTTGGCTGGGCAGCGCCAACGAGGAGATTGCCGGCTGCCTGGCCTGGCACGATTCGCCGTTCAAGACCGTCGGCGACCTGTTCAAGGCCGAGATGATCACCGGTGCCTCGGGCGCCTCCAATCTCGATTTCCCCACCGCCATGAATGCCGTGCTCGGCACCAGGATGAAGCTCGTGCGCGGCTACAAGGGGCCGGCCTCGATCCTGATCGCGCTCGAGCGCGGCGAGGTGCAGGGCATGTGCGGCATGGTCAACACCATCGTCGGCACGCAGCGTCCGGACTGGCTGCGCGACGGCAAGGTCCGCATCCTCGTGCAGATCGGGCTCGAACGTACCGCGCGCATGGGCGACCGGCCGTTTGTGATGGACTTTGCGAAATCGGACGACGACAAGCGCGTCCTGCGCCTGATCTTCGGCTGGACGCTGATGGGACGGCCGTTCCTGGCGCCGCCCGGTATCCCGGCGGACCGCAAGGCCGCGCTGATCAAGGCATTCGACGCCACCATGCGCGATCCGGCGTTCTTGGAGGACGCGAAGAAGCAGCGCCTGGAGGTGGTGCCGATCTCCGGCGCGCAGATCGACGCGTTCCTGGCCGACGCCTATGCGACGCCGAAGCCGCTGGTTGACCGCGCAGCGAAGATTCTCGCGCAGGGGCAATGACCCAATGGTTTGCCGATACCGATCCTCGTCCGCGCATTCCCGCCAGAGCGGGAATCCAGAGCTGAACGATCAGGCATTGCGATCTGAAAGTCCGGGTTCCCGCTTTCGCCGGGACGAGCGGAAGCTGAAGCGTTCGTTTTGGACTGCAATGTTTATCGCGCTCGGCATCTCCGCGGCGCACGCCCAGTCCGTCGAGCAGTTCTATAAGGGCCGGCAGGTCAATCTGATCGTCGGGTTCAATCCCGGCGGCGCCTACGATCCCTATGCCCGCACGGTGGCGCGGCATCTACCGCGGCACCTGCCGGGATCGCCCGACATCGTGGTCAAGAACATGCAGGGCGCGGGCTCGGTGCGGGCGGCCAACTATCTCTACAAGGTCGCGCCCAAGGACGGTTCCGAGATCGGGCTGATCGCCGGCTCGGCGGCGATCGAGCCGCTGTTCGGCGTGCGCCCGACCCAGTTCGAGGGCCAGAAGTTCACCTGGCTCGGCAGCGCCAATGACGAGCCCGGCGTCTGCTTCTCATGGCACACGTCGCCGATCGCGACTGCACAGGACCTGTTCGACAAGGAGATGATCCTGGCCGCGTCGGGCACCTCCAACCTCGACTTCCCGCTCGCGCTCAATGCCGTGCTCGGCACCAAGATCAGGATCGTGCGCGGCTACAACGGCACCTCCTCGATGATGCTGGCATTGGAGCGCGGCGAGGTGCAGGGCATGTGCGGCATGGTCTATGCGGCGGTGCAGACCGCGCATCCCGACTGGCTTGCGCAGAAGCGCGTGCGGACGCTGATGCAGATCGGGCTTGAGAGAAGCGACAAGATGCCGGGCGTTCCCTTCGTCATGGATTTTGCCAAGACCGACGACGACAAGCGCGTGCTGCGGTTGCTGGTCGGCTGGACCATCATGGGGCGGCCCTACCTGGCGCCGCCCGGCATCCCCGAGGACCGCAAGGCAGCACTGCGGCGCGCCTTCGACCTGACGATGAAGGACCCGACGTTCCTCGCCGACGCCGCCAAGGTGCGGCTCGACATCTCGCCGATCACCGGCGCGGCGATCGACCGCTTCCTGGCCGACGTCTATTCGACGCCGCATCCGCTGGTGAAGCGGGCCGCGGCGGTCCTGGCGCAGGGGAAGTGATGGCGCTGGGCAGCCTTGCTGCATCCGACTTGCGTGCCGCGAACTCCGTTACCGTCGCCCCATGAAGAACGGGCAGAGGGGCTTCGTAGCCTGCGGCTCACGCGTTCGTTCCATGCGGGGCAGAAATCACGCCTGCAAGAGCGGGCGTAATGCGCGCACGGATTTCAGCGCGGACAGGCCGGCGATCGCCCTCACGAGGCCCTTCGCCTTGGCCTCGCCCGAGATCGGCGCGACGAGGTCGATCGCCTTGGTCTCGATTTCCGCCGTGGTCATCGGATTATCGGGCGTGCCGCGCACCGCCTTGGCGTGATGGCGGACCTTGCGGCCGTCGCTCAACTCCATCTCGACGATCGCCTGCCGCGCGGGCTTCGCCACCGTCAGCTCCGGGCTGCCAATAAGCTCGATCTTGCGGCGAACGGCCCACACGGCAGGATCGTCGATGCGCGCATGATCGTGCACGCTGGCAAAGGTCGCCGTGCCGTCGACGATGGTCATGGCGACGAGGTGCTGCACGCAGATGTCGGAAATCTCGCGGTTGTTGACGATGTGCATGCGGTCGTCCGGCATCGTGATCTGGATGCGCGTCACGGTGTCGGCGCGCGCGCCCTGCTCGATCAGCGCCGTGGTGGCGTCGAGCACCGCCTGGATCGGCGAGCCCACGCACCATTTCTTGATCGTCGCTTCCATGATCTCGAAGCGCGTGCCGAGTCCGTCGGTGAGGATGTCGGGATCGGGTTTGAGCGCGAAGCCGTCGAAGAAGTTGCCCTGGCCGGTGAACGGCTCCTCCACGCCGGTCATGCCGGCCGCCACCATCAGCGCGCCGGTAACGCCGTTGCGCGCGCCCATGCCGCCGAAGTCGAACGCCTTCTCCACGTGCTCGAGGTCGCGATACCAGTACGGGCAGCCGGAGGCCTGCTGCACGGCGTAGGAGAGCACGTAGCGCACCTGCTGGGGATCGAAGCGCAGCAGCGCGCAGGCGGCCGCCGCGGCGCCGAAGTTCACGCCGAGCGTATGGGTCGAGTGGGTGGCGGCGTTCGGCGAGGGATAGCCGAGCGCCATGTTGAAGCGGGTGCCGATATCGTAGCCGAGCGCCACTGCGCGGATTACATCGGCGCCGCTTGAGTCTTGCAGCTCGCCCACCGCAAGCGCGGCCGGCACAATCCCGCAGCCGGGATGGTAGCGGCCGCGCAGATGCGAGTCGTCGGTCTCGTCGGCATGGCCGGCCATGCCGTTGGCGAGCACCGCATGCTCGACCGGAATCGCCAGCGGCGTGCCGATCAGCGTCGCCTCCGGCGTGCCGCCGAGCCGCTTCACATAGGCGATGGCAAGCTCGCCGGCGCGCAGCCGCGAACCGGACACGATGGCGGCGAGCGTGTCCAGGATGTGATGGCCGGTCTTCTCGACCACGGTCGCGGGCAGTGCCCGCGTGGCCGCCGCCGCTATGTACTCTGACAGCGCCTTTGTCATCGGCGTTACAGCGATGTGGGTATCAGAACTCATGGACAACCTCTCCACCGTCATGCCCGGCCTTGTGCGGGCATCCATGTCGCCGCGCGACAATCGACAATAAAGGGGTGGACGGCCGGAACAAGCCCGGCCATGACGAACGCGGTTGCGCATTGGCACGCTGCTCGGCTAGGTGATGTCGAACCCATTGCATTGGAGGTCTCGTTGGCTACGGATAAGACGTTGGACGGAAAGGTCGCGCTCGTCACCGGCGGGGTGCGGCGGCTGGGCAAGGCGATGGCGCTGGCGTTCGCCCGCGACGGCGCCTCGGTGGTGATCAACGCGCGCTCCTCGCGCGATGAGGCCGAGAAGGCGGCTGCCGAGGTGGAAGCCCTGGGTGCCAAGGCCATGGTGCATATCGCCGACATCCGCGAGGAAGCTGCGGTCACGGCGATGGTCGACGCCGCGCTCAAGCGATTCGGGCGGGTCGACATCCTTATCAACAACGCCGCCGTCCGCGGCGAGAAGCCGTTCATCCAGATGACGTTCGAGGAATGGCGCTCGGTGCTCGACGTGGTGCTCAACGGCGCGTTCTTCTGCTCGCGGGCGGTGCTGCCGCACATGGTCCGGAACAAATGGGGACGCATCATCAACCTGGGCGGCGTGTCCAGCCATCTCGGGACCGCCGGCCGCGCTCATGTGGGCGCCGCGAAATACGGCATTGTCGGCCTCACCAAGTCGCTCTCGGCCGAATTCGCGCCGCAGGGCATTACCGTGAACTGCATCGCACCGGGGCGGATCGGCGGCGAACGTTCGGCCACCTCGGGGGCCGGGATCGGCCACGCACCGCCGGTCGGCCGCGAAGGCAACTTCGAGGACGTGGCGTCGATCGTGCGGCATCTGTGCCAGCCCGCGAACGGCTACATCACCGGCCAGACCATTCACGTCAGCGGCGGCCTGTACATGCCGTGAGGCTTCGATGGCTTTGCAACCGGCGAGCAAGGCGGATTACGGCGCGGCGTCGCTCGGGCTGAATGTCACGCGCGATCTTGCGGCGTTCCTGGCGCGCTTTCGTTATGCGGACCTGCCGGAGGCCGCCATCCACGAGGCACGCCGCAGCGTGCTCGACTGGATCGGCTGCGCATTGGCCGGCTGCCGGCACCCGACGCTCGACCGGCTGCTGCCGGTGCTGGAGGCGCTGAGCGGCAAGCCGCAGGCGAGCGTGTTCGGCCGCGGGTTGCGGCTTGGCCTCCTGGAAGCTGCGCTCGCCAACGGCCAGGCCGGCCACGTGCTCGACTATGACGACACCCACATGGGCGGCGTGGTGCTGCATGCATCGTCGCCGATCCTGGCCGCGGTGCTGGCGCTGGCGGAGCGCGACGGTTGCGACGGCCGTACGCTGATCTGCGCCATGGTTGCCGGCTTCGAGGCCGGCGTGCGGGCGGGCCAGTCGGCGCCCGACCATCACGATGGCGGCTGGCACCTGACCGGAACGCTGGGATCGATCGCGGCCGGCGCTGCCTGCGCAAAGCTCCTGGCCCTCGATGCGCAGCAGACGGCGTATGCGCTCGGCATCGCCGCCACGCAGGCCGCCGGCATGCAGCAGCACCGCGGCACCATGTGCAAGTCGTTCCATGCCGGCAAGGCCGCTTCAAACGGCGTGCTCGCCGCGCTGTTGGCGCAGGGCGGTTTCGACAGTTCGCAGGAGACCATCGAGGGCAAGCGCGGCTTTGCGCGCATCTATTCGCGAACCGCGATGCCGGAAGCGGTGCTGGACCGGCTCGGCGAGCGTTGGGAGATCACCCGCAACGGCCACAAGCCCTATGCCTGCGGGGTGGTACTGCATCCCATCCTCGACGCCATGGTGGCGCTCGGCGAGCGGCGCGCGCTCGCTCCCGCCGACATTGCTAAGGTCGAGGCGCGGGTGCACGAGATGGCGGTCCGCATCACCGGCCTCGGTGATCCCGCGACCGGACTGCAATCGAAATTCTCGATCTACCATGCCGCCGCCGTCGCCTATCTCGACCGCGCCGCCGCCGTCGCGCAGTTCACCGACGCCCGGGCGGCGGCGCCGGACGTGCTGGCGCTGCGCGGCAAGATCGAGGTCACCGTCGATCCGGACTTTGCCAAGGACGAAGCGGCTGCTGTGGTTGTGACGGCATCGGGCGAGCGAACCGTAGCCCACATTCCGCACGCCAGTGGGACGGTGGCCAACCCGATGTCGGACGGCGCCATCGAGAACAAGTTTTTCGCCAATACGACGCAGACGGTCGGGGCCGAGCGCGCGCGGCAAATCGCCGCGATGATTTGGAAACTCGACAAGCTCGACGACGTGCGCGACCTGATAAAGCTTTGCGGGTGATGTAGCATGCAGCGGCGCCCTTGCCCGGAGTGGGCGCAACAAAACAACAAGCGCTGTGCGTTCGTCCACCAAGCTTCGCGAACTGGAGGGAGTGCCATGAATAGATTTCTGTTCGCTGCAACCGCGGTCGCGTTGACCGCCGGCCCGGTGCCGGCGCTGGCGCAATTTGCCCCGACCAAACCGATCGAGGTCGTCGTGCATTCGGGCCCGGGCGCCGGCAATGACGTGTTCGGCCGCGCGGTCATCGCGGCAATCGAAAAGGAGAAGCTCGCGCCGGTGCGCATGCAGATCGCCAACCGGACCGGCGGCGGCGGCACCACCGCCATGAATTACATGATGTCGAAGGAGGGTGACACCCACACGCTCGCGGTGTTCACGAGCCTCTGGACCACCAATCCGCTGGTGCAGAAGGCGGCGCAGCACAAGATGACGGACATGACGCCGATTTCGCGCCTGGTGATCGAGCCCGGCGTGATCGTGGTGCGCGCCGACTCGCCCTACAAGACGCTCAAGGATCTGATCGAGGGCGCGCGCAAGGCGCCCGGCAAGCTCAAGCAGTCCGGCGGCTCGATCATGTCGCGCGACAACCTGGTGCGGCAGGTGATCCAGTCGGCGACCAAGGTGAACTGGATCTTCGTATCGTTCCCGAGCGGCGGCGAGCGCATCGCGCAGCTTCTGGGCGGCCATGTCGACCTGATGGTGATGGAGCCGAGCGAGGCCGGCGAACTGATCCGCTCGGGCAAGCTGCGCGCGCTCGCACAGCTTTCGACCAAGCGGGTGCCGGGCTACGAGAAGGTGCCGACGCTGAAGGAGGCCGGCTACGACGTTCCCGAGGTCCCGCAGGCCCGCGGTCTGGTCGCGCCGCCGAAGCTGCCCGCCGCCGCCGTCGCCTATTACGAAACGCTGTTCCAGAAGATGTCGACGTCGCCGACCTGGCAGAAGCTCCTGGCCGACAATCTCCTGGAGGGCGCCTACCTCAACTCCAAGGACACAATCGCCTTCCTGCACGAGAACGAGAAGACAATGCGCAACATCATCACGCTGGCCGGCATCAAGCTCGTGCGGTAACCCTTGGGATTGCCGGGTCCGGCCCGACAATCCACCCCGTCAGTTGGCGGCGAGTTTCTCCATCACCCATCTTGCGCAGGCGAACAGGTGGTCGTCGCGATAGCGCGGCGCCACCAGTTGGATGCCGACCGGCAGACCGCTCGGCCCCGTGTGGGTCGGCAGCGACATGGCGGGGCCGTTCAGCACGGTCCAGAACTGCTGGAACGCCGGTTCGCCGGTGAAGCTCAGGCCCTTGAGCGCCTCGCCCTTCACGCAGGGCGAGACGATGGCGTCGATGCCTTCGAATGCCTGTCCGACGAGTCCGCGGCACTCGTCGGCGAGCTGAAGCGCTGCGACGTAATCCTCGTGCTTCATCGCAAAGCCCTTGCGCACGCGGTCGCCCAGGACCTGGCTGATCTTGTCGGGATGGTGCTGCCAGTCGGCGGCCATGCTCTTGGAGCGCTCGTAGTTGTTGATGGTCTCGCGCGCCGTGTGATAGAGGCGCGAGAAGATTTCCGGCAGCACGATCTCCTTCACCGGCGCGCCGGCCGCCGCGAGCCGCTTGGCGGCATCCTCGACGGCATGTCTCGTCGCGTCGTCGGCGGTGTCCCACAACGGCGTACGGCAGAGCCCCAGCCGGGGCGGGGAATCGAGTTTCAGATACGCCGGCGGCTTGTTGACGAGCACGGATTCGATCAGCTCGGCATCGTCGACCGTCCGGGTGAGGAAGCCGATGGTGTCGAGCGTCTCCGCGGCAAAGCAGATGCCCTGCCGGTTGATCAGGTTGAAGGTCGGCTTGGTGCCGACGCAGCCGCAATAGGACGCCGGCCTCAAGACCGAGCCGCCGGTCTGGGTGCCGTAGGCGATCGGCACGTGGAAATCCGCCACCGCCGCCGCCGAGCCCGACGACGAGCCGCCCGGCGTGTGCTCCGGGTTGTGCGGATTGGCAGTCGGCCCGGGAAACATGCCGGCGAATTCGGCGGTGACGGTCTTGCCGAGGATCACTGCGCCGGCCATGCGCGCGAGCGCGACGCAGGCGGCGTCGCCATGGGTGCGGTGGCCCTTGTAGAGCGGCGAGCCCATTTCCGTCGGCAGGTGCTCGGTGGCGATGATGTCCTTCACGCCGATCGGCACGCCGTGCAGCGGTCCTTTCAAGGACGGCATGCGGTCGAGCGCGCGCGCCTGCATCAGGGCGTAGTCGGGATCGATCGTGGCCCAGGCGTGCACGACCGGCTCGCGTGCGGCGATGCGGTCAAGGCAGTCGCGCACCACCTGCTCGGCGGTGAATTTTTTCGCGGCAATGCCTTCGGCGATAGCAGCGGCGGAGAGCTTGTTGAGATCGAGCATGATGTCTTGCTCAATGCTGCATTGGATTTGCATTGGCGGGGCAGGCCGGTGCCCCGCGTGCGGCCCGCTTCCTCCCCCGCTTGCGGGGGAGGGGTGGGGAGAGGGTGATCTTGCTCAGTGCCTGCATGCCCTCTCCCTAACCCTCTCCCTAACCCTCTCCCGCAAGCGGGAGAGGGGACCCGCAGTGCTCGTGCCGCCGCTGTGCCTAATTCGCGCGCGCGCGGCCGGCCGAGGTGCCGGCGATCTTGCCGAACACTGCGCCCGAGCACAGCCCCGAGCCGCCGGGGTAGTTGAAGTAGAAGATACCGCCCACCAGTTCGCCCGCCGCGTAGAGCCCGCGGATCGGCTGGTAGTCGGTGTTCAAGACCTCGCAGTCGGTGTTCACGCGCAACCCCCCGAAGGTGAAGGTGATCCCGCAGGTCACGGCATAGCCCTCGAAGGGCGGGGTATCGAGCGTGTTCGCCCAGTTCGACTTGTTGATCGCAAGCCCCTGCGTGCAGCGGCCGTCCTTCACGTTCGGATTGAACGGGATATCGGTGCGCACCGCCTTGTTCCATTCCGCGACGGTCTTGAGGAACTCCTGCGCATTGACGCCTTCGAGCTTGGCGGCGAATTCCTCCAGGGTGTTGCCGGTGACCTTGGTGATCTGGCGGATGCGGTACTCGTCGCGTTGCAGGTGCTTCACCTTCTGGTCGAACACCTGCCAGGCGAACTGGCCCGGCTGCTCCAGCACCACGCGGCCGTACTTGGCATAGGTGTAGTTGCGGAAATCGGCGCCCTCGTCGACGAAGCGCTTGCCGGTGGCGTTGATCAGCATCGCGAATGGATAGGAGTGCTTCTGGAACTGGTCGCCGACCGCGAGGTCGCCGAATTCGGGGGCGTTCATCTCCCACTGCACGGCGTGGCAGCCCGACCAGTTGCCGCACGGCGAGGCGCCGATCTCCAGCGCCATGCGGATGCCGTCGCCGGTGTTGAAGCGGGTGCCGCGCACTTTTGCGAGGTCCCAGCCCGGTCCCAGGTAGCGTGTGCGCCATTCCGGGTTGGCCTGGAAGCCGCCGGAGGCCAGGATCACCGCCTTGCCACGAATTTCGCTCTCACGGCCGTCGTGGCGCACGCGCACGCCTTCGACGCGGTCGCCGGAATGGATGAGCGACAGCGCGCGGGTGCGGTAGCGGATCTCGATGCCGCGCTTCTTGGCGCTTTCGGTGAGCATGTTGACGAGGCCCGGCCCGCCGCCGACCGCCTCGACCGTCAGCCCGCCCCAGAACTTGAACTTGCCGTCGATCTTGAACGCCTGCCGGCCGTAGATCGGGATGAAGCGCACACCCTTCTCGCGCATCCAGTTGAGCGTGTCGAAGCTGCGCGTCACCAGCAGCTCGACCAGGTCGGGATCGGCGCGATTCTGCGTCACCCGCGCCATGTCGTCGAAGAACTGCTCCTGCGTATAGGTGCCGAAGTCGGTTTCTTCGATCTCCTTCTCGGTGAGGTCGGGAATCAGCGTCTTGATGTCCTCGACTCCGTTGTAAACCACGCGGATGGAGCCGGCGGTGAAGCGCGAGTTGCCGCCGGCCTCGTCCTCCGGCGCCGCTTCCAGCACCACCACCTTCGCGCCCTGCTCCTGTGCCGCCAGCGCCGCACAGAACGCCGCATTGCCGCCGCCCACCACGATCACGTCGTACTCAGCCATCGGTCTCTCACCCTTCCCAAACTCTCCGCTGTGGTCCCGCGATAGCGGGGACCCAGTAATACCGGCAATCCTTGTAGCGCAAGGTCTGTGATTTGCTGGATGCCCGCTTTCGCGGGCATGACGGCTGGGCGTGCGCTAAACCACCGTCCACTCGATCGTTTCGCCGCCCCGGTAGACCAGCGCCCGCTCGTCGGGCCCTTCGACCTTGACCTCCTCGGGCGCGGTCCAGGGCAGCTTCTCCAGCGTGATCGTCTCCTCGTTCGGCGGCAACCTGTAGTGCCGCGGCCCGTTGAGCGAGGCGAAAGCCTCCAGCTTGTCGAGCGCGCCTTCCTCCTCGAACACCTTGGCGTAGGTCTCGATCGCCACCGGCGCGTTGAAGATGCCGGGAATGCCGTTGAGGGCAAGCTTGCGTGAGACCGGGTGCGGCGCCGAGTCGGTGCCGAGGAAGTAGCAGGCCTCGCCTGACGTGGCAGCCCTGCGCAGTGCGTCGCGATCCTTCGCGGTTTTGATCACCGGCATCACGTACATGTACGGCTTCAGCCCCCAGCCGAACCAGTCCGTGCGGGTGTGGATCATGTGATAGGGCGTGATCGTGCCGCCGACCTGCGGGGCGGCGCTTTTCACGAAATCGACGCCATCCTTGGAGGACAGATGCTCCAGGATGAAGCGCAAGCCCGGGAACTGCCTGACCCATTTCGACAGGTAGCGTTCGATGAACATCGCCTCGCGGTCGAAAATGTCGATCGCGGGATCGACATCCTCGCCGTGCATCAGGAACGGCATGTCGATCTTTTCCATGCGCTCCAGCACGCGCATGACCTTGCGGTAATCGGTGACGCCGGCCGCCGAATTGGTGGTGGCGTTGGCGGGATAGAGTTTTACGCCGGTGAACACGCCCTCCCGGAAGCCCTTCTCGACGTCGTCGGGATCGGTGTCGTCGGTGAGGTAGCAGGTGATCAGCGGCTTGAAGGTGCAGTCCTTCGGCAGCGCCGCCATCACGCGCTCGCGGTAGGCGATGCCGTCCTTGGTTGTGCGCACCGGCGGGATCAGGTTCGGCATCAGGATGGCGCGGCCGAAATTCTTGGCGGTGTACGGCAGCACCGCTTTCAGCATCGCGCCGTCGCGCACGTGCAGGTGCCAGTCGTCGGGCTTGCGGATGGTGATGCGGGTGGTCATGGGATTTTGATTGTAGCCCGGGTTGAGCGAAGCGAAACCCGGGTAGGCCCTTCCCGCATTTCGCTGCGCTCAATGCGGGCTACAGGATAAGGACTACCCGATCGGCGCCGCGGCGGCCGCATAGGTCTCCTGCGGCTTGCCGGAGATCATGGCGCCGGTGAGGTCGGCGACGCGGGCGAAGCCCTTGCGCTCGCACCATTTCTCCAGCCCGTCGATGATCGCGATCATGCCGGACGGGTTGCGGAAGGTGAAATAGCCGATCATCACCGCGCTCGCGCCGGCCAGCATGTATTCGACCACGTCCTCGGTCTTGACGATGCCGCCGCAGCCGATGATCGGGATCTTCACCGCCTTCGAGCACTGATGCACCATGCGCATGATGATCGGCTTGATGCCGGGCCCGGAGATGCCGCCGTAGCCGTTGCCGATCATTGGCTTGAAGGTGTCGGTGTTGATCTTGAGCCCCAGGATCGTGTTGGAGATGGTGAGCGCGTCGGCGCCGGCGCGCTCGGCGGCCGCGGCGACCACGTCGATCTCGCCGGCGTTGGGCGACAGCTTCGCCCACAGCGGCTTCTGCGTCGCCTCGCGCACGCGGCTGACGATCTCGTAGGTGTGGTTCTCGTGCAGCGCGAAGTTGCCGCCGCCCGGCTCGCGAGTCGGGCACGAGATGTTCATCTCGATCACGTCGACGTCCGGGAGTGACACATCACGCGCCATGGCGGCAAAATCCTCCGCCGTCGTGGACGTGATGTTGGCGACGATCGGCGGCTTGAAGCTCGCATATTCCGGCAGCTGGTGTTCGAGGAAATATTGCAGCCCCTTGCCCGGCAGTCCGATCGAATTGATCATCCCGCCCTCGAGCTCCGCGACGCGCGGCGGGGGGTTGCCGATGCGGTGCTCGCGCGACACCGTCTTGGTGACGAGTGCGCCCAGCCGGTTGATGTCCATCACCTGCGCCAGTTCCGTGGAGAACGCGCCCGAGGCGGGCATGACCGGGTTTTGCAGCGTGACGCTCCCGATCTTCACCGACATGTCGACCATGCGATCAACTCCTGATCCGAGTTCGTGACCCCCACCCGGTTTGCTTCGCAAACCGACCTCCCCCTTTCAGGGGAAGGTGGAGCAAGCCGCACCGTTACGCCTGACTGGAAAGCGCCGCGCGTGCCGCACGCTCTTCCCTCCCTCTGAAAGGGGGTGGGGGTCGCGGGACACGCGGAGAGAGCTACCACCCCACCGCCTCCTGGAGGTCGAACACCGGTCCGTCGATGCAGACGCGCCGCAATTCCTTCCTGCCGTTGACCTCGAAGGTCTTGACACAGACGTAGCAGGGGCCGAGTCCGCAGGCCATGATCTGCTCCATGGCCACCTGGCCCGGGATGTTGAACTCCTTGCCGAGCGCCTTCATCAGCTGCATCAGACGGTTGGAGCCGCAGTTGTAGAACGCGTCGGCGCGCTTCTCGGCGATCAGCCGGCGCAGGATGCTTTCGACGTTTTCGACCGCGCTGGTGCCGTCGGAATCGAGCACCGGAATCACCTCGCCGACCTTGGCGAAGAGGTCGGCGGCGAGCGCGAATTCCGGGCTGCGCGCGGACAGGATCGCGGTCACCTTCACGCCATTGTCGCCGGCGAGTTGCGAGATCGGCCCCATGGTGGCGAGGCCGACGCCGCGGCCGAGCACCACGATGTGCTTGACGCCGGGCGGCAGCGAGAAGCCGACGCCGAGCGGGCCGACCATGTTGAGGTCCTCGCCGCGCTTGAGCGTGGCCAGCCCGCGGGTGCCGCGCCCCACGGTCTTGTAGAGGAATTCGAGGCGGCCGCGGGGGCGGTCGATGCGGTAGACGCTCTGCGGACGTCGCAGCCACAACTCGCCCACGTCGGGCGACGGGCAGAGGAGATTGAAGAACTGCCCCGGCTGCACCGCGAGCGCCTTGGGCGAGGCGTCGACCACGAGGTGCTTGTATTCCGCGTTGACCCATTCGTGCGAGACGATGGGGCAGAGCGACTCCTCGATCGGAATCTGCGGGGCGTGGTCGGGCGCCGCGTCGCTTGCGCCGACCACAACGGGAGCCGTGGTGAAGGGCTCGATTTGCATGAGTTCGAGGGCCTATGTTGCTGTCCGGGCCAATCTAGTCAGGTTTGTAACAAAATCAATATTTTTTCCAATTTTTGAACACTGATCATATAATCCAGCGAAATCAAATGCTTATATGATAGCTACCATTGCGGAGCTGGCCGACGGATCAGGTTCGCTTCTGAAGCACCTCGCGCATGAAGCGCACCGCGGCCGGCCCCTTGAGCGCGCGCGCCCATAGCTCCTTGGCCATCTTCTCGTGCAAGGCGAGCGCCTCCGGCGCCGACGTGATCATGGCGACACCGACCCGGATGTTGGGCTGCTCGCCCAGCCGGAACGGCGACAGCGCCAGCACATGCCGATCGGGCTGGCGAAAGACCTGGAAGCTGGTGTGGGGCAGGGTGTCGGGCACGATGCCGATCTGCACGCCGATCGGCTCGTCGGCCATCAGCGCGGTGAAGTGCTCGGCCTCGGCGCGCGCGAGCGCGCGCCGCTCGGCGAGTGTCGCCTCCGGCAGGTCATAGCGGCCGGTCAGCCCGTTGCGCACGAAGCGCTCCATCTCGGACGCGGACATCAGGTTCACGATGCCGGGCTGGCGCCTGCGGTATTGGTCCTTGCGCTGGCGCAGCACGGTCATCACCTCGTCGACCTGCGCCAGCGCGCGCGCGCGTCCGTCGAGATGCTCCGGCACGTTCTCGCGCAGCACGTCGGCCAGTGTCCGGTCGAAGGCATCGGACGCGAGCAGGTACGAAATCGGCCCAGCCAGCACGATGATGTGCTCGCTCGTTTCCTCGATCTGGCGCATGCGCTCGAAATAGGCCACCGCCGAGGCGATGTATTCGACGCCCACGCCGAGCAGCGTCGGCACCGAGACGCCGAGCAGATCGGCGAGCTTCTCCAGCGTCTCGATCTTGGCCAACTCGCCCTTCTCGAAGCGATAGAGCGCAGTCCGGGAGATGCCGAGCCTGTTGGCAATTTCATCGGCGGACAGCCCGGAGCCGAGCCGGAACGCCTTCAGCCGGTTTCCGATATCGTCGAAGCGCAGGGGCATCAGGGGACTCGCACTTACCGAGCGGTCGTGGGGCAAGGCGGTACCGCGCAGGCTGCCTGCTCCCTCCCTCTGAAAGGGGGTGGGGATGGGAGGGGGTCGGCCTTCGGCTCCCGCGCCCCCCACCCTGACCCTCGCCCTTTCAGGGGGAGGGGACGCTGTTGCACGCATCTTCTCCAAATCGATTCTGAGTTTGCGTCACACATGTCGGACGCTCGATCGTGTCAGGGGCTTGTCTTCGCCGCCTGGTAGCGCTTCGCCGCATCGAGAGCCGCCAGCACGATGTTCTGGTAGCCGGTGCAGCGACAGAGATTGCCGGAGATCGCGATCCGCACCTCCTGCTCGGTCGGGTTCGGATTGTCGCGCAGGAATTCGGTGAGCGTGGTCAGCATCCCCGGGGTGCAGAAGCCGCATTGCAGGCCGTGATTGTCGCGGAACGCCTCCTGTAAGGGATTGAGCTGGTCGGGGCCGGGCGCGAGCCCTTCCACGGTGACGATGTCGTGGCCGTCGGCCTGCACCGCCAGCATCAGGCAGGAGCGCGCGCTCATGCCGTCGAGCAGGATGGTGCAGGCGCCGCAGACGCCATGCTCGCAGCCGAGATGCGTTCCGGTCAGCCCGAGCGTGTGGCGGATGAAATCGGCCAGCGTCAGGCGCACCTCGGCTTCGGCTTCGTACTTCTTGCCGTTCACCGTGAGCGACACTTTGCGCGATTCGACCATGGTGCTGCTCAATGCTTCGCGTGACTTGTCAGGCGTGCGCGCGCCCGCTCCAGCGCGCGGCGCGACATCACCGTCGCCAGATGCTGCCGGTAGGAGGCCGGCGCGTGGATATCGTCGATCGCCTCATATCCGCGGCAGGTCTCGGCCGCCTCGCGCAGGAGCTTGTCCTCGGGCGTGTTGCCCACCAGCATCGTTTCCAGCTCGCCTGCGCGCACCGGCGTCGGCGCCAGGCCGCCCAGCACCACCGAGGCGCGGGTGATCTTTCCCGCCGCGTCCTCGGTCAGCAGCGCTGCCGCCGAGACGATGGCGAAATCGCCGTGCCGGCGTGAGAACTCCACAAAACCGTGCGCATGCCCGTCGGGCCATGCCGGAAAGCTGACGGCGGTCACCAGCTCGTTCGGCTCGATCGCCGGCGTCATGAAGGCCACGGGGAAATCGGCGAACGCGATCTTGCGCGTACCTCCTGGGCTCTGAACCGTCACGGTCGCATCCATGGCCGCTGCCACGGTAACCAGCTCCGCCGATGGATCGAGATGGCAGAGCGAGCCGCCGATAGTGCCGCGGTTGCGGGTCTGGCGGTGGCCGACATGCCGGATCGCCGCGTGCATCAGCGGCAACCGTGTCTTCACGAGGTCGGAGAACTCGATATCGCGCTGACGGGTCATGGCGCCAAATTCGAGGCCGCCGTTGGCCTCGCGGATGTAGGACAGGCCGTCGACCCGGTTCAGGTCGATGATGTGGTCGGGCTGTACGAAGCGCATGTTGAGCATAGGCATCATCGACTGCCCGCCCGCGAGCAGCTTGGCGTTGTCGAGCCGGCCAAGCAGCGCGACGGCGTCGGCGACGGTGCGCGGATCGTGGTAGCTGAAGGGCGGTGGTTTCATCCGGGCGGACTGCTCAGGGTGCCGAGCCTTTACATAGCCGGAAAAGCGTGCCTGAATCCAAAAAATAATAATAGTCCCAAATGTGGAACGGCGCATGCCCCGCGCCGCGACGAAAGCGACCGATGAAGCCAGCATCCTTCCGCTATCACGCGCCGAAGACGCTCGCGGAAGCGGTGACGGTGCTGGCGGAGGTTGCACCCGAGGACGGGCGCGTGCTGGCGGGCGGGCAGAGCCTGGTGCCGATCATGGCGTTCCGGCTGGCCAAGCCTGCGCATCTCGTCGACATCAACGGCATCAGCGAACTCGACCGCATCGCGGTCGACGGCGGCAAGCTCTGCATCGGCGCGCTGGTGCGCCACACCGCGTTCTATCGGCCGGTGTGCGAAGGGCCGCTCGGGAAACTGCTGGCCACGGTGGTGCGCAGCATCGCGCATCATCCGATCCGCACCCGCGGCACCTTCTGCGGCAGTGTGGCGCATGCCGATCCGGCGTCGGAGTGGTGTGCGGTGGTCGCCACGCTCGACGGCGAGATGGTGGCGCAAAGCAACCGGGGCCGGCGCGTGATCGCGGCGAAGGACTACTTCGACGGCATCATGACCACTGCGCTGGAGGACCACGAACTGTTGACCGAGGTGCGCCTGCCTCTATTGTCCGCCGATACGCGCGTCGGATTCCAGGAATTCTCCCGCCGCGCCGGCGACTTTGCGCTCAGCATGGCGGTGGTGACCTATCGCCTTGTGAACGGCACGATCGCGGATGCGCGCGTCGGCATCGGCGGCGCCGAGCCGTTCCCGCGCCGCCTTGCAGCGGCCGAGTCCGCGCTCAACGGCCGGGCGCCCGGCCCCGACGTGTTCCAGGCCGCGGGCGCGGCCGCCGCCGCCGCGATCGACCCGCTTGAGGATATCCAGACAAGCGCAGACTATCGGCGCGATCTCGTGCATGCCATGACCCGCCGGGCGCTCGACAGCGCAGCTTGAGCGGGCAAGGCTCGCGAAAGGAAACGTGACAATGAACCGGCCAGCGGAAGTTTCATCGAAGGTGCTCAGCAACGCGCCGAAGCAGGACCTGCGCACCTGGCTGGCGCAGTTGGAGGCGGCCGGCGACCTTCAGGTCGTGCGCGGCGCCGACCGCGACAAGGAGATCGGCGGCATCGTCGATTTCTACCAGCGCAACACCGGCAACAAGGCGGTGCTGTTCGACGACATCCCGGGCTATCCGTCCGGGTTCCGCGCGGTCGCCAACATCCTCACTGCCACCCGCCGCATCAAGATGACGCTCGGCCTGCCCGCCGACGCCTCCGACATGGACCTCGTCAACTACTGGCGCAAGTACATGAAGGAGAACAAGACCGTCCCGCCGGTCGAGGTGCCGACCGGACTGGTGATGGAGAACGTCTATCGCGGCGACGACGTCGATCTCACCAAGATCCCCGCGCCGAAATGGCACGAGCACGACGGCGGCTACTATATCGGCACCGGCGACATGGTGATCATGCGCCATCCCGACACCGGCTGGATCAACTACGGCGCCTATCGCGTGCAGGTGCACGGCAAGAAAACCGCCTCGGTGATGTGCTCCAAAGGCAAGCACGGCAACATCATCCTCAACCGTTACAAGGAGCTCGGCCAGAAGTGCCCGGTCGCGGTGGTGTGCGGGATGCATCCCGCGCTGTTCATGGTGGCGGGCCTGGAGATTCCCTACGGCAAGAACGAATACGACGCGGCCGGCGGCCTCCTCGGCGAGCCGGTGGAGACGATCCCGGGGCCGGTCACCGGGCTGCCGATTCCGGCCAATGCCGAGATCGCGTTCGAGGGCTACGTCTCGCTCGACGACCTGATCGACGAAGGCCCGCTTGGCGAATGGACCGGCTACTATGCCGGCGGCCTGAAGAAGGAACCGGCCATCCGGGTCGAGAGCTTCATGCACCGCGACGACCCGATCCTGCTCGGCGCCATCCCGGGCGTGCCGCCGGACGACGACTCGTTCTACCGCTGCACCTATCGCTCCGGCGCGGTGTGGAACCAGCTCGAAGGCGCCGGCGTGCCGGAGGTGAAGGGCGTGTGGTCGCACGAGACCGGCGGCAGCCGGCTCTGGCTCAACGTCTCCATCAAGCAGATGTATCCCGGCCACTCCAAGCAGGCCGGGCTGATCGCCTCGCAGTGCCACGCCGGTGCCTATGCCAACCGCTTCGTGGTGGTGGTCGACGACGACATCGACCCCTCCGACATGAACAAGGTGATGTGGGCGATGTGCACGCGGTTCGATCCCCGCGACGGGCTCGAAGTCTTGCGCGGCTGCTGGAGCACGGTGCTCGATCCCATGGCCTACGGTGAGGACGACCCGCGCAACGCGCGCGTGGTGATCGACGCCTGCCGGCCGTTCAAGCGGCGCGACACCTTCCCCCGCATGGTGCGCAACTCCAAGGAACTGGACCAGCACATCATCGCCAAGTTCAAGGACATCCTGCCGCGGTGATGATGCCAAAGGTACGCGCGAACACCCTGTTCTGCCTCATGGTGAGGAGCGCGCGCAGCGCGCGTCTCGAACCATGGCCACGAGAATGTGCGGCCATCCTTCGAGACGCCCGCCTACGGCGGGCTCCTCAGGATGAGGTCAGCGTGTGATGACCGACAGGGTCGACATCACGCTCATCATCAATGGGCGCTCGCACGCGATCAGCGTCGAGCCGCGCAAGACGCTGGTCGACGCCATCCGCGACGACTGCGGCCAGACCGGCACCCATATCGGCTGCGAGCACGGCATCTGCGGCACCTGCACGGTGATCCTCGACGGCGAGGCGATCCGCGCCTGCCTGATGTTTGCCATCCAGGCGGACGGCAGGAAGCTCCGCACCGTCGAGGGCCTGGCGGACGGCGACACGCTGCATCCCTTGCAGCAGGCGTTCATCGATCATCACGGTCTGCAATGCGGCTTCTGCACGCCGGGCTTCCTGATGCTGGCGGTGAATGCGTTGGAGCACAACCCCGACATCGGCGATGATGAATTGCTCGACGTGCTCTCGTCCAACCTGTGCCGCTGCACCGGCTATCAGAACATCGTCAAGGCGGTGAAGGCGGCGCGCGATCAGATGCGCGGCATGAAAGGGTAATGCTTGCGAAGCCCTCACCCCTCGTTCGTCATGCCCGGGCAAGCCCGGCCATGACGGAGAATGTGGAACCGCCATGACTCACGGCAACGGCAGCGACTATCCCCCTGCGCCGCCGGCGTCGGCGCGGCGGGTGCTCGGGCATGCGGTAACCCGCATCGAGGATTTGCCGCTGGTGACCGGACGCGGGCGCTATGCGGGCGACATCAACTTCGCCCATCAACTTCACATGCGCGTTGTGCGCTCGACCAAAGCGCACGGAAAAATCCTGTCGGTTGATGCGTCGGCCGCGGTGGCGATGAAAGGGGTGGTCGCGGTCTGGACCAATGCCGACATCGCCGACCTTTCGCCGATCGATTTCCGCGCCGACAAGAACGCCACCGGCATCCGCGAATTCCGCCAGCCGGCGCTGGCCAGGACCTACGTGCGCTATATCGGCGATCCGGTGGCGGCGGTGTTCGCGGAGGAGCCGTATCTCGCCGAGGATGCTGCCGAGCAGGTGGCGGTCGAGATCGAGGAGCTGCCGGTCGTGATGTCGGCGAGCGATCCGCCGGGCGAGTTCGAGCCCGGGCGGTCCTCAGAAGCCATCGTGCTGCATCACAGCTTCGGCGATGTCGCAGCAGCGTTCCGCGACGCGGCGCACATAGTCGAGATCGACGTGCAGACCGGCCGGCACTCGGGGGTGCCGCTGGAGACGCGCGGCGCCATCGGCATCTATGACGCGGCCCGCGACCTGCTGGAGCTGCATGGCGCCGCCAAAATCCCCCATCGCAACCGCGAGACGCTCTGCCGCATGCTCAAGCGCTCGCCGTCGGCGCTGCATGTACACGAGAGCCACGTCGGCGGCGGCTTCGGAATCCGCGGCGAACTCTATCCGGAGGACCTCCTGGTGCTGGTGGCGGCGATGCGCTTCGGCCGGCCGGTGAAATGGATCGAGGACCGCCGCGAGCACCTGATGTGCGCCAACCAGGGGCGCGAGCAGCGCCACAAGGCGCGCATGGCGCTCGACAAGGACGGGCACATCCTCGGCATCGAGGACGAGATCTTCCATGACCAGGGCGCCTATATCCGCACCCACGGCGTGAACGTCCCGAACCGCACCATGTGCATGATGACCGGCGCCTATCGGGTGCCCGCCTATCGTGCGAAAGCGCGCGTGCGCCTCACCAACAAGACGCCCGCCGCGACTTACCGCGCGCCCGGCCGCTACGAAAGCACCTTTGTGCGGAGCCGTCTGATGGACGCCGCCGCCCACCGGCTCGGCATCGACCGCGTCGAGATCAGGCGGCGCAACCTCATCAAGCCGTCCGAACTGCCCTACACGATTGCCTTCGACGAGCCCGGCGTGGAGGCGCTTGACTTCGATTCCGGCGACTATCCGGCGCTGCTCGACAAGGCGCTGGCGGCATACGGGTGGGATGCGCTCCAGGCCGATCTGAAGCGCCGCCGCACCGCGGGCGAACTGGTCGGATCGGGCATTGCGATCTTCATGGAGGAGAGCGGCCGCGGACCGGCCGACAACGCGAAGGTCAAGGTCGATCCCGACGGGGCCGTTGAGTTGATCACCGGCGGCGCATCGCTCGGCCAGGGCTTCGAGACCGTGATGGCGCAGATCTGTGCCGAGGCGCTCGGCGTCGACTATCGCCGGGTGCGCGTCGTCCACGGCCAGACCGACCTGATCGACCACGGCATCGGCGCGCACGCGGCGCGCGCGACCGTACTGACCGGCGGTGCGGTGCACGTCACCGCCACGATGGTGCGCGACAAGGCGCTGGAGTTCGCGTCAGAGCTGCTGCAGACGCCGGCCGCCGACCTCGACATCGTCGACGGCACGGTGATGCGAAAGAACGGCAGCGGCGGCCCCTCGATCGCGCTCGCCGATCTGGCGAAACGGATGGCGCCGGGCTCGAAGCTGTTGCGTGGGCGCGCGCCGCAGCTGGCAGCGCACGGCTGGTACAACACCGACCATACGGTGTTCCCTTATGGCATTCATCTGGCAACGGTGCGGGTCGACGGCGACACCGGCCGGATCGCGGTGGAGCGCTTCATGGTGGCCTATGATGTGGGTCGCGCGGTCAATCCGCTCCTGATCGAAGGACAGCTTGTGGGCGGCTGCATCCAGGGGCTCGGCGGTGCGCTGTCGGAGGAGTTCGTCTACGACGAGACTGGCGAGCCCCTGTCGGCGACGTTCGCCGACTATCTGATGCCCACGCTGCGCGAGGCGCCGGACGTCGAAGTGCTGCTCACCGAGGACGCGCCGTCACCGCGCCATCCGCTGGGCTTGAAGGGCGCGGGCGAGGGCGGCATCAATGGCGCGGGCGGCGTCATTGCGTCGGCGATCGACGACGCGCTCCAGATGCCGGGTGCGATCACGCGCTTGCCGGTGACGCCGCAGCGGATTCGGACATTGCTGCGGCGCAGGGCAGGGCCTTGATCCGCCCTACGGCGACAGCAGCGCCTTCATGCGTTCCCGGTTGAAGCTCTTGACCAGCTGATCGACCAGACCGGCGATCGGCATCGGCTGCTTGGCTGTCCTGCGCCCGCTCAAGCGCCACGTCCATGCCCTTTTCCGCCTACTTGCCGGTCGACTTGCCCCGACGCCAGAGCGACCAGGTGGCGCCGGAGCCGTGACCTGAACGCTCGATCGCGCCGCGGATGTGCTTGTCGTTCGCTACCTTCGCGAAGACCGCACCGCACTCAGCCGGGCCTGGTCTTATTGCCGTTGATCACGTCGTAGACGTTGCAGGCAATGCCTGTCGCCTCATAGCCATCCTGACCCGTTGCCTGTGCGATCGCAAACATCTGGTAGGCGAGGCCGACAAACGGCATCGGGACCTCCATGTCGCGCGCCATATCGAGCCCGAAGCCCACGTCCTTTGGCATCCAGGACTTGCGCGGCTTGAACTTGCGGCTCACCACAATGTCCATGATGCGCCGGGTCGCCACCGAATCCTGCTGAGAGTTCTTGATAATGGTCTGGAACGTGGCCTCGTCGAGACCGCCCCTCTTGAGCCAACAGCAGATTTCGACAAGGCTCAGGTGTTGGACGGCGGCCAACATCGCCATGGCGTTCTTGACCAGCTTGGCATTGCCGAGTTCGCCGACGTGAAGAATCGACTTGCCCATCGCCTTGAATATGGGCTGATGCTCGTCGAACAACGCCTTGGAGCCCGAAAGCCAAAGCGCCAGCTCGCCGGCCGCCGCGACCTCCTCGACGCCGCCGGCCGAAGCATCGACGACGGTCCAGCCCTTCCGGTGGAGTTCGTCGCTGACGCTGACGATGGTCTGCTTATCGATGCTGCTGAAATCGATCCACTCCTTCGCGCCTGCGGCGGCTTCGGCGAGCCCGCCTTTGCCGAGGCCGACGGCCCTGACGGCATCGTTGTTCGGCAGCATCGACAGCACGAGCTCGCACGATTCGGCCACGGCTTTGGGCGAGTCCTTGAACTCGGCGCCTTGGCCCTCCAGTCCCCTGGCCTGCTCGCGCCTGAGATCGTTCACGACCAGACGATAGCCAGCCTTGATCAGGTTGGCCGCCATGCCGCTGCCCATGCCGCCGGTGCCGATGAAACCCACAGTCTTCATGTCTCACGCCTCCTCACTTTGGCGCGCTGCGCCCACGTTGCCGCCACGTCGACGACGAAATCGCCGCTGTCACGCCTGATCACCACGCCGTAGTCGCGCTCCGCCCCCTCCGGCGAAACGATGCCCTCACGCACGTCGTCGAGCACGCGCTCCGGCTCGCGGGCCAGCGCACTGCCGTGACCGCCGCCGCCGGGGGTATCGAGCCGGAAGACGTCGCCCTTCTTCAAGGGATAGTCGGCATAACGGGTGGGCAGGCGCTTGGCGCCGGCGCTGTCCGGGTTGATCCAGATGTCGCCCGGGCGTCCGGGACCCCCGCCGGCGCAGCCTTGCGGCGGGATCAGGTGTTTCATCGAACGGATGGAGAAGCGCGCGTCCTCCAGGTTGAGATATTCGCGGCGCACGCCGAGCCCGCCGCGGAAACGGCCGGCACCGCCGGAGTCGGTGATCAGCTCGAAGCGCAGGAGACGGGTCGGGAATTCGCTCTCGATGATCTCCACCGGCGCGATCATGGCGTTGCTTTGGTTGACGGTGATGGCGGACGCGCCGTCCTTGGTGGCGCGGGCGCCGGCGCCGCCGGCGAGGATCTCGTACTGGACGTAACCCTTGCCGGTGTAGGTGCTGCGGCCACCGATGATGATCGAGCGGCTGCCGCTGCCGTCGGCGCAGACCCTCGACGGCGCCGCTTCGCTGAGCGCCGCCGCGATCGCCTCGACGATCGCATGCACGGTCGGATTGTAGGTGTTGACCGGCGCCGGGAAGCGCGGATTCAGCACCGAGCCTTCGCGCGCCGTGATGGTGAAGGCGCGCAGCAACCCCTGGCTGACGAAGGTCTGCGGGTCGGTGAGCGAGATGAGGCAATAGGCGCAGGCCGCCTGTACCAGCGGCGGGCGCACATTGGCCGGGCCCTTGGTCTGGTCGGCCGAGCCCGAGAAATCGAAATGAATGGCGTCGCCGGTCTTCTCGATCACGACATGGATGCGCACCGGCATTTCGAGATCGATGCCGTCGTCGTCGACAAAGCGCTCGGCCTCGAAGCGACCGTCCTTCCATTCTGCGATCGTCTTGCGCAGGCGCATTTCAGACAGTTCGAACAGGCGGTCGAAGCAGGCGAGGATTTTTTCACGCCCGAATTTCGCGCACAGCTCGTTAAGGCGCCGCTCGCCCAGCCGGTCCGAGCCGAGCTGGCCGCGGATGTCGCCCAGCACCAGCTCCGGCGTGCGGCTGTTGGCGCCGATGATGCGCTCGATGTCGTTGCGCGGCTGATAGCGGCGGTGATAGCGCACCGGCGGCAGATGCAGGCCCTCGTTGAAGATTTCCCGCGCCTGGCCGGAGCAGCTCCCCGGCACCGGCCCGCCGATATCGCTCTTGTGCGCGATCGAGCCACAGAAGCCGAACAGCGCGCCGTCGACGAAAACCGGGCTGATCACGCACATGTCCGGGGCGTGCGGGCTGCCGCCGTAATAGGGATGGTTGATGAGGAAGGCGTCGCCTTCGGCAATGTCGTTGCCGAATTCCGCGATCACCGCGCCACAGCAGGCCGGGAACGCGCCGATATGCAGCGGCAGCACCACGTGCTGCGCCACCACCTCGCCCTTGGCGTTCATCAACGCGCAGGAGGCATCCTGCGATTCCCGCACGATGGTGGAGAAGCCGGTGCGGAACAGCGAGTTCTGCATCTCCCGGACGATGCCGGACAGGCTTGCCTTCACCACCTCCAGATCGACGGCGTCGATGTGCATTTGGCGTTCCCTATCACACTGTGTCGTCGCCGTCCGCGAAAGCGAATGATCCAGCGACCGCAGGCTCGCGACCCTTTGCCTCGTTCCGTGCTTGCTGATGCCCGCTTTCGCGGGCATGACAGCCTGAGTGTTACGTCACGATCAGGTTCTTGTACTGATCGACCCTTGCAGTCTGGCCGGGATAGATCACCGTCGTGCAGTCGAACTGGTCCAGAATAGCCGGGCCGGTCAAGCTGAGGCCGACGTCAAGCCGCTCACGCTGGTAGACGGGACAGTCGATGTCCGCGCCATCCATGCGAATGCGCCGCGTTTGGCGTAGCGCGTCCTGTGCGGTCGCGCCGGTGGGCTGGAACGTCGGCATCGCCACCGGCGGCACCACGCCGACCCCTCGCACCCGGTAGGACACGATCTCGACCGGCTCCTCCGGCGCATGGTGCCCAAACATGGCCTTGTGCTGGGCATCGAACTGGCGTCGCAGGGCGTCAAGGCCGCCGTCGCCCAAGGGTCCGTCGCTGCACGGCATGGTGATCTCGTAGCCCTGGCCGGCATAACGCATGTCCAGCGCGCGCTGGATGCGAACCTGGCTCGGCGGGAATCCGTCGTCACGCAGCTCTTCGGCTGCCGCGGCTTCCAGCCGGGCGAACATGGTGTTGACGTCGTGCGGCGTCAGCTCGCTCAGCGGCGTCATCTTCGACTGGATGTAGTCGTGCTTCACGTCCGACATGATCAGCCCGATCGCCGAATAGACGCCGGGATAGAGCGGCACGATCATGCCCGCCATGCCAAGCTCGCGCGCAATGCGCCCGGCATGCACCGGCCCGGCGCCGCCGAAGGCGAGCAGCATGAAGTCCCGAAGATCGTGACCGCGCATGGTGGAGATGGCCTTGATGGCCTCCTCCATCTTGACGTCGATGATGCGCACGATGCCTTCGGCGGCCTCCATCACGCCCATGCCGAGGGGGCGCGCGACCTTGTCCTCGACGGCTTTGAACGCCTTGGTGCTGTCGAGGCGCATCCGGCCGCCGAGGAAGTTGTCCTGGCTCAGGTGCCCGAGCACAAGATTGCAGTCGGTGATGGTCGGCATGTCGCCGCCGCGCGCATAGCACGCCGGTCCCGGCATCGCACCGGCGCTCTCGGGCCCGACCTTGAGCACGCCGAAGCGGTCGACGCTGGCGATGGTGCCGCCGCCGGCGCTCACCGTGTTGATGTCCATCATCGGCACCGCGAGGTCGCGTCCCTCGATCTTGCCGCGGCCGGCGACCGAGGGCTCGCCGTCCTTGATCAGCGCCACGTCGCAGGACGTGCCGCCCATGTCGAAAGTGATCAGGTTCTGGAAGCCGGTCATGCGGCAGGCATAGGCGCCGGCGGTGACGCCGCCGGCCGGACCGGACAGCACGGTGGTCACCGCCTTGCGTGCGGCGGCGCCAAATGTCGCCATGCCGCCGTTCGACTGCATGATGTATTTCTGGCGCGTGGTCAGGCCCGCGTCGTCGAGGCGGCGCTCGAGCTGGGCGATGTAGCGCGCCAGAATCGGCTGGAGGTAAGCGTTGATGACCGTGGTCGAGAGCCGATAGTACTCGCGAATCTGCGGCACGACCTCGGAGGACAGCGAGATGCTGCAGTCCGGCATTTCCTCCTGCACGATCGCGCGCACGCGCGCCTCGTGTGCCGGATGCAGAAACGAAAACAGCAGACACACCGCAAGCGACTCGATCCGTTCTGAGGCGAGGTCGCGCACGGTTGCGCGCAGCAGCGCCTCGTCGAGCGGCACCAGCACGTTACCCCGGAAATCGACACGCTCGCGCACCTCGCCGGTGCGGCTTTGCGGTACCAGGAGCGGCGGCTTGTCGTACAGGACATCGAAGATGGGAGCGCCGTAGGGCCGCGCCTGCTCGCCGACCGGATAGATGCCGCGAAAGCCCTCCGTGACCAGAAGACCGGTCCGGACGCCCTTGCCTTCCAGCAGGGCGTTGGTGCCGACGGTGGTGCCGTGGCAGAAGAAGGAGATGTCGCCTGGCGTGACGCCCTGGCCGAGCAGGGTATCCACGCCTTGCAGGATCGCCCGCGAGGGATCGTCCGGCGTCGAGGGCACCTTGGAGATCGATACCTCGCCGCTCTCCTCGTTGAGGTAGACGAAGTCGGAGAACGTCCCCCCGGTATCGACCGTGACGCGGTAGCGACTCATGGGGCGGAGAACTCGACAAATCTCATGGGTCGGATCGCCCGGCTCGTTCCGGCCGGGCCGCATGGAAGGCTTCGGCGTATATGCAACGTCAAATCGCCGCAGTCAAAGAACCAGGCCGGCGCACATGCGCGGGGAACGGCGGCCGGCGCGTTTCGGGCGGCAAATTGACCCAGAGCCATGGCCTCGGCCCGCTCCGCCAACTGGTCTAGTTTGCCCGTGAAAGGCAACAAGGAGCACGTTCCATGCTGAGGCTCGTACTCGCGGCGGCGGTTGCCGCTACATTACCCGTGACAACAGCCTGGGCGCAGTTTCCGACGCGCAATATCGAGTTCCTGATCCCGTTCGGCCCGGGCGGCGGGTTTGACCGGACGGTGCGGCTGCTCGCGCCCTATATGGAGCAGGCGTTGCCGAAGAAGGTCGAGGTTCTGCCGAAGAACGTCCCGGGCGCCGGCGGCCGCCGCGCGCTGGCGACCGTCTTCCGCGCCAAGCCGGACGGCCACATGATCTCGATCATGAACAGCCCCGGAGCGGCGATCCCGGCGCTCCTTGGCGAAAAGGTCGAGTACGACCTGAACAAGTTTACCTGGGTCGCCAAGGTGGGGGCCGAGGACTACATGATCGGCGTATCGGCCAAATCCTCGATCCGTACCCTCGACGATCTCAAGAAGCTTGGCCGGCCGCTGAAGATTCCAACGACCGGCTTCGGCTCCACTGCCTACGCCGCGGCCGCGGTCTTCGCCGAGGCCTTTGGATTCAAGGCCGAACATATTCCCGGCTACAAGGGGACCAACGACTACATTGTCGGCATTGTCCGCGGCGACGGTGACATCGCGGTCGCGCCGGTGTCGACCTTCAAGCAGTTCGTGGAATCCGGCGCCATCCGGCCGCTGGTGACGTTCGAGGAAAAGACATCCATGCCGGGGGTGCGCACCGTCGCCGAGCTCGGGCATCCGCAATTGTCCGGTCTTGCGGTGGAGCGTTACGTGGTGGCGCCGCCTGGCGTGTCCGCCAACGTCCTCAAGATCCTGTCGGATACGATCGGAAGGGCTGCCAGCAATCCGGAGCTGAAGGCGAAAGCCGAGAAGTCGGGTGAGCCGCTTGATTTCATTCCGGCCTCGGGAGCCAGAGCCGCGTTTGACAAGGCGCTGGCGGTCTATGAGAAGTACAAGACCGCGATCGCCCGGAAATAATTGACGACGGGTGCGCGCGCGGCGACACTGAAACCGCCACCGATACGAGCCCGAGAATTGGCCTGATGCTCGAGAGTACCCTTGCGGCGTTGCAGCTCCTGTTCACGCCGAAGGCGGTGATGTTCCTCGCGCTCGGCGTCGTCATCGGCCTCCTGTTTGGCGTGATGCCGGGGTTGGGCGGCACCACGGCCATTGCGCTGCTGATGCCGCTGACCTTCAGCATGGACGCGAACCATGCGATGATGCTGGTCGGCGGCATCATGGGCGCGGTCTCGGCCGGCGGCTCGGTGTCGGCGATCCTCATCAATACGCCCGGGACGGCGCCCAACGCCGCCACCTGCTTCGACGGCTATCCGCTGGCCCAGCAGGGCAAGGCCGGTCTTGCGATCGGCGCGGCACAGGCTGCTTCAACGGTGGGCGGTTGCATCGGAATCCTCACGCTGATCGCCGTCATTCCAGTCGCCAAGCAGGTCGTCCTGCTGTTCGGGCCGCCGGAATATTTCATGCTCGCGATCATGGGTCTGGCGGCGATCGCGGTCTCCACCGGCGGCCAGTTCCTGCGCGGCCTGATCGCGGGCGCGGTCGGGCTGATGCTTGCGTTCGTCGGCTACGACGCCGTTACCGGCGATATCCGTTACACGCTCGGGTCCGACTATCTGTGGGACGGCATCCCGCTTGTGCCGGCGCTCACCGGCCTGTTCGCCATCTCGGAAATGATCGCACTCTCGGTATCCGGCGGCACCATTGCCAAGGAGCAGGTCACCACGCGGGTGGCCCAGGTCTGGGAGGGCGCCTGGTCCGTCTTCCGGCACTGGAAAGTGATGGTCCAGGGCTCCGTCATCGGCACCTTCATCGGCGCGATTCCCGGCCTTGGCGGTACGGTTGCGGCGTTCATTTCCTACACCGCCGCGATGCAGATCTCGAAGCATCCGGAGACCTTCGGCAAGGGCAATATCGAAGGCGTCATCGGTCCGGAAGCGGCCAACAATTCCAAGGACGGAGGCGCGCTCATTCCCACGCTTTCGTTCGGCATTCCCGGCTCCGCCGAGATGGCGATCTTCCTCGGCGTGCTGGTGCTGCACGGCATCGAGCCCGGACCTATGCTGCTGATCAAGCACGAAGGCGTGATGTTCAGCCTGATCCTGGCGCTGCTCGCATCGACCGTGCTTTCGGCCGTGGTCACGCTGATGATCGCGCGGCAGCTTGCCCTGATCACGCTGGTCGACGTGCATCTCCTGGTGCCGGTGGTCATCTCGATGGCGCTCGCCGGCGTCTATGCGTTGCGGGAAACGGCCGGCGACGTGATGCTCGCCGGCATTTTCGGAATCATCGGCTACATCATGATCCGGTTCCGGTATCCGCGCGTGACGTTGGTGATTGCGCTCATCCTCGGCGAGCTTGCCGAGCGCAGCTATCACCAGTCTCTCAACATGGGGGACGGCAGCGCGACGATCTTCGTTACGCGCCCAACCTCCTTGATCCTGATCGTGGTGACGGTCGGGCTTCTGCTGGCGCCGGTTGTGCAGCATCTGCGCCGCAGCCGACGCTTCCGGGAGCCGGCGACATGATCGGGATCACCAGCTGGCGCGATTTCGGCGCGGCATTCGCGGTGCTTGCCATCGCGATCGTCTTCCTGTTGTGGACCCAGACCGTACCCCCGCGCGCCGCCGCGATGCCGACCCTGGTCGCCTGGTTCACGATCACGCTGAGCCTCATCGACATTGTCGCACAGACCGACACCTCGCTCGGCCGCCTGCTACGTCGCTTCGTCAGCGCCGAAAGGGTCATCGAATGGAAGGCGCAGGGCGACGGCGAGGAGGCCGGGTGGGGCCGGATCATGCTCTCGGTCGGCTGGGTGGCCGGCTATCTCGCCGGCGTTTATCTGGCCGGGTTCCTGCTGACGACGCCGGCCTATGTGCTTCTGTACATGGTCCTGCACGGCGGAAAGTCGCTGCGCGCCGCCGCCATC
>Ga0073934_10002012_pt1 | contig 44979 bp, 43 predicted proteins | sample LarsenN4metaG_FD_76834 | JGI IMG/M metagenome (GOLD analysis project Ga0073934, IMG submission 76834) | Hot spring sediment bacterial and archeal communities from British Columbia, Canada, to study Microbial Dark Matter (Phase II) - Larsen... ...
TGGGGGCCTGCGTTTCAATTCCTTTCAGGAATTAGAAGTTCTCCAACGGACTGGTGCTTTGTGGGCTACAGCGGCGCCAGTGCCTGTTTCAATTCCTTTCAGGAATTAGAAGTTCTCCAACTACGGTGCGGTACAGTCAGCGTCATGGTCTCCCGTGGCCACCAGTTTCAATTCCTTTCAGGAATTAGAAGTTCTCCAACTCGGCAGATATTGTAAGGTAGAGCACGCTGAGACCTGGGGTTTCAATTCCTTTCAGGAATTAGAAGTTCTCCAACTCGGGCCCCCGACGCATGGGGGCCCGCCTCAAGGAGGTTTCAATTCCTTTCAGGAATTAGAAGTTCTCCAACACCACATCCCCGCGCTCGATGGCATTGATCCACTCGCGTTTCAATTCCTTTCAGGAATTAGAAGTTCTCCAACTCCTGATGGAGGCCGCACTCCGTGCACTCCTCCAGCAAGGTTTCAATTCCTTTCAGGAATTAGAAGTTCTCCAACTTATCGGATCATCCCGCCTGCACACGGTTCGGCTCTGACGTGTTTCAATTCCTTTCAGGAATTAGAAGTTCTCCAACCAGACTTCGCCAAACGGGCCGTAGATGTGCCCCGTGTGTTTCAATTCCTTTCAGGAATTAGAAGTTCTCCAACACCTCGCCCTGGCGCAGGCACACATCTGGGAAGTGGACGGTTTCAATTCCTTTCAGGAATTAGAAGTTCTCCAACAGTGGGAAACGACCGTGCGCACAAGTCGAGGACGGCAGTTTCAATTCCTTTCAGGAATTAGAAGTTCTCCAACTATGTGCCCCCGCGCGAGGCGGGGGCGTGGATCACATCAGGAGCGTTTCAATTCCTTTCAGGAATTAGAAGTTCTCCAACTTGCTGGGGTGCATTATCAGATCGTCAAGGTGGGCTTTGGTTTCAATTCCTTTCAGGAATTAGAAGTTCTCCAACGGGGACGGCATGTCCGCCCCGTCGTGGCCGAGCCTGAAAGTTTCAATTCCTTTCAGGAATTAGAAGTTCTCCAACGTTTGGTAGATCGCCACCTCATCAATCATGCCCGCGAACGTTTCAATTCCTTTCAGGAATTAGAAGTTCTCCAACCCAGAGGATATCGATCGCGCCGAGTGGCATTGGCGCCAGAGTTTCAATTCCTTTCAGGAATTAGAAGTTCTCCAACCAGCAAGGCGGTGCGCGAGCAGCGCATCAAGGATCTGCAGTTTCAATTCCTTTCAGGAATTAGAAGTTCTCCAACGAGATAGGTCTTGTCCGAGTCAATCGGGCGCAAGGAGGTTTCAATTCCTTTCAGGAATTAGAAGTTCTCCAACCTGCGGGCATGAGCTGGACGTGACGTGGTGGGAGCGCGGGAGTTTCAATTCCTTTCAGGAATTAGAAGTTCTCCAACATGGTGCGGACCGGCTGCTTCTCCGGCTCCCTGGAGGAGCTGTTTCAATTCCTTTCAGGAATTAGAAGTTCTCCAACGAGGATGGTTCGATTCTCATAGAGGACACTCGTCCTGGTATCGTTTCAATTCCTTTCAGGAATTAGAAGTTCTCCAACCATAGGCTGTGTTCCCCGTCCCAACATACGGGGCACACCCTGGTTTCAATTCCTTTCAGGAATTAGAAGTTCTCCAACCCCAGGGTGGCGCCGTCCAGGTCGGCGCGCGACAGGATGGGTTTCAATTCCTTTCAGGAATTAGAAGTTCTCCAACCCGAGTTCTTCTTTCAGAAACATGTCGTCGTGCCGCGCTTGTTTCAATTCCTTTCAGGAATTAGAAGTTCTCCAACATCACGACAGCAGCCACGCCCCGGACTGTGCGCTGAATGTTTCAATTCCTTTCAGGAATTAGAAGTTCTCCAACGTTGGCTGGTTGCCGGCAGCCCTGGCTCGGACTATCCGAGCGTTTCAATTCCTTTCAGGAATTAGAAGTTCTCCAACCAGCTAGCCTGGGTGCAGGCGTCGTGGAACGCGAACCCGTTTCAATTCCTTTCAGGAATTAGAAGTTCTCCAACGGGACTTCCACCTGCGTGCGGCGCAAGCCTTCCCGTGGGGTTTCAATTCCTTTCAGGAATTAGAAGTTCTCCAACCTACAGCCGATGCAGCCTGCAGGAGGGTCCCGAATGGTTTCAATTCCTTTCAGGAATTAGAAGTTCTCCAACCGCCAGCCGGCACGGCGGCACCGAAGGTCTATGTGAAGTTTCAATTCCTTTCAGGAATTAGAAGTTCTCCAACTGGCGCTGACCACGGGGGCGCAGCTCGGCACTGATGGTACGTTTCAATTCCTTTCAGGAATTAGAAGTTCTCCAACGCGGATGCCGTGGAGACCATGCGGCAGCGCCTCTTGGCGTTTCAATTCCTTTCAGGAATTAGAAGTTCTCCAACGAGGCGGGGGCGGGGGCGGCAGCACACGCTTTGTGTGGGTTTCAATTCCTTTCAGGAATTAGAAGTTCTCCAACACGGTTGGCCTCGATCTGCAGGATCTTCTGGGTATTCCCCTGGTTTCAATTCCTTTCAGGAATTAGAAGTTCTCCAACGCGAAACAGGGCATCGAGGCCATCGTCCGCGTCTTGGAGAAGGTTTCAATTCCTTTCAGGAATTAGAAGTTCTCCAACGAGGAGGGCGCGGAGTGCGGCCTCCATCAGGAGATCCTCGTTTCAATTCCTTTCAGGAATTAGAAGTTCTCCAACGGTGCGGGACGAGCGGCCGTGGCTCGTGGGGACCTATCACGGGTTTCAATTCCTTTCAGGAATTAGAAGTTCTCCAACGCTGAAGACGAAGACTATATCCGCCTACCACGTTGGCGTTTCAATTCCTTTCAGGAATTAGAAGTTCTCCAACATGCCGACCTTTTCCAACATGGCCCGCTCGATGTCCAGTTTCAATTCCTTTCAGGAATTAGAAGTTCTCCAACCAGCTCACGCTCACGCCGATTGTGGCGGTGACGGAGTTTCAATTCCTTTCAGGAATTAGAAGTTCTCCAACGCGGACTCGTTGCTGATGGCCATCCAGACGATATCCCGTTTCAATTCCTTTCAGGAATTAGAAGTTCTCCAACGCGCCGACCTGGCGCACGCCGACCTGTCTGGCGCCGACCTGTTTCAATTCCTTTCAGGAATTAAAAGTTCTCCAACCACGGATGAATCAGTCCGGCGATATCTGCCGCCGTAGTCAGTTTCAATTCCTTTCAGGAATTAGAAGTTCTCCAACGCGGTCCTGCGACAGCTGAAGCCCGGAGCTTGCGGCGGCGTTTCAATTCCTTTCAGGAATTAGAAGTTCTCCAACATTATCTCTGACCTGCCGCGCTTTTTCAGCCCTCTTGGTTTCAATTCCTTTCAGGAATTAGAAGTTCTCCAACTGGATGTTGGCCATCGTCACCGCCACCACCGCCGCGGTTTCAATTCCTTTCAGGAATTAGAAGTTCTCCAACCCCGTCCCGACATACGGGGCACACCCTGGCACCGCCGTATTAGTTTCAATTCCTTTCAGGAATTAGAAGTTCTCCAACATCCGACATGCCGACGGGACCGGCGTCGTGCGGACCGGGGTTTCAATTCCTTTCAGGAATTAGAAGTTCTCCAACCCAGAAGCGGGCCATTGTGGTCTGTCGGGCGGAGGTGAGTTTCAATTCCTTTCAGGAATTAGAAGTTCTCCAACTTGGCGGCAGACAGGTTGGCGCAGTCCAGGTCGGCGCGCACTGTTTCAATTCCTTTCAGGAATTAGAAGTTCTCCAACGCCGTCGCCGTGACCCACGGCGACACCCCGCACGGCATGTTTCAATTCCTTTCAGGAATTAGAAGTTCTCCAACGCGCAGGTCGGCGCGCACCAGGATGGCGCCGGACAGGTGTTTCAATTCCTTTCAGGAATTAGAAGTTCTCCAACCCAAAGACTTGGCCAATCGAGAGCGGCATAAGGCAGGTTTCAATTCCTTTCAGGAATTAGAAGTTCTCCAACGTAACGTCGCGGTCGGCATCAGGCGCCGGGGTCCACATCGGTTTCAATTCCTTTCAGGAATTAGAAGTTCTCCAACAGCACGGATGGCTCCTTTCAGGCTCGGCCACGACGGGGGTTTCAATTCCTTTCAGGAATTAGAAGTTCTCCAACTGAGCCCCCGTCGTCTCGGGTGGGAAGCTGGGCTTCCCGTTTCAATTCCTTTCAGGAATTAGAAGTTCTCCAACCGGGGGCGGTCATCACCAATCCCATCCGGGCCCTGAAGTTTCAATTCCTTTCAGGAATTAGAAGTTCTCCAACACGTCAGTGGTCCTGACTGTCCCCTCAGGCAGTCAGACGTGTTTCAATTCCTTTCAGGAATTAGAAGTTCTCCAACTTGGCTTTGTCGAGGCAGCCGCACTCAGGGCAGGTTCGGTTTCAATTCCTTTCAGGAATTAGAAGTTCTCCAACCGAACATCGATGAATCCCCTCGCTCCAACCCCGGAGTTTCAATTCCTTTCAGGAATTAGAAGTTCTCCAACCCAGGGGCTCGGGGCGGCGCGGGCGAAGCTGCCTCGTTTCAATTCCTTTCAGGAATTAGAAGTTCTCCAACGTGGATGATGCTGTACGCGACCGTCGCATCGGCATGACCGTTTCAATTCCTTTCAGGAATTAGAAGTTCTCCAACTTGCGTACGCTATGCATGGCGCATCTGTTCCATGTGGAAAGTTTCAATTCCTTTCAGGAATTAGAAGTTCTCCAACTCGAGCAAGGTCGGCCGGTCTTCGTGCACAAAGGCCGGTTTCAATTCCTTTCAGGAATTAGAAGTTCTCCAACCGAGGTTACAGGTTCATCCCGCCTACACTCGGTCTTGCAACAGTTTCAATTCCTTTCAGGAATTAGAAGTTCTCCAACTGCCGAATTGGGCTATAACTGCCAGCGGCTGTATGTCACGTTTCAATTCCTTTCAGGAATTAGAAGTTCTCCAACTGGCGCCCAAGGCGAGTTCGTCGGCCACTGCATCAGCCTCGTTTCAATTCCTTTCAGGAATTAGAAGTTCTCCAACGCAAAAGCCTTGGGCCGATTAACATTAAATCGAATCTGTTTCAATTCCTTTCAGGAATTAGAAGTTCTCCAACTGCCCTCCCGAGAATGCCGCTTCTGCAGAGGGTTGGGACAGGTCTTTGCGAGTACCCCACGTGGCAAGGATCGCACGTCGGGGACGCAAGCTGATCTGCAATGCGCTCATCTCTGAAATCCCCCTATTTTTAAGGACTTACGGATTTGCGAGAACCTCCAGGGATTGTTGATCATCAACGATCCTCGCGACCTCTCCACGTCGACCTCATGAACTGAAGATGGCGCCCATCATTCGCCGTATCAGATGATTATGGTGTGTTCGCGCGATACGGACGCACTTGGCACGCCGACCATTGCGCGCATCATTCGCCAGATCAGATGATTATCGTGTGTTCGGGCTCATAGCTCGTCGTGTTGCCGTAGCGTCCGGCTCCGGCCTGACAGCCGCTGCACAGCGGCAGCACCAACAGCCGATCGACGCTATTATCGATGAGACCGTTCAGGTCGTCAACCAGTTTGTGCAAGTCCTTGCGCGTGATGGTCAGCTCAAAGACACTATACTGAATCCGCACCCCATAGCGTTCCAACGCCTTGCAAAGGCGATAACGCCGCCGATCATCGGCCACGTCATAGGCGACAATCACCCGCTCATCCACCATTCCCCTCCCGCGCTCGGAGCACTCAATTACGATGGCATCCACCTCATGGGCGAGATCTCCTTCTCATCCACCATTCCCCTCCCGCGCTCGGAGCACTCAATCAGACCATAGACAATTGGTGCACCGGGGAGACTACCCCCCATCCTCCCCTTCCCCCGCACTGAGGGGAAGGGCAGAGGGGTCAGCATCCATCGCCGTGTGCCCATGTCCTGTGGTTCGATTCAGACGGTCACCGCGTCACAAACGCTTGGTACGCGGGAATATCATCCATCACCACTTTGCTCAGCAGACGGGCTTGCAACTCCAACACCCGCCGATACGGCAAGGTATAGTCGAAAATCGGATGGGTCACCTCGGTGTTCTTCCGCTGGCCGTAGGCGGCGTAAAACTTCTCGCGACCGCGCTCGGTCAGGAACCAGCCGCCATACTTCTCCTCGAAGTCGTCCGGGCGGATGCTGCCTTTGTTGATGAGCGCCAACACCACCGAGTCGACCACCACCACGCGAAATTCCTCCATGAGGTCCAAAGCCAGCGCCGGCCGGCCATGGATCGGGATATGGTAAAACCCCACATAGGGGTCAAGCCCGGCGACCTGGGCGGCGGTGATACAATCGGTGCATAACAAGGTATACCCCAGGCTGAGAAGGGCATTGACGGGATCTTTAGGCGGGCGCCGGGTACGCTTCTGGAAATCAAAGGCCACGTCCTTGCCGAGCAAGGCGGCGAACCCCTGGAAATAGGCATGGGAGGCAGCCCCCTCGAGGCCGAGCAAGGTCTCGAGGTTGACGGCACGCTCGACACTCGGCACCAGGGCGGTCAGGCGTTGGATCGACGTCTCTAGTTCGGCGCTGCCGCGACTGCGATTGCCGCGCATCAGGAAGGCGCGCATGTTGTGCACCTTGCCGGCGACCATGCCTTTGGCGACCTGTACCCGGAACAACTCGTCCCGACTGCGTTCATATTGCCGCAGCCGCAACACCGAGTTCTTGGATAGCTCCGGGGTGAAGCGGCCCTCGTATTTGCCATAGGCATTGAGTAGGACCACCTCGACATCGTACCTGAGCAGATGCTTGAGCAGCGGCGTCGACAGATTGACGTTGCCGGCCAGGACCAGTTGATCGACATGCGCCAGGGGGATCGAGGCCAAGGTTTGCCCATCTTTGGTCACCGCCAGTCGGGAGCCGTCTTTGCGTAAGTAGGCCCCCTGCTCATCGACGTAGAGCACGCGTTCGATGCCAAGCGACGGCAGCGGTTTGCGGGGTTTAGGGCCGGCTCCATCCAGGAAGCGGTCTTCCGAAGGCATACAGATGGGCAGCAAGCTGCAGCCGGGACAGCGCCAATCGTTCACCGGCTCGGGACGCGTGGGCGAGTCCAGCAGGCGACGCGCCTCGCTGACGCATTCCAGGGTTTTCTCGCGCAGAATGTGGTCGAAATCGACGCACACCCGTCGGCGTGAGCCGGCATAGTATAGATAGCCGTAGGGAATCACACGCCCCAAGGTTTCTTCCAGACACATGGCCTGCAAACACAGTTGCACGCGCTCGTACAAGCCCTCGTCGGCGCTGCCGGTCTTGTATTCGACGGGACAGGGAAACTCGCCCTCCTCCAGGACATCGATGACGCCGATGACTCCGAGGGTTTCCGACGACACCGTCACCGAGCGCACCTGCAATTTGCCTTCGCGCATGATCGTGGCTCGCGTGTCGCGCTTGCGCTCAGCGATGGAGCCTTGCGCCATGCGAGCATCGGTGAGGTCGACCTTCTCTACCGCCCGGTAGTAGAAATTGCGCGGGCAATAGGCCACTTCGGCCACCTGGCTGATGGGGAGATACACCACTTCTTGTGCTTCCATGGAATCGACTCCTTCAAGTGTTACGACGGCGCCGTGGGCGCGGTTGTACCCTCGCCACTTGTGGCGGTATGACGACTCGGCCGCAGGTGGCGCCCTCGGCGATCTCGGCCGGCTGCGCCAAGCGGCCTTCGATCGTGGCGGGCAGTAAAATGTCACCGCGGCGCGTCAGGGCAAAGAGGTAAGGATGTAGGGCTTGTGGCCGCCAGCACTCGGTATGCACCCAGTATATCTCGTGCTCGGCGGCGTAGCCTTCGATCCACGGGACGGGGACGTAAAGCCGCGTCGCAATCGCCTCGCCCATCGATCCAGGGCGTACGGACAGCTCCTCGATGGCGATGTCCGCGCAGCTGACAGGGGATTCGCTATCGCCGAGGTACACAGCGCTGCGCGACAGTGCCGTCGCTAACCGCTCGAGAAATGGCTCGGCGTCGCCGATCACCGCCACGCCCAAACGGTGCGTGAAGGCAAACTGACGCGATAAGGCATCGGTCGCTTTCCCGCCAGCGTTGAGTTCAAAGGCGTTGACGCTGCTGACGATATGGGTCTTGAGGACGATGGGGCTGAGGGGGTACGCTCCCAGGCACCGTACCTCGCGCTCGACCTCCGCCAACGCTTCCAGGGGGCCGATGTCGTCATAGCGCTGCAAGGCATTGGCCAGCAGCCCCTTGACGGTTGACGGCGGCGGCAGGGGGTAGACCAGCCCGCTCTGATGGGTGAAGGGCACTTTCATGGAGTACAGTGATCCCGGCAGCAGGTGGCAGACCAACGCCTTCATAGGCTCACCCCTGAGACCTGCTGCACCGCCCGATCCAGCACGTCGCGGATGCTCGGCAGCAGCGTCAGCCCCGGCAGCGGCTCGCCGCCATATCCAAACACCTCAACGCCCTCGCGTGGAAGCAGCCCCAGATAGTGCCGGCGATAGTCGGGGTAGATCGGAGACACCGGATTGGGCAACGGTCCATTACGCGACAGCGCTACGGTGACTTCGAGTGGTGCCGCATGCGGCAGGGCATGGGACTGCGAGGCCCCCAAGCGCCCGGACAAGAGATCACGGTAGCCGAGGATGGCGGCTCGCGCCCGCGCCTGCCAATCGAGGTTCTCGACCCGCTGGCCCTGGCTTTCGAGGTAGCCGATACGGCCGATATCCAGCGCCGAGATGAAGCCGTACAAGCCGGAGGCATACGACTTATAGAACAGCATCTGGGTCTGCTGCTGGTCGCTCGCCTCTTGCTGCGACACACGGGTGTGCACGACCTGGCGGCTAGAGGTCTCGGCACCATCCAGGACGGGCAAGAGCCACGATACCGTGCAGCGCGAATTGCGCCTGGTCGACACCCCCCGCCCCCTTTCGCCCCTGGGAGCCTGGGCGATCAAATAGCCATGCACGTCGCAGATAGCGCATCCGCCTACGGCCTCTGCCTCGCTCATCGCCACCTGGGCGAGCTTCTCCCCCTCTCGCCGTCCCGGGCGGATCGGTTCTCCGGCATGGCAGCCATCGCACAACGGTAGCGCTGCGCCGAGCGCCAGCTCCCGCATGGCGGCATAGTGATAATGCTTGAGCATCCGGCCGCTGACGGCCGCCGCCTCGCGCCGTTGCCCATCCAGGCCCACGTACTCGATGCTGCGGATATCGGAGACGTTGCCGGCGGTGGCCTCGTTGTTGAGGTCATGGGCGTTCAGGATCAATTTGGCCGACAGCGTGAAAAACTGACACAGCTCGGTTTGCATCATGCCTCATCCTCCTCTGTGAGCGCCGCTTCTACCGCGACGGCGTCCTCTCCCGCCGGCATCGTGGCCGGTGTGCCCTCCCACTCCCGGCGGCTCAGGCCCAGGAGGCTGAGGGCCAGCTTCACTTCTTCGAAGTGCTCCAGCGCCAATCGCAGGACAGCGCGGATGTGCCCCTCATCGGGCAAGGGCACGAAGTGCGGGCGAGGGCAATCATCGCGCCCGGTATCCGGGTCACGCCGCGTCCGGCATTCCCGCAGCATGGCGGTGAGCGTGCGTTCGAAGTCGTGGGAGTCGGGTCGGGCGTTGCGGATGGCGTCGACGTAACCGTAGTTGCGGTGCAGCACGAAATAGCGCACCAAGTCGGCCACCGTGGCGATGGCGTCGTCTTCGATGATGCTGCTGGGGATCATGCACACCTCCTCGGCCAGATAGCGGCCGGTGCTTCGGTACACAAGCCGGGGTCGGTCGGCCCCCGGATCGTGGGACCGCGTGTTTGGGCTGTCGCTAGCATAGGTGCGGGCGAACAGGTTGGCAGCGCGGCGCCGCCCCGGCAGGCTATCCACTGTCAGGGCGCGGGTCAGTTCTACCAGGGGCTCGACGGCGGGGATGGCGCGGCGGGCGACGAGTGCCTCGACGGTGGCGACGTGGAAGGGGCTGGCGTCGATGAAGCGCGCCAGCCGGCTGGCATCGACGACGGCGGTGGCGTTTAGGCGGTCGGTACGGCCCGGACTGAACAGGGCCAGATGGAACAGCATGGCGGTGCGCGCCAGGGCCTGGGCGAGATGCGGGAAGCGGCTCAGGATGGCGAGGGGCGCCGTCTGCAGCGGGATGAGGCCGCACAGCGTCTGCTGGTCCACCGCCTTCTGCAGCGCCAGTAGCTCCAGCAGGTCGTCGTGGCGCAGCGGCGCCTGCGGCAGCAGTGTGGTGAGCAGGATCAGGCGCTCGCCTCCGGATTGCATGAAGTGTCGCAGCGCCGCGGCGTGGATGCCGATGACCACCAGCAGGCCGCAGACGGCGCACAGGCGCAGGTTGCCGCCGCCGACGCTGTCGCGACGTGTGGGCATGCCGGCATGGGCGGAGGTGGCCAGGATCAGGCCGCTGGTGCCGCCGAAGGCATCGAGCTCATCGTGGCCACACTGATGGCGCGACCATGGCTGGCGCTGGCCGACATGGGCGCTCGCGTAGAGGCCAGCGATGTCGGCCGTGCGGTAGGCGGCTTTGAGAGCCTCCTCCTCCACGGTGCGGAAGTTGGCGCGATATCGAGCCTGGATTCCCGGCAGGCGGAACGGCTCCTCCGTGGCATAGTGCCGCGTCGCCTGCAGGCACAGGGCGCCGTTCAGCTGCGCTGCCGTGCCTTCGACCTGCAGGCGATAGCGGCCGGGCTCGGGGATGAGCTCGACTCGCCCGCGCGTCTCCACGGCCAGGCGCACCAGACCGAAGGCCAGCCTGGCTTCGAGGTCGAGGTAGCCGGTTCCAGGCGTGCGCAGGGTCAGCATACCAGTCCTCCCCGCACCAGGATTTGACAGAACGGATGCTGTTCGCCGCCCTCCTGGCGCTGCACGGCGGCACGGATGTCGCACACCTTGAGTACATGATGCAGGGCCGAGGCCAGCAGGCGGCGGCGATGCAGCACGAGCAAAGGACCGCCGCGAGACCAGCGCCGTAAGACACGGGCCATGGCGGTCAGCGTCGCCAGGGTGACCTCGTCGAGCCGGAGCCAGGCGGGTGCTGTCGTGGCCGCCTCAGGGTGCCAGCGTAGCCGGCCGCCCTCGTCGACGAGGCCGTCGGCGATGGCGCGCACGTCCGGGCGCTCCAGCAGCTCGCCTACGGTGCTACGGTCCAAGTGGTGGATGGCCACGGCGAAGGCCGCCGCCGGCCCCACCTCGTTCGTCTGGCCCAGAACCTGGAGCAGGGCGGCAGCGCCGATGGCGGCATGGGAGGGCAAACGTGGATGCCGCGCCTCGCTGCCATGCCGGATGCCCGCCTGCCAGCGGGCCGTGAGCTTGCCCAGGTCGTGGGCTTCGAGCATCTGGACCACGATGTCGTCCATGGGCCGGTCGAACAGTCGCGCCAGCGTGGGCGCGAAGCGCGGCTGCAGCCCCGCCCAGATGGTCATCATGCGTTCGATGTGCAGGGCATAGGGTTCGTCAGGGGCGCTGTAGAGGGTCATGGCCATACCACTCCCAATTCGGGGTCGTACAGGCGGCGCGGCAGCACATAGGTCCGGAACGGCTGCACCTCGGCAGCCCGCGCCGGCTCCTCGTGCAGGCTGCCGTCGTCGTTGCGCTCCAGCCGCACCAGGTGGACCTTTTCCCGTTCCAGCAAGGCCAGCAGGCGCCCCGCCTGGCGGATGTCGAGGCTCAGCAGGTGGTCGTGTAGGGTAGCGCCGTCCGGTGTCTCGCCTTCTTCTCTTACCCACAGATACAGCGGCTTGCCCTCGCGCACCGTGAGGCGCCGCGGCAAGCGATCCGCGAACAGCGTCGCATCGTACAGCTCGGCGAGGCTATCGTTGGCCCGCAGGTCGTCGACGCGATAGGGCAGGCAGTCGACGAAGGGGACCATGTCAGGCCAGTCCGCTAGTGCGCGTGTCGTCTGGGTCTGCAGATAGATGCGGGTCGCCTCTACGGCTGCCGGCTCATAGGGCGGGGGATCGGCGGCGAACACCACCATACGGCCCTCGCCGCCGAAGCGAGCGCAGCGGCCGGCGCGTTGCACCAGGGCATCCGCCGGGGCCAGCTCGGTGAGCAGGAGGTCGGCGCTGATATCGAGGCCGGCCTCGCACACCTGCGTCGCCACCACCACGCCGCCGCTGCCTTGCCGGCCCAGGCGCTGCACGATCTGCTGCTCCAGGCGGCGACGGTCGGTGGCGGTGAAGCGAGCGTGTACCAGCACCACATCGTCACGCAGGGCACGGATGGCCCGGTAGAGCGCCTGGGCTCGCGCCACGATGTTGGCGACCACCAGGCAACGCGCCTGCAACGTCAGCAAGGCCGCCGCCCGCGACTGCAAGGTTGGCGGCTGTGCCGCGTCGCCGGCCAACAGCAGCGGCTCGTCGCAGCGCTCGAGCGTGAGATGCCTGGCGGGGGTGGGCGGCACGGGCGGGTCATACGGCACGACCGTGAAAGGGACGCGCTCGCGGTAGTCGGCGAAGAGCGACTGCGGCAGAGTGGCGGTCATGAACAGGAAGGGCACCCGGCTCTCGTAGAGGATCTCCACCATGGCGCGCATGAGCGCATGGGAATAGGGCTCGTACATATGCGCCTCATCGAAGACCACGCAGGCGTTGGCGATGGCCCCGGCTGGCAGGTCCAGATGGCGGCCGACGCCGGCGCTGCCCAGGTGTGGGACGGCACGGGCATAGGCGTAGAGGAATTGATCCAGGGTAGTCACCACGATGTCGCTGAACAGAAACGGCGCCGCCGGATGCGCCCCATGATGGGCCTGTACCACGAGGCGGGGGTCGATGGCGGCGGCGTAGCGCTGGATACGGCCCGCCAGGGTGTCGCACAGAGCGCGGGTGGGTAGCACGTAGATCAGGCGCGGCGCTAGCGTGAAGTCGTGGGTGACGAATTGGTGCAGGAACGGGGCCACGGCCGCCTCGGTCTTACCGCTGCCGCACGGGGCGCGCAACAGGGTGGCGGGGGGTGGCCCTGTCGACAGCAACTCGAACAACGCGCGCTGGTGGGCATGGGGTTGGTCGATGTGGAGCAGCTCTCGGTAAAAGGCGGTGGCGTCCATGCGGTGCGTGTCCTTCTCTTCCCTCTTTCCCTTCGCAAATCCCCTTCCCCCCTAGCGGGGGATGGGCTCACAAGGCTAGGTTTTTTCAGACAAAGCCCTGACCCGAGTGCTTGGCTCCCTCTCCCTCCGGGAGAGGGGCGGGGTGAGGGCAGCTCCGAGCTGGTCCACGCCGTCAACTTCCCTCACCCTCACCCAGGCGGAGAGGAGACGAAAAACCCACCGCAGAAAGCGGGGGATGGGGGGACGGAACCTCGTGACTGCGTCGGCCGCTAGCGACCGGCTCTTCCCGCGCTGAGTCGCCGATCAGCAGCCTCGCTCAGCACCTGGCCCATCCCCATGGTGGTCTTATACCCCACGCCAGCGAAGAATGCGAAGTCGGCCAGAGCGTTGAGGGCCTGACGCGTTGGGGCGTTGAGGTCACGCGGATAGGTATAAGTCACCCGGCCCTTAAAGCCGATCACCTTGTAGCGGGCGAAGTGGATCAGCTCGGTGCGCAGCTCATAGGCCGACACCCGGATCAGGGCGAACAGCTCGGCCAGGGCCGGGTCGAGCGGCAGCGGCGCGAACGTTTGCCAGGCCTCGAACAGCGACCCGAAGACGCGCTCGGGCCTGGGGAGCACGTCCTGGACATCCCCGGCGCGAAAGGAGGTCGGGCTGACGAACTGCAGCGTCGCCCGAGCGTCCGGCGACGCCTTTTGCACCAGAGCTGGATAAGTCGTGGCGCGCACCAATGGGTGCGTCCCAGGCTGAAAGGCGATGCCCTCGACGTGCGCGCTGGCGCTGCCGAACCGCACCGGAGTGGCGCTCATAGCCAGGGCGCCGAAGGCGGCCAGGGTGGGCTCGATGATGTCGTCGGTGAGCAGCCCTAGTCGGAACTCCACCCGGCCATCGGCGCCGATATGCAAACGTCCGTCGCGTTTGGGATGCTCCGTCAGCACGCCCGACAGGCTGAACGGCTTATCCACCTCGCGATGCAAGTGCGCCGCGAAGCCGGCGTCGTAGCCCCGCAGCACCTCGAAGAACAGCCCATGCAAAGCTTCGGCGCCGAGGCCCGGCAGCGTCAGATCGCGATCGAGTTTCAGGGAGATGACGAAGCTAGCGAGCATGGTTTTGACCTTTGCAATGGCTTCCGGTGAAGTCACGCCACCGTACTGTGATTACCACAGGGAACCCCATCGGCTCTAAGCGTCGGAAGTCGGCTCATGCCGACGTATCCACTTCGACATCGACCAGCGCAAACTCTCCGGCTTCATGCCCGCTGGGAAATGGATCACCATGTTTTCGTAGACTGGCGATATAGCCCCGGATGGCATCCTTGATCATCTCCAGCGCTTCTTCCTTGATCTCCCCCTGGGTGACCCAACCAGGAAGAGCTGGAGCCGAGACGATATACCCCCTTCCTCGGCGGGTTCGAGATAGACGTAGAAACGGGCCATGGGTTCTGCCTTCTCCAAAGACGCCCGAGATGCCTACTACAGTCCAGGCGAGTCCTATACGCTTATTCTCCCTCTCCCTCCGGGAGAGGGTGGGGTGAGGGCCAGACAGAGCCAAGAACAATGTTGATGGTTGTCTTGCCATACACTGTTCTGAAAAGCGCTATAAGACGTCTTCAGCTTGGCATCCATTCTCAGCGCATCGCGCGGGCGGCCTCTCTGACGGCTTGGAGGTTGACGATCTCGGCGACCTGGAACTGTGGAGGCAGGGCGTTCGGGACCGGCATAAGACGCAGAACCGGCGGGAAATAGCCGCAGCGGCCGTGTATCTCAGCCAGCACCAGGGCGGCGATGACGTTGAGGCTGGGGAGATTGACGAGCAGCGGCGTCGTCTGCCAGGCCTGGGCCGAAAGGCCCACCGCCTCCACCAGCGCCCGCGCTTGCTCCGCAAACGGCCGGGCGTGATCGAACTGCGTCTTCACATCGATCACCTGCGCCACTGCCTGTCCAGAGAGTTGTTCGATCTGGTTCAGCTGCGTGGGGGTGAAGGGGTGGGCGAAGTTGAGGAGGATCATGCCGATGCCTCCGGCGTTATCAAACCGAACTTTTCAGCGCAGGCGTGTAAAGCATCGCGGCAAGCAAGTACATTGTGAAACAACGTCTGAGCCGGCGTCAGATTTTTGCGCATTCCGCAGTGCGCAATGTCATTACGGTATTCGCTTAACTTCGCCCATACATCGGCTAACTCGTAGGCTTGCGGCAGGGCGACGATATCTGAGTGCCAGCAGGCAAACTGAAAACTGCGCCCCTGTTTTTGGCGCGTGTGTGCGTTGAGAGCCTCTTCCACAGACGAACGATTATCGCGGTCAAGCCACTCCTTGCCTAATTTCCAGCATAACACAGAGATAATCCACTCGCGGGCTAACGTAACAGCTTGGATGACATGTCGGCGGTCAAAATACCAGTCGATTAATCTCAACTGGGTTGTCAGGTTGGCTTGTAGCTCATCCTCCGGCTGAGCCATCTCCAGTAACTGGTAATCCTCCCTCATTCGCTCCAATAGGACTAGAAAAGGTTTTGCCCATTGTGCTAGATCAGATTCTGCCGCTGTCAACTGTTCGCCCAGCTTTACTGCAGCAGGCAAAACCTCACGAGGACGAGTCAAAGCCAGCGCCTGTGAGAGAGTTTCCATACGGCTGGCAAGGCCGGATAGTTTCCGCGGCAAGTCGCGTCCCTTCCCTTGCGTTGCACGATGCAGGGCAGACTGTGTGTCGCGGAGAATATTCGCCAGTTCACGAGCATCCCCTGTTTTGAGGAATTGGTCGGTAGCAGTGGTCCATTCCAACAAATTCATAAATGGGGAAAGGTCAAACACCGGCGAACGGTCAGTAGGTAGGGGAGGATTTGATGTCGGCTGGCGCGCTTCAAAAGCCCCATAATAGACGCCTTGGAGATCCACCCTCTTCGCAACGCGCAGGTAAGAGGCCGCCAAGAACGACAAAAACGGAAGGGTGCGAAAGGAGTGAGTGATGTCGAAAACGACCTTTTCCCCTTCCTGAAGATGCTCGGTTAGACTTTCGAAGATACCCCACAAGTCCTCCACCGAATGGCCATTGGGGATATCCACAGGGGTCGGTGTGATCCCCAGCGGCTGTAATCGGTCTCGCAATTCATCCAGCCACATTCCCCGTGCCGCTTCCGTCACCAGCACAAGTAGGGAAGACGGACGCTTGAATTGACATAATGCGACTGGAAATAGCTTGGTCTGGCATTCTCGACTTCCATCAAAATATGTCGTTTCACTGTAATTTCCCGTGCCCAGGAAGGAGATAGCTTTCATCTCATTACCTCCACAGCCCATACCCTGCTACAGTCTTCGCGCCCGCACCTATATCTGCCAAACCAGCCCGCAGCCAATTCACAGCAATATCTACGAGAGCCAGTCGCTCCTGGTTGGATGGGCTTTTACTTCCACAGGTAACAGCAAACAGGAATTCGCTGCCCGGCGCGACGGTGAGAAAGGGTACAGGATTAGGGTTCAGGTAGTCGGCTGGCGGTATAGGTTGGCCGCGTTCGAGTTTTTTCATGTAATAGTCGCTATAGTGCGGAGTCATCACGTCGAGGTCCAGTTTCAGCTTGGCGGGATCGGTAGGCACGGCGTCGAAGAAGATCACTTTGCCTGCAGAACCGATCGTGCCAAAAGCCAGGCGCAATGGCTTGGTTATTTCCTCTACGGCTGCGAGGCTCCATTGATGCAAGGATGACCCAGGCGGTATCGCCATGTCCCGCTTTAGTTCATCCAGCAGTGGTGCACGACGGTCCTCGGCAGGTTCGTCGAGGTATGCCTCCAGTTTCTGAATGGGTGAACGCGCGCCGGTTTTGTCCCTTGCTGAGCGTTCTTCCAGGGACAGGGCTGGCACGCCAAGCTGCTCGGCTGCTTGCCAAAGGGCATACGACCGTGCCAAACCTTTGAGGGCACTGCCGGGAATGATGGGGAAGCCGTAGATGCGGTGCAATCGGATGTTGGTCTCCAGCACGCTCTCCGCCCCTAAGCCTACGACGATGCGCTCGGCAGCACACATCGTGAACCGCCGTACTTGATAGCCACACTGCTCGCAAGCCTCGAGCATTTTCTCCCAACGCTGTCGATGCGCGCTGATGAGGCGTCGATGCTCAGGGTGGGTGAACACTAGGACCTTGCGCCCCGCGGCTTGCTTAGCAAACCGCTCTTTGGCTTGCCTGGTCAGTTCCCATTTCTCGGCGTCCCACGTCAACAATCGCTCAACTCGCAACCCGTAATTGAAGCACTGGCCAGCCTGTGCTTCGGCCACAGCTCGGCTGTCCCGCGGGAGTGGATAGATTTCTGGCGGACGCTGTTGCGCACGCTCATCCCGTCCTTGTCGTGATTGTTGCCGCTGCACTGCTTATTCCTCCTCCGTCGGCAGTTCCGCCTCGGCAAAGCGTTTGAGCCAGACGAGATAGGCCAAGGCCTCTGTGCTAGCGCGGCGGTAGGCAGCACTGTCGTTGTTGAGCATCCACTTCAGCAGGTCGCCGTCCTTGGTGTTCGGTGCAACCTGGCGCATCGTCCACTCTGACAAGTGCCGAAATAGGACGTTGTGTTCATCACTTTGGTCGTCCTTTCCCTTCGAACGGAGGAACGCGAGCGTCTGTCCCAAGCCATTCGTGAGTACCAGCATCGGCACCTTACGAGCCAGGCTGCCATAGCTTTTGCGCCAGTCATTGGCTGCCCTTTCCCTCTTGAGCAAGTCGAGTTTCCTTTCAAGATCACTCCTTCGCTTTTGGTCTTTCGCCTTCTGGATCTCTGCATTCAGAGCGGCAATTGCATCATTCAGACAGCTGCTCACACAACGCCAAGCATCTGCTGCTCTTTGTTGATCCAGGGTTTTCTGAAGACTGGTCATGATCGTTTCCCCTCCCGCTCGCCAATTTGGCGGAGGATCTCGTCGTATTCCGCTCGCATAGAGAATTCGGCAGCCCGCAGCTGATCGAAGACCGAGTGGAGAGCATCGAGCGCCCTTCGCTCCTTGAAATGCTTGAGCACTCTGAATGTACCTACGACGGTCAACCGTTCCTGTTGGGCCAGAAGCCTTGCCTTGTGATCATCCATTCCCCTTCACCACGACCTGTTCGTACACGGCCTTAGGGATCACCACCTGTTCAAAGGCCAGGCGAAGTAGATCCAATCGTCCGATCCGCGCGAGAGCGATGAGCGGGGTCGCATTGCAGACCGTCTCACCTGCCATCACCCGCGTCGCCTTCTCAGCATTTCGAGGTCCGCTTCCACGTCTAGCTTGCGGTAATGGAACCAGGGGATCTCATACCGGGCTAACAGCTGGGGGAGATCCCAAAGGCTCATGCCGAGCAATTCAGCCGCCTTTGCGCGAGAAATCGCCCCTTTGCGCACGAGATTCAAGACCAGGGCTTCCTTGGCTTCCTCCCGAACTTTTTGTTCAGACCCGATCAATGTCACGACCTCATCGGGAAGCTCGATCTGCACTGTTGTCATGCCAACCACCTCCTCTCATACATTCACCCGCACTTTCACGAAGCCTCGGCCGACGGTGCTGTCCCCGCCCAACTGGATGCGCCCGCCGTCTATGCACGCTTTCACGAACCCGAGGACTTCCCCAACCTTATCGCTGGCCTGCTTCCAGTCGTCGGGTAAGTCTGCTTCTCTGACGCGCGGCTTGCTTGCAAAGAGCGTGGCATAGAGCAACGTGTCCGAAGGCAAGTGCTCTTCCGACCAGAGCGCTCCCCGTGCAACGGTTTTTTTCTCATCATCCAGACGAATACGGCTGATGACTTCGGTGGAAAACTGCGTGAAGTCACGGAAGGCATTTTCGGGCAGGATGACGAGGCGTTGTGGCAGGGCTTGCCGCCAGTAGTCGTATTCGCTCCCCGATGGCAACGCGTTTTGGGCAAGCCAGTTCGCAATCGCTTGTGCGTCGGGCTTCGGTTCAGCCGTAAACGCGAATTCTTCAAGCACGACGCGATTGTCACTGGCGACGACGTTGGACGCAGCCAGTGCGCGGTCGTCTGCCGTCGGACCTGTCGGCGTCCACGGGACGCTCAACCCTGCCATCTCTGCATCGCGCTTAAACCGCGCCAAAACATCCTGGCTCGTCACCCAGGCGAACACACCGATAAGCGAGCGCACGGGAAAGAGCAGAATCTTCGCGTCGCCCACCGATACTGCTCCGGCGTGCTCGCTGGCCGCTTGGGTATCGGGTCCAAAGACGATTTTGATTTTCTGAACATCGTTGCCCGCAACCTCCCGCAGACATCCCTTCAAGCCCGACGCCTGTATGATGGGGTAGCCCGTCGTGCGTTCGCGTTGGATGGGCAAATCCACGATGCCCAGACTGGTGCCGCTGCCGGCGTGCAGTGGGGTTTCAACATACAGGAAAAGCATGGCGGCTTTCTCGAACATGGTTCTCTTGCCTCCTTACGCATAATCCCAAGGTGCTGTCACCATGCAGCCAAAGCCAATCTGTCCAAAATCACCTTCGCCAGCGGGCGTTTCGGTGAAGGGTTTACCGTTGTATACAACCGAGCCATCGCCTTCGAAGAAAAACACGGTCCCGGCAGGAACAAAGCGCCGCATGGGTTTCTGGAAATTTTCGCTACGCCGTCGATCATCGGCGAAGGCGCCGCCGATGGGCTGCGCTCGGGGGAGAGCAACCGACATGAGCGCCACCTTGCCGTCGAAGAACTGTCCCCAGGTGTCGTCCTGTGGCTGCCAGCCGCCAGTGAACCATGCAGGCGTCAGCAACATCACCTTGAACTGTTTAGGCAAGGGATTGCGGGGCGAGAGCGTCGGCAGCGGCGTTTGCAGCACTTCGTAAGTTGCCGGCCTCGCCTCGCCGCCGACTTGCAGGAAGCCTTGCGGTGGAAAGGGGTTGGTGCCGTCCACCTCCAGTAGGAAACCGACGCCTTCCCTGAGTCGCAGAAATTCCATCTGGTACAGCATCCCCTCCTGCGGACGGCGCGGCGTGTAGTCGAGCGCAATCCCAAAACGCGGCTCGCGCACCAGCAGCTGGTTTTCGCAGGTGACATCGTTCTTGCGCAAGCTAAGCCCTTGCACATAGCGCCCCATGAACGCCTCTTCCGCCAGCCAACCGCGCGCTTCTTTCAACGGCTTGTCTGTGCGCGTCCACAACGGGAGCATGCCTGTCGGCTGATTGCTGCCGAAGGGATGGTCAGCCACCGGCTTGACCAGCGCGTAATCGCCGTCCACGCTGACCACGTCGGCAGGCAGCGGAACATAGCGCGTAACTCCCCTGGGACTGCGCTTGGCCACCAATGGACCCTGCAGTCGAAGTTGACCGTAGCCGCTGCCGACACCACCAATCTGTTGAATCAGCGCTTGCGCCGCTGGCGTCGTAGCATGCGCGTAGTCATGCAGACTCACGCCGCTGTCAAAGAGCACCTTCGACCGCACGACCCCTTGCATGGTGAACGGCGATGGCGGGAAAAGACTTCGGGCGCGGTGGTCTTCGCCCGCCATAAACGGCTTGCCATCACGGAAGAGGAGAACGTCGTTCGGCTCGATAAACATCTGCCACATCACTCTTCCCCTCCCAGCGCCAGGAACCGCGCCAGCAATAGCCAATGCGCCAGTTGTACCATGCTTGGCTGCGGGGCTTCCGCTTCGTCGGCGGGCATGGGAACGCTGTCGCCATACCTCTCGCTCCACCGCTTTTCCCAGGCTGTCCGATGCTGCTGGAGATGTGTGGCAAAGCAGACCAGCCTGTGGCTGAGCGGTTTGGCAAAGGCTGTTCGCTCAGCTCGGTCGTCAAAACCTGTGCTGTGACGATAGATCAATCGATACAACTCCGCTTCCTGCGCGGCTGAGCTGACTTGCGCCAGCGTGCGCGCCTCATTGAAGACCGCATGGGCCAACTTCATGGACAACCCCTTTTCGTCCCGCAAACCGCGCATGAAATACGTTCTCACCTCCTCTACCAGGGCCACCGTGTCCGTCGCCCTATCGTTTGCCTCATGGTAGAACCACTTCGCGCCAACCCGTGCCTCCTCGCCGGAACGCTTAAGCAGATACATGCACAGTGCATTGCGGCCGTAGGTTTCTTTGGCGGCGTGCTCTGCCTCGCGCATGGCTTGCAACGTAGCATCGAGCGGTTGCAGATGATGCGCCACGGCGATGCCAATTGACGCACTCGCTGTCGGTCCCATGGTCAGTATGATTTCCTTCGAAGGCCTTTCGCGGTTGACCAAATAGCCGCTGACTTGTCCATCTCCGAAGGCCACAGGCAGAGGCTCGTCAGACGCGAACTCGGCGAGTGCCTTATGATGTGTCACCTGCCCCGAAAACAACGCGCGCAGCTCCCGTGCCGCCGGCAGCGCTTGGTCCAGCGGCAGCAGCGCCAGCACGTCATCACCGCCCGCATAGACCACACGCCCGCAGTATCGCTCCTCGACCACAAGCCGCACTAATCTCAGTGCGAAGTGCGCCAGGGCATCGGAAATCGCCGCGTGAACGGCGGGGGTCATCAGCCGCCGCTCATTGAGCAGGTTCCTCCAGTCGGGCAAGTTCTCCAACTGCTTCACGACTTCGGGATGCAACACTTTGCCCAGCGCCGTCAGCCGCTCATGCGTGCCACTCAGCCACTGCCCCGCCTGATCGCCGTCCATCATCAAGGCGGCATAGTACTTGGCTGGACTGGGGATGCCTGCCTCCATGGCGGCATCCAGCAATCGCCTTAAAGACTCGCGTGCCTCTTTGGCGTCGTTTTCACTGACAATCAGGTCGTAGTCGTCCTTGAGGCGTTGGGGGGTGAATGTTTCCGCAAAGAACGCCTCGCCGTCGTAGTCCAGAAATTGGTCGGCGGCAGCTCTTGCCTGTGGCGAGGCGTTTAATAGTTCACGCTGCAACCTTTGGAGTTTGGGAATCGCCTTGCAGGCGACGGAGTCAGGAAAGCCCAGCGCTTGCAGTGTCTCCAGATGGTCGCGGAGGCCGTCTGTCAATTTTTTCCCATGTTGCTCGTCGCGTAACTTCTCCAACACCGCTGCCTTGAACGAAGCCCCGGTGACCTCACTGGTGGACGGAAACCCGCCATACAAGCGAAGTCCTCCAACCTCGCGCTGGGCGAAGCGCTTGACCGTGCATATCGTGCAGAGGCGTTCGCTTCCATTTGGCTTGACTTCGTAGCGATTCCTCGCCTTCAGGCCACTTGCCACCTGCGACCAGAACTTGCGAACCCCTTGACGGCTTCCGTCCTGGCCGCGCAACGCCGCTCGCTGTCCGCAGACGGTGCATTTCTCGCCGACCTCCTCGCCCGGCTGGAAATCGCGCAGCCCCTTGCGGGCATTAAAAGCGCGGTCGGCGAGGCTATAAAGCAGACTGTAAGTCGTGCCCCAGTTCGGCTGATACTGCCCGCCGCCTTCCGTTTTCGGCTTGGCGTAAAGTTGAAAGCTTCTGCCGAACTGCCAACTGTCAGCGGGATGGCACAAGGCTTCAAACAGGGACTTGACCGCTTCCGCGCGTCTCAGCGGAGAGCTTTCATCCTTGCCTGCCCACGGCAGCACCGACCAGTAAACCTCCAACTGCGTCTTCACCTGCTCTTCCCACATTTGCCGTGTCGCGTTGTCGACAGGCATGACGCCATTAGACAATGCCGCAAGCACGGCGTCGGTCAACCGCTTCCACTCGTCGCGCACGGCTTGCTCTGCTTGCTCCGCCGCAGATTTTGCCTCCACCTCAGGCAGTAAGGCGACAAACTTGTTGGGCAACGTGGCAAGTACGAGGTCATCACCATCAGGCTTCTTCACGGGCACGTCTTTCCCCTGCAACCACAAATCGCACAGCGGTTGTCCACGCAGCGACGGAAAAACGATGACATCGGGGCCGTAGGTCTCTGCGAGGCGCTTCATCGCAGTCCATGACAGGTAGGACAATAACCAGCTGCCCATCCACAGATCCTGTGTTCTGCGAGCGGCGGCGATGAACTCCTGCACCGGACCAATGGAGAACACCAGCAGCGCCGGCTGCGGCAGCGCGTCGGCGATCGCTGCCGTAATGGAGAGGTGTTGGGTCAGCGGATGATCCGGTTGCCGGGTGTCGGCGGGCAACATGGCGAACAGGGCGCCCACACGGGGAAATTCAGCCGCCAGCGCATCGGGCAAACACCGCCACAGCCTCAGAAACCGATCCAGCTCGTCGGAAACATTCTCGACCAGCGATGACACCGCTCTCTTTGCTGCCTCATGCGTGTCTGCCGAGCCGACGTCGGCCAGCCAACCCAGATCTAATTCGCGCCCTGCCAGCGGATGCATCAACACCGCTTTTGCTGTATGCCAATAGGCTTCGGTTCCCTGGGGGAAATCTACACGGTCGGCGGCAGAAGCAATCCAATCGGCTTGCCTCGCTGTGTCTGCCTCCCCAGGTGGCGCATCTCGCCCCAACGCGATCCGACGCAATTCTGCCCCGCGCCCTTCGTGCCCTACAATGCCAAACGGCTTATCAGCCGGGTCATGGAGCAGGGCGGCGATTTTCCGAGACCAGCGAGAATTTCTTACTGCCATTTCATTCCACCTCCCACCACCCATTCACCATTCCATTTCTGCTGACATTCCTCCAAGAGCTGTTGCATCACTTCCCAAGACGGCTGCTGACCTGCGAAGTGGACTCGGAAGGCTGTCAGTAGGATATGATAGCTTTCAGCTAACTTCACAATCCGCAAGTGCAGCGGAGAGGCTTGTCGAGCTGCCCCGACCGCAAAGCCAAACACGGGATTGTCGCGGTAGCTGTCAGAACGTAACACCTTCCAAAACTCTTTCATCCCTTCTTCCCAGCCTTCGAAAGGCGTTTTGCAAAACAGAATCTTCGCGTATTGCTCATCTAAAATCGGGAAATGCGCAAGCCTGGACGGGGTGCCGACACTAAGTCCCAATGCTAGTACAAGCGATTTAGTCTTACTGATGGCATCCTTGATGAGAGGCGATACCCGTACAGAGAAGGCATCGGCAGTCGTATAGGCAGATGGTTGTAAGGGAAATCCCTCGCCTACTGAACGAATGACAACGGAGCCAAACCCTCGCCTTGACCTCTTGCCCATTCCGCCTAATAGGATAAACATTACCAAAGGCCCCAAAGCCGCTTCGGGGATATGACGATGAGGCGGTCGTGGCGCGAGGGTTATGGTAAGCGCCTTGCTTGGCGCAATACCCTGAGCGGTGAAGGTTTTGCTTTGGCTATGAGGTAGAGGGCGAAAAGGCTGAGCCTGTTCCTCACCTGTCACTCGCACTATGACCGCCGACGCACCTGTGTCTGTGCTGCCAAAGACAGCGGACTCAGCTTTGCGAAGTTCATCGAGCCTGTCAGGTGCGTCACCAATGACCCCACCCAACAGGGCCCGCAGCCAGAATCGTAGGGCTCCCCGTACTGACGCGGCTCGAAGTTCGGGCGCTCCACGAGGGTCCGCGCCCGCCAGAAACAACGGTGTTACGGTCTCCAATGTGACTTGTAAATCCGCCATAACATCCCCCTAGCTTTCACCGGTTTCCCATCGTCGAACACGTCATCTAATGGATTTTCCCCAACGAGACAAACCATTTTGTCAAACAGGACAGGCATGGTACGCTATCCTTTCGCAGTGGTTCTGGGGTATATTCCCATGATCAGAGGCGCGTGTCGGTAATACACCGGCCATTGTGCCGCGGCGCATCCAGAAGTCCCCCGTGCTGCAACACCATGTGTCGCGTACAGGGGGCTGCCCGAGGGCATGGCAGCGCCGGGGAAAATGCGTTGAGATCGTCAAAACAGCTCTATTCCAAGCGGCGCACATCGACGCTTCCCATCCAATGGATGTCTCTAACAAGACACAGCCAGACTGGGAGACTCACTATCGTTAGCGACCTATCGAGGTCAATCATGTGAGGTGACCATATGCCGCGCACGATTACGTTGACATTGCCAGACGATGTTTTGCAACCCGCGCAGCGTGTCGCACAAGCGACTCAGCAATCGATTGAGGAGCTACTCGTGACAGCGTTGCAAGCGGCGTTGCCCACGCTCAAAGGTTTGCCGCCCGATGTCATCCAGAACCTTACGGCTCTGGAATCCCTCAACGATCAGGCCCTGTGGCAAGTGATGCTCGAAACGGTGCTGCTTGACCAGCAACATCGGCTGCATGATTTGCTCGCACGTAATCAAGAAGGTACGCTCTCAGATTCAGAACGTGAGCAATTAGCCATCTTGCAACAACAGGCTGACCTCGTGATGTTGCGCAAGGCTCGTGCTGCTGTCCTGCTCCGCTTTCGCGGCAAACGTGTGCCGACGCTGGCTGAACTCAGCAAGCTTGCCGCGCCGCGCACATGACCCCGGCCCGTCGCCGTGGCGTTCCAGCCGCCATTGCCCGCCGTGTGAGGCAACACGCCCAGCACCGCTGTGGCTACTGCCTCAGTAGCGGAACATTGCTTGGCATGGCCATGGAATTCGATCATCTCATCCCCCAAGCGGCTGGCGGCGCGACAGTTGAAGAGAATCTGTGGCTGGCCTGTCGCCGCTGCAACGCCTTTAAAGGCACGCAAACCCACGCCCATGATCCTCAGAGCGGAGAGCGAGTCGCCCTATTCAATCCACGCCAGCAGCAGTGGAGCGAGCATTTCGCGTGGAGTGAGGATGGGACAGAGATCATCGGCCAAACCGCCTGCGGTCGGGCCACCGTTATCGCCCTCCGGATGAACGCTGTTGAAATCGTGGTTGCCCGCCGCCTCTGGGGTAGCGTCGGCTGGTGGCCCCCAAACGCTTAACGCTATAGCTAGCGCATAGAAGGCGTGTCCGGCTGGCTGCTCGCCCATATCGTACCTCCCTCACCCCAGCCCTCTCCCAGCGGAACTTTGCCTATCAACTTGAATCATTGATAATTATTGATAAAAATATATCATAAACGATCAAAAAATGGGCCGAAAATTCACTATCTTGGCAAAGCCTCAGGGGAAGAGCGGGGTTACGCAAGGGACCTATGCCCCCTCGATCAGTGGATGCGGCCCCAGCTCGGCGACATAGCCGCCATGCAGGGTGGTCCAGAATTCATAGCGCCCCTGGTTGAATTGATACACCTTCACCGGTACCCAATTGTCGAACAGGGCGCCGATGGCGCAAGCCACCGCCAGGGGGCACGACAGAAAGAGATGCACTTCGCTGGCACCGTCATCCATCAAGCGATTCTTCAGGGCCTGCAGCTCCAGCAAAACCCCTGGCAGCTCGGCCTGGCTCAGGCCGCCGGGGCGATGCAACTCCACCAACTCGACCGGTTGCCCGAAGCCGGCGCAAAAGCTCTGCACGGCCGGGCGAATGCGCGTCCCCGCCAGCGATACCGCCAACGCCACGGGGTGGGCGGAGGTCACGCCCTCGAGCTGACGTAGCCGGCGCCGATAGCGCCGCGCCCGCGAGAGGAAGTACGCGGAGGTCACCAGAAAGGGCACGGCGCTGACGACGCCCAGCGCATCGGCTAGATGGCTCAATCCCTCCCAGGACAAGGCCTCGCTCCACATCGTCGCTCCCTCACCACAATTCCCACGCTGCCGATCACCCAGCGCGCCCTCAGCGCCCTCACCCTGGCCCTCTCCCGGAGGGAGAGGGGATGTGGTATGTGTGGGCTAATCTATGGCCTGCCGATCTGCCATGCCAGCATCGCAACGTTTCCACAATGTTCTTTTGCCCTCGACAGGAAAGAGCCCTCGATGTCATTCCTTAAGGCTTGTTGGCGCATGGCAGGGGCGCCCAAGCTTCCTCTCCCCTTCACCCGAACCTTCTCCCAGAGGGAGAGTGGATACGACCGTAGGGCCAAGATGGTCCCTTGTTGCTGCATTAGGCCTCCCGCACGTCAATCCGCTCGGGGGGGAGTCGCAATCCATAACATGTGGCCCCATAGCGACGATCGCTGGTCACCACATACGACTCGACATCGATGTTGCGCGGCACCGCCTGCCGGATCTTCCGACTGATTTTGGAAAAGCGGGAGCGCAACCTAGCTGGAGGTATGCGCTTTTCCCAGGCCTGCCGCAGATTCTCGACATGTCCGGAATAGGGGCCGTATAACTGCTCGTAGCGACGTAACATCGCGTCTCGCTTGCCATTCAGCTCCCTCACACTCAAGAAGCCATCCCCGCGCCCTTCCCGCTGCATCTTGGCCAGCGCTAATTGGGTATACAGGACAATCTCCATAGGCTCTAAAGGGATCTCTATGGTGCCAATGCCGACCTTCCTGGCAGCGGGTTCGATCACGAGCGGCGGCAGGTCTGGAAGCGTATCTAAGGTGCGTTGCAGTCGGTCGATGGTGGGGGCAAAGCCAGAGATCATGTGAGACATATCGGTGGCGAGCTTCTCCCGCAGCCGCACATAGGGGATCTCCGCCACTTCGACCTGCACCCGATGCGCTTCAACCATCTGACCATTCCGGGTTTTGACCAGGTGCGATCTGTTGGGTGGATAGAAAAACTCGGGATGCCCTTCCAAGTCCTCGCGGATCAAGACGTGCAGGAGGGTGTCCTGGGCCCGGCCATACAGCTGGAGCGCAAAGCCTAACAACACCGACAGCGTCTTGCGCCCTCCGGCCAGCGAGCAGTGCAGACGCGTGGTAGGATCATCCGCTAGACGGCGGATAAAGGCCAAAATCTGATCGGCCACCGCGGCGCTATCGGCGGCGGTGCGAATATCTTCCAACGGCACGCTGGCCGCATCGGTGAGCACATGGATATGGTCGCCGTCAAAGGCAATGCCGGTGGGATCGACATCGTATTCGGTGCAGAAGGTATAGAAGCGCCCGCGGTCTGGTGTCAGAAGGTCGGTGAGAATGCGCTCCCGGCCGGGCTGCGTGGTCAGGATGTAGATTTCCGCGATGCCCACCGGCGGGTCGCGCACCTGGGTGAGATAGTACAGGGTTTCAGTGATCACTTGCGGCGTGAGACCGGCCACCACCACAAGGATCTCGCGCCATGCTGTCACCGATGTCATCCTGCGGCAGGGAGGGATATCGCGCTCCATGGGGGAAAGGACGCCTTTCCCTGCATTCCCTCAGGACACCTCGAAATGCCCGCGATTTAGCACGTTGAATCGCTTCTGTCAAGCGGCGATTGGCTCCGCACCGGCGCCAAATTCTCGACCACCATTTTGGTGTTTGACCAAGGACATGTTTGCCCCGCCATGTAAGACATCCAGCGCTGACCGATGCAGAATCCTTGCCGCCCTCACCCTAACCCTCTCCCGCAGGGAGAGGGGATCGGCTTGGAAGTAGGAGTTGTGTTTGGCACGCATTCGCCATACAATCGGCATAGCTTTCATCTGCAACCCCATGACTGTCGAAACTCGGAAGCGAACGACATGGCCAGCCCGACCACGCACCCTTGCCTGTTCTGTCAGATCATTCGCGGCGACATCTCTAGCTACCCCGTGTTCGAGGACGACGTGTCGCTGGCCTTTCTCGATCATCGCCCCCTTTTCCCAGGACATTGCCTGTTGGTGCCAAAGCCCCATTACGAGACGCTCCTCGATCTACCCTCCCCGCTGATCGCGCCGCTGTTCGCCAATGCGCAGCTGCTGGCCCGCGCGGTGGAACAGGCCCTGGAGGCGCACGGTTCGTTCGTGGCCATCAACAATCGCGTCAGCCAGAGCGTGCCGCATCTGCACATCCACGTCGTTCCCCGTCGCCGCAAGGACGGCTTGAAGGGCTTCTTCTGGCCGCGCCAGCCCTACCGCGATGAGGAGGCGATCCGACGGGTCCAACAGACGCTGCGAGCCGCCATCGCCCAACTGTACAAGGAGTCGTTATGAACGGCGAGCCGCGCTACCTTCCTGGCGCCGATTTGGAGGGGTTTCTGCGCGAGATCATGAGCTTTGTGGGCTTCGACGACGTCGATGCCGCCATCGTTCGTCGCACGGCGCCCACCTTACTGAAGCACGAGCGCGCCATCACGGATGCCCTCTACGAGCACTTTCTCAAATTCCCGGCTACCGCCCGCTTCTTCCTGCTGCCGGATGGTACACCCGATCAGCCGCGCTTGGAGCGTCGCAAACACAGCCTGGGGCGGTGGCTGCAGGAGACTGCTGAAGCGGCGCTGACCCACGATTTTTCCTATTATCTACTCGCCATCGGTCTGTCGCACAGCCATCGGTCGCACGGCCCCGGCGGTACCGTCCCACCTCACTTCATGGTCGCTACCATGAGCCTGGCGCAAACCGCCTTCGCGCGCATTTTTCAGGAGGAGTTGGCAGACCTGGGGGAAGCCTTCGAGGCCAGCCTGGCCTGGAACAAGCTGTTGCTGATCCAGCTCAACGTGCTGTTGATCGGCTATCTGCTGCCAAGACAGGGCGGGTAACTCGTGCCGGCCCCTCTCTCAGCCCTGGTGGACTGACAGGAGGAGGGATTGTGCCGCAGCGGTCCGGCATCATTTCCCTTCCCCCTCGATGGGCCTAGGCGCCAGCTGAAGCCGCTTCACCCAGGCTCGCGGAGGCACGCGGTCCCCTCTCCCGTCGGGAGAGGGTTAGGGTGAGGGCGCTCCGAGCCTGTGCCGCGCTTGGACTTCCCTCACCCCCGCCCTCTCCCACAGGGAGAGGGAGCCTGAATCTGGCACCTAGGTGCTCAATGGGGGAAGGCACGGGTGACAGGCTCACATGGCCGAGGCGTCAGCCGCCGTTTGACGCCGGTCGTTCCCGGCCCACATGCAGGCGATGGCCAGCGAGCCGCTGACGATGGCGGTGAGGAAGGTGAGGGCGTAACTGCCGGTGAGATCGAAGAACCGACCGCCGATCCAGGCCCCGAAGGCGGCGCCGAGATTGCCGCTGAGGGTGACCACCATGAAGATCGTGCCCAGGCGCGGCCCCTGAAACACTTCCACCGTCTTGGCGGCGATGGCGATGCCGCCAGCCCCCTGCGCAAAGCCGTAGCTCAGGATGAAGACATACAGCGGCCAGCGGATGTCCAGGGCGCCCAGTAGGAGCAGCATCACATAGCCGCTCATCGTACAGCTCATGGCCACGGTGAAAGCGCCCTCGCCCTTCAGGCGGTCGGCCAGCCAGCCGAAGAACATCCGCCCTCCCAAGCTCACCAGGCTCAGCGCGCTATACACCGTCGACGCCCCCAGCACCTGCAGCGTGCCAGTGCCGACCAGAAAGTTCACCAGGTGCACGTTGACCATGGTCATGGTGACGCTCATGCACAAGTGCGCCACGCACAGGCTCCACAGCGCCCGTGTGCGCAGCGCCCCCTTGAGCGTGGCCGCGCGCAGATCCGGACGGCCGAGCGTCGGCGTGGGCCGATGCAGCAAATTGAGCGGCACCAGCACCGCCAGGACCACCGCCCCCACCACCACAAAGGCACCCTGCCAGCCCACCGCGGTGATCAACCAGGCGCTGCCCGGGACCAAGACGACATGGCCGAAGCCGGTGCCGACGTCGGCCAAGCCGATGGCGCGCCCGCGGTGCGTGTGCTGGAACCAGCGCGACACTACCACCATGGCCAGCGACAGCGCCGTTTGCCCCAGGGCGCTGAGCACGCCGTAAAACAGGATGAATTGCCCCAGCGTGCGGAGGGTGCCGCAGGCCATCCAGGCGATGCCCACCAGGGCCGCCGCGGCCGAGAACAGCCAACGCGGCCCAAAGCGGTCCAAGAGCCAGCCCATGAACGGTGCGCTGGCGGCCAGCACCAGCTGGTTGACGGCATACGGGCTGGCGCCACCGGCATGGCTCCAGTCGAACACCTCCAGCAGTGTGGCGTAGAACACCTGGAACGAGCTCGACACGCCGTTGGCGCCCGCCAGGGTGGCGAAGCCGATGAGGAGCACGAGGTAGCGATACAGTCCTGGAACGGGATCTTTCCGTGGCGGCTGGGGCGTTGGCATGGTGTTGTCGCTAACCACCGACTTGCGCCAACGCCGCCTGCGCCTGGAGCAGCCAACGCTGCATCGCCATCATCTGCAGGAGGTCGACGGCGGTGGCGAGGTCGGCACGTGCCTGCTCTCGCTGGCCGAGGCGGGTGAACAGGAGGCCGCGGTCGAAATGGCCACGGGCGAGCAGCGGGAACATCCTGAGCTCGGCGGCCAGGCTCAGGGCTTGCCGGTAGGACGTGGTGGCCTGCTCGATGGCGGGCGGCTGTTGGTGCGCATACAGCTTGCCGAGCAGCCAGAGACTCCAGGCGGCATGCCCCCGCTCGTTATAGGCGCGGGCGAGATCGAGGGCGCGGTGGGCGTATGCCAGTGCATCCTCGGGCCAGCCGGCCAAGTGATACGTCTCTCCCAGCCAAGAGAGCCGCCGTGCCTGAGCCCCCATGCAGTGCATGGCTGCGGCGCGCTCGACGGCTTCTTGCAGCAAGGGGACCGCCTCGGTCAGCCGCCCATCCAGAGCATAGGCCATACCCAACGGCGCAGCCAGGAGGGGGAAGAGTGGCGGCAGTTGCTCGGTCTGAGTGATGGTGAGCCCCCGTTCGAGCGCCGCGATGGCCTGCGGCAATTCGCCCTGTTGCAGGGACAGCATGCCCAGGCCGAACCGCGCCACGATGAGGCCGTACAGATGTCCGGCGCTCTCGGCGGTCTCCACTGCCTCTTCCGCGACCGCCCGGCCCTCCTCGAACTCGCCGCATTCGGCCAGGCACCACGCCAGCCAGGCACGCGACAACACGGCCACCGGGGCGGGCAAATGGAAGGGTTCCAGGAGCATGTCGCCTTCCAGGGAGATCACATTGCGCTTTAGGATGTCGATAGCTCGTGGGTAGTCGCCCATGGCGTGGTAGGCTTGGCCTAATAGAAATTGACTGACCACCTGAAAGCCGAAGTTTTTGTACTCAGCGGCCACGCCGAGATCGCGCTGGAAGGCTGCTGCCGCTCGCTCGTGCTCTCCCCGCCACCACGGCAAGGTCTCTAGCCCCGAAAAGGCCCGCATCGGGTCCGGCCTGAAATAGGCGGGCGCTTTGCGCCAGACCTCGCCGCGCACGACATGATGCGCGAGCTGGTCGTGCCACTCGGCCAGTCGGTCGGCATAGACGGTCTCGATGGCATCGATGGTCTTGGCATGCAAGGACCGACGCCGCTCATGCAGCAGGCTGCCATAGGCGACTTCATGGGTCAAGGCATGGGTGAAGGCGTACTGGACCTGCGGCAACATGCCTATGTCGTATAAGAACTCCGCCGCCTGAAGACGGGCCAGTCTATGCTGCAAGCTCTCTTCAGGGTGGCCGGCCACCGCCTGCAGCAGCGCCAGGGGAACCTGTCTGCCGATGACTGCTGCGGTTTGCAGGAGCTGCTTCTCCTCCTCGGGCAGGCGGTCGATGCGGGCTGCGAGGACGGCTTGCACGGTAGCCGGTACCTGCATCGTCTGCGCCGGCCTGGCCGGACGATAGGCGCCCGGTTCGCCTACCACGGCTTGGGTGTCGATGAGCATCCGCACGCTCTCTTCCAGGAAAAAGGGGTTGCCCTCGGTACGCTCGTGCAGGAGCTGCTTCAGCGGGTCCAGCCGAATATCTGTCCCGAGGAGGACACGCAGCAGCTCCTCGACTTCAGGCGGTGTGAGACGGTCAAGGGCGATCTGCGTGTAATAAGTCTTGGCGGCCCAGCCCACAGCGTACCCAGGGCGATGCGTCGTCAGCAGCAGCAGGGGGATACCGGCTAGGCTCTCAACGAGAAACGACAGGTAGTCCTCGGACGTCTTGTCGAGCCAGTGCAGATCCTCCACCACGACGACGTGCGGGCGGCGTTGACTCCCGGCCACTGTCAGCGCCCACAGGGCCTCGAAGGTCTTCCATTGCTTGATGTGGGGGTGCAGAGGCGCGATAGCCGCGTCCTCGGTAGGCAGACCGCACAGCGCCTCCAGATACGGCAGGAATGTGGCAAGCGTCAAATCCAGGGAGTGGATGCCCTGACGCAGTTTCTCCCGGATCTGCAGCGGCGTGTCGCCCTCCTCGACCTGGAAGCTCGCCCGTAGGATCTCGACGATCGGCAGGTAGGGCGTATTCTGGCCGTACGCCACACAATGCCCTTCCAGCCAGGTAAGACGTTCTCCGTCAAGGGATTGGCGGAACTCATACACCAGACGCGATTTTCCAACCCCGGGCTCTCCGACGATGCCCACCACCTGGCCGCGTCCGGATTTCGCTCGCACCAGGCAATCATGCAGCAGGGCGAGCTCGCGCTCGCGTCCCACCAGCGGAGTCAGCCCTCTCTCGACGCTCACTTGCAGGCGGCTGCGTCGGCGTTGGCGCCCGATCACCCGGTACACCAGGACCGGTTCGCGGCGCCCTTTGACCTGCACTGGTCCTAGGGGCGCGCTGCGGATATAGCCCTCGACCAACCGATGGGTCGTGTCGGCGATCAGAATCGCCCCAGGTTCGGCCAGGCTCTGCAGCCGAGCGGCCACATTGGTGGCATCGCCAACGGCGGTGTAGTCCATGCGCAGGTCGTCGCCGATGCGGCCGACCACGACCAGGCCGCTATTGAGGCCGATGCGTACGCGCAGCTCCACATCGTAGCGGGACTGGAGTTCTCCACCGTAAGCCCGGATCGTCTCCTGGATCATCAAGGCCGCTAACACCGCCCGCAGACCATGATCTTCGAGCGCTAGGGGAGCGCCGAAGAGGGCCATCAGGCCATCCCCCAGAAACTGATTCACCGTGCCCTCGTAGCGGTGCACGGCCTCGGCCATCAGCTGCAGCACCCGATCCATGAGCTGATGCATGGCTTCCGGGTCCAACCGCTCGGCCAGACGTGAAGACTCGACGACGTCGCAGAACAGGATGGTCACTTCCTTACGCTCGCCTTCGAGCGCGCTACGGGAGGTCAGGATTCTCTCGGCGAGGTATTTCGGAGTATATGCCCGAGGAGAAGCGAGCTTCGTCGCTGCCGGCGTCTGGGTTGGCAGGGTCTCGAGCGATCGGCCACACTGTTTGCAAAACTTATGGTTGGGGGCATTGGCGGTTTGACAGTGGGCACAAATCAGCGTCAGCCGCCCGCCGCATTCCGGGCAGTAGGCGGCGTCGGCTGGGGTCTCAGCGTGGCACTGCGGACATCGCATGTGGAAGACTCCTGTCCACCGGCGCGGCCTGGGGATAGCCTTCGTGCCGCACGGATCTCAAGCCTTCATCCTCTACTCACCTTGTTTGACCTCGAAAATCTCGTCGGCGACGTTACCGTGCGCCTCGCGATGCACCGCCTCGGCCGCCTCCTTGCTCGGCGCCTCCACCAGACAGAAGATCTTGCCCTGGTCTTTGTCATACCAATAGCTCAGATACCGCACGCCGTGCTTATGCTGCACTTCTAGGTCCTTCTGATGAGCCGCCGTCACGGCCTCATCGGTCAATCCCGTGACATTATGGTGGATATCCATGTAGAGCGGCATGGTGCCGTTCCTCCTTGATTTTACCCCATCAGCAGCGTGCGAGAGGGCTAGGCTATACGTTTCGTGACTACCCGATCCCCTATCTGTTGTCAAGCCCAATCGCCTCCGGCCGGCGTGGCGATCGAACCGCACAGGCATCAGCGCCGGTACTCATCCCCGCAGTCGCCGATGAGGCGGTATAGATCACGGCCCTGGCGGAGGACGGCCTCGATCTGGGCCTGATCTGCAGCATCCAGGGAGAGGTCGAACACACGGGCGTTGTCTGCCCGATGCTCAGCGGCACCAAGCCGGGTGCCGATGATCACCCCCGCCACGGCCGGGCGGTCCAGGATGGCCCGCACGGCCACGTTGGCAATGCTCACCCGATGCTTGTCAGCGATCCGCTGCAGCGCCGCCAGCAAGGTCTGGAACAGCGCCCAACCGCCCCAGGCATCGACCATCTGCTTGTATTTGCGCAGGCTGGCGGTGGTCAGCGTGCTGCGCGTCGGCTCCGGCTGTCCCAGATAGCGTTCCGAGAGCAGACCGCCGGCGACGGTGCCATAGGTCAGGAGCTGGATGCCGTGGGTCTGACAAAACGGCACCATAGCCACCTCGGGCCGGCGGTCGATCAGCGAGTATTGCACCTGATTGGACACCACGGTGATGCCATGGTCGAGGATGATTTGCACATGCTCGGTGTCGAAGTTCGTCAGCGCAACATGGCGGATTTTGCCCGCGTCGCGCAGGTGGCAGAGGTAGGTCAAGGCGTCGAGGTAGTTGGCATCGTTGTAGTCCCACCAGTGAAACTGCAGCAGGTCGAGGGTTTCCACAGCCATGCGACGTCGCGAAATGTCGATGGCCGTCTCGACGAGGTGTCTCGTCATGTGGCCCGGCTCGGGCACCCATTTGGTGAAGGCCTGCACGGCAGTCAGCGCCCCCGGACCTCGATCGGCCGCTAACCGCCGCCGAAACTCGCCGATAAAATCCTCCGCCGGACCATAATGGTCCGCCAGATCCCAGGTGGTGAAACCGGCGTCGTGGTAGGCCACCATGTCCTGCAGGGCGGCCCGGCGGTCGATCGGACCATGGGCACCGGACACCTGCCACAGGCCATTGAGGAGGCGGCAGATGCGGAGGTCAGGGGTCAACTGCGTGGTCGCGGCTTCAGGCAGAGGCATGGGCGATCCCCTTATGATGCACGTGAGACCATAGACGCCGGGCGGTGCTATCCTCCCGGTCCATTGGCCGTGTCCGAGAGACATGGCCTCTGAGAGCGCATTTTCAGAAAAACATTGGGTCCCCGACGTTTTCCTCCTTGTCCGTGTCGCATCATGTGATTATGATGCAGGGGATTGTTGTATCACGGATGCGAAGGAGAGTCTATGGATCGGATCACGACCACAGTACCACAGGTCCACTATCCCGAGAGCGATGGCAAGCCGATGGGCGAGACCGATGTCCATATCGATGCCCTGATCTATCTCCGCGAGGCGCTGCGAGACTACTTTCGCGATGATCCGCAGATGTACGTCGCGGGGAATATGTTGCTGTACTATGAAGAGGGCAATCCTACCGCCTGTGTGTCGCCGGATGTCTTTGTGGTGCAGGGGGTGGCCAAGCGGGAGCGGCGGACCTATCGCCTGTGGGAGGAGGGCCAGGCTCCCATGGTGGTGTTCGAGATCACCTCGCGGGCATCCCGGCTGGAAGATCTGGGGACCAAGCGGGCGATCTACGCCATGCTGGGGGTAGGGGAGTATTTTCTGTATGATCCGCTCGCAGAGTATCTGCGGCCGGCACTGCAGGGTTATCGGCTCCAGGACGGGGAGTACCAGCGGATACCGCCCGGAGATGATGGGGGGTTAACCAGCCAGGCACTAGGCCTCGAGCTACGGATTGAGGATGGCCGCCTGCGGGTGATCAACCCCGCGACCGGCGAACGTCTGCTGACCCCCGCCGAAGCGTTGGCAGCGCGGCGTGCCGCCGAGGCCGAGCTGGAGCGGTTGCGGGCTGAATTGGCCCGCCTGCGAGGCGAAACGGGACGATCGCCAGGGTAAGTGGTGGATGCCTTCCGAGCCAGACTCGCCGTGGCTGATACCGCTCCAAGGGTATCGGCCTTGAGCGATCTGTGCCTTGGAGTGTACCCGCTGACGTTAAGCTGCGGACATGCTGGGGTTGGGGCAGACCGCGGTGTTGTGAGGAATCAATTCCTTCCCGGACGGCCATGTCATTGGTGGTCAGACCGCTACAGCGACTTGCCGCCTAACGCTGCCGCCGCTGATCGCTGAAAAAAGACCGGACTCTCGCAGCCATGCCGTAGATGCCCGAGCCGCTAGCTGCTTCGCACGCGTCAGTGACTCGAGCCAGGCGGCCACCACCTTCTCGTGCTGGAGCTCTATCCGCACCTCGGACTCAGGATCAAGGATTCCGCAGAATGGCTCCAGTAGATCGCTGCCCTGATAAGAATAATCATGTTCCGCATCAGAGCGCAGAGACTCCAGCTCTTTCCAGAGAAAAAAATGCTCTGGAAATCCCACGAGCAGGAAGAATGGAGCGGGTGTCAAAGCAGCATGGACGACCAGATTTCTATGAATCCGCACGGCCCACGGGAGCGCTTCTCGCGTATTGGATGGAGGCCGTGATTTGACCTCGACTATAAGCTGCAGCTTGTCCTTCGTATCATAGACCACGAGATCGAACCGTCGTCGCACGTGTGCCCCCGGGACCTCCCATTCGCCGTCCCTTACTTGTTCCTCAAGACATGCGCTACAGACATTCACTTGCCTGCGGCCGGACAAGGCCCATCCAGCGGTGATTGGGGCGGGGACCAACGCTTGGCATACTGGTGTCTGGATTTCACATACACCCACGAAAACGACGCCGCTCGGTTCAATTTTCATGTTTGATCCCTTCTCTGTTGTGCCGCTAGCCAATCGATGAGGCGATCTCTTGCGTCTTCGACAAGATCTTCGCGATCTTTTGGGCTCAGCACCGATGTGAACGAAGCACGAAGGCTTGTCTCCGCCTCATCGATGAAACTGTCCGGCGCATCGAATGGACGCCTGTAACCAGCTTCGGACCGTTCCATATGGGCCAGTTCATGAGCGAGGCATGCCAGTATCGACATTCTGGAGTTGGCGCTCGTTCCAGAACCAGGATATGCATCCGCCCCCAGCATGACGATATGCCGGCCTTCCGTTCCTGCAATCATATCCCTTCCGGTTGCGAATTCTCCTCGCCGACTGGCGCTGTCGTGCGCCATCACCACCGCAATACTCTCATTACACGTCCCAGACGAGATCCGTCGCGAGCGATCCTGCCTCCGTGAGTCCGGTCTCCTATTCCACGCTCGTGCACCACCCGTCCACTGTGCACCTGCCTGTTAAATGGGTGGCGTGTCAGCGCTAACCACATGCCCCACGAAAGAGGGGCCGACACGCGTCTTGTCCCACGTCTGACAATGCTTCCCGAATCCGAATCCTAGGCCTATAGCAGCCGCGACGCAACCCACGTGCTGGAGTGAAGCCTGAGGAATCCAACGACCCGTCTCTCAAGCTCAGCGTGATCCTGAATATCGTCGCTTCGCAGCCAACAGCTCTGCAATCTTCTCATTGAAGATGCTGTCAAGAATTGGCTTGATCTGGGTCTCCGCGAACAGACGTTCGGTTTCTGGGAGCATCTGTATAGCCTTTCTTACGCGGTCACGCTCCAGGCGCAACCGGTATACCGCCAGGTTGATTTCGTGCACGATCTCGGCCTTTGATTCGTAGCTCCATGAAGCATGTTCCCGGCGGGCAGCTTGGACCCGCTCCAAAGCTTTCTCTCGTTCCCGAGCCCGTAGTAGCGACATGAGGTCACGTGCCAGCGACAGTAGATCCCCCCGATTTCCGCATCCATGCCCGTCAATCCCTGACCGCCGCCTCGACCAGCCACCGCAGCGAGTCCACCAGGGCGTGCCGTGACGCGGTGTCGAGTTCTGGAACCGTTTCGAGCGCGGCTGTGACCGCCTTGATCACGTCGACCACGACTTGGCCCCGCGTCCGGGTGTGGCTTTCGACCTGGGTGAGCCGGTCGATTTCCGCACGCGCCGCCGCAACGATTTGACGAATCGAGGCGTCGATTCGAGCGATATCCGCGCCAGCCTCAGCGCGAATTCGCCAAATCGTCATCACGTCTTTCGCGATCGGCCCGAGATCGCCCGCCATTCTTGAGGCGGCGTCGACTATCCGTGCGAACTGGAGCTCCGTGAGGCCCCGGTGCACCCCAACATCCTGCGGCGGTCTGACCGGTACTTGATTCCTATTGGGCAACTCTGGCCGTTTCCTGTTCACTTCAAGTCCTCCTCGTTAACTGTATTCTGCAAATCCGCACGCAGACGAGCCAACTCGGCACGGAGGGCGGCGAGCTGCTCCCTCCTGGGGCCAACCTCCTCCGTTCGGAGCCCCAACGCCGTCTGGCACTCCTCGACGAGGAGATCGTAGATGGCGTGAACGCTGCGCACGTTGCTGGCATGTATTTTCGGCAGATAGTCCTCAAGAAGGTCCTTCCGGACATCATGGGCCCAGCCGTCCACAGCTTCGTGTATCTTCCCAATCAACATGCTTTTCCAGCGGTGAGCTTCGATCACGATGCTCCCTACCTCGATCAGGATAGTGGTCGCCACGTTTACTCGCGCCAGGGCACGTTTGGTGAAGGCCCGCCCGATCTGGTTGTAGACCTGCCGGCTGAACCTCTTTCCGAGCAAGTTGCCCACGCGACTGACGAGCATCTTAACCAGATTACCGGCTCCGGCCGCCGCTCCACCAACTCCTCCGAAGGCCTCCAGCAACGCGTGAATGCCTGCCCCGCCAAGACGTTGAGCCACCACACGGGCCAGATTCTCCGCGAACTGGCGACCCGCTTCCGATCGAAGGTGGATGGAGTGCTCGATCTCATGAACCACTGGGTTCGCGAGGTCAGCCAGTCTGCGGTCTAACTCCTGCAACTCAACGGCAATGGCTTCCTCCACGGAACGGGACGCTTGCCGCACTTCGAACGGCATGGCGTGAACGGACAGCCAAGCCATGCACTCGTCCCGACCGAGCCACTTGTCCGATCGTTCAATGTCCGCCTGGAGTTTGGATTTGATCCCTACTGCCAGCCATTCGATCGATGCGGGAAGCTGGGACCTCAAGCGGTCGGTAGTTTCCTGCACGACATCCAGAGAGCGAGCCCTGGTCTCGCCGAGGGAGCGGAGCTGGGCTTCGATCATCTCAATCTCTTCCTCCTCCATGGTCAAAATCAGGTTCTGGCGTTCCAAGGCCTGGATGGCATCGTCGATAAGCTCGCAGAGGGCGGATACCAATTTCTCCTCGACCGCTCGTTGTCGCTCCGGCGCTCCCACTATCGCAATGACGCGATTCCAAAGCGGAGAGGCATCCGGCAGCACAGGCTCCGATTGTGCCGGACCATCGACGAGGGCAACGTCCTCGCTTGCGGTCCTGACCAAGAGGAGTTCGGGCTCCCTCTGGAGGGAATCGCGCGCATTCGCAAGAATTTCCCGCACACGGGCATTCTCGATCCCTACATGCATCGGCACCCGGTTTACGACGAGGAGGACGGGAACCGCCGGGTCGTCCTCAATGGCCGTCCTAACTATTTCTAAGAGATCCTGGTCCAACTGTCCGAACCCCGTTTTGTATCCGACTAGGAAGACGACGACATCGCTCTGCGGGAGGAACGGAAGTCGGTCCTCTCTGACTCCCACTCGCGAATGCTCTGGAATCGCTCTCGGAGCTTAACCTGGAACGCCAGCAGCTCTTCTTGCACTTTCTCGAAGATCAGATCTGCCTGGACCGACTCTTCGTCCAGCAGTGCCCTGGAGAGATGTGGGCCGTCCACGATGCCCTGGCGTAGCTTAGTGCACATCTCATTTCGTATAGCGCCGCCTGCGATTCGGCACCAGTCATCAATGTCGCGCCGCCGGTCGGACGAGAAGGACTCGATGGCCTTGCGCATTTCCGCGAATGTCCTCTCCAGTTCGTCGATGTACTTCTTGAAACGCTCGCCCTCCATCTTGAGTTGAGCCTCGACGGTGGCACGGTCCGCATTCAACTCGCCTCTTCGTCGCTCTATCGCTTCGAGAGCAGCGTGCAAGTCGGCGCGGACCGCTGCGGTGATCCCGTCTCTCAGCACTTTGGGCCATTCGCGAGATCTGGCTTCGAGGTCCGCCTCGAAGCGGCCTAGACCCGATGCATCCATATCCTTCGCATTGTCCATCAATCGACCACGGAGCGCCAGGTAGGTGTTTACGACATGGATGCACGGGTCGCCATCCAGAGGGATGCGATGGCGGGCCGCCAATTGCTTCAGGACGTGCAGGTTGTGCTGTCGCCCGCCCTCGACCTCCTCGTCCCGCTCATCCGTCCACCGGTTCTGGACGAAAAACGCCGTCGGGAGCCGCGCCCAGTGAAACGCGACGAACGTGGACTCCGACCGCGTGAGGGGAGGAACAGTGCGCAGCAAGAATACCACCCCAACCGCCTCCTCGAGGTAGCGGCGCGTGGTCTCGACATTGCGCGTGGTCAGGCTCCCAGTCCCGGGCAGGTCCACGAGTACCAAGCCATGCTGCAGGAGCGGTCGGTTCGACTCGACGATCACGCGGTCCACCTGCCACTCGTTCGCCGGATTGTGGTGGTGGTGAACGAATGCCGCGATGGACTCGGCTGTTGCAGCGGTCCACTCCTCCCGGCCGTCCGCATACAGGACTACAGCCTGGCCGGAGGGCCGTTCCGCGTATACGATCTCCACGGGCACACAGGTGGTCTCGTCTGCGTCGATCGGCAGCACAGGGGTGTCGAAGGCGAGGGCGTTGAGAAGAGTGCTCTTGCCGCTCCCCTGCACACCGGCGACAGGTACGACGAAGCGCCTGGCCGAGAGGCGTTTCCGGAATTGGTTATATTTTTCGGCCAATGCTTTCGCCGAACAGTTCAGATGCCGCCCGACGACCTCGGCGAGCTACGGCTCGGCCAGGACTTCTGCAAGGCGATCCATAGGGTCACCCTCCAAAGAGCCGTTTCCACCAGGGACGGTTGGGACGTACAAGCAACGCCTCGTGGCGTGCCAAAGCTGCTTCTATCTTCTCCAGCACTTTTTGGGTTGTTGCGAGGGCATTCTGGTGTGTCGTCAATGACGCTTCGATTCTGCGTAGGGACAAGGACAACCGAACTTCTGCACCCTCTAGGGTGCTCCTGTTCTCCTGCACCTTTCGATTCAGCTCCGCCACGGCCTTCTTGAGGTCACCCAGCACCTCCAGCACCGACTGCATGCCGGTACGGGTTGCGGTGACGACATCAGCCTGGAGGTCATTGGTCCACGAGGGCCTGGCGGTCACGATGGAGGCGAGCTTCTCCAAGAGATCCTGTTGCAGTTCCCCAGCCCAGGCTGGCTTCTCCGAGAGGAAAGATTCCAGGCCATCGGTGACGGCACGGAGGATTTCCTGGGTTTCCCGATCGACGCTCAACCTGACCTTCTCCACCATGACATCACTCCCTTGCCCGCTCCAAGATCTTCCACCAGCCGTGCAGGATCTTGGCGCATCGGTCGCGCTGCTCCCGGCTGAAGAACTCGAATTCCTTGAGCCATTGGGCCTCGTCGCGCTGGGTGTTCAGGCGCTCTCCTTCCATGGCAAGCCGGTCCATGAGCACGGATAACATCAACTCATTATCGTTCGCCAGATAAGCGTCAGGACGAAGCCCCAATTCGGTGGTCATACGCGTTAACTCGTAGAGGGACTCGGCGACATCCAGCTCCTTCGGGCATTGGACCACGACTACGAGCCCGCCCGCATCCCTCAGGATCGGAAGGATCTCAGACCGCGCTAATTGGCTCTTCATCAAGATAGGCCATTGAGCGTCCAAGAGTAAGAAGACCGTAGATGCCTTGCTCAGGAACTGTTTCACCTCGGTCATCAGCGAGGGCTGTCTGTCGCCATCGGCCACTTCCTTGCCAAGTCCGATGGCTTCGAACGGGCCAACATCCTGGATTAGCTCCAGGACTGAACCGGGGGCTAGCGGCCCTTGCAGGACATCGAACCAGAACCGTGTTAGGAAGCGCTCCAAGCTGCTTGCTTCGAACGACCACAGCAGGGCCCGACGCTCCGCCCCCCTCAGGCGCTTGCCAACTCGAGCAAGAATTGAGTCCCGCAGGACGACGAAGCGCTGACGCACGTAGCGATCGGTTAACCGAGCCAAGGCTTCGACGAATCTGGGGACCTCGATGGCGGTCATTTCACCTGGGGCGGTCGGATTATCGAACGGCTCCGGCTCTGCGGCCGGCGACAGCGATGTCAGGCCGTGCGAGACCGCCTCGGCCAGTGCTTTGAGCCTGGAGACGGCCTGTCGCCGCTCATCGTGCTTGGCGGCAGAGGCCAGCTGCTGCTGAATGATCGCCTGTCGCCGCGTAATCTCACCCGTCAGCGTGGCAAGCCTAGCCTGGATGGCCTCGATGATCTCGGATCTCGTAGCGGAGACCCAGCTCAACTGACCTCTGACCGCCTCGTCGACTCGGCGCCGGAAGTCATCGCAGTCCAGCCGCGTGCGCCTGTAAGTGCGCGTTTCGTAGCCCCAGTTGGGGCCAAATGGAGCCCCAAGGGTGCGCTTGACCGTGCCCCACAGCCCTGGCTGGCTTGACTTGTCGCGTCTCGATGTGTTCTTTCGTCTTGACACAGAGCCGCGGCTGAACGGGAACCCTTGGCGGCTCGATCATGTAGTCCTCAGCCCTCAGATTCAACATGCTGGCAACCTGCTCCATGGGCTCTTGGATAGCCGCCAGGGCCCACTGAAACTGTACGGGAAGCTGTTCCATCCAGAATTCGCATCGATCCCTCACGTTCTCGGCCTTGGTGGCGTCTCTGTGGGAAAGGTCCACCGCCTCTTGCATGAGGTCGTCTCCGTTGCGAGCCGCTTGGTTTTCGGCATCCTGCAGTCGCCGTCCGAGAGCATCGAAGGCCAACCGGAGCGACATCTCCGCCTTCGCAAGGGATGTCATCTCGACCTCAGCATCGGCTATCCTCCCGTCCGGTCGAGCCGGGGCATGCTCTTCGCGGGTCGTTATCTCCCACAATTGCTGGAGGAGTATGCCATATCGTCCGCATAACAGTCGTGGCTTGATGCTGGCCAGGTGGTTCTGCACCTCGGCGATCAGGTCAGGAACATGGGACTCCTCAAATTCGCCTTCGAGGGCGAGCTTCGCCGAGATCTGGATAATGGGTGCTGACCGCACACAATCCGTGGAGCAATGCGCCAACAGCCTCCGAATTCTAGCTAGATGGTCCCAGGCGACCTCCTCTCGGCTCCGTTCTATATGTCCGCCGAGTCCTAGCTTCGCCTCGATGCTGTCGATCATGTTTTGCACGAGGATAAGGGGTTTCCTATGTTCGCCGATCCGGTCCAGGTACCGTGCGATCACTTCGTCAGGGTTCGCCTTGGCCGTGGTAAGGAAGAGAACGACGTCAACGGTGGGTAGGAATAAATCCATCGTGAGCTCTTCGTGACGCTCATAGCCGAACGCGTCGAGGCCCGGGGTGTCGACCAGCGCCACATTCTCGCCGAGCCGGAACCGGGGCGACCGGAACTCAATCTCTTTCACGCCCAGTTTATTGGAGGGGTTGGTGGTCTCGTCGGTAAGCCGACATAGCTCCTGCTGGATGCGCTTTCCCGTATACGTCTCGACCCGACCATCTTCGAAGTGCACGATCACCTGCTCTGGACTTAGGCGGCAGATGACGAGGCAGTTCGAGCTGGGACGCACACGGATGGGGAGAAGCGGGACCCCGAGAAGGGCATTGACGAGCGTGGATTTTCCCGAGCTGGTAATTCCGCTGAGACCGACTCGCCAAGTACGGCTCAGCCAAATCGCTCGCCGCTGGACAAACCATGCAGTTTCACGCTTGAAATGGGCTTTCAGGGTGTCAGAGGCAGAGACGGCTGCGACAGCCTCATCGATGAATCCCACGAGTAGATCATTGGGGGCCATGTTGCATCGACTTGCTACTGCCTTCGGGCTTGAGGTTATCTCTTCCAACATTTGACGTTCTATGCGCCGCACTCTGGTGGCTTGGCCGTTGAGCTACAATGAGGCTTCCTAATAAATCTTGTTACACTGTAGCTTGGTGCAATATAACCCGGAACTACCATGACGCTATCCATTTGCGAAATGCCCAAAATTTCAGCACCGATGTTCATTCGTCTCAACCGCGACATGGCGCGTGATAGCCTTAGATTGCCGTGAACAGTGCCAATCGATCGAGCGCGGTGGGACCAAGTTTCTGAGAGTGACACGGGAGCATATCGGCCGATCGTCACCAGCTTTTAGGTCACGGCCGCTGTGAGCTTGATTGCCCTGCCCACACGAAGATCCAGGTGCGCTCCATCCTCTGGCACGGCACATGCGGGCGAAGACCGTCCCAAGGGGTAAGCCCCGTTGCCATGTGCTGCCGCACAAAGCGCGCTTGGGTACAGTACTGAAGGAGAGCCTATGGATCACATCACGACCAGCGCACCCCAGATCCACTACCCCGAGAGCGATGGTAAGCTGATGGTCGAGGCAGAACTATATCTAAGTAGGTCTCAAGAAGTTCCCCGCACTTTTTCGCGCTGGGCGTGACCCTTTCGATAGCGGAAATGACACAGGGCGGGAGGTGCACGATGAGGGAGGTTCGCCCGCTTACCGCGGAGGAACGCACA
>Ga0073934_10002013_pt1 | contig 44912 bp, 44 predicted proteins | sample LarsenN4metaG_FD_76834 | JGI IMG/M metagenome (GOLD analysis project Ga0073934, IMG submission 76834) | Hot spring sediment bacterial and archeal communities from British Columbia, Canada, to study Microbial Dark Matter (Phase II) - Larsen... ...
ACGTCACCGCCGGGATCGGCAGCATCGTGGTCGATTTGATCTTCTCCATCGCGAAGCGCGACGTGACGTTCTTCAGCGGGATGGCGGCGATCAGCCGCTTGTAGAAGGCGTCATAGGCCTGCATGTCGGCCGTTACCACCCGCAGCATGTAATCGACGTCGCCGGCCATGCGGTAGAATTCCATCACTTCCGGCATCTCGCTCACCAGCGTCGCGAAGCGGCTGAGCCAGTCCTGCGAATGGTCGCCGGTTTCCACCGAAACGAAAACGGTGATGCCGAGTCCGATCTTGTCCTGGTCGACGATCGCCACCCGGCGCTGGATGACGCCTTCGGATTCCAGCCGCTGGATGCGTTTCCAGCACGGGGTCGAGGACAGGCCGACCCGCTGGCCGATCTCGGCCACCGAAAGCGAGGCGTCCTCCTGCAGGGTCAGGAGAATTTTCCGGTCAATCGCGTCCATGAGAGGAAGTCCTCGGGTGGAATTTTATGTCAAATTTTGGGTTCAATAAGCCTTTATAGAGTAATTTTTTCTACCGCAAGCCCCTTTCACGCGCCCGGTTAACCGGCCAGAACCCCATCTCCGTTTTCCACCCAGGCCCGGATGATGTGGTGGGCGATGGCGACCGGCGGGGGCGTGGTCAGCCCTTGCGGGTGCTGCCTCAGCAGCATCGCTGCCGCTTCCGCGCGGCTGAACCAGCGCGCGTCCTCGAGCTCCTCGCGATCCACCGCGATGTCCCGCGACAGCGCCTGCGCATGGCAGCCGATCATCAGCGATGACGGAAACGGCCAAGGCTGCGAGGCGAAATAGCGCACCTCGCCGCAGACGATGCCGGCCTCCTCCAGCGTCTCGCGCCTTGCCGCTTCCTCGATGGTTTCGCCGGGCTCGACGAATCCGGCGAGGCACGACCACATGCCAGCCGCGAAACGCGCCTGCCGGCCGAGCAGGCAGTTTTCGCCGTCGACCGCCAGCATGATCACGACAGGATCGGTGCGCGGGAAATGCTGTGCGTTGCAGTTCGGGCAATCCCGCCGCCAGCCGCCGTCGGCAATGCGGCTCGCATGTCCGCAATTGGCGCAGAAGCGGTGCCGCGCATGCCAGTGCAGCAGCGCCTTGGCCTCCGCCACCGGCGCCAGATGATCGGCATCGACAAGCCCCTGCACGGCGATGGATCGCAGATCGGTGACGTGGAAATTCCCGTCATTCTTGAGCGTCTCGGCGACACCCGCCTCTATCGTGAAGCCGAAGCGGCCCGATTGCTGAAAGAGCCCCAGGAAGACGCGCTCGGTGATGCCCGAGACCTGCGCCGCCTCGTCAGGCGTGAACATGGGATCGAAACCGTGTGCGGATTTCTTGAGCAGGACGAGTTCGCCGCTCACGATGTAGATGCCGCTCTCGCTGTGGGTCGCGAGCGCATCCAGAAAGGCCGGATCGGCGCGCCGCTCGGCCGCGCGTTCGAGCAGGCTGCCGGTGTAGCCAAGGCGTGGCGGCGGACCGAAGTGCTGGCTGTCGGACATACTGGTTGATTCCGGCTGTGAGCCCTTGCCGATGGAACGCTCGGCAATCGGGCTCATCAGCAAACTAGCGCCGTGGTTGATGCATCTCAACGCACCAGGCTGAAGCTGGTCAGCCTCGTATCGTAACCCTTGACGGCGCCGGCCTTGTTCGGGTCGGTCGAATCGACCTGAAGAAATGCGCCCAGCTCCTCGAAGAATAGCGTAGGGACGAGTGTTCTGCCGCGGCGATGATCGCTCTGGTTCGTCCAGGACTCGTAATCGCAGAAAAGCAAAAAGGCCTCGCCCGTCAGCTCGGAATGAAACTCCTTGGCAGAACGCTTTTCAGTAACCTCGCATTGAAGTTCTACTGTGTGCGTGGAGCCGCTACTGAAGCGCCAGAAGGTTCGATACCCGAATTTATTGCCCACCGTGACCGGAAAAATAGATCCCGTGAGGCGGTCTATCTTTTCTATGCCCGAACTGTAGCCGGCAGCGGTTTCGGGCTTCTTGCCTGGTATATACGTGGTTCGCCGCGAATAATTCCCGAGGATGATGTAGCCATTGGCGGCATAAACACTGTGCACAGCATCGCTGCTGCGATAGGTGCCTTGCTGCTTGCCGAACGGCATCCAGGGGGACGAATAGTCTTCCGAACCGTCATTTTGAAACAGACCCCCGCCGAGTGAACGGAGTCTGTTGTCGCGGTTCGTCGTTGCCGGTTTGCCGTTGCTGTTTTTCGTAGTTTTTGTGGTGTGGTACCGCGCAAGGCGCAGGGGCGGCGCGTTGGCGAAAAAGGGATCGGTGAGAACGGTCCGCAACACTTCGCTGTTGACTGGCACGTTGTTCGGGATCGCCTTGCGGATCGCGTCGAAATCGTCGGGCATGCGCGCCGGCGCAGGCTTGTCCGGGACTATGCCGACCGCGACCTGGCTTTTCTTCAGCTCCTCCAGCCGCGCGCGCGCCAGATCGGCGTAGACCGTCGTCCCGAAACGGCGAATGAACGCCTCCAGCACCGCCGGGCTGCTTGTGCCCGCAATCGACGTCCAGGCCTGCGCTGCCTCATTCGCCAGCGCGGCCGCCTCGGCCGGTGAGGACGCCGCGCGGCCGCGCAGATAGAACTCTCCGATCAACGACAGCGACAGTTCCGGAAGCTGTGCGCTCTTGGTCTCGGCAAAGACATCCGCGCTGATGCGGCGGAAAATCGTGCCGATCTCGTCCTGTGCCTCGATATGTTTCAGGAAAGCGGACGTGTAGGGCGAGTTGCGCCCGCTGCCGTCGTCGGCGGTGCGCCCGGCTTGCGTGGCGTAAGCGAGGATCATGCCCTGCGGAGAATCGATCTTGGCGAGGCCCCGGCCGATACCGGCGGCGCGCGTCCTCCCGATGGACCGTTTCAGCTCTTCGGCCAGAGGATTGTCGCGGCACGAATCCAGCACCAGGATACGCAAATTCTTCGCCTGCTGAAGATCGGCGACGATATCTTCCACCTTGATCATCAGACGCAGATCGGCCTCATCGTCCAGCTTTGCATCGACCGGCATCAGATAATTTGTGCCGGCAAATTGCATGGCGTGGCCGCTGTAATAAAACAACGCGGTGTCGGCTTCGCGCGCTGCGCGAGCAAAACGAATGCTCGCCTGTTCCATGCCGGACTTGTCGAGGTCGATGCCGACGACGGTCTCGAAGCCCAGCCGGTTCAGCGCGGCGGCGACATCTTCGGCGTCGTTCTTCGGATTTGGCAGACGCGTGGTATTCTTGTAGGCGCTGTTGCCAATCACCAGGGCGACGCGCTTTTCAGCTTGCGCATGCGCATCGAATGCGGTCGCAGCCGACAGAGCAACAAGGCTCGCAATAATGGCTTGAAGCTTCCCCATGACTATGACCCGACGAGTAGCTGGCGTTGTCAGCAATATTTCTTGAATTCGCTTCTCCACCCCGGAGCATTGACGGGCGGAAGGACATAGTGGCGGCCTTCGGCCGAGATTGTCAGCGGCCCCGACTCGAGGAGATCGAACAAGCGCGACTGTCGCCGCCAGAATGCTTTTCCGAAAGCATCAGGCTTGCGCCGGTCGAATCCGAGATCCCATTCGACGAAATGCGTCCGGCCGTCGTCCTGGCCGCTCTCGATTTCGCCGGCAAATTGCATTTTCGTTCTCGGGGTCGCGATGGTGACAGTCGCCTTGCCTGTCCGTTTGGGATCGCCGGGATAGATCGCGTGCACACCAAATGCACGCCCGCAGCCGATCAGGAAAATCTCCTTGCCGTCCTCGGAATAGCGCAGGATGGGGTGCTCGCGGGCATCGAGTTCGAATGTCCAGGCGCCACGGCCGGCCGCGACCGCCGAAGCGTTGGGCGCTTGCGCCCGGACACCAAGCGGGACCGCGATGAGGAATGCGGCAATGAGCGCGATGGCGCTGAGAGACTTCACCATGCAGTTCCTCCCCCGGGAGCCTCTACAGGTCGCAGAGCCGACTGTCTTATAAGTCGCATGCGGCGGCGAGCGAGTTCAACCGTCATGGTTCTGGACTACGACACCCACAGCTTGCCGCGCATCGCAGTCATGAAGCGGTTCAGCTCCGCCTCATCGTGATCGAGCGGCGGAACCTGTCCCCAGACCGGCTTCGGCCAGGCCTTGTCGGTCTTGCGGCGGGCGATGATGTGGACATGCAATTGCGGCACGGCGTTACCGAGGGCTGCGATGTTCAACTTGTCGCATTCGGTGACCTCCTTGAGTACGCGCGCCACCTGGTCGATCTCGACCATCAATTGCGCCTGCTCGACCTGGCTGAGCTCGATGACTTCAACGATATCGGGCCGGCGCGGCACCAGGAGCAGCCACGGATAATTCGCGTCCTTGATGATGAGGACGCGCGACAGGGCGAGATCCCCGAGCGGAATGGTGTCGCGCGCAAGCTGCGGGTGGAGCACCCAGGAGGAGATGGAAATCATGTGGATATGCAAGGCATTGCAGGGCAGCCATCCTAGCACGGCAAGAGCCGTCCGCGCTTGCTTTCCCCTCCCTTTGGCCCGATATAGGGACCGGGAGGTTGGCGGTGGACGAGCCACTCGCCAACCGGGTCAGGTCCGGAAGGAAGCAGCCCTAACGAGCTCCGGTTCGGGTCGCTCGTCAGCCTCCCACTGATTTCTCGACATGGCGGGCCTCGCCGGGCGCGCGGGCGCCGGGCACCTCTTGCCGGAGACCGAATGAGCGACGCCGACACCCGTCATCCGAATGCCGCGCCCGACCCTCTCGGAGAAGGGCCGGCGGGTTCCTATCGGGTGCTCGCCCGCAAATACCGCCCGGCCACCTTCGACGACCTGATCGGCCAGGATGCGATGGTGCGCACCGTCTCCAACGCCTTCGAGACCGGGCGCATTCCGCAGGCGTGGATCCTCACCGGCGTGCGCGGCGTCGGCAAGACGACGACGGCACGTATTCTCGCGCGCGCGCTGAATTACGAGTTGCCGGACGGCTCGGTGAGCGGCCCGACGGTCGCGATGCCGCAGCCGGGCGTGCATTGCCAGGCGATCATGGAATCGCGGCATATCGACGTGCTGGAGATGGATGCGGCCTCGCATACCAGCGTCGAGAATATCCGCCAGCTGCTCGACGGCGTGCGCTACGCTCCCGCGCAGGCGCGCTACAAGGTCTACATCCTCGACGAAGTGCACATGCTCTCCGACAAGGCGTTCAACGCCTTGCTGAAAACCCTGGAAGAGCCGCCGCCGCACGCCAAGTTCGTTTTCGCGACCACGGAAATCCGGAAAGTTCCGATCACGGTGCTGTCGCGCTGCCAGCGCTTCGATCTGCGGCGCATCGAATCGTCGGTTCTGGTGCAGCATCTGACGAATATCGCCGCGAAGGAAAACGTGACCGCGGAGCCTGAGGCGCTGGCGCTGATCGTGCGCGCGGCCGAAGGCTCGGTGCGCGACGCGCTGTCGCTGTTCGATCAGGCGATCGCGCATGCGGCGGGCGAAGTCCGCGCCGAGGATGTGCGGCAGATGCTGGGGCTTGCCGACCGCACGCGCGTGGTCGATCTGTTCGAGACACTGCTGCGCGGCGACATCGCCGGCGCGCTGAAGGAACTACGCGACCAGTACGATTCCGGCGCCGATCCCGCGGTGGTGCTGGCCGATCTCGCCGACTTCACGCATTGCGTGACGCGGGTGAAGCTGGTGCCATCTGTTGCGGATGACCTCTCGCTGAGCGAGGCTGAGCGCACGCGCGGCCGCAGCTTCGCCGCCTCGCTGTCGATGCGGGTTCTCTCGCGCACCTGGCAGATGCTGCTGAAGGGGCTCGCCGAGGTGCAGACCGCCGGCCGTCCCATCGCCGCGGCGGAAATGGTGCTGGTGCGGATCGCCTATGCCGCCGATCTGCCGACGCCGGACGAAGTGATCCGTTCGCTGGGCGAGGAGACGGTGGCTTCGCCGCGCGTGCAGGGCAATGGCGGCGGCGCGCTGACGGCGCAGAGCGGCCTCGTGAATGCCCCGCGCGTCGAGGCGCCGCGCGGGGCGCCGCGGGCTTCCGCCGCGCCCGCGCTCGCGCCGATGGCGCGACTCGCCGATCCCGCGGCGCAAGCGGCGTCTGCGAATGCGCAGCCGTCCGCCCTTGTTATCGGGCGTTTCGAGGACTTGGTGGCTCTGGCCGTCGAGAAGCGCGATCTGCAGATCAAGGCGGCGCTGGAGCGCGACGTGCGCCTGGTGCGCTGCGAGGATGGCCATCTCGAAATCGCGCTGGAAGCGAGCGCGGCAAAGACGCTGGTCAACGATCTGTCGCGCAAGATTTCCGCCTGGACCGGCCGGCAATGGATGGTCGTGCTCTCGCGCGAGCAAGGCGCGCCAACATTGCGCGCGCAGGCGGAGGCGCGCGAGGCGGAGCTGAAACACGGCGTGCGCGCCGATCCGCTGGTGCGGGCGGTGCTGGAGAAATTTCCGGGCGCGGAAATTGTCGGAGTTCGCAGCCGCGAGACCGATCTTCCGCGCGAGCAAGCCGGCGGAATCCCCGAGGACGCGATGCTCGCCTCCGAGGATGAGGGTTTCTACGAGGATGAAAGGTGAACCATGGCCGATTTCATGGGCATGATGAAACAGGCGGCGCAGCTGCAGGCGAAGATGGCGGCCCTGCAGCAGGAACTTGAAACTATTGAGGTTTCCGGCTCGGCCGGAGGCGGCGTGGTGACCGTCACCATCTCCGCCAAGGGCGATCTGAAGGGCGTTCAAATCGACGATTCGCTGATGAAGGTGGATGAGAAAGAAATCCTGGAAGACCTTCTGGTGACTGCCTTTTCCGACGCGAAGAAGAAGTCGGAAAATGTGATGCAGGAAAAGATGAAAGCCCTGACCGGCGGCCTGCCATTGCCACCCGGGCTCAAGCTGTTCGGATGACAAGAGAATTCGACGATTACCTGATCCGGCCCGACCCGCATGATCCGCGGCTGACCGAACGCGTCTCCGGCCTCGACCAGACCGGCGCCGCCGTCGAAACGGTCGTGACCGTCGAGCGCGCCCTGACGATCTATCTGAATGCACAGGAGATTGTCACCGCGATGACGATCGGCGATCATCCGGAATATCTGGCGATCGGCTATCTGCTCAACCAGAACATGCTGAAGCAGGACGATGTCGTCACCGAGGTTGAGTATCACGAAGATCTTGCCGTTGTCGTTGTCCGCACGGAACGGGCGACGAACTACGAACAGAAGCTCAAGAAGAAGGTGCAGACCTCCGGCTGCGCGCAGGGCACGGTGTTCGGCGACCTGATGGAGGCGCTGGAGAATGTCTCGCTGCCCGCGGTCGAATTCCGCACCTCCTGGCTTTACGCGCTGACGCACAAGATTAATACCACACCCTCGCTGTATCTGGAGGCAGGCGCCATCCATGGCTGCGTGCTGGCCGAAAAAGACCAGCCGCTGGTCTATATGGAGGATGTCGGCCGGCACAACGCGGTAGACAAGATCGCGGGCTGGATGTTCAAGAACAAGGTGGCCGCGCATGACAAGATTTTTTACACCACCGGCCGCCTCACCTCGGAAATGGTGATCAAGACCGTACGCATGGGCATTCCGGTGCTGGTCTCGCGCTCGGGCTTCACCGCCTGGGGCGTCGAACTCGCGCGCAAGGCGAACCTCACGTTGATCGGTCGCGCGCGCGGCAAGCGCTTCGTTGCGCTCGCCGGCCTCGACCGCATCGTGTTCGATCAGGACCTCGCCTATGTCGAGGACGAGAGCGCCAAGCATCGGCGCAAAGCGGCGGTGCATGACGACTGACGTGCCGCCGACTTTCGGCCTCGTTCTCGCGGGCGGTCTGGCGAGGCGCATGGGTGGCGGCGACAAGGCGCTGATCGAGATCGGCGGCGAAACCATTCTCGAGCGCGTGCTGGCGCGGCTGCGGTCGCAATGCGTCCGCATGATCCTGAACGCCAATGGCGATCCGGCGCGTTTCGCAAGGTTCGGACTTCCTGTAATTGCGGATGACATCCCCGATTTCGCCGGCCCGCTGGCCGGTATCCTCGCCGGTCTCGACTGGGTGGCGGCGCACGCGCCCGGGGTGGAATGGATCGTCAGCGTGCCCGGAGATTGTCCGTTCCTGCCGCGCGATCTGGTGCAGCGGTTGCATGAGGTTCGCATTAGCAACAGGACGGCGCTGGCCTGCGCACGTTCCGGCGACTGGCGGCATCCGGTGGCCGGGCTGTGGAATGTCGGCCTGCGGGCCGATTTGCGCCGAGCGCTGGCGGAAGAGGGGCTGCACAAGATCGAAATTTGGACGGCGCGGCACGGCGTCGCGATTGCCGAATGGCCGGACCAGCCGGTCGACCCCTTTTTCAACGTGAATACGCCCGAGGACCGCAACCGCGCGAACGCTATTGCAGCGCAAAACCGCGACGCTTAGCCGCTTGCCCGGCTCCCGCAATTCCTTCATTTTAATAGCGAAAATTCGGGTTTGGGAGGAACATCATGAAAAGCTTCTTGATTGCCTGTGTCGCTGCCATCGTCGTGGCCATCGGCGCGTGGCTTGTTCTTGATCGCGTTCAGGAAACGGTTTCGGTTGCCTATACGACCTCCGGCGCGCGTATTTGATCCGTCGCGTGTCAGCCGGAGAGTACGGCGTAGGGCAGAAATCCGACGGTCGAGCCTGGCTCGACCGTCGTGACGTCTTCGGACAACTCAACCAGCCCGTCAGTTTCGGTCAGCGAGGTAATCACGCCGGCGCCGTCTTGCGGGTGCTTGCTGGCCTCGAGCGCGCCATCAACTGAGCGCGCGAGTTTGACGCGCACATATTCCCGGCGGCCCGCTTTCTTTCGGTAGGCAAACGCCGCTCGCACCGGCAGTGCGATCAGCGGCTCGGGTGCGGCCCCTGCCAGCTGCAGCAGCAAGGGGCGTACCACGCGCACGAAGGTGACAAAAGCTGCCACCGGATTGCCGGGCAAACCGATGAGCGCCGCGCCATCGAGAACACCCATGGCGACCGGCCGGCCAGGCTTGATGCCAATGCGCCAGAACACCAGCGTTCCGACCCGCTCCATTGTTTCCCGCACATAGTCGGCCTCGCCGGTGGAGACTCCGCCGGAGGTGAGCACCAGGTCATGATCGCGGGCCGCTTCACGCAGGGCATCGGCCACACGCACGCGGTCGTCCGGCAAAATGCCCTTGTCGGTGACTTGGGCGCCGAGCTGACTAAGGAGAGCCGCCAGGAGAAAACGGTTGGCGTCATAGGTCGTTGCCTTCGGCAGCGGCGAGCCAGGTTCCGCAATCTCGTCGCCGGTCGAATACAGCGCAACCCGAAGTCGGCGCCGAACGGTCAACTGCGTAACCCCCACGGCGGCGACAAGCGCAATCTGCGGAGCTTTAAGCCGACGACCACCAGGCAGGATGACCGATCCTGCCTTGACGTCCTCCCCCGCCAGCCGCCTGTTGGCGCCCAGCTTGAGTCCGGGCGGGAGAATAACGTCGTCGCCGTCCAGCCGGCAGTCCTCCTGCATGAAGACGGTGTCGGCACCTTCCGGCATGGGGGCACCGGTAAAAATCCGCACCGCTTCTCCACGCGCCAGTGGATGCGCGGCGGAGACGCCCGCGGTGAGGCGTTCGACGACCTTGAGCCGGGTGTCGCCGCTGCCTTTCAGATCCGCGTGCCGGACGGCGAACCCATCGACGGCAGAGTTGTCGAATGGCGGCAGCGAGATGGGCGCCACCACATCCTGCGCCAGAACGCGCCCGAATGCGGCGCCAAGAGAAACAGTTTCGGCCTCCGCCACCGGCGTCACGCGCTCCCGGATGATGCGCTCCATTTCGTCGACCGCAAGCAAGGCGCCGCCGAATGCGAAGCAATCATCGGTCAGTTGCGCCATCACACCGCGTCCGCGCGTGCGTCGAGCTCGTCGAGCGGCATCGCTTCGACGAGCAACAGATCGGCGATCTTCTCGACATCATTGAGATCGATGACCGGCACCGTCGCCTGCGGCAGCGGACTGTCACTGGCAACGGCGACGATCCAGTCGTCGTCGGGGTGCAGCAATGGCTTGCCGTTTTCGACGCGATGGATTTCGAGCTTGGGAAATTTCTGTCGTTTGAAACCTTCGATCAGAACAAGATCGACTTCGGACAACTTTCCGAGCAGAGCGTGCAGGCCGGGCTCCGGCTGGCCACGCAATTCGTGCATGAGAGCCCAGCGGTTGGCCGACACGACCAGCACCTCGGTGGCTCCTGCCGAACGATGTTCGAAGGAATCCTTGCCCGGGCGGTCGACGTCGAAGGCGTGATGGGCATGCTTGAGGGTGGAGACGCGCTTGCCGCGCGCTATCAGCCGCGGAAGCACCTTTGTCAGAAGCGTGGTTTTGCCGGATCCGCTCCAGCCTGCGAGACCGATAATGCGCATGCCTTCTTATATAGCAAAGCGCCCGGCGGGATACCCGCCGGGCGCTGAGTCATTTCGGGCTGAGGTAAACCTATTCCGCAGGGGTCGCTCGCGGGGTCGCGCCGCCGACGCTGCGGGCTTCCTCCTCATACCACAGGCTGTGGTGCTCCTTGGCCCAATTCACATCCACTTCGCCGGTGCCCATGGCCTCGAAGGCGCCTTCCATGCCGATGGTGCCGATATAGATGTGCGCCAGCATCGCCGCGATGAAGAGCACCGCGACCACGCCATGCACGATCTGCGCAAGCTGCATCCCTGCGATGGTGATGCCTCCGTAGAAGGGGAACATGAGGATGTAGCCGCTAATGGCCACCGCAGCGCCGCCCAGCACGACAATCCAGTAGATCATCTTCTGGCCGGCATTGAAGCGATAGGCGGGCGGATGATCGTTGCCGATGAGGCCGCCGCCGCGTTTGACCCAGTCGACGTCGATCTTGTTCGGGATGTTGCCGCCGATCCACATCAGGAAGATCAGAACGACGCCGATGGTGAAGGGGAAGCTCAGATAGTTATGGGCGTATTTACCCCATTGTGACCAGCCGGCGAACGCGTCGGCCCCCATCAGCGGCAGCAGCAGCGACTTGCCGAAGGTAATATTGAGACCCGATATGGCCAGAACGATGAAGCAGGCCGCTGTCAGCCAATGCACGAATCGCTCGAAGGCATTGAACCGCACGATGGTCCGGCCGGAACGGCCATGGTCGATCTTGATCATGCCGCGCGCAAGATAGAAGCCAACCAGCACGGCCATCATTCCGACGATGGCAATTGCGCCGATCCAGTACAGCGTGACCTGATGGAAGCGCCGCCAGTCCTGGCCGGCCGGCTGAATCAGCACCCCTTCCTTCTTGTCCGGGATGGTGACGCGTCCCTGCACCTCGCGCAGCTGCTGCAGCAGCTGCTCTTCCTTCACCGCGCTGGCGGTCGGGTTTACCGAGCCGTCGGGATTGGTCTGCGCAATAGCCGGCGCGGCGATCGCCAGCATGCAGGCCAGCGCGAGCGCACCGAATACCAGGCGAATGGTCGCTGAAAACTTGGCCATCCCCATACCCTCCTTGTTCTGTCTGTTGGCAAACCGATCGGGCGGCGAGATGTCCCGCCGCCCGGCTCGTTGCAGTATTACGATGCGATCGTTTCCTTGTAGGCGACCTTCCAGCCCCAGGCCCCGGACCCGTAACCACGCTTGACGACACGCTCCTTGTAGATCTGGGCGATGATTTCGCCGTCGCCCGCCAGCAGCGACTTGGTCGAGCACATCTCCGCGCAGAGCGGCAGTTTGCCCTCAGCCAGACGGTTCGAGCCGTATTTCTCGAATTCCGCCTGGGCGTTGTCGGACTCCGGGCCGCCGGCGCAGAAGGTGCACTTGTCCATCTTGCCGCGCGACCCGAAATTGCCCACGCGCGGATACTGCGGCGCGCCGAACGGGCAGGCGTAGAAGCAATAGCCGCAGCCGATGCAGAGGTCCTTGGAGTGCAGGACCACGGCGTCGGCGGTCGTATAGAAGCAGTTTACAGGGCACACCGCCGCGCAGGGTGCGTCGGTGCAATGCATGCAGGCCATGGACACCGAGCGCTCGCCCGGTTTGCCGTCGTTGATAGTGACGACACGCCGGCGGTTGATGCCCCACGGCACTTCGTTCTCGTTCTTGCAGGCGGTGACGCAAGCGTTGCACTCGATGCAACGGTCGGCGTCGCAAAGGAATTTCATACGAGCCATTGTTGCGTCTCCTTACGCTGCTCTGACCTGGCAGAGCGTGGCCTTGGGTTCTTGCATGCCTGTGGCCGGATCGAAGCCGTAGGTCGTGACCGTGTTCACGCTTTCGCCGAGCACGATCGGATCGGCACCCGCCGGATAATTCCTTCGTTGATCGACACTCTGGAACCAACCGGCGAAGTGGAACGGACACCAAGTCGTTCCCTTGCCGACACGCTCGGTCACCAGGGCCTTCATGCGGCAGACCTTGCCGCCAGTCATTTCCGGACCGGAGACAAGCACCCAGCCGCCGTCCCGGATGCCGCGATCGGCGGCATCCGCAGGATTGATCTCGATGAACATGTCCTGCTGCAGTTCGGCAAGCCACTTGTTGGAGCGGGTTTCTTCGCCGCCGCCTTCATATTCAACCAGACGGCCGGAGGTGCAGATCAGCGGGAACTGCTTGGCAATGCCCTTGTCCACCGCCGCCTTCTGGACGTCGAAGCCGATATTCGGCACGCGGAATTGCCGCGCATTCGGCAAGGTCGGGTATTTCGCGACCAGTTCCGGCCGCGGCGTGTAGATCGGCTCACGGTGCACCGGGATCGGGTCGGGCAGGCCGAAGGCGTTCGCACGCGCCTTGGCGTTGCCGTAGGGCACGCAGCCATGCTGGATCGCCACCCGGATAATGCCACCGGAAAGGTCTATCGCCCAGCCGACGCCGTCAGGATTGTTGCCGCCGATCTTCTCGATCGTCGCCTTCTCGGCGGGGGTGAGATCGGCATCCCACCCGAGCTTCTTCAGGACCCCATAGGTGAATTCGGGGTAGCCGTCGGTGATCTCGGAGCCGAGCGAATAGGAGCCCTCGGCCAGCAGATTGTGCCTGACCTCCTTTTCGACCTCCTGCCCGTTCTCGACGACTTTGGTCTTGATCACACGCTCCACACCGAAGCGGGCGCGGAAGGTGCCGCCACCGTCCTTCACATGCAGATGTGTGTTGTAGAGCGTATGGGTGCCAGGATGCTTGTGCTCGGGCGTGCCCCAGCACGGCCACGGCAGACCATAATAGTCGCCCTTCGCCGGCCCGTCCTTGGCGCGCAGCGACACCAGATCGAAATCCTTCTGGTTTGCCATGTGCATCTTCAGACGTTCCGGCGACTGGCCGGAATAGCCGGTGGAGAAGCCGCCGCGATTGATCTCGCGGAGGATGTCTTCGGCAACAGGCTGATTGTTCTCGACCTTGATGTTCTTGAACATCAGGTCGGCGAAGCCGAGCTTCTTGGCAAGAAGATACATCACCTCGTAGTCGTTTTTCGACTCGAAGATCGGCTTCACGAACTGCTCGCCCCATTGCAGCGAGCGGTTCGAGGCTGTGCGCGAGCCCGAGCACTCGAACTGGGTGCAGATCGGCAGCAGATAGGTGCCATTCTTGCGCTCGGAGAGCGCCGCCCACGTGGTCGGATGCGGATCGGCGACGACCAGGAGATCAAGCTTCTCGAGGCCCTCCGCCGCCTTCGGCATGCGGGTGACGGTGTTGCCGCCGTGCCCGAACACCATCATGGCCTTAATATTGTCGGGCTGCGACACCTGATCCTTCGGCAGCATCGCCGCATCGAACCAGCGGGTCGACGGAATGCCCGGCGTATTCATCATCCGGACCGGCTTGCCGTCGGCGCCCTGGATCGTGGCAAAGCGCCCGTTAAGCCATTCATAGTCGACTTCCCAGACGCGCGCCCAATGCCGCCACGCGCCTTCTATCAGGCCGTAATAGAGCGGCAGGGTGACGATATCGACGCCGAGGTCGGTCGCACCCTGGACGTTGCAGTGGCCGCGGAAGATGTTGGCACCGGTGCCGAACTGACCGACATTGCCTGTCGCCAGCAGGGCGATGCAGAACGCGCGCACGTTGGCTGTGCCGACCGTGTGCTGGGTGGCGCCCATGCACCAGATCAGCGTCGCCGGCTTCTCGGTCGCGAACATCTTGGCGACGCGTTCGAGTTGCTTGCCCGGCACGCCGGTGACGCGCTCGACCTCTTCCGGCGTCCATTTGTCGATTTCCTTGCGGACATCGTCCATTCCATAGACGCGCTGCTTGATGAACTCCTTGTCCTCCCAGCCATTCTTGAAGATGTGCCAGAGGATTCCGTACATCACGGGAATGTCCGTGCCCGAGCGGATGCGGACATATTCTGTCGCATGCGCGGCAGTACGGGTCATGCGCGGATCGATGACAATCATGTTCGCGCGCTGAAGCTCCTTGCCCTCCAGCACGTGCTGCAGCGACACCGGATGCGCTTCCGCGGGATTGCCGCCCATGATGATCATGGTCTTGGAATTGCGGATATCGTTGTAGCTGTTGGTCTGCGCGCCGTAGCCCCAGGTGTTGGCAACGCCCGTCACGGTGGTGGAGTGGCAGATGCGGGCCTGATGGTCGACGTTGTTGGTGCCCCAGAAGGCGGCAAACTTGCGATAGAGATACGCGCCTTCATTGGAAAACTTCGCCGAACCCAGCCAGTAGACCGAATCTGGTCCGGACTTGCCGCGGATTTCGGTCAGCTTGTCGCCGATCTCGTTGATGGCCGCATCCCAGGAGAGGCGCTGCCATTGGCCGTTGACCAGCTTCATCGGATATTTCAGGCGGCGGTCGCCATGCACGAGTTCGCGCACGGCTGCGCCCTTGGCGCAATGCGAACCGCGATTGATCGGCGAATCCCAGCCGGGCTCCTGGCCGACCCACACGCCGTTCTGGATTTCACCGATAACGGTGCAGCCGACCGAGCAGTGTGTGCAGATATTCTTGCGGATGGTAATGCCTGCGCCGGTCGGCGCGGTGCCGGCCGCTTCCGCCTTGCGCATGCCGGCAAGCGGCAGCGCGCCAAGCGTGACCAGGCCACCGGCAGCAAGACCGGAGCGTTTCAGGAAGGTGCGACGGTCAAGACCGCCGACCGACTGGTTGCCGAGCGAAGCGGCAAGATTGCCGCGGCGCTTCTCGCGTTCTGTTCTCTTGATCAGCACGGCTTATCCTCCCTCAGCTCGGATACCGGTTGACCCGGTAATAGGTCTGAATGCTCGCGGAATTGGGATTGTAGCGGGCCTTGCGCTTCTCATCGTTACTCTCGCTGTCCGCATGCGCGGGGCTTGCGAGAGGCGCTGCGGCCGTTACGGCTACGCCGGCACCGGCACCCAGCGCGCGCAGAAAATCACGGCGTCCGACTGCCGTCTTGGTGTCTCGTTTCATCGCCGTCTCCTCCGTTGTCCATTGCCCCGCGCTCAGGTCGGCAGCGCGAAGGATTCCATCTCGATTTCCGTAAACACCCGGCCGAGCGTTCCGACGCGCCGGTAAAAGTTCGCTTCCTGCGCGCGTTCAAGATCGAGGAAGAATCGACCGATCCATGGCGCCAGATGCTTCTCGAACATCTCCTGATCGGTGCCGGGCGCAGCCGGAAAACGCCGGTTCGCAAGGCCGGACATCACCTCGCACAGCATTGCGGCATGATCCTCCGGCTCGGCGTTGCCTTCGCTGCGCTCGATGCCGAGTTTTGCGAGATCCTCGCGCAGCCGCGCCAGAGGACGCTCATGCAGAAAGCCGGTCAGGTAATAAGAACCATAGGGCAGCAGCTCGCCGCGCCCGATACCGATAAAGAGGTTGAAGAACTCCCGCTCGACCCGTTCCGCACTGGCCTGTGCGGCCGCTTCGGCGAGTTCGACATGTGCAAGACCCAGGGGGCTCGCATCGCCGCGAAGTTGTGCAAGAGATTTGAGCAGGGCTGTATCGGGCGCCCGGGCGAGCAGGCTAGCCAGCAACGCGTATTCCTGGGCGCGCGCCGAATCGATTTCATCGATATCGCCGCCGGCCTCGGCCGCGCCGTAGAGGTCGGGCCGCAGGATCGCGCGCGGGATATTGGTTGCCGACTCCACCGCGATCACGCGCTCGGCCGGTACGCGTTCCCAGTTGGAGACAGATGGTTGGGAAATCCCGATGCGCCGGGCGAGTTCGCTGACACCGCCCACCGCGCGGATCGCTTCTTCGAGTCCGAAGTCGCGCATGCTACCTGCCGAAAAAATTTGCACGGCTTCCAGATCAGAAGCCTTCAAAACAATAGGCTTCGAGTCTGGAATGGGTCAATAGTTTGGGGCTATGAATGGCGAATTCGTCGCACCAACCAACGCATTAACTTGGCAACGCTCCGCCATGACGGCGATGCACCCGCGTGATCTCGCTCGGCAGTTCCGGTGAATCTTTTTGCATTGCGATATCATTGTTGGTGCGTTGCAGTATTTCCTTTTCATCCCTTGCAATGTCTGTAGTCTTCGTGATGCCCGCGTCGGCTTCGTTTGCATCGACGAAGGCCTGCGATGTTTCCGCATGCGAGACCGGTTCTTCCGCGTTTGGCGCCGGGACAGCTATCTCGGACTCAGCCACAACGACCTCCGTGCGTTCCTCGCCAAACACCTGCGCCAGCAGGCGCTTCACATCATCTGTTGGCAGCAAAGGCCCGAACCCCGGCATGCTGTCGGGTGCGGTGAAGTCCCACGCGTTTTCAGAAGGGCCAATATAGTCGCGGATCGCCGGATCGGCCGACCACATGCGCCGAAGCGCCGCGCGCGAAAGCGAGGCTGGAACACCCGGCTGCAGGAAGGGGCGAATGTCGGTCGTGGGCCCAATCGAGTCCAGTGAGGGCAGTTTGCTCAAATCGATGAACGGCTCCGCAGAACCTGCCGGCTTGTCCGCCGCCGGCAGCGAAGCGGCTTTATGCCGCGGCGTGACCTCCCCGGCATCTCGGGCAGTTTCTTCAGGCGCGGGGGGCGCAGCCGGCTTGGCCGCGTCACGTTTCCGGCGCGCCCAGCGCGACAGGAAATTTTCCTCTTCACTCATGGCTTCCCACTGTCCGGCTTGGCCTGCAACGGGCTGCGCCGCGCCAACGCCTCCGGCTCGGCGCGTGTGCGCTGGCGCTTGAAGAATGTCTGCTCGACGTGATGTTCCGCGACAAAGGCCGCGACAAGGTCGCGCAGGCTGTCAGGCATTGGCAGGCTCTCGACGATCGCGCCTCCAGCTTCGGCGCTGGCCTCGCCTTCACTTGGATCAGCGGTGACCTTGGCAACTTCATAGGGCGGATCCACACCGGTCGGCTGCAGCACGACCCAAAGCGCGCTGTCGCCTACTAGATTGTCGCGATAATTGCCGGTGTCGGACCGGAAGAGTTCGAGAACCGCGCTTCCTGCATAGAACATGGCCGCATCTCCGTCATTGGACAGCAAGGTCCAGGGCGGCGTGTCCGGCTGGCCTACGAGGATTCCCGTTGGCTGCCATACATAGTCGATCCATTGGCTCGCGGCCTTGCGCCGCGTGACGATGACGCCGACCGGGATTTGCGCAAGCGCGGTTGTCACGAGGCTGCCTCGAGATGCCGGACGGGAAGGCCGGTCAGAAGATTCTGCGGCTTCATTCGAATGATCTTGTCAGGCGACATGGCCAGAATGAGATACACGGGCTCCTCGCCGACATTCTCCATTACGATATGTGGGTCGCGGAAGGTGAGGCGGAAGAGGCCGACGACCTGCGCCTGCGCGGAATCGTCGAGCTCTTCGCCGTTCCAGAGGGCATCGCCGATCCGGGTCCCTTCCGCGTCGAGGCCCACATACCAGACGAAATTGGCGTCCCTCATCTCCGTCAGGGATTCGATTTGGACCTCAATGCCGATCACATGCGCGATCCAGCGCTGCATGACTTCTGCGAGCGCTGCAAGTCCGCGGCGGCCAGCAGTGAGGTCGATCGCCGTGTGGAACAGATCGCTGTGCTCCCAATAAAGGTGGGCATTGTCGTCGTTCAGCACATTGATATCGGCTTGCGCGGGAATGCCGAGCATGGAAACCAGCGGAGACGCAGGCATGTTGCCGCTGCCGCTGATCGTCTCCTCATCGGCGGCGATCAGCGATCCTTCGTGCAAGGTCAGGCGCTGCGGTCGGAAAAACATCTCCGCGGCGCGCAGGATGAACGGATCCTCGCAGCCGTCGAGCGCATTGCGCAGGATGACATGCACCAGCTGGTTGACGAACAGCGGCGGCGTAGAACCGGCACCGTTGCGCATCAGGTCGACATAGGCCGATTCAAGAGTCTTGTGCCGAATGAGGTGATTGCGAAAAGTCATCATCAGAGCCCAGTTCTCGCGTGCGTCGGGGTCGGCGAGAGCGGCGATGTCTGATGAACTTACCTTGCGGCGCGGATCGGCAAGCAAGGCGGCATGCAGCGCCTTTTCCGCATTGCAGGCTTCCGGCGGCGGCGCCAGCTCCGGCCGCGCCAGATAAACCTTCAAGAACTCGTCGGTCACCACGAGACCGCCGCTCTCGTCACGATCGAGCAGATGATGGCCGCAGGCGAGCCAGAAATCCTTCACTTGCGCTCTCCCTGCACCAAATTGACCAAGTCGACCCGTTCCGCAGGGTCTGTGTCCTCCCCCTCGACGTCGAGGAACGAAAAGGCGCGCAAAGGCTTCGGGCCGCCGCGCGGGCGCAGGGTGCGAAATGCCTCGTGCAACTCGCCGTCCTCGAATGTCCGGTGAACGGCGATCAGGGTGTCGGCTGGCTGCGTGCACAGCGATTCAGAAAAGTGGACTTCCTCGTCCGCTGCAGCTTGCGCCGCTTGCATATCCGGCGCTCCGAAATTCTGCAGCAGGCGCTGGGCCAGCGTTTCGACGAGCGCGGCGCGGTTCTCCGCCGTCGCTTCGACAATCTGTACCAGCGTCGACCAGCCGAGCGAGTCGACGCCGAGAAAGCCCGCGCGGAACGCGGTTCGCGTTTTCCCCTGCAAGGTGGCGGGGTCGACGTCGGCAAACATGAACGCGCCGCTCACCGCCCATTCGCCCGGTTCGGCCGCGCGCTCGAACACGAATTTGTCGGACGGATCAAGACGAATGGTGCGCAAAAGCTTCACGCGCGCGGCCCTCGCGATTGCGGATCGAACCAGGTTGGCTGCGCCAGTATCGGCGCAAGCCGGCGGCGTTCGACATCGACCTTGCCCATGCGACGCACCAGCAGATCTCCATTTTCGTCGATGTCCCGCCGGACGCCCTGCGCCTTATCGGGCGCAAGGCGCTGCAAATACGTCTTCGCGACAGCGGGGAAGCCCTGCTCCTGCCAGGTATCGAGCGTCACCATGAGGTGGCGGGCAAAGCTCTCCACCAGACGATCGGCGGCCATCTCGTCGAAGCCCTCGTCTTCGAGCGCGGCGGAGAGCGGTCGCAGGCCCGGATCGCCTTCGGCCAGCGACACCAAGCGGATCATGGCGCCGAACACTATCCATTCCGGCGGCTCGTTCTCGTCTGCGTGGGGCGGCCATGCGAGGCGTCCTCCGCCGACAAGCCCCCAATTCACCTTGATAGCGTCCGGCCAGTCGATGTCGAGCGGCGTTTCAGGCGGCGCATGCACCGTGAGCGCATCCGCCAGCGCCGCCATGCCGGCATAGAAGGCGCGGCGCGCCAGATGCAAAGGCTCGTCGGGCTCCAGCACCACAGCGAATTCCGCGAGGTCAAAGCGGCCAACATGGACCAGCGTGCCGGCGCCTTCGTCAGCCGCATGGGCAACAGCATGCGCGAACGCGTCGCCGACTTCGCGCAGCGTCACCAACCGAAATGGCGGGGGAAGGTCGATCACGGGCGCGGTCAGGCTGGACGTGGACGAACGCATGGCTGGCGGCATTTGCTCCGGCACCTATCTTTAGTTTGGTATAGTTATAAGCTAAGCACGCCCGTGACCAGTCTGCGGCCGGTCATGGTTAAGCCGGGGCGCCAGTTCGGAGACGGAATGACAGAAGAGAAGCGGCAAATCGTGGTGTGCTCCTGCGAAGACACCATGCCGCTCGATATCGGTACCATTCGCCGCGTCTGCCAAGGCGAGGTGACTGCGGGCCGTCAACTCTGCCGCGCCGAACTGGACCGATTCCGCAAGCTCGCATCTGCGGGCGATCCGATGACCGTGGCCTGCACCCAGGAATCGCCGGTCTTCGCCGAGATAGGTTCCGAAACCGGCGACCCGGAACTTGCCTTTGTCAATATTCGGGAAAATGCCGGCTGGTCGAAAGATGCGGCCGATGCAACCCCGAAAATGGCTGCGCTTCTTGCGATGGCCGCCGAGCCGGCACCCGAACTGCCGTTTGTCAGCTTCAGCAGTGAAGGCATCATTCTGATTTATGGCCGTGACGAGAAGGCCGTCGAAGCAGCCGAGCTTTTGAAGGATCATCTCGACGTCACCGTCATGATCTCGCGGCCCCGAGATTTGCAGCCGCGCCGGACCACCGAGTATCCGGTGGTGCAAGGGACGATCCGTGCAGCCAAGGGGTATCTCGGCAAGTTCGAAATATCGGTGGACGATTACGCGCAGCCGGTTCCGTCTTCGCGCGAGAGGCTTGTCTTCGGCGCCCCGCGCAGCGGGGCGACCTCGCATTGCGACATTATTTTGGATGTATCCGGCGGCGCACCCCTGTTCCCCGCGGCGGATCTGCGTGAGGGCTATCTGCGCGCCGATCCGGGAGACCCGGCCGCCATTCTGCGCGCCGCCATGAAAGCGCGCGACCTGGTCGGCACTTTCGACAAGCCGCGTTACGTGGACTTCAAGCAAGACCTTTGCGCGCATTCGCGTTCGCGAATCGTGGGCTGCCGGCGCTGTCTCGATCTGTGCCCGGCTGGAGCGATCGAGCCGGCAGGCGATCACGTTGCCATCGACCCGCATATCTGCGCCGGCTGCGGCCAATGCGCCGCGGTCTGTCCGACGGGCGCCGCCGGCTATGCGCTCCCTCCGGCAGATGCTGTAATGCGGCGGCTGCGCGTGCTGCTTACGGCCTATCGCGAAGCAGGCGGCGCAACGCCGGTCCTGCTGTTCCATGATGAATCCCACGGCGTCGAGCTGATCGATGCGCTTGCGCGCCACGGTGACGGGTTGCCGGCAGCCGTTCTGCCGGTGGCGGTCAATGAAGTGACGCAGGTGGGGCTTGAATCAATTGCCGCCGGGTTTGCTTATGGCGCTGCGGCGATCCGCTTTCTGTTGCGTGAACGCCCCCGCCATGACGTCACCGGCTTGCGCCGCACGATCGAGCTGGCGCACCCCATTCTGTCGGGTCTGGGCTTTGACGCCGGCGCCGTTGCCACCATTGAAACCGACGATCCCGACCGGCTTGGCCAAAGCCTGCGCGCGATCGAAAGCGGGATCGGCACCCAGAAGCCCGCATCGTTCCGCCCCGTAGGCGGCAAGCGCGATGTCCTGCGTCTGGCGTTGCGTGAACTTCACCGCGCCGCGCCTGTGCCGGTGGACGTGATCGCATTGCCGGTCGGCGCGCCGTTTGGCGCCGTCGACGTCAACGTCGAAGGTTGCACATTATGTCTGGCCTGCGTCTCCGCATGCCCAACCGGCGCGATGTCGGCCGATCCCGAACGCCCGATGCTGAAGTTCACGGAAGACGCCTGCGTGCAATGCGGTCTCTGCGCGGCGACCTGTCCCGAGAAGGTCATCACGCTGAAGCCGCAGCTCGATTTCCGCGCAGCCACGGCGGCAGCGCGGACGATCAAGGAAGAGGAACCGTTCCATTGCATCAGCTGCGGCAAGGCCTTCGGCGTGAAGAGCACAATCGAGCGGGTGACGGCGAAGCTCGAGGGCAAGCACTGGATGTTCGCAGGCAACGCGAAGCGGCTCGATGTGCTCAAGATGTGCGAGGATTGCCGCGTGATCGCCATGACGCAGGAAAGCTTCGATCCCTACGCCGCTCCTGAGCGGCCAAAGCCGCGCACGACCGAAGATTATCTGCGCGAGCGGGAAGAAAAATCGTAGGGCTGAGGACTTATCTCTTCGCGGTTGCGCGCGTCAGGAAATCCACTAGCGCCTTGCGGTCTTCCGCCGAGCCGATCGTTTGTTCCGGCATCTTCGTTCCAGGCGTGTAGGCGGCGGGACCGATCTCGAACAGCCTTGACACCGTCTCCGGCGTCCAGACGATGTTGAGCTTCTTCAGCGCTTCGGAAAAATTATAGCCCGGCAACGTCGCGATCCTGCGGCCGAAAATCCCGGCGAGTGTGGGGCCCGCACGATTGCCTTCATCCGGCGACAGGGTATGGCAGGCGATACAGGCGCGGTAGACCTCCGCCCCGCGGTCGCCCGCATAGGCGGTCAGAGGGTCGTCGCCGCTGCTCATCGGCACTGCGCCGACATGCTCTCCGCTCTCTGCATTCCAGCGGCGAACCATGCGATCCGCGCCGCCGCTCAGCAGCGTCTTGCCATCAGGGAAGAAGGCCACCGACCAGACCGGCAGACCCGGTCCCACCAGCGTGCGCACGACTTTTCGTTCCTTGCGGTCGACGATCGCGACCGAACCGCGAATGCCGGCGGCCGCGATCAACTTCCCATCCGGAGAAACGGCAATCGAGATGATCGGCGTTTCTGCAGCCTCCATGCTGCCGCGCGACACGCCGGTAGCGGAAACGAAGAAGAGCTTGCCGTCGGCTCCCGCCGCGACGATCTCGCCGTCATTAGCGATGGCAACCGCGTTAAGCGCCGCCGGCATGGTCGCAACAAGAGGCTCGCCGTTGCCGTTCAGCGGCCAGATGCGGATGGTCGCATCATAACCGGCGCTGATCAGCGCCCGGCTGTCTGCCGTGAATGCGACGCCGTTGACGTTCTGGGTGTGGCCTTCCAGGACGCGCGGCGCTCCGCCCGCCAGCGGCCACAGGCGCACGGTGCGATCCCAGGATGCGGACGCGATCATCGCGCCATCCGGAGAGACCGCGATCGAAACAATCGGTGCGGTGTGTCCTTGATAGGTGAGGGCGGGTATCGGCTGCTCTGCACGCCAGACCGCAATGCGTCCGTCCTCGCCTCCGGTCGCAAGACGCCCGTCGGGCAGGAAGCTGACTGCGTTCACCGCACTCTCATGGAAACGCATCACCTGGGCGGCGGCATTGCCCTCCAGCGTCCAGCGGATTGCGGAGGTGTCGAAGCTTCCTGAAATCGCCGTTCTGCCATCGGGCGATACGGCCACGGCCCGCACCGGCCCACCGTGACCGCGCAGCTGCGCGGAGGCGGGATCGATCCAGAAGATCGCAAAGATCAGGATCAGAACGATATGCATGACCATTCTGCCATCTTACGGGACAGGGCCGTTAGCCGGCAATTTCGTCAGCAGCAGGGCGCATACCGAGCGCGCGGATTTTCGCCTGTGTTGCGGGATCCTGCAACGCGGCCAAAAAAGCCTGCACGGCGGGCTTGTTGCGACTCGCTTCCACCAGGATGAAATCGTAACTCTCCGGCCCGATCGGAAGGAACTGCAGACCATAGAGCTGCGCAATAGGTTCGATGGCAATGCCCCAGTCGGCACGTCCCTGCGCAATGGCAGTGGCCACGGCGTTATGCGATCGCGGCTGGTTCGCATAGCCGGCAGGGCGGCCGCCGCCCAGCAGCCGGTCGATAAGAATGCGCGTACCGGCACCTGCGTTCCGGTTGATCATCATGCAGGACGGATCGGCCAGTGCGGCCTTGACGGCCTCCTCGGCGCTCTTGTCCTGGAAGCAGGGATCGCCCTTACGGAACAGGAAGCCCTGCATGCGGGTCCAGCCGCGAACGAGAGACAGGCCGGGCGCCAGAAGGTGGGTGTTGTAGACGCCTGTTTGCGGATCCACCAGATGCACCGGCGCCAGATCGCATTCGCCGCGCTGGGCGGCGGCTACACCGCCCAGGCTGCCGACGGCGATGATGCGCGCCACAAAGCCGCGTTCCGTAAGTGTCCCGATAACGGTATCGAGCGCAACATCATGACTGCCCATGATCACGATGTCCGGCCTGCGCACTGTCGCCCCGATCAATGTGACATTGGTTTGCGTTCCCGCGTCCATCGCATTCGCCAGCGGCTCGATTTCCAGAAAGCCGTCTGACTGCGAAAAGGTCGTAATGGAGCCCGACCCCTTGCCGGATGGAAACGCGACCAGTCCTCGCGGGCTGTCGACCAGAGACACCAGCACGAACTCCTTGCGGCCAAGTTCGGAGGAGATACGCGCCGAAACCGTCGCGGTTTCGGTCCTCGCCGTTTCCGGCGGCAGACCGGCGCGCGCGCGGATCACCGGCGCAACGAAGGTGTGGAACGTGAATATTGCCGATGTCGGGAAGCCAGGCAGCACGATCAGCGGTTTGCCGCCCACGACAGCGAGACACAACGGCTTCCCCGGTTTTAACGCGACGCCGTGAACCAGGATGCCAGGCATGCCGAGTCGGGAAACGATACGGTGCGACAAGTCGCCGGCACCCTTCGACGTGCCGCCGGATAGCACCACGATATCGCAATCCACGAGCGCCTCGCGTATCGCGATTTCCAGCTTCGCTTCGTCGTCCGGGAATGCGCCGCAGGCGACCGGCTGTCCGCCTGATTCAGTCACCGCCGCGGCGATGATGGCGCCGTTGCTGTCGTAGATGCCCGCCGGCCGCAGCGGCTGGCCGAGGGGCACTAGCTCGTCTCCGGTGGACAGCACCGCGACGCGCGGCTTGCGGACTACATCGACCTTGCCGATGCCGCAAGCTGCCAGCATTCCGACTTCACGCGAGCCGATGCGGGTGAAACGGCGCAGCAGTGTTTCCCCGCGTGCGATATCCGAGCCGGCATAGGCGATGAATTGTCCGGGCGCAGCGACGCGGCGGATTTCAATGTCGGGCTCATCGGTCTCCTCGAGTTCTGTGTGCTCAATCATCACCACGGCGTCGGCGCCGCGCGGGATCACCCCCCCCGTGGCGATGGTCGTGGCCGTTCCAGGCAAGATCTCGAACTGCGGCGCATGGCCACACGCGATAACTTCAGGATTGAGACGCAGCCGGCGCGGCGACTGATCGGTCGCGCCAAACGTATCGGCCGAGCGCACAGCGAAGCCATCGACACCCGAGCGGTCGAATGGCGGAACGTCGATCGGTCCGGCGATGTCGCGGGCCAGCACGCGTCCCAAGGCGGATTGCAGCGAAACCGTTTCAGCCGCCAGCGGGGTCAGATCGACATGACGAGCAAAACGCGCGTGCGCCTCTTCCGGAGAGACGACTTCGAGAAACTGCTCCTGCCGGGCGGCCCGACGGATCGCCGCAAGCAAGTCGGCCGTTTCGGGTTTTTCGATCTTCGCGTTCAAGGCAATGGCCTCACAGTAACCCGTGAACCCGCCGGGTATCCTTCGCTTTCGGCGGGAACGGAAATCCAGCCATCGGCGCGGGCGATGACCTGTAAAGGCAGATAGTTCGACGCCAGCGGCTCGACCTCCTCGTCCTTGCAAGTCACCGGGATCAGTTCGGTCAATCCGAGCGACGACGCGACTTTCCGTGTGAGACGGGCGAGGCGCACCGACTGTTCCGGCAGCCGCCCGCTCAGACGATTGAGCAGTGCCTCGCCGAGCAACAGCCAGCAGGTCAGCGCCGCGTCGAGCCGGCCGGGAATGAGGAGCACCGGCCTGTGCGCAACAAAGCCGATACCTGCGGTGTCCCCGGGCGCGACCGCGATGCCGTGAAACGCCACCTCACCCACCTGCGCAAGTGTGGTGACTGCCTTATCCCCTTGTCCCGTACCCGTGCCGCCGACGGCGATGGCCGCATCAAACTCATCGCGGCCCAGCGCGCTCTCGAAATGATCGCCGTCACCGGAAGCGATCTGGCCGCCTGCGGCTCCGACGGCCCGCGTCAGCAACGTCACCGCAGCTTCAAGAATATTGTCGCTCCTGGACGTTGCGCGCAGAATTGCGATACGTGGCGTGCGGACGGCAACCGACGCAACGTCGGCTGCGCACAATACAGCGATGTCGCTGTTGCGCAGCATTCGGCCGGATCGGAACAATACCGTGCCTGGGCCGGCATCCCCACCTGTCGCCAGCACACCATCACCAGTCGTTGCGGGCGACAGAGTTGCGGCGGTGGCACCGAGTCGCGTGACGGCGTCCTGTGGAAGGATCGCATCTGTGTCCGGCGGCATCGTCTCGCCGGCGTTCACGCAATGAGCTGCGAATAGCGTCGCGGGCGCATAAGATGTGGCATCGCGCGTCAATTCGGAATCCACGGCGTACCCATCGCGCAAGGCAATGGCGTGAGCGGGCAAGGGATGCGAAACGCGAACGTCTTCCGCGAGCACCAGACCGCATGCCGCCGAGGCGCTGTATTGCTTGGGCGCGACCGGCTTCACCCGTGATTCAATATACGCCAGAACCTCGGGGAGTGGCGTAAGTCGCGCGATGCGCTGGTCTGACTTGATCTGCGCTGCCATTAAGTGTTTCTGGCGAAGGCCTTACAAAGGGTCAAGCAAGCTCGCGGATCTCGGGTTGCCAAAAGGGCGGGTCATAGGTTCAGGCTATGGGTGCGATGGAAAAATCGATCAATCTGCGTGGTCTGAAATGCCCGCTGCCGGCGCTCAAGACTCGCAAAGTGCTGTCAGGCCTGGCGGCCGGCGACATCATTGTTGTCGAATGTACCGATCCCCTGTCGGCCATCGACATCCCTAACCTTCTGCGCGAAACCGGAGACACGCTCGAAAGCAGTTCGCGCGACGGCGAATTGTTGCTGTTCCGTATCCGCAAGGTCTGAAGTCAGCCGGCCTTGGCGAGCGGGGTTAGCGGCCGCCCGCGGGCGCCATGCGTCGGATTGAGCCCCATCAGCTTCTGCACAGTGCCACCCAATACTGCTTCATGCATGGGCTCCGGCAGGGCCGCCTTCGCGGTTGCCACTGGATCGGGATCGCTCATCTCAAAGGGATAGTCGCTGCCCAGAACCAGGCGATCGGCACCGACGACGTCGGCGAGATAGCGCAGTGGCCGCGGGTTGAATGCGACCGTGTCGAAGTAGAATTTCCTGAACGTATCGAGCACATCGCCCTTGAAGCCTTTGGCGCGCGGTTCCGGCCGGTGGTCGGCGGCATGGCGGAAGCGGTCGATCTGATAGGGCAGGAAGCCGCCGGAATGCGGCAGGTTGATCTTCAGATCGGGGAAACGCTGCATCACGCCGCCGAAGATCATACGGATGACGGCGGTCGAGGTCTGCAGCGGGTAGCCGATGCAATTGTGCAGGAAATACTCATTCAGGCCCTGTGGGGGCTGCTCGTCGTAGGGATGGAACAGCACCAGCACTTTTAGATCCTGCACAGCCCCCCAGAACGGGTCGAGGCCAGGATCGTCAAGGAATTTTCCTGGCCCGACATAAGTGGATAGCTGGATCGCCCGGAAGCCCTGGTCGCGCACGGCCTGCTCCAGCACCTTGATGGCCGCGGCGGTATCCTGCAGCGGCACATTGGCGGCGCCGGCAAGACGGTTCGGATAGGCAGCGACGGCCGCAGCCAGATGCTCGTTCTGCAGCTCGGAAAATTTCACAGCCAGATCGAGCGGCATGGTGTAGCCGCACAGGTCTATCCAGCTCGCGACCACCTGCATGTCGATGCCCTGGCGGTCGAGCGTGGCGATGCGCTCCTCGAGGCGCATCAGCGGCCTGGGGAATGGCTTGAGACGGCCGCCAGCAAGCTGGATTTTGGGCGCATCCTCCGGGCCTGAAAATTCCACGCCGTAACGGACGCCATCCCGGCGCAGGATTTTCACCATGTCGGCTGGAACCAGGTGGGCGTGGGCGTCGATCACGGGCGTGGCCATAATGAGATCCGTGCTGCGGGGTCGATGGGGCGCTGCACTTTAATCAAGCCGGAGCCAAGGGCGAGTTGAATTTGCGCGCCGCTTCGGGGAATGTCGGCGCCCGGCCGCAAGATCAGAAAGGCGACCTTTGCCGACCCAGCCGTTTCCGCGCGCGTCCACCGCGCTCTCCCGCTTCACGGTGCTCGATCTGACCCGCGTGCGCGCGGGGCCCACTTGCGCGCGTCAGCTCGCGGATTGGGGCGCCAATGTCATCAAAGTGGAGGCGCCGGCGCGGCTCGAGCCGGGCGATCCCATCGGCGGCCCGCGCCATGCCGGCGATTTCCAGAATTTGCATCGCAACAAGCGCAGCATTACGCTCGACCTGAAGAATCCGCATGGCCGGAATGCGCTTCTGCGGCTCGCCAAAACCGCCGACGTCGTCATCGAGAATTTCCGGCCCGACGTAAAAACCCGGCTCGGGATCGACTACGAGACGCTGCACGCGATCAATCCGCGCATCGTCTACGCGAGCATTTCCGCCTATGGCCAGACCGGCCCCTATCGCGAACGGCCGGGTTTCGATCAGATCGCACAGGGCATGGGCGGATTGATGTCGATCACCGGCTTGCCGGGGCAGGGACCGGTGCGCGCTGGAGCAGCGGTTGCCGACGTGACGGCCGGGTTGTTCGCCGCGCTCGGCATCATGGTGGCGCTGCTTGAGCGAGAAACATCGGGCGAGGGGCAGAAAGTGGAAACGTCGCTGCTCGAAGCCCAGATCTTCATGCTCGACTTTCAGGCGGCGCGCTGGCTGATCGACAAGGTGGTTCCCAGACAGGCGGGCAATAACCATCCGACCAGCATTCCCACCGGCGTCTACAAGACCAGCGACGGCTATATCAATATTGCAACGACCGGTGCTCCGACATGGATGCGGTTCTGCAAGGCGCTCGGCGCTGAACATTTCATGCAGAACTCCGATTACGCGAGCAACGATCTGCGCTCGCGGAACCGCGACAAGCTTAATGCCGAGATCAATGTGATCATGGCCACGCATACGAGCGCTGAATGGATCGAGCGGCTCAATGCGCAGGGCGTTGCCTGCGGCCCCATCTATGCCATCGACGAGATGTTCGCCGATCCACAGGTGAAGCATCTCGGGATTGTAACGCAGATGCAAACGCGCGAGCGCGGCGCGCTCGACGTGATGCGCCAGCCGGTGTCGCTATCGCGGACGGCGAGCAAGGTTGCTATGCCGACCCCCGAACGTGGCGAGCATACGGACGCGGTGCTAAGGGAATTCGGCTTCAGCGATGCGGACATCGACGCGTTGCGGAAGGCCGATGCGATTTGAGGAGTTAGATGAATGACGCAGACCGACAAGATGATCGCGCGCAAGGAAGGTCGCGTCGGTTATATCATCTTCAACAATCCTGACCGCCATAATGCGATGTCGCTGGAAATGTGGGAAGCGACCAGCGGCATTCTCGCCGACTACAGAAAAGACAGCGATGTCCGTGTGGTTGTGTTGACCGGCGCCGGCAGCAAGGCGTTCATTTCCGGTGCGGATATTTCCAAGTTCGGCTCCGAACGCGCTTCGCAAGAAGCCGTCGAGCGCTATAATGCGGCGACTGAACGAGCCTATGCCGGGGTACACGATTTTCCCAAGCCGACGATCGCGATGATACGGGGCTATTGCATCGGCGGCGGGCTGGGTCTCGCAACAAGTTGCGACATGCGGATTGCGGCGGATAATGCACGATTTGCAGTGCCGGCAGCCAAGCTCGGGCTGGGGTACGATTATCCCGGCCTGAAGCGGTTGATGGACCTGGTGGGCCCGTCCTTTACGAAGGAAATATTCTTCACGGCGCGACAATTCGATGCCGATGAGGCGAAGGTGATGGGGCTTGTGAACCGCGTGGTGCCGGAGGCGCAACTTGAAGACTTCGTGCAGAATTATGCCGACACTATTGCCGCGAATGCACCGCTCACGGTGGAATCGGTCAAATTCATCGTCGGTCAGGCGCTCATGGACGAGTCGCGGCGGGACATGGCCGCCATCGCCGCAAGCGTGAAGCGTTGTTTTGACAGCCAGGACTATATTGAAGGCCGCACCGCCTTCATGGAAAAGCGCAAGCCGCAGTTCAGCGGCCGCTAGCTGTAAGCTTTCAGGGCGTGAAAGCGCCGGTCCTGACGCGACTTACCCCAGGTTGGCGATGTCTGTCCGAAGGTGCTAGGTCATCGCCGATGAATGCTCCCGAGCAGCAGAGGTAGCTCATGTATCCCGATCTCAAGCTTTTTATCGACGGCGAATGGCTGAACGGCGCCGGCCGCAACAGCGAGGAAGTGCTCAATCCCGCGACCGGCAAGGTTCTGGCGAACCTGCCGCATGCAAGCAAGGCCGATCTCGATCGCGCGTTGGACGCTGCCGAAAAAGGTTTTGCTGTCTGGCGCACGACCTCCGCCTACGACCGCTCGAAAGTGATGCACAAGGCCGCCGACATCCTACGCGAACGCGCCGAGCAGGTGGCGAAGGTGATGACGCAGGAGCAGGGCAAGCCGTTCCCGGAAGCCCGCGCCGAGGTGATCGGCACCGCCGATATCATCGACTGGATGGCGGAAGAGGGTCGCCGGGCCTATGGCCGCATCGTCCCGGGGCGCGGCAAGAACGTGCGCCAGCTCGTGCTGCAGGAGCCGGTCGGCGTGGTCGCCGGCTTTTCGCCGTGGAACTTCCCGACGCTGACGCCGGTGCGCAAGATCGCCGGTGCGCTGGCGGCGGGTTGTTCGATCATCCTGAAGGCGGCGGAAGAGACTCCGGGCTCAGCGGTGGAACTCGTGCGCTGCTTCCACGATGCCGGATTGCCAAAGGGTGTTCTCAATCTTGTTTTCGGTGTGCCGGCCGAAGTGTCCGAGCACCTCATCGGCTCGGACACGGTGAAGAAGATTTCGTTCACGGGCTCCGTGCCGGTTGGCAAATTGCTTGCGGGGCTGGCCGCCAAGGGGATGAAGCGCGCCACGATGGAACTCGGCGGGCATTCGCCGGTGGTGGTCTTCAGCGACGCCGATCCGGAAAAGACCGCCGACACCATCGCGGCCTTCAAGTACCGCAATGCCGGCCAGGTCTGCATCTCGCCGACGCGCTTTTACGTGCAGGAGCCGGTTTACGACCGTTTCCTCAAGCGCTTCACGGAATATGCGCAGGGCATCAAGCTCGGCGACGGACTTGAGAAGGGCACCACCATGGGGCCGCTGGCCAATCCGCGCCGGCTCGACGCCATGGAAATGTTCGTCAACGACGCCAGGGATCGCGGCGGCAAGATCGTCACCGGCGGCAAGCGGCACGGCAACCAGGGCTATTTCTTCGAGCCGACGGTGATTACCGACGTGCCTGATGACAGCAAGATCATGACCGAGGAGCCGTTCGGGCCGGTGGCGCCGATCGTGCCCTTCAAGACTTTCGACGAGGTGGTCGAGCGTGCGAACTCGCTGCCGTTTGGCCTTGCCTCCTATGCCTTCACGACGTCCACCGCGACCGCGACCATGATCGGCGATGCGCTGCAATCCGGCATGGTGGGCGTGAATTCGGTTGCGATCTCCACGCCGGAGACGCCGTTCGGCGGCATCAAGGAATCTGGCTACGGCAGCGAAGGGGGTATCGAGGGGCTCGAGGCCTATACCAACCGCAAGTTCATCTCGCAGGGATGATTTGCGGAAAGGCAGAAACGAAATGGCCGGGATCAGCCCGGCCATTTCTATTTTGAAGTCAGTTAGGAAGCCGAGGCCTTTGCTTCTTGGCATGCCATCCAGATCTTTTCGATCGTCGCCGGCATGTCCATCTCGGCTGTCGCTTTGCCGGGAACGGCATCCGCGATCGCATTCATGATCGCGGCAAGCGCGCCGGTAGTGCCGGCTTCGCCGGCGCCCTTTACGCCAAGAGGATTGGTCGTTGCCGGCACCGGGTGCGAGACATCGCGGAGCACCGGCGGCATGTTGTGCGCGCGCGGCATGGCGTAATCCATGAACGAGCCGGTCACGAGCTGGCCGCTGTCACGATCATAGAGCGCATTCTCGAACAGAACCTGGCCCAGCCCTTGCGCAAGCCCGCCATGCACCTGGCCTTCCACCAGCGTGTGGTCGAGGACATTGCCGCAATCGTCCACCGCCGAATAGGACAGCACATCAAGCCAGCCAGTTTCCGGATCGATCTCGACTTCGGCGATGTGGCAGCCATTGGGAAAAGCCAGCGGGGTGTCGACCGCAACCTTGGTATCGAGATTCTCGGCGATCTCGCCTTTTTTCTTCAGTTCCTCCGCGCGCGCCGCCAGCTCGAACAGACCTATCCTGCGGTCGGTGCCGACCACTTCAAAGACGCCTGTACGGTAGCCGATGTCGCCTTCCGCCGCTTCCAGCACATGCGCGGCGATCTTCTTGCCCTTTTCGATCATCGCCTCGACCACGCGCACGGTGGCGCTGCCGGCCGTCATCGACGAACGCGACGCGACCGACGGAAAGCCCTTCAGATCCATGTCGGTGTCGCCCTGCCGGTGCTTGATCTGTTGCACCGGAATGCCGAGCTTGTCGGCGACGATCTTCGGATAGACCGTGGCGTGGCCTTGTCCGGTATTGCCGACATTGAGGCCGATGGTCAGCGTGTTGCCGGAGAACGTGAGCAGCGCGCCTTCGGTCGGATAGCCGCCGGAATGCTCCAGGAAGCAGGAAATGCCGATGCCGCGCAGCTTGCCCCGTGTCTTTGATTCGCGTCGGCGTTTCTTGAAGTTTTCGTAGTCCGCCAATGCCAGCGCTTTCTCGAACACGGCCAGGAATTCGCCGCTGTCGAAGGTCACACCTAGGGCATTCTTGTAGGGCATGGCCGAGGCCGGGATGAAATTGCGCTTGCGCAAGGTCGCGCGGTCGATGCCGGTCACGCGCGCAGCTTCGTCGATCAGCCGCTCCATCAGGTAATTCGCTTCCGGGCGGCCGGCGCCGCGATAGGCGCCGGTCGGCACTGTGTTGGTGTAGAGACACCGTGCGCCATAGTCGATCCTGGGGATACGGTACACAGTCGGAAAGCAGCGCGCATAATTGATCGTAGCGAGCGTGATGCCGGCCGTGGTCGCGTAGGCGCCGAGATTCTGGATGTGGCGGACGCGCAGCGCCAGAAACTTGCCGCGCTCGTCCAGCGCCAGCTCACCGACCGAAACGCCATCGCGCGCCTGATTGTCCGTGTTGAACGCCTCCGATCGGCTCGACATCCAGTGCACCTTGCGGCCGAGCAATTTGGCGGCCACGAGCAGCACCGGATACTCCGGATAAGGGCCACTTTTCATGCCGAAGGCGCCGCCGACATCGTCGGTGGTCACGCGCAGCTTCTCTTTTGGCCAGCCCATGATGCCGATGATGGTGTCCTGCATCGGGCCGGCGCCTTGGGTGCAGACATGCAGGGTGTAGCGGTCCTTCGCCGGATCGTAGCTCGCGGTGCCGCCGCGCGGCTCCATCGAGGCGACCATCAGGCGCTGCTGGGTCAAAGTCTGGCGGATCACATGCGGCGCAGAGGACATGATGCGTTCGACCTCGCGTTCATTGGCGCCGTCGTCGACGATCATGCCGGGCCAGTCGATGGCGAGATTGCCAGGCACATTGTCGAAAATCTGCGGTGCGCCCGGCTTGTCGGCGTCGCTGGCGTCGATCACCGCCGGCAATTCTTCATACGCGACCGCGACAAGCTCCACTGCGTCGAGCGCCTGCAATTGCGTTTCGGCGACGATGACAGCGACCGCCTCGCCGACATGCCGCACTTTCTCCCGCGCCAGCGGGTCGCGCTGGGAGATGATGGCCGGCTTGCCGCCCCGCCCCTTGAATGGCACCGGTCGCGCCACATTGCCGGTGCCCGCCTTATCCATATCCGCGGCTGTCAGCACCGCCAGCACGCCCGGCGCAGCCAGTGCCGCGCTCGTCTCGATGGAAACGATGCGGGCATGCGCATGCGGGGAACGGACGAACACGGCATAAGCGGCGCCCTGTTTTTCGACATCGTCAACAAAACGACCGAGCCCCCGCACCAACGGGTCATCCTCGACACGGATGGTGCGGTGGGGATGGTCGCTGGTCGTCGCAGAAGTCATGGCGAAGTCCGGTTCATTGCAAACTGGGAGAGGGGCTTATAGCGCAAAGCGGCGCCGCGAACAGCCATTCCGCATGCATAGGCCGGCCGCTCCGTCGCGGAGCGAATGGCGGCCATGCACGATCCGACGCTACGCCCCTCCCGCGGCAATCTTGCGATTGGCGGCGATCATGTCGGCGATGCCCGACATGGCTTCGTTGGTCAGCGGAATGTCGATGGGCTCGTTGCGTTCCGCCGACAGATCGGCGGCGAGATAGCACTGCATCACCATGCGCGCGCTTTCCGGCGTGACCATCACCGGCCGGTCGAGGATGCAGGATTCGAGGAAGTGCAGCGTTTCCGGCCCCATCTGGCCGGCGAAGACGTGGTCGACCTGTTCGCCCGGCATCGTCGACATGGGATAGCGCGTGCCGCCCTCCACCGTATTCAGCCAGTTGTCGCGATGGGTGTCGTCGAGGAACAGCGATCCTTCGGTGCCGGTAATCTCGATCCAGGTGGTGCAGTAATTCGGATAGCTCGGCGGCAGGTTCCAGCCGCCGCCGATGGCGACCAGGACGCCGTTGTCCATCTTCACCGTGGTCCACATGACGTCATAGGAGCCGTTCACCGGCTTCATGTAGCCGTAGGCGCCCTGCGCATAGACGCTAACGGGCTTTGCCGGCTCCAGCAGCCAGAACACCATGTCGAGATCGTGCGTCGATTCCATCGCGGCGGGTGACAGCCGCACACGGTTGGCGATCTTCTTGCCGAGCGAGCGACTCAGATGGCGGCTGACCATGACCGACACCGGCTGGCCGAGCGTGCCGTCGGCCAGCTTCTTTTTGGCATAGGCGAACTTGGTGTTAAAGCGCTGCGAATAGCCGATTGTGAACTTCACATTGTTGCGCTTTGCCAGCGCGATCAGCTCGTCCGCTTCGAACAGCTCCATCGCGATCGGCTTTTCCAGCAGCACATGCTTGCCCGCGCGAAGACAGTCGCGCGCGATGGGATAATGAGTGCTCTCCGGCGTCGTCGAAATATAGACGACCTTGATCTCCGGATCTTTGACGATGTCCTGGTAATCGAGTGTCGCTGTTGCAGCGTTCGTCAGTTGGGCGATCTCTTTCAGCCGGTCGGGCCGGATTTCGCAGACATGCAGTTTCTTCACCAGGGCGGATCGGGACAGCGTCTCCGACCTGATCCCGCCGCACCAGCCGGTCCCAATGACCGCCACTTCCACTTGCACGATCCTGAGCCTCCCCGTGAGACGCCGGCTTTGTTGCCAGTCATTCTCATCAGCAGACCATGAGAGGCGCAGACCTGCAAATTAGCTTTCAAGGGGAGCGCATATTACGAAATCTGAAAGAGGCGCGGCCCGCCAAAGCTTTGTCTCCGGTTTGCCGGCGCGGCTGGCCGTGTTAGGTAGCCGCAATGAGAACAAGCCGTTCATGCGGTGGAAATGGGCAAGGGAATGCCGATCACGCTCTACAACGCGCCGCAATCGACATGCAGCCAGCGTGTGCGCTTTGTGCTCAACGCCAAGAAGCTGCCTTTCGACGAAGTGAAGCTAGATCTTCTAGCAGGCGATCAGCTCAAGCCCGATTATCTCAAGCTTAATCCGAATGGCGTCGTTCCGACCATCGATCATGATGGCGCTGTCGTCATCGATTCGTCGGTCATTATCGAATATCTCGACGAGATCGCCTCCGAGCCACAAAGCTTCACGCCGCGCGATGCAGCGAAACGCGCCGAGATGCGATCGCTGATGCGCTTCATCGACGAAATGCCGGCTGGCGCCGTGCGCGTCCCGACCTTCAATCTCGCGTTCCTGCCGCGATTTCAGGCCATGAGCAAAGAAGAATTCCTGGCCTTCGCGGAATCGAAGCCGCTGCGCAAGGAGTTCATGCTGCGCATGGGTCAGACGGGATTTCCGCAGAAGGACATGGACGAGGCGCTCGATCGTATGCGGCGGACCTACGAGCGCATGGAGATTGCGATTGAAAAGAGCGGCGGTCCCTGGCTGTTGGGGAAAGATATCACGCTCGCCGACATTTCGCTGATGCCAGCGCTCGTACGCATGGACGATCTCGGGCTGTCGGACATGTGGGACAACAAGCCCACCGTTGCGCGCTGGTATGAGTCCATTCGCGCGCATCCGGCATTCAAGCCGACCTATTATTTTGGCTCGCTCCTCACCGAACGCTTCCCGCATCTGAAGGAGCGGCTGGCCTCAAGAAAGACCCGCTTTGGCGGTTAGCGTTCGGAAGGACGCTAGTAGCAGACGCGAACCGGACGCCAGCCCCATACATCCCAGGTGTTGGCCCAGTAACAGCGCGGCCCCGACGCATAAGCATAAGGGCCATAATAGACAGGCGCAGGTCCATAATAAGCATAGGCTGGTCCCGGATAGGTCGTAGCGGCGATCAGTCCGGCAACCGCAATGCCGCCGATGATCCAGGCGGCGGTGGCGCCGCCATCGGCGCGCGCGGGCGATGCGGCGGTGGCGGCGAGTGTGGCTGCTGTAGCGATAGCGATCAGGCTGCGGCGCATGGAACGTCTCCGGCTTGGTTGTGTGACACACAAGCCTGCCCCGATCCTGTTGACGAAAGCCCACGGCTGACGCCTCGATTTGATTATGAGAAGGGGCTCCGCTGAAAGGCCTGCTTTACCATGCCGTCTCAATAGCAGATGCGCACGCGGCGCATGCCGCCCGGCTCGGGCCGGTTCGTCCAGTAGCAGGTCGTCGGCGGGAGTGGCGGCGCGTCGGGATCGGGCGCAATCCATGCGCCGGGGCCGGCATAAGCCGCGTAGCGATAGCCGGGCCGCAGATAGCCGGGATAGCCATAGATCGGATATCCGTAGCGCGGGCCGTATTGGTCAAAGGGTTGGTCGTAAAAGGGCGCCTTGAGCAGCGTGTTGACGGCGACGCCGGCGATGATCCAGCCGGTGACCGGATCCGCTTGGGCAGGCGTTCCCAGCGCGGCGGCCGACAGCAACAGCGCTGTAAAGCCGCGGTGCAATCGTCTCATGGTCGGCCTCCTTCGGCCGAATCACTATGCCTTGCATTTGGTTAACGGCGCCCTGCGATGACAAATTTCCGGCGGATTGCGGCGCTGGACTTCGCCGATGCGGCGCCGTTGGTCTGATCGATGTTTCGCCGTCTCGCTCCTGTTCGCCGCCTTCGCCCTGATCGAAGGCGCCAGGGCGCAGCATGACGATTCGCTGTGTCTGATGATCGAGTCGGCCGCGCGTGCGCACGATCTGCCGGTGGAATTCTTCGCCCGTGTGATCTGGCAGGAGAGCCGCTTCCGTGCCGACGCCGTGGGGCCGCGCACGCGCAATGGCCATCGCGCGCAGGGTATGGCGCAGTTCATGCCGTACACCGCCGCCGAGCGCGGACTGCTCGATCCCTTCGATCCCGTTCAAGCGCTGCCGAAATCGGCGGAGTTCCTGCGCGAGCTCTGGCTTGAGTTCGGCAATCTCGGCCTTGCGGCAGCAGCCTATAACGCGGGTCCGCGCCGCGTACGCGCGTGGCTCGACGGCGCGGGTTACATGCCGGGCGAGACACGCAATTATGTCTCGGCGATCACCGGCATGACGCTCGACGAATGGAAAGAGTTGCGCGGCAAACCGGGGGACGTTCCTGCGCCGCGCACGACGCCAAGCTGCGGCGACATGATGGCTTTGCTGCGCCGCACGCCTAGCCCATTCCTGGAGCAACTGGAGCAGCGAGTAAAACTCGTCGCCGCAGCGCCCTGGGGCGTGCAGCTCGCGGCCGGCTTTTCGCGCGAGCGAGCCCTCTCGATCTATGCGCGGCTGATGAACCGCTTCAGCACAGCTCTGGCCGACCGCGATCCAAGCATCTTCGCGAGCTTGCTGCGCAGCCGCGGCACCCGGACTTTCTATCAGGTGCGCGTCGGGGCGGAGACGCGCAGCGCCGCCAACGATTTGTGCGGCCAGATCCGGCGCGCCGGCGGCGCCTGCATGGTGCTGCGGAACACGCGCGGACGCGACGAGGCAGGTTAAGCGTTGTCCCCTTCCAGCGCCCGCTTCACCGCGTCTGTCACCTGTCGTGTCGTCGCCTTGCCGCCGAGGTCGGGCGTGTGCAGCGCCTTGTCGGCCGTGACACGCTCCACCGCTTTCATCACACGTGCGGCGGCGGCCTTTTCGCCAAGATGATCGAGCATCATCACGCCGGTCCAGAAGGTGCCGACGGGGTTGGCGATGCCTTTGCCGGTGATGTCGAAGGCCGAACCGTGGATCGGTTCGAACATCGACGGCGTCTTGCGCTCGGGATTGAGATTGGCGGTCGGCGCGATGCCGAGCGAGCCGGCCAATGCGGCCGCGAGGTCGGAGAGAATGTCGGCGTGCAGGTTGGTCGCAACGATGGTGTCGAGTGTCTCCGGCCGCAAAGTCATGCGCATGGTCATGGCGTCGACGAGCATCTTGTCCCAGGTCACGTCGGGAAATTCTCCCGCGACTTCCGCTGCAATGTCGTCCCACATCACCATGCCATGGCGTTGTGCATTCGATTTGGTGACGACAGTCAGCAGCTTGCGTGGACGCGAGCGGGCAAGCGCGAAAGCGAAGCGGATGATGCGTGCGACGCCGGACCGCGTGAACATCGCGACGTCGGTCGCCACCTCTTCCGGCAGGCCCTTGTGCACGCGCCCGCCGACGCCAGCATATTCACCCTCGGAATTTTCGCGCACGATCACCCAGTCGAGCTCCGGACCGGTGACGTGTCGCAAGGGGCTGGTAATGCCTGGCAGGATCCGGGTCGGGCGCACATTGGCGTATTGATCGAGCGGCTGGCAGATGGCGAGCCGAAGGCCCCACAATGTGATGTGATCGGGAATGTCGGGCGCCCCGACGGCACCGAAATAGATGGCGTCGAACGCGCGCAGCCTGTCGGCGCCGCCCTCCGGCATCATTGCGCCGTGCTTCTTGTAATAATCCGAGCCCCAGTCGAAATGCTCGACTTGCAGCGAGAAACCGCCGTCGCGCCCGGCGCAGGTTTCAAGGACTTCGAGGCCTGCGGCGATGACTTCCGGCCCGATGCCATCGCCGGGGATGGCTGCGATCTTGTGGACACGCATTCTTTTTTCCCTTGTTACTCCAAGCCGTCATGCGCGACGTCGCGCATGACGGCCAAACAATCGTTACATCCCTATTGAACGGTTACGCCGGCCTTCTTGATGACAGGCACCCATTTATCGATCTCCTTGCGGACGTGCTCGCCAAGCGCAGCGGGCGTGAGGTCGGCATCGCCCGGGATTTCCGCGCCGAGATCCAGCAAGCGCTTGCGGGCGTTCTCGTCTTTCAGGGCCGTTCGGACGGCGGCATTGAGCTTGTCGATAATATCCTTGGGCGTGCCCTTCGGCGCAAAGAGCGCATTCCACCCCACCGCCTGGAATTCCGGCAGGCCCTGTTCCGTCGAGGTCGGCACGTTTGGAACCACCGACAGGCGATTGGGTGTTGCAACGACCAGCCCCTTCGCTTGTTCGGCCTGGATCGTCGGTACGACGCCCACCGTTTGGTCGCAGACATAATCGACCGACCCGCTGAGCAGCGCATTGAGTGCCGGACCGGAGCCGCGGAACGGCACGTGTGTCGGCTGCACGCCCAAAATTGAATCGAGGAACAGGCAGGTCAGGTGCGAGGTCGCGCCGATACCGCCGGTGCCGTAATTCAGTTTGCTGGCATTGGCCTTTACATACGCGACGAATTCCTTGAAATCCTTGACCGGCAAATCTTTCTTCGCCACCACCAGCATCGGTGTGCCGGCGGTGTTGATGATGGGCTCGAAATCCGTGCGCGGATCGTAGGCGAGCTTGGGATAGAGGCCGACGCTTGCGGCCTGGGTGCCGAGATTGCCCATCAGGATGGTGTAACCGTCCGGCGTGGCATTCTTTGCGCGCGTGACGCCGACCGTGCCGCCGGCGCCGGTGACATTTTCGACCAGCACCTGCTGCTTCAGAATCCGGCCAAGCGGATCGGCAATGATGCGCGAAATGATGTCGGTCGGGCCACCCGCCGCAAACGGCACAATGATGGTGATCGGGCGGTCCGGATATTGCGCGGAGGCCGACGGCATCGTCACAAGGCCTGCAAAAGCCGTGATCAGTGCGGTCGCACCCATCGTTGCCGCTAGACGTTTCAATCCCTGCATTCCATCCTCCTGGTTGTTTCGTCCCTAAGAAGCTTTCTTGTTCTGGTTGATATCTCCGGCCACCGCTGCCGCGACGAAGGTACCGCATTGTTCGGTGGTTGCCGTCCCACCGAGATCGCGCGTGCGGGCCCGCGGATCGGCAAGGGCCGCCTCGATAGCTTCAATGACAGCGTCGTGTGCATCTTTGTGCCCGAGATGATCGAGCATCATCGCACCTGACCAGATCTGGCCGATCGGATTGGCGATGCCCTTGCCAGCAATGTCGGGCGCGGAGCCATGCACCGGTTCGAACATCGAGGGGAATTCGCGTTCCGGATTGATATTCGCCGCCGGCGCGATGCCGATCGATCCGGCCACCGCCGGGCCGAGATCGGAGAGGATGTCGCCGAACAGATTGGAGCCGACCACGACGTCGAACCAGTCCGGATGCTGCACGAAATGCGCGGCAAGAATATCGATGTGATACTGGTCGGCGCGAATATCGGGATACTGCGCCTTCATGGCGGCGAAGCGTTCGTCCCAGAACGGCATGGTGTGCACGATGCCGTTCGATTTGGTCGCCGACGTCACGTGCTTCTTCTCGCGCTTGCGCGCCAGCTCGAAGGCATAGCGCATGACACGATCGGTGCCGCGCCGCGTGAAGATCGATTCCTGCATCGCGGCTTCGTGCTCGGTGCCGCGGAACATGCGACCGCCGATTTCCGAATATTCGCCTTCGACATTTTCGCGCACGACGTAGAAGTCGATATCGGCGGGCCCGCGGCCGGCAAGGGGGGAGGTCATGCCGCGCAGCACCCGCACCGGGCGCAGGTTCACATATTGCTGGAATTCGCGCCGGATCGGGATCAGCAGGCCCCAGAGCGACACGTGATCCGGCACGCCGGGAAAGCCGACGGCGCCGAGAAAGATCGCATCGTGCTGTCTGATCCTGTCGAGCCCGTCTTCCGGCATCATGCGGCCGTGCTTGGCGAAATGCTCGCAGCTCCAATCAAAATGATCCCAGGAAAAAGTGAGGCCGAAGCGGCGGCCCACCGCATCAAGAACACGGATGCCCTCGGGGACGACTTCGTTTCCGATGCCGTCGCCGGGAATGACGGCAATGCGATAATGCGGCATTGTGATCCCTGAATTGTGATCCTTGAGATGGAAGCGCCGAAGAAAAGGCCTGTCCGCGCAGGGTAGCGTCCGGATCGCCTGGCAGGCGAATGCCGTGTGTGCATCAATGCATGCGGGCAGGGTATAGTGCGGGCGGCCGTGCGCCCGGCGGGAAATGCCTCATGGGATATCTTTTGGAATTGTCTTGTGGAACTGTCCTGGCTTGAAGATTTCACCGCTCTGGTCGAGTCCCAGAATTTCTCGCGGGCGGCTGAGCGTCGCAACATGACGCAGCCGGCTTTCAGCCGCCGCGTGCGCGCGCTGGAAGACTGGGTCGGCACCCCCTTGTTCGATCGCGGCACCCATCGCATCAGCCTGACGCCAGCCGGCGAACAGTTCCGTGCGGTGGCACAGGATGTCCTGCGCCGTCTCTATCAGGGGCGGCAGTCCGCGCTGGACGCCGGCCGTGCGGCCGATTCTGCATTGCGCTTCGCTGCGACCCACGCGCTGTCGTTGACATTCTTTCCGGCCTGGATGCGCAAGCTGGAAGAGACGATTCATCTCGGACAGGTTGAACTCGTCGCCGACAACATGATGGCCTGCGAGCGCATCATGCTGGAGGGACAGGCGCAGTTCCTGATCTGTCATCATCATCCCGCCGCGGCGACACGCTTCGACACGCAGGATTTCGTGTCGGTGTCTCTCGGTGACGACATTCTGATCCCGGTCACCGCCCGCGGCAGCGACGCCGCGCCGTTGTATGCCTTGCCTGGAAACCCCGAGGAGCCCGTCCCGTATCTTGCCTACAATGAGAAATCCGGCATCGGCCGTATCATCGCATCCGCCCGAGCGCAGGAGGGCCAGCCATGCTGGCTGACGCCGGTCTTCACATCGCATCTGGGCATTGTGCTGAAGACGCTGGCCGCCGACGGCCGCGGCATTGTCTGGTCGCCGCGGAGTCTGGTGATGGAAGATCTGGGTCCCGGCGGCCGCCTGACGCGCGCCGGCGACGCGAGCTGGGACATTCCGGTGGACGTCCGCCTGTTCCGACCGCGGGCCAGGCAGAATGAAAAAGCCGAGCATTTCTGGACCGCTCTCACCGGCCAAACGATTTCGTGAAACGGTTGTGCGGTTCTATGGGCACCATATTTGCATAGTATGATTTGGAAGTGAGTCGTGGTTCCCTTCAGCTGGAGACACCTGATGCAGGACACTCGCCGCATCTCCCTGAACGCCCTGGCCGGCGCGATTGCCGTCTTCGCCCTGTTGCTGCCGCTGTCCGCGCCGGCGCAGGAAAAATCTGCGCCGCAGCAGGAGGCGACTCCGCAAAAACTGACGCTCGACGAGATGATCGAGCCGGTCGTGCGAATCAGGGTCTTCGTCGATCCGGATGCGCGGACCGCGCAAAGCCTCGGCCACGAGCGCGACGGCTCCGGGATCATCATCGACGCCAACGGCCTGGTTCTCACCATCGGATATTTGATGGTCGAGGCACATGCGGCCGAGATCATCACCAATGATGGCCGCAAGATCGCGGCCAATATCGTCGGCTACGATCACGACACCGGCTTCGGCCTGCTGCAGGCGGTCTCGCCGCTGAAGCTGCGTGCGATGCCCTTCGGCAAGTCCGCCGACCTCAAGGTCGGCGAGCCGGTGCTGGCCTCGAGCTTCGGCGGACGCGACGGCACCGTTCCGGCCTTCATCGCCGCGCGTCGCGAATTCGCGGGCTCGTGGGAATATCTCATCGACGGCGCCATCTTCACCACCCCCGCACATTCGCACTGGAGCGGCGCAGCGCTGATCAATCGCGAAGGCAAGCTCGTCGGTGTCGGCTCCCTGATCGTCGGCGATGTCGGCGGCAAGCATGCGGGCGTCGCCGGCAACATGTATGTACCGATCGATCTGTTGCCGCCGATCCTTGCCGATCTCATCGCCGACGGGCGCGCCGGCAATGCGCCAAAGCCCTGGATCGGGATGAATACGGAAGAGGTGAACGGCAAGCTGGTGGTTAGCCGCGTCACGCCCGGCTCGCCCGCCGAGAAGTTCGGCATGAAGCGCGGAGATGTCATCGTCAGCATCGGCGGTCAGACGCCGAGCGGGCTGGCCGACATGTACCGGAAAATCTGGTCGCGCGGCGAGGCCGGCGTCGACGTGCCGATCGATTTCGAGCGCGACGGCGGCAAGCAGCATCTCGATATCAAGTCGATGAACCGGCTCGATCACCTGCGGCTGAAATCGACGCTATAGGCGGCAGGCGCCCGTCCGCTGCCGGTCTAGCGGTTACCCCAGTTGAAGTCGCGCGCCGCCGCGACCGGATCCTTGATCGGCGCGTCGCAGGGCTGTGTCACGTTGCCTTCCATGCGTCCGGACTTGTTGTCGAAGCGCGCCATGCGGCAATGGCCGTCCTTCTGCGCGTAGACGACACGGCCCTGCCGCTTTTCCTCGAGCCGGCGCAATTCCACCTCGGTCCGATGCCGCTCGCGCTCGTCGAGCACGGTGCGTGCCGTGATGTAAGCACAACCGATGAAAGCGGCGCCGAACACGACATAGATTGCGGCCACGCGCAACAGCCGGATGTTGCGGTTCGAAATGCGGGACGTTGTCCGTCGGCGGCCCTTGCCCCCCTCGCGACTCCCTTTCGCGAGGCCAGGCGCGCCGGTCATTCCAAGCTCGCGCATGTGATGGGACATAACATGGCGCACTTTCTGTCCTTTTTCGAAAATCGCTCAAATTGTCCGGATCGCCTTCCCCAACGGCGCAACCGCAACAGATCCTTAGTGTTTTCGGGTCCAAATGCGGAACGTCAAGGATTCCTTCATCATGAAATCCTTGCAAACGAAGCGGGGGCGGGCGGCCCGGAAGGCGTCAGGCCGGCTTGCACACTGCCTCGGGGCACAGCTTGGTGAGCTCCGGGAAGGGCTGGTAGGCGGCCTTGCCGCACAAGGCCGGCGTCGCCTTCACCATCTGCGTCATGCGGCCGGCATAGTAATAAATCGCCATCTCGCGCAGACCCGCATATTTGCCTCCGGCTTCCTTCGGGTCGAAGCGCAGGCAGGCGACGTAGCGCTGGGCACTGCCGACATTGATCAGCGCGGGGTCGGATACGAAGGCATCGCGGATGCCGGTCGGATCCGGCAATTCCTTTTTCAGATAGTCCAAGATCTCGGCGCGGTAGCCCTGCGGGTAGATGTTTTCCTCGACCTTCTTCTCTTCCGTCGCCGCGCAGCCTGCAAGCATGGCGCAGATCAGTCCGCCCGCAATCCCGCTCACCAACCTCGCGATGTGGAATGCCCCCGCCTCCATGCCGCAATTCTAGCAAGGGCCGCCGACGGGATCATCGGGAATTTCGTAGCACCCGCGCAAGTGTGGGCCCCCATGCGAATATCCGCCGCGCCGCAGCGCGGCGGATCAAACGCATCAGAACACGCGGCTATTTGTTCGTGCCCGAGCCGGTGGTCGCCCCCTTGGGCGCCTCGAGCTTCAAGGTCGCGGTGTTGCTAGGACCGCCGAGATTTCCGCTCGCGTAAAGAAAAGCGGCGCCCACAACGATCACAATGAGTGCACCCACCAATACGCCGAGCACGCCGATTCCGCCGCTGCCATTGTCAGCCATGGTTCCTCTCCGGTTGTTCTCTCCCGGACGATAAAACGCGCAGGCTGCGGACCTTGTTCCTGTGCGCCCGGCTCGATGATTCATTTGTCAAACAGCATGGCCAGGCGCATGCGCCAGCGCCCGTATTCTTTGAGGCGCCGGGTCCGCCTTCCTTCCTTTTCCCCTCTCTGAAATGAGAGGGGGATGGTGCGCCGAGTGACGCAACCAAGTCCTAAGTAGAGACGACCTCCTCTCGAAGGC
>Ga0073934_10002014_pt1 | contig 44902 bp, 30 predicted proteins | sample LarsenN4metaG_FD_76834 | JGI IMG/M metagenome (GOLD analysis project Ga0073934, IMG submission 76834) | Hot spring sediment bacterial and archeal communities from British Columbia, Canada, to study Microbial Dark Matter (Phase II) - Larsen... ...
GGCCGCCACCCGGACCACTACCACACCTGCGAACTGGCCTACGAAGGATGCTTCCTCGCCGGACTCCGGAAGCTCGACTCCTACACCGAACCGCACCGGCCCCGAAAAATTCTTTACTCGGCTCTTTATGCCGCCGTCGAGCCGACCTTCGTCGTCGACATCACTCCGCACTTTGAAAAGCGGATGGAAGCCCTCTTCTGCTACGAGTCCCAGTATGGCGACCACGAGGAGGGCAGCGCGCTGTTTCCCTCCCGAAACGAGGTCCGCGAGCGCCTGGAAACCGTGGCGCGCTTCTACGGCGCCAAGATCGGCGTCAAGTACGGAGAACCCTTCGTCGTCAAGGAGACCATGGCGGTCGACGACCCGATGCAGTTGGGCGTCCGGTCCTTCTGACCGCTTTGCGGGAGAGACCCGGCCCGCTCACCGCACGGCGATCGTCGTCCTCGTACTCGCCGGATTCTGCGGATTGGTGCTGGGAATGTCGTTGATGATCACCGCCACCACGACGGCGTTGCCTGGCGCCACCGTCTGGGGCACTCGCACCGCCAGTTCCCAGACACCTACCTGCCCCGGCGCGACCCCGAATGACTGGATGTGGTCGGCCGGAACGAACCCCGTTCCCATGATCACGCGAAGGGGAACCGAGTACGGAATCAGTTCGCCCGGCGCGGCGCCGTCTGCCACGCCCTCCGGCAACGGGCCCGCGCCCGTTCCGTAAATCTTGATGACCTGTCCGCGCGCGATGGCGCTTCCGCCCGATCCTGTGCCATTCGTCGTCCCGTCTTCGTTGGTGGCCACGGCCTGGCCCGCCCCGGTGCCGTTCACTGTGAAGATTCCCGGAGCGGCGATGTCCATCGTGGCCGTCCCGGCCGCGATCACGCGTCCGGTGGAGACCTGAATCACCTGGATGTCCGCCTGGCCCGAGGCCGGCGTCGCGTTGGGAACCTGAAAGTTGATCTGGTTGGGAGAGACCATCAGAATCGGCGCCGGCCGGTCGTTGACCTGCACCTGAACGTCCGCCAGTTCGCGGGGCAGACCGGCTGAAAAATCGGTGATCTGCTGCGTCTGGTCCGACAGAGAGTACGGGGTCTGCCCCTGCCGCGTTTGCAGCGTCGCGATCATGCCCGGAGTGATCCGTGTCAGAAAATTCGCCGCGTTCACCGTCGTCACGCTCGGATAGTGAATCGCGATCCGGTTGATCGCGTCGGCAATGTAGAGATTGCCGAACGCATCGAGCGTCATCGCGACCGGACCGGAGGCCGGCACCGTGTAATCCGCCGCGTCCCCGATGATGCTGAGCAGGTCGAACTGCGGATATCGCCGCGCCTGCCCGGCGCCGGCGTTGCCCACCCAGATTTCACCCGTGTTCGCGCTGACAAAGATGCTACGCGGATTGTTGATTCCGTTTCGCAGGCTGAACACCGGACGCGGATCCGGCTGCTGTGCCTGCGTGCCCGTGGAAACTCCGCGGAATATCGCGATCCGGTTGTTTCCCGAATCACACACATACAGCCGGTCGGAGGTGTCCGTGGCGATGTGCTGCGGACCCCGGAACCGGTTGTCGTCTGTTCCCGACCCGGTCGAGTTGAAATCCGGCTGCCCGAACACTCGAGTCGCCGGCATGCCGCTCGAGAACGGCGGCGCGAACATCAGTACCCGGTTGTGCGCCAGGTCCGAGACGAGCAGCGCACCCTCCGAGCTGAACGCCAGGCCGAACGGGGCCGACATCGTGCGCGCCGTCGCGTCGGTCAGCCGCTGGAGAAAGCTGGCCTGGCCCAGCACGAGGTCCGCCTGCCGCGGCGTCTGCGTCTGCGCGAAGGGATCGGGAAAACGGAGCACCCGCGCGTTGCCCTGGTCCGCCACCCAGAGGTTGCCCTCCGCGTCCACGGCCACACCCACCGGCGCGAACAGGCCCACGTTGTTCCGCTGGTCCGAGTTGCCGATCGGATAGTTCACACCGGCGCGGAAAAAGTCCGGCTGGCCGATCACGATGTCCGCCTTGTCTCCCTGCCGCACCTTCAGCGCGTCATGAAACCACAGGACCCGGTTGTTCAACGTGTCGGCCACATACAGCCGCGGCGGGCTTGTGCGGTTGTCGATGGCGATCCCCGCCGCCGTGCCAGCGCTCGACGAAAAGAAGAACTCCCGTCCTTCAATCAGGTTCGGCGACCGGAACTCGAAGCCCAACTGCCCAATCACCCGGCGCGCCGCGTACACCCCTCCCGAGGCCACGATCGGGCCCGTCGAGATATCGCCGAACACCAGCACACGGTGGTTCAGCGAATCCACGATGTATGTCTCCCCGCTGTCGAACAGTCCGCTCACCGGAAAAAGAAAGCTCGTCCCGGTCGGCTCCGCCAGCGCGCGGTTCGGACGCGGCGAATCCATCGCCGGCGTGTCCTGCCCGATGACCGCCCGCGCCTGCGGCGAAAACGAGACGCCCTCGGCCGGCCACTGGTCGAACGGATCGAATCTAAGGACGCGGTTGGCCGGCGAATCCACGACGAACGGCGTGTTGCCGATCGTGAATACACCCTCCGGCGAGATCAGTTGGCCGTTGGCCAGCGTCACGCCCATCGTATACTCGTTGATCGGCAGCACCGGCGGCTGGCCCTGTTGCGGCAGCGGCTGGATACCCATGATGCGCGCCGCGTCCATGCCAGTGACAAAGGGCGGCCGGTAGACGAGTACCCGGTTCAGCGCGTCCGGCACGAACAGCCGGCCGCCCTGATCGAAGGCCAAGCCCGACGGCTGCGTCATCGCCGTCTTGTTCGATCTCGTGTTCCGATCTGTTGTCAGCGGCAACTGCGTCCGCGTCGTGAAATTCTGCTGCCCCAGCACCAGAGTCGCCGCCGGACCGTTGCTGGCGCCCTCTCCCAGCGCGCTCGCCGGGTAGCGCAGCACCCGGTTGTTTCCCGGATCCGTGGCCCACAGGTTGCCTTGTGCATCGAATATGATGGCCGTCCGGTAAAACGCACTGCCGCTTGATGTGAACAGCCCCCGCTCAGACGTCGGCCCTCCCTGGTTGGGAAGCCGCGCCCCGAAACTGCTTTGTCCGATCACGAAGTCGATCACTTTGACCTCGTCCGGCTGCTCGAACGGCCGTGGATAGCGCACGATCCGGTTGTTGCCCACATCCGCCACGTAGACGTTGCCCTGCTGGTCCACGGCCACCCCGGTCGGCCGGAACAGTCCCGAGTTGAACCCCGTTCCCGGAATCCCTTCCCGCGTCGACATCTTGTCCCGCTGCCCCAGAACCACATCCGCGGGCGCCCCGGGCGTCACCTCTCCTGCGTTCCTCCACCCGAGAACCCGGTTGTTTCCCGAATCCACCACGTACAGAATCCGCTGCCCGTTGGACGTGTCGATCGCCACCGCCTGCGGACTGTTCAATTCCCGTCCCTCCACGAGGTTGGGTTGATCCGTCACAGGCGTCGCCCGCAGATGACCCACCGCCCGGGATGCCTGCGGGTTCAGCGGAATCTGACCGAGACCGGTGGGCGCCAGTCCGGACAACGCTGCTGCCAGCAGCGGAAAAAGACGATAATTCATTGTCCTCATACGGTTTTGACTTTGGGCTGTCTCTCTCCGATGCTCATCGGAAAGAATCAGCGAGGGGCCTCCGAATGGTCCTCGTGTCTTCTCTTGTTTCTTAGCACGATCGGTGCCATCGCCGGGAGCCACACTCCTCCTGTTCTCCCAACCCCTGCTGCCGGCTGAATGTTGCGCGCCCGCAGAGAATTCTGCCCTGCAAAGCGGCTTCCGCCCCGCCGCGGCTGCCGCCCCCGCTTCCTATCCCCAGAGTTCGTGCACCGGACCATACAGGTCCTGCGACGCCGCAAACGGCACGTACTCGAACCCGCGGCCCAGCGGATCGTCCCGGCGGACCGTGGTCCAGTCGATCCCCAGAGCCGAGTAGATCGTCGCTTCGATATCCTCGGCGCGGATGTCGCGGCCCCGGCCCCATCCCGGCTCCGTCGTCTGCGATCCGGCGTTGTCGGTCGCCCCGATCACCTTCGGACCCCGGATTCCCGCTCCCGCAAACAGCACCGCCTGCTGGAGGAAGTGGTCGCGGCCCCGCTGGCTGTTGAGCGAGCCCACCGTGCGGCCGAACTCGCCCATGCAGAAGATGAGCGTCTCATCGAGCAGGTTGTCGCGTTTCAGATCGCCGATGAGATTCGCCAGCGCCGTGTCGAACTGCCGCGCGAGCGAATTCACGTTCCCCGCGTTGAACGCGCCCTGGTAGATGTCCACGTGGTTGTCCCATCCGCCCACCGCGATCTGTACGAACCGCGTCCCCAGCCGCGCCGCAATCAGGTTGCGCGCCGTCAGGCAGGCGTTGCCGAACGCCGAATTGCCGTACCGGATCCGTTCGTCGTTCGTAAACCGGAACGCGTTGTCGACCTGCGAGTTGTACATCAGGGTTCGCGCTCCGAGATTGAACTGCTGCATCTCGCGCACCGCCGGCCCCAGTTCGTTGTGGACGCGCTCTTCCGCATCCAGTTTGAGCAGCAGATCATAGCGCCGGTCGAAAGCCGCCGTTCCGTCCCGGTGCGTCGCGTTCGGGATGCCTCCTCCCCCCGCCGTCACGAAGAACGGCGACGTCTCCGGAGGAAAATACCCCGGCCCCGGAATGTTGTCTCCCGTGTTCAGAGCCATGAACACCGGCAGCACCCGGTCCTGCATCTTCTGGCCCAGTTCGAGAGCCACCACGGAGCCGATGTGAGGCGCGATCCTCGCCGTGCTCGCCACCGGGTTCCGCCCCACCTGGATCCAGTTCCGCGCCAGCTCGTGGACCGCCGCCCAGGACCGGATCGACCGCACCACCGCGATCGAATCCATGTGTTCGGCCAGACGGGGCATCAGCCCGCGCGGCCAGCGCAGCCCCTGAAAGCTCTCCGGCGCGAAATTCGCCGGCGTCCACGGACCTTCCTTGAAATCGAACGTGTCGATGTGGCTGGCCCCCCCGTTCATCTGGACGAAGATGACGTTCTTCGCCTTCGCGATCGGCGTCGCCGCCCGCGCCACCGTCTCTCCGGCGCTCCCCGGAAACAGGAAATAGCCGCCCACGGCCGCGCCGAGGTGGCGGAAAAACAGGCGCCTCCCGAGGTGGGGCTTGCGCCAGAACAACGTACCCGGAATGCCGTCCCAGTCGAATCCGAAACGATCCTTCATTGTTGTCCGCTCCCCCGTCAGTAGCTGAAGATGAACTCGACCTTGTTCATCAGCACCCACGCCAGATCTTCGAGATACGCGTTTCGAAGCGCCGTGGTTGTGCCGCGGGCCAGATGCGCCGCCGCCTCCCGCCGCTCGTAGTCGGACGGCTTGCGCGACAGAAACGTGAGGTACATCTCCTCGACGGCGGAGTCATTACTCGTCATCCGCGATATCGCCTGAAGCACGGGCGAGGCCGTCACCTTGTTCCGGCTGGTCACGAACGCGTCGTTCATCAGGTTGAGCTGTTGCAGGATCGAACCCGACTGGCTCCGCGTCATCGTGTCCCGGTTGCCGCGCAGGAACGCGTTCATGAAGTTCAGCGCCGCCCCGTTGGACCGCGGTTCCTGCGGATCCGGCAGCTGGCAGGCCCATTCGACCGGCTCGGCGAATCCCTGCACCGTGTACCGCGCCGCCACTCCCGTCGCCTTCACAATCGCGTCGTGCACCTCCTCGCCCGTCAAACGCCTCGGATAGCGCCGCGCGAACAGCGGCACCTGGCTCAGGTTCCACTCGCCGTCATACCGCGCGCTCAACTGATAGGCGGAACTCTCCGCCAGCAGCCGGATGAACTCTTTCAGATTGTAGTTCCGGTTGACGAACTCGGCGGCCAGCAGCTTCAGCAGCCTCGGATGGCTCGCCTGGAGGCTCCAGCCGGCCGGAGGCGGTTCGTCCGGATCCAGCCGGGCCGGGTCCAACTGGTTGACCGGCTCCACCAGGCCGTAGTTGAACATCTCTTTCCAGATCCGGTTGGCGAAATTGAGCGCGAACAGCGGGTCGCCGGTCAGTTTCGCCGCGAATTCCCCCCGCCAGTGCGCCGATCCCGGCTTGCTCCCGTCACGATACTCGGCGTCGACCGCCCGTACGTTGCCCACGATCACGCGGTTCGGCCGGTTGCCGAACGTCGTGCCCAACGCATAGTTCCCCGTCGTGCGGTCCGTGACCGTCCAGCTCTGAAAAAGCGGACTCAGGCGGTCGCCGTTCTGCGCCCAGGTGGTCCGAGAGAAGAACGCCGCCATTCGCTCGGCGTCCAGCCGCGTCAGGCTCTTTCCCCACAGGCTGAGATCGTCGAGATGCCGCCGCCCGTCGTGGCAAAGCAGGCAGTCGTAGTGCGACAGCCCCAGAAACTTTTCGGCCGCCTGGTAGAGCATGTAGTCATACACGTCCTGGCTCGGCCCCATGGTCTGACGCCCGCCCACGATGTAGTTCACCGCCGCCGTCTCGGGATCGAAGCTGTTTCCGCTGGCCGTGATCAGTTCGTAGACCATGTCCCGGAGGCTCTTGTCCGATCCCAGAGTCCCGCGAATGTAGTCGTTCAGCCGGTTGCGCCCCTCGAAGGCGCGCGTGATGAAGTTGGTCGTGACGACGTTGCCGAGAAGGTCGCCCATCCACATCGACCATTTGTCCACGAACTCGCGCGAGTACAACAGCCGCTCGATGGCGGCGTCCCGCTTGCCGGGCGAGGAATCCGCCGCGAAGGCCCGGACATCGGCGGCCGAAGGAATGCGGCCCGTCAGGTCCAGGGTGACGCGCCGCAGAAACTCCTCGTCCGTCGTCAGCGGCGCTGCGTTCATCCCCGCGGCCTCAAGCCGGTCCAGAATCTCAACGTCGACGAAGTTCCGCCGGGGAATGCTGTCCGGACGGACGGACCGCGCCACGCCCCCCGCCATCCTCATCGATCCGAACTTGCCAACCCGGTCGGCGATTGCTTTGCGCTCCCGCGCCGCCTGGCTCAGGTATTCGTCCTGGTTGCTCCGGAACGTGCAGTTTTCACCGGAAACCGCCGTCCAATCCGGTTCCTGGGCCCATCCGGCGGCTGCGCAAAGCAGGCCGGCGCCCACCATGATGCCTTTCATAGGCTGGGTAGCCTCCCCGTTATTTCGGACTCACGAATCGTATTTGAAGTATACCACTGCGGCGGCCGTGATTCCCGCCGCCCCCCGCTCCCCTTTTACTCCCTGCCGGCAATCCGGAATCCCCCGGCCGGTACGCCGGGCCGGACTCACTCCGCCTCGCGCCGCAACCGGTTCAACTCCATCGCTCCGATATCGTACAGGGGATCCCGCGGCCCGGGCCGCACCGCCGACTTCTGATGCTTTACGTACTGCTGCGACGGCTTGTGGGCGACGGCCACGGCCGCCCCCAGCGGTCCGGCCGCGTCCACCAGCGGCGATCCCGGCTTCGGCGTGAAATTGCCTTCGCTCAGCGACTGGAACATGGGGTCGGATCCCGTCTTGTTGCCGCCAAGGTCGGCTACCGCGCCCTGGGGCCCGCTTCCTGCATACCACCCCTGCAACAGCCAGTTGGACCGCAACTCGACGTAGCCCGCCGAATCGACGATGCGAGGTCCGCGCATCGCGTGGATCACGTTGTTGCGCGCGTCCGCCCGCTGGCTCGCCGTGTTCAGCCCGAAAACCGTCACGCCCGCGGTCCGCAGCGAGACGCACGTGTTGGCGTGAAAGTACAGCCAGCCGTTACGGTAAACGGAAGTGTTCGACGTGTCGCCCCCGTAGTGGACCATGATGAGGCTGTCGTTCGGATTCGTGACCGCCGGCTCCACCAGGACATTGCCGTAGACGAACGTCTCCTGGTAACCCGGCGCCCCGTTGATATGGCCCGCCAGCGACTCGACCAGGTCGAGTTGCGTGTTGCCGCCCTCCACCCAGTTGTAGCGGATCACGGTGCCGGCCGAGCGGTCTTTAATGTTGTTCCCCACCGAACCCGGCTTCAAAGGTCCGAAGCGGTTGAACTGGTAGACGATGCCCAGCGTCTCGGTGTAGGCGTTGTGCTGTTGCGACGACCCGGCGTAGCCGTTGTCGTGGATGTAGTTCCGCTCGATGGTGATGTTGCCCGTCGAACCGTTCCCGTGGCCCACAAAAATGCCGTTGCCGTTGTCGCGGACCGTGCAGCCGCGAATCGTGATGTTGGCGCCGGACTCCACCAGGATGCCCGCCGCGTTCGCCCCGTAGGCCTGCCGCACCCCGGCCGTATTCGTGAAAGAATTGCCGCTGCGGGCGCCGCGAATCTCGAGGTTCTCGATGACCGCGTGGTTCGGCGCCTGGTTGGGCTGGCTCGCGCCCCCGAATTTGATCAGCGCCCGATCCTGGTTCCAGAAGTCGAGCCCCGGCGCCGTGACCGCGTCGGCCGCCTCGATCACCGGAAGCAGACCCTGCGCGTTCGCCACCCCGCTGATGACGATCGGGTTCAATGCCGTGCCGGCGCGGGCGACAACCCACTTCTCCCGGTACGGCGTCGAGCGCCAGTGAATGTGAACCCGGTCTCCCGGCTGAAGAGTCCGCCAGGGAACCTGACCGATGGCCGTCAGCGGCTGGCCCGGTCCGACGTTGTAAACCGCTCCGAGGGCCACGTGGGTTGCGGCGAGATACAGACCGAACAAACTGGGCAAAAGAGTTGATTTGGGCATATGGCCAATTGATCGACGACGGGTACTATTGCGGGCATACCCTCGTCCGGGTAGCCAACATGGTCTTTTGTACTGACCGTCCGTGTTCCGGGACGCCTTGGATCTGGCCTTTCCGTGGATGCTGCGGGAGTCCCGGAACGGTCCGTCTTGTTGCCGGACGCCAGGGGCGCCCGCTATTGCACCAGCGTGACAGAGACCGCCGCGCTTTTCTGGTTTTCCGCCTCGATGTACAACTCCGCCGGCCCTGGATTGACGACGTCGGGGATCTGGGCCTCGACGAGGTAAAACCCAATATAGCCGGGCGCCAGCGTGGCTCGTGACACTTCGATGGGGGTCTTGTCCAGAAAAACGCGGACCGGCGCCACCGCTTTCGGGGGGTTCGCAGCGGGGGCGGGAAGCCCGGTCGGCCATGCCGGGCTCACACGGCCCAGCCCCGTGGCAAGGATTTGGATGCGGCTGCCGGCCCTGGCCGGCGTCGACCCGTCGAGTAAGACCCCACGGTCGGCGTCCAGGATCATCGGCGAGCCGTCCCGGTCCAGGAAAATCGACGGAGAAACCGGCTGGAGAGGAAGAACGAAACTTCGGGCGCCCGTGGCAGTCCGGACGTCCAGCGCAACCGAGGAACCCTCCACCTCAAACGGAACCTGGATCTGTGACTCCGTGCCCGAGGCCGCCAGCACGGGAGCATCAAACGAACCCACCCGGGCCGAGGAAGCGCGCGCGCCCAGCAGACTGAGCAGGCTCCCGGGGGCCGCGGCGCGCGTGGAATGGTCGAGCGCGTTGACGACTCTCGGATCGATCTGCCGGTGTGGCGCCAGAGTCGCGTAAACGCCGAAACCCTCGAAGAGGGCGAACAACTGGTTCCCTCCCTCATCTAACCGCACGTCGAACGCCCGGGCATCCGGCAGATCGCCCGCCAGTTTGGTCCACGACGAGGGCGGCGCGAAACGCGCCAGATCGGCGGTGGTCGAGAACACGCCGCCATCGGTGGCTACATAGATTGTTCCCGAGGCAATGTCCGCGGTGACGCCGTGCGCCGCCCCCGGAGGCAGATTCGCGGTGATGTCATCCCAGAACAGTCCCCCGTTCGCCGTCCGGACCACTCGAGGCCCTCTACCCTCTGCCGCGCCGGAAAGGACGGCGACGGCCGCCCGCGGATCCGCCGGCGAGACGAAAACCGCTTCGACGCTTCCGCCGCCGGTAACCGGGAAAGTCCGCCAGGAGCCACCCCGGTCCGGCGACGCCCATAGCCGCCCGTCCGCGCCCCCGCCGTAGGCGAAATCGCCCGTCGCGGCGGCCGCGGTGAATTCCGCGACCCCCGCCTGCCGCGCCAGGCTGCTGCGCAAAGCTCGTTCCCGCCCGCTGAACTCGGCGGCTACGGGAGTCCATGCCGTCTTCTGGCCGGGACGCCAGATGGCCTCGCCCCCCGCCAGTTCGACCCGCACCGGAGAAAGGCTTAGAATGCGCCGCGCGGGAAAGTTCGGCAACCCTTCGTTGAGGCCCGCCCACGAAAGCCCGCCGTCAAGCGAGCGCCAGATGCCGGACCCGGACGCCACGGCTACGTCCTCCGGATCGAGGGGGGACACCGCCAGATCGATGAGCGGGCTGCCAAGGATGGACTGGCCCCCAGCCAGAGTCACGTCCGTCCAGGAGCGCCCCTCGTCCGGCGACCGGTAGACGGAGCTTCCGATCGCGTAACGGATGGGGGAACCCGCCTCCGCGGGGCGGCTGACCCGGGCGTTCGCCGGACCCGTCTCCACCTCCAGGGCGGCAGCCGGAACCCTGGCGGCGGCGATCCATTTCCAGGTTTCAAAGTCCGCCGTCTCAAAGACGGCCCCCGAGACGGCCTGGATCCGCAGGGCGCCCTCAGCCGTATACCAGACCCGCTGGACGGCGCCCGAAGAAGGCGACGCCAGTCCCCCGTCCAGCACGAGCGAACCGACCCGGCGCCAGTCCGGCGTCTGCGCCCAAATGGTCCCGCCCACGGCCAATGCCGTGAGCAGCGCCCGAACTGTGGCGTTCCGACCCATCCTATGGGACCATTTTACCTGCATCTAAGGTCTTCTATCGGCGTCCGCCCTCGCCAACCTGCTGACGGATCAGGGCAGACGGGAAAATTTTCGGCGGGCAGCCCACTTGCTCCTGCAATTTCAGTGTTAAACTGGAATCCTCAGGTAATGGGACTGGTGTCCCGCCGATAGGTTTCCGTAGCGCTAGCGCTGATTACGAAACGAAGCGGAAATGACAAGAGCGCTCCAATCCGGTGCCTGGCATGCCGTAGCGTTGCTGCTGGCTGCTTGCCACGGGCTCGCCCAAGTCCAGCCTCCGCGCTTCCAGGATCCCGCCGCCCGCCCTGTGAACACACAAGCGACCCTCGTGTCCTCCGCCGGTCGCGTTTCGCTACTGAAAGATTCCACACTTTGGGCGCTGAACGTGGGCGACGTCGTGACGCCTCAGCAGATGGTAGTCACCGGCCCGGACGGGTTCGCACTGTTCCAGGTGAACGACGGCAGCACCTTCGAGGTGTTTCCGGATTCCCGCGTCGTGTTCCGCGCCACTCGAAACTGGACCGACCTGGTCGACATGGTGATCGGCCGCATCAAGATCCACATCCAGCGTTGGGGCGGACAGCCAAATCCCAGCCGAATCCACACGCCGACGGCTGTGATCTCGGTTCGCGGCACCACGTTCGACGTCGTCGTCGATCCGGACGACAGCACGCTGATCGCGGTCGAGGAAGGGTTGGTCGGCGTCCGGCACCGCCTGCTCGCGCAGGGTGAGGACCGGTTGGTAGCGGGCGGAGAACAGCTGCGCGTTTACCGGAACATCAGCCTTGCCAAGACGAAAGTAGACAAGGGGGCGATCGTCCAGCGCGGCGCGAATGCCCTGGCTGAGGCTTGGTACACGATCATGATGCGCGGACCCCGGATGGGCGGCGCGGGCGGCGCCTCTCCGGTGCCCGGCGGAGGCAGGCCCCTGCCCGGCGACACCGGCGGCGGCCCGGCGCCTGCCCCACCCGATGGCGGCGCTCCCGCCGGCGGCGGACTGCCTCCTCCACCTCCACCGCCTCCACCTCCCCCTCCGCCGCCCCCCGGCGTCTAGCTCGCGCGTGGTGGCCGCACTCGGAATGCGGAGGCCCTACTCAAACCGGAGCAGGAACGGAATCACCGGTCCTCCGCCGCTATAGACGGTTTGGATGGGGTTGACGAGAGGAAAGTTTGTGGACGCGGTAATCCCGGAAACCCAGGCCTTTCCGTCCGGAGTCACCGCAATTGCCCGCGACTGGTCGTTGGCCAGCCCGCCGAGGTAAGTCGAGAACACAGCCTCGTAGGTTTCTGGACCGGTCCTGTCCAGTTTGAGCAGGAAGGCGTCCTGCGTGCACTGCACCGCCGGACACACCGAGCCGACCCGGTCTTGCCACGCCTCCACAGGCGGGAAATTTTGGGACTGCGAAAAGCCTGCCACGTAAATGCTGCCCCGCGCGTCCACGCCGATTCCGTAACCCTGGTCGTTGCCGTTGCCACCCCAATGGGTCGCGAAGCGGACGCTCTTGCCGTCCGACTCGTACACGAGGACGATCGCGTCCTGCCCGGCGGTGAAGGTGCGCAGGCGGTTCTTCGCCGGAAAGTTCGCGTTATTGGAGAAGCCGGTCACATAGACCGCGCCCTCCGCATCCACGGCGATCGCACGCGGATAGTCGTCGCCGTTGCCGCCGTGCCAGTTGCACCACAGGTACTGGTTGTCGGGGCCGAACTTGCCGGTCACGATGTCGCGCGTGCCGCCCCCCCAGGCCCGCTGAATGGAATCGCGCACCGGGAAATCCGCGCTGTTGCTCGATCCGGTGAAATAGATGTTCCCGGCGGCGTCCGTAGTGACGGCCATACCGTCCTCCTGGTTTGTCGCCGCCGTGGGGTGGGTGCCGCCGAGGTAGGTTCCCAGCAGCAGCCGGGATCCGTCGGCGCTGAACTTGGCGAGGAACAGGTCGCGCTGGGCGGCCAGAGCGGGGTTGGGGTTTTCGCGGAACGACTCCTGCACGGCGTCCTTCAACGGCATGTCGCGTGACGTCGTGTTCCCGAAGATCACCACGTTGCCGTTCGGGTCCACGGCGATCGACCGGAAAATCTCGTCGCCCGTGCCCCCGTACAGCGTCGCCCACTCGAGCCTCGAACCGTCAGGCGAAAGCTTGATGATGAAGGCATCGCCGCCAGTGATCGTCAGGTTCGTGTTGGCCAGGAACCGCTGAAACGCGCCGGGCGTTGTGGGAAAGTCGGGGGCGTTGGTCTGGCCCACCACGTAGGCGGCCCCCTGGGCGTCCACCGCGATATCCCAGGCGCGTTCATCGTCCGGCGTTCCGAACATGGTCGAGTAGACGACCTCGCCAGACGGATTGAACTTTGTGACAAACACTTCGTTCGAACCGAAGAAGTACTCCTGGAGGGCGTTCGGCGTCACTGGCCACAGGTAGGAATTGGAGACGCCGGTCATGTAGACGTTTCCCTGCGGATCGAGCGCGACGCTCTCGCCCGTGCCTCCGCCGACCGCTCCGAAGTAGGTGCTGTAGGTCAGAACCGGGTCGATCACCAGAGGTTTCGAACGGTCGTAGTCTCCCACCGAGAACCCGATCCGCCCCTCCCCCGCAACACGGTACTCCACGCGGATGCGTTTTGCGCCCTGATAGGCGACCGGCGGTTCGAGGTTCGGCCTTCCCGTGAACTCCATGACGATCCGCGCCGGGTCGGCGCCCGGCTCGACCAGAAAGTCGTACTCGAGCATCCCGCGATCATTCCCGTAGAAAACCACGTCGACGCCGGGATAGACGCGGTCGTAACGGATGCGCGCGAACGTGGGAATGTAGGAGTGCGATGTGTTGGCGCGGATGTAGTTTCTCTTTCCGCGCAGCGGATCGGTGGCGCGCGGAACGCCCGACAATTTCAGGTGTACCGTCGATTTCGGATCGGTCCACGTCACCCCGGCGTCGGTGAACCACGCGCCGAAAGCGGCGCCGCGCACCAGATAGCGCACGGAGGCCGGAGCCTGGCCCCGGTTCTCCTCAAATTGCAGAGCCGGCGCGAATGAGGGAAACAGCAGGAGGACGGCGGCGCGCATCTCGGAATCAAAAGTAGATTCGCAGCGCCAGTTGCACGATCCGGCCGGGTCCGTTGCGGTCGCGCCAGAGTTTGCCGAAGTTCTGGTTGTAATACTGGGCCAGCACGGCCTCGCGCGTGCCCACTGGAAATTCCGCCGCTCCGCGGTTGAGCAGGTACGGCATAGGGCCGGCCAGCGACAATCCGTTGCGCGTCACCGGCGGCGTTCCCGTGAACAGGTTGTAGGCGTTGCCTGGATCGGTCGAAAAGGTCACGGTGTTGGTCAGGTTGAACGCCTGCCCCTGGATCTGGATCCGCCTCCGCCGGTTCTCGAACGGATAGAAGTCGCGCATGACCGACAGGTTCGTCACGAACCGCCACGGAATGCGCGCATAGTCGAGCGTGCGGGGCGCGTTGCCCAGTTCGCCGAATCCCGGCCGGGCGAACGCCTCGGGATTGAAGTACGGAACGTCGTTGGCCACGTTTTTCGACCACCGCGGATTGATCACCGGCACGCCCGGCACCATGTCCGGCCGGATCCGCTCGGCGTCGCTGGCGCCGCCCGGCACTCCGTTGGCGTCGCCAAGGAACGGCTGAAACGGGAACCCCGAGGTCAACGTCAGCGTCGGGCTCACGCTCCAGTCGCTCACAATGGCCCGCACCGGCTTGGGCGCCCCCGCCAGCAGCGGCTGCCTTGCGCCGAATGGCAGTTCGATGTTGCCCGCCGACAACACGAACCGGTGCCGCGTGTCGAAGGTCGATACCGACCGGTTCGCCTTGAGATCGGTGGGATTCTGCAAACGCGAGTTGCCCCACAGGCCCAGAATCGGCGCATTGATGCTGCCGTCGGAGGCCGTGTCGATCGACTTGCCCCACGTGTAGTTGAACCGCAGGAACCCGCGCCGGAACCGCCTGTCGATCGAGAACGTCGCCGCGTGGTAGATGGACTTGGCGTCGGTCCGTCCGGCGATGCTGACGTCGCCCGCGTCCGGAATCGGGCGGATGACGTCGACCCGGCGGACCTGCAAGGGCTCTCCGCGCGGGTCCACGCGGCCCAGCGGATCCTCGATCACTTCGAGCGGGTCCAGACCCTGGTCGAGCATCTCCTCGTATAAAATCCGGTCCGGGTAGTTGGCCCCGACCAGCGGCGAGTACAGGTGAACCCCCTTCTGGCCGAGGTAGCTGACGGAGACCACGGAGTCTTTCCACGCCTCAAACTGCGTCGTAAGGTTCCATGTCTGCGTGTACGGAGACTGGGCGTGCTGCTCGAAGATGATCGAATTGCCCGCCGGCAGCCGCGCGTCACGGGTGCCCGGGCAACTCTGGCACAACCGGCCGTCCGGAGGAATCTCAAGCGAAGTCGGACTCACCGTGACAACTGGCGGGTTGCGCCCGATCGAGATCACCTTGGTCGGGTCCACCGCCTGCGTGCGGGCCGGCAGCGCCGTGTTGCTTTGCCACCGCAGATAACCCCACGCGCCCGCCGCCGCCACGCCGAAGTCGGGGATCGGGTCTCGCCCCCGCCCCGTCGAACCCGGCCGGCTGATCCCGTATCCTCCGCGCAGCACCGCGTAGCGCCGTTTGGCGAAGCCCCATTGCGGCTGCCAGGCGAATCCGAGGCGCGGATCGATGTTCCTCTTGAAGGCCGGCTCGAGATACCGGGACCGGCCATCGAAGCCGCTGTAGAGGTAGTAGAATGTGCGCCGGATCAGTTCGCCGTTCTCGTTGGTCACCTCGACCGGATTTTCGATGTCGAGCGTCGCCTGCCGGTTGAATTTCTCGAGCCGCGGACTGTTGTACTGCCAGCGGACGCCGAGGTTCAGCGTCAGGTTGCGCCGGACTTTGAAGTCATCCTGGAAGTACGCAGCGGCGACCTTGTAACGGTAGTAGTACGGCGCGACAGCGCCCCGCAAAGCCACCGAATTCGGCAGGCCCAGCAGGAACCCCGCGAACGCCAGACCTCCGTTACCCGTCGGGACATTGGCGTTGCCGGCGTAGGTCTGCGCCAGATTGAAGCTGTAGACGCCGCAGCAGTAGTCCCGCAGCCCGGTCGATTTGATGTTTAACTGGCCGAATCGCAGGTCCATGCCCATCATGTAGGTGTGGCGGCCCCGGGTGATCGTGACGTCATCGGAGAACTGGTACTGGTGCTCCTTGTAGTCGCCGATGTTGGACACCCCGCCCATGCTGGGGCCGTAGACGACCCAACCCGTCGAGAACTGGGGATACCCCCAGTCGGTCTGGTTTGGCAGGTTGAACTTTTCCCGGACGTAGTTGCGCGTGGCCAGGTCGCCCGGCAGAGCGCGCCCGAAATCGGAGTAGGTGTAGGAAGCGCGAAACTCATTGACGGCCGACGGCGAAACAGTCCATGTGTCGTTGAACAGCCACTGGCGGCTCACGCTGCGGTCCGAGGGGAAGCTGAAGGCGAGGTTTGTCTTGTCCACGCGGTAGCGGTCCGAGAAGGTCGGAATGTCGCGAAACGTCAGTCCGAACCGGTTCTTCGACGTGATGTTGTGATCGAGCTTGGCCTGGATCCGGTTGGAGCGGCCGTCCACGCCGCGCGTTCCGAAGTAGTTGCGCCCCTGCGGGTCGAACGGCTGGTTGGGTAGCGGGATCTCCTCCAGGATCTTGACGGCGAGCGGGTCGAACATGTTCTTCGGAATGACATAGCCGCGCTTGGTCGGATCCGGATCGTTCAGACTGAACAGCGGATACAGCGCCGTGGACGAGGGCCGGTGCTGCGGAACGAACTGCTGGCAGTCCTGCGGGGAGGGTACACACCGCACCTGCTGGTAGAGCAGCGGGCGCCGCTGGCCCGGAGGCACCCACGTGTTCCGGAAATCCCCGTTGCGCTCCTCGAGGGTCGGCACGCGGTCGTAGAGGTCGATCGCGTCAAAGTAATACTTCGGCTCGACGGCGACGAAATACCATGTCCGCCCCTTGCCGTTGTACAGCTTCGGGATCTTCACCGGCCCGCCCGCCGTGAAGCCGAACTCGTTGCGCCGGCCCTGAGGTTCGATCGGCCGGTTGAACTGCCGCGCGGCGAACGCCGGATTGCGGTGATAGTAGTAGAGCGTGCCTTGAAGCCGGTCCGTGCCGGACTTGCCCACCGTCTGGATGATGCCGCCCCCCGACACGCCGTACTTGGCCGAAAACGACGATGTGATCACCTGGACTTCCTGAACGGTGTCCTGCGAAAACGTCACCGTCGCCCGGCCGATGCCGAGCGAGGTCGCGCTGGCGCCGTCGGAGAGGATCGCCGAACTGCCCGCCCTTCCGCCGCCGACGCTCAGGCCGGCCCCCGCCGTGGGCACATCCTGGAAAATCCCGCCTTCGTCGCTGCCGGCGTCTCCCGTCACCCCCGGAATCAGCAACGCCGCCTCCAGGACGTTCCGCCCCGCCATCGGCAGCGATTCGAGGTCTTTGCCTCCGATGACGGTCGAAACCATGCTCGACTGGGTTTCAATCGCCGGAACGTCGCCCGTCACCTCGATGACCTGCTTGGCCTCGTCGGGCGTCATAACAATATTGAATTCCCGCGCCGAGCCGGTCTGAACCTCGATGGGTTTGGAAACGACTTTCCTGAACCCTTCGAATTCCGCGGTGACCGTGTAGGCCCCGGGCCGGAGAGCAGGCACAGTATAGTGGCCGCTGTCGGTCGTCACCGTCTCGGATCGCGTACCTGTCGAGGTCTCGGTCACCGTGATCCGGACGCCGGGAATGGCGGCCTCGGTGGGATCCTCCACCTTGCCGGTCAGGGTCGCCGTGCTCTGCCCCCAGACCCCGTTCATCGCGGCCAGGCACAAACCAAAACGCCACAGAATCCCCATTCCAATCTCACCCTGTCTTGAATCTGTGGCTCATAATACCACAGCAATTGCCGACAGGTTAAAGGAAATCGCGCACCTCAGGCACGCGCGTCCGCGGAGACTCCGAGACCGAGGCGGAGCGGCGGCGTTTAGGGCGCGGCCGGCTGCACCGGGGCCGCCCACATCAGGCGAGGATGTCCTTGACCACGTTGCCGTGGACGTCCGTCAGCCGGAAATCCCGGCCCGCGTACCGGTAGGTCAGTTTCGTATGGTCGAGCCCGAGCTGGTGCAGGATCGTCGCGTGGAGGTCATGAAGGTGGACCCGGTTGGCCACGGCCGCTCCTGTGATGTCGGAAGCCCCGTAGCGCATCCCCCCCTTGATGCCGCCGCCCGCCAGCCACATCGTGTAGCCGCGATTATTATGCTGACGGCCATCTCCGGCGGGACTCTGCTGCCAGGTGGACCTTCCGAACTCGCCGCCCCAGACGATCAGCGTGTCCTTCAGCATGTCGCGCTGCTTGAGATCCGCCAGAAGAGCCGCCACCGGCTTGTCGATCGCCGTGGCGTTCTCCTTGATCCGGGCTCGGAGCTGCTGGTGCTGGTCCCAGCCGCCGTGATGCAGTTCGATGAAGCGAACCCCCGCCTCGGCCATCCGCCGGGCCATCAGGCATTGCATGCCGAACTCGCGAGTGGCCGGCGAGTTGATTCCATACATCTCCCGGATGTGTTCCGGTTCCTTCCGGATGTCCACGATGCCGGGCACGGAACTCTGCATCCGGAAAGCCAGCTCGTAGGATTCGATCAGCCCCTCGACCTCGGGGTCCACCTGCTGGCGCTCGAGATAGGACCGGTTCATCTCCTGCACCAGGTCGATCTGCCGGCGCTGCGCCGGCCGCGAGATCTTCGGGTTGCGGATGTTCTCGATCGGAGCTTCCTTCTCCGACACGGTCACCGGCGTGCCCTGGTAAGTGGCCGGCAAAAACGCCGATCCGTAAATCAGGGCCCCGCCGACCTGCGACGGATTCAGCGTCACAAATCCCGGCAGATCCTGGTTCTCTGTGCCCAGCCCGTAGACGACCCATGCCCCCATCGACGGACGCACGAACGTGAAACTGCCCGTGTGCGTGAAGATGGTCGCCTGCGGGTGGGCCGGCGAGTTGGTGTGCATTCCGTTGAGCAGACACAGATCGTCGGCGTGCCGGGCCAGGTGCGGAAACACCTCCGACACCGGCAGCCCGCTCTGGCCGGACGGAACGAACTTGTACACCGGCGGCAGGAGCTTGCCCGCCCCCGCCGTCTTGCCCTCGGCCTGAACGAGTTCCGGGTTGTAGTCGAAGGTCTCATGCTGACTTGGCGCTCCCTGCATGAACAGGAAGATCACCCGCCGCGCTTTCGGTTCGAAGTGCGGCTTCCTGGGCAGAAGCGGGTTCTTGTACTCGGCGGCCGCGGCCCGGGAGGCGATGCCGGCGAACGCGAGGTAGCCGAAGCCGCAGGAGTGGGTCTTCAAAAAGTCGCGACGGTTCATGGTCGTTGCCCCCTTCAGTTTCTGTACCGGAACTCAGCGCTCGCAAATAGAGCCTGGTAAAACCTCGCCCACGACTCGACGGTCTGGTCGCCGGCGATGTCATCGCCGGTTTCGCGGGCGTTGCGGACATAGGTGAGCGCGCGATCCTTCTCGACCGCGTCTGGATCGCGCCCGAGCACCTGGCGGTAGGCCGCCACGGTCCGCGCCGCGTCGTCTTTCTCCTGCGCCGTGAGCCTCTCGGCGGCCGCCTTGGCGTGCGTCCGCACCAGCGGGTCGTTCATCAGGAACAGGGCCTGCGTGGGAACGGTCGTCACGTCCCGCTTGCCGTGCGTTTCGCTCGGTTCCGGGAAATCGAACGTCTCCAGGAATCGCGCCACGGCGTTCCGGATCACCGGCAGATACACCGTCCGCACGTTCAGCGTGCGCTCCCAGTCCTCGGTGAGATCTTTCCGGCGCCGCGTCATCTGCTGGTTGCCCCCGATCTGCGCCATCGGACCCGCGCCCGGCGCCGTGAAGTCAATCTTGCCGCTCACGGCCAGCATCGAATCGCGAATCGCCTCCACTTCCAGCCGGCGCCGGTTCATGCGCCAGTGCAGCTTGTTGTCCGGATCGGCCTCGAAGTTCTTCGCGTTGTGCTGGGTCGACAGCTGGTAGGTGTGGCTCAACACGACCTCGCGGATCAGCTTCTTCACTGACCAGCCCTGCTCGGCAAAACGAACCGCGAGATAGTCGAGCAGCGCCTGGTTGGTGGGACGCGAACCGGAATTGCCGAGGTTATCCACCGTGTCGACGATGCCCCGCCCGAACAGGTGATGCCATATGCGATTGACCGCCACCCGGGCGGTGAGCGGGTTGTCCGGCCGGGTGAGCCACTCGGCCAGTTGCAGTCGGCCGCTTTCCCCCGAGCCGATCCGGGGCAATGGCGCGTCCGCCGGATACACGACCTGAATGAATCCCCGAGGCACTTTGTCGCCCAGCGAATGCGGATCGCCGCGGAGGTTGACCTCGCAGTCAATCTTCTCCTCCGCCTCGGCGACCCCCATCGCCATGTTCGGAGGAGCGGGGATCTGCGCCCATTCCCGGCCGAGCCCCACCACCTTGAGACGGTCCCGGCCTTTTTCCGCCTCCACGATCTTCGCCCAGAGTTCCGCCCGCTTCGCGCTCACCGCGGGATCCTCGGCCGTCCCCCCACCCTCGAGCGCCACCAGCCTCGCCGGGTTGAACAGCACCTGGTTGAACTGCGGCCGCGTCCGCATGCCGTTGCGCAGGTCCGTGCTCCGGAAAATCCCCGCCAGGGCGTAGTAGTCCTTCGTCGGAATCGGGTCGAACTTATGGTCGTGACAGCGGGCGCAGCCCACCGTCAGGCCGAGCATGGCGCGCGTGGTCACATTGATCATCTCATCGGTCACGTCCATGATCGACTGCTTGCGGTCCGCCTCATTCAGATCATGGGCGCCGATGGCCAGAAAACCCGTGGCGATCCGGTTCCGGTCCCTCTCTTCGGCGCTGGCGGCCGGCAACAGGTCGCCGGCGAGTTGCTCGCGCAGGAACCGGTCGTACGGTTTGTCCTCGTTGAAGGCGCCGATCACCCAGTCGCGGTAGCGCCACGCCGAACCGAACGCCACGTTCCTCGTCCGTCCCATCGAATCCGCGTAGCGGGCGACATCGAGCCAGTGCCGGCCCCACCGTTCCCCAAACCGCGGCGAGGCGAGCAGCCGGTCCACCACCGCGGCCACGGCGTTCCGGCTCCGGTCCTTGACAAACGATTCGATCTCTTCCGGCGTCGGCGGAAGGCCGGTCAGATCGTAGGTCAGACGGCGGAGCAGCGTTCGCCGGTCGGCGTCCGCCACCGGCGCGAGCCCTTTCTTTTCGAGTTCAGCGAGAATGTGGCGGTCGATCGTTCCCCGCACCCACGCCGCCTGGCGCACAGCCGGCGGAGCCGACCTTCGCGGCGCCTGGAATGCCCAGAACTGCCGCCCTTTCGCCAGGTCCACCTGCGGGTAAACCGGCGCCGCCTTCGACTCCCGCGGGTCCGGCGCTCCCATCTCGACCCAACGCGTGAGGTCCGCGATCGCCGCGTCGGGCAGCTTCTGACCGACCGGCATCTTCAGGCGTCCGTCATAACGGATCGCCTGGATCACCCGACTCTCATCAGGCTTGCCCGGCACGATTCCCGCGCCGGACTGTCCTCCGCGGCGGATCCCGTCGCGGCTGTCCAGGACGAATCCGCCCTGCGCGGTCTTCGCCTCGCGCGAGTGGCATGGGTAGCAGTTCTTCACAAGAACCGGCCGCACCCGCGACTCGAAGAAATCCAAACCTTCCTGAGGAGTCTGCGCGACGGCCGGCAGGGCCAGCAGCGCGACTGTCGAAAATCGCATCCCTCGCATAAATTGCCCGTATCGTACCACTAAGTGTCGTCAACCCGCAATGGAACCATCGGGTTTCGGTCCAGTCCAACCTGAGTCCAACGCCACGCCGGCTCACGCCCCTCGGAGTCCTCACGGATCCGCAGGGCATCCGGTATCCTGTAAGAATTCATGAGTCTGTTGACCGTCGTGCGCCACGGCCAGGCCTCTTTCCTCAGTGAAAACTACGACCGGTTGTCGAACCTCGGAGAGCGCCAGTCACGCCTGCTCGGCCAATGGTGGGCGCGGCGGGGCGTCCGCTTCGACTGCGTCTACACCGGACCAGCCGAGCGCCACCGGCGCACCGCCGAACTGGCGGCGGAAGAGGTCCGCGCCGCGGGCCTCCCGTGGCCGGAAACCGAGGTGGTTCCGGATCTCGACGAGTTCCCGGCCGACGACGTGGCGCGTGAGTTTCTTCCCATGCTCGCCGCGCGAAACCCGGTGCTGGCGCAATGGCTCGACGACTTCCACAACGGCGGCGACTACGACACGCGCCGCCGCGCCGCGGACCGCCTCCTCCACGCGGTGGCCGGCGCCTGGGTCCGCGGCGAAGTCTCTTCACCCCGCGTGCGGTCGTGGGCGGATTTCTGCGGCGGCGTCGAGGCGGCGCTGCGCCACGTCACCGCCGGCGCCCCGAAATCGTCCCATGTTGCGCTGTTCACCTCCGGCGGACCCACCGCGGCCATCGTCCGCGTCGCGCTCGGCCTCAGCTACGAAGCGACCCTCGAACTGACCTGGAGTCCGCGCAACGGCTCCTTCTCCGAGTTCCTGTTCACCGCCGGGCGATTCTCCCTCAGTACGTTTAACGCCACACCGCACCTGCCGGATCCGGAGTTGTTAACCTACCGGTGATCCCGCATGATCCGCGACCTGAACACGACCGCGCCGCCCCGTCCCGGAGAGGAACTCGACCTCCCGCGGCTGGCGGCGTTTCTCGACCGCGGTCCGGTCGAAGTCGAGCAGTTCCCCGCCGGCCACTCCAACCTCACCTACCTGGTCCGCGCGGGGGGCGAGGAGTTCGTTCTGCGGCGGCCCCCCTTCGGCTCGCGCGTGAAGTCCGCGCACGACATGGGCCGCGAGTTCCGCGTCCTGTCGAAACTGCATCGCGTCTATCCGCCCGCCCCGGAACCGCTCCTCTACTGCGAGGACCCGTCCGTGCTCGGCGCCCCTTTCTACCTGATGCGGCGCCTCCGCGGAATCGTGCTCCGCAGACAATGGCCCCCTGAGATCACAAGTTCACCGGAGACCTGCGGGTCCATCTCCCGCGCCTTCATCGACAACCTCGCCCTGCTGCACGGCGTGCCGCTTGCCGAGGCCGGGCTGGCCGACTTCGGACGGCCGGAAGGCTACGTCCGCCGGCAGATCGAAGGCTGGTCCAAGCGTTGGACGGACTCCCGCACCGAGCCGCTCGGAGAGATGGACGACGCCGCAGCCTGGCTCGCCCGCGAGATGCCAGCCGAATCCGAAGCGTCGCTCATCCACAACGATTACAAGTTCGACAACGTCATCTTTGACCCCGGTGATTTCACCCGCATCACCGGCGTTCTCGATTGGGAAATGGCGACCGTCGGCGATCCGCTCATGGACCTCGGCACCACGCTCGCCTACTGGATCGACGCTCGCGACCCGGACCCCTTCCGCGCCCTCGCCTTCGCCCCCACCTGGCGATCCGGGTTCCCCACTCGTCCGGAGGTGGTCGCCCGCTACCAGGAGCGCACCGGCCGCTCCGTCCCCCGCCCGGTGTTCTACTACGTCTACGGCTTGTTCAAGCTTGCTGTCATTCTCCAGCAGATCTACTACCGCTACGTGCACGGCCACACCACCGACGAGCGTTTCGCCGTCTTCCGCACCACCGTCCGCGAACTGGCCCGCCAGAGCGTGCGCGCCATCGAGGCGGATTCCGTGTGATACTCGCCCCATGCGACCGTTTCTGTTGCTGCTGGCCGCGATCCAAGCGACGGCGCAGTCCGGAACCATTCTCCTGATCACTGACGCCGAGGGCGTCGGCGGCGTCTGCCGGCAGGATCAGACCGACCCCGCCAACGCCGAAATGCGGCAACTGCTCACCGGCGAGATCAACGCCGCCGTCGAAGGCTTCTACGCGGGTGGGGCGTCCGACGTGATCGTCTGGGACGGCCACGACGGCAGCCAGACTCTTTCGACGCTCACGATTCATCCGCGCGCCAGGCTCATCATGGGCAACGTGGGTCCGTCGATGCTGATGGAGCGGAGGTTCGCGGCTGTGGCCTACGTGGGCCAGCACAGCAAGGCCAACGTTCGCGGAGGCATCATGGCGCACAGCTACTCCTCGCTCGGCATCCAGAACATGCTCCTCAACGGAAAACCCGTCGGCGAGATCGACGTCATCGCCGCCATGGCCGGCCACTTCGATACGCCCGTCATCCTGCTGACCGGAGACGACGCCGCCGTCGCCGAGCTGCGGAAGATCGTCCCCGAAGCCGAAATGGTCTCCGTCAAGGAGGGCCTCGGACGCTACGCCTGCCTCTCTCTCTCCGCTGAGGAAGCCCGCCGCCGGATCCGCGAGGGCGCACGGCGGTCGGTAGCCAGGATCGGAAAGGTGAAACCGTACAAGGTTCCCGGCCCCTGCACTCTCCAGGTCGAATACACAACCCGGAACTCGCTGCCGCCGGAGGCCCGCCTCTGGACCGGCGCCGAGGTTCTTGATGACCGCACCGTGCGGTTCACCGGCAGGGACATCCTCGAGGTCTGGCAGCGCTATCGCGCGCGGTAGTCCATTCCCGCCGGATGCCGGTTTGGCACTAGACTAGCCCGGCAGGTCCGCCTTCAACTCCTCTGCGAACGCTTTCAGCCGGGCATGAAGCCGGTCTCCCAGTGGCCGTTGCGCCGGGTATTGATCATACTGCTCGGCCGGGTCGGTATCCAGGTCGAACAGTTCCATTCGCAGGTCGCCGCCCGGCTGCCCCTCGCCGCGAACCTCGCGCGCGTGCCGGAACTTCCATTTGCCCTCCCGCACGGCCTCGAGGGTCCTGCCCCGGAAGTAGAAAAATTCCCGCCGCGGCGACGGAGCCTCTCCCTTGAGAAACGGCATCAGGTCGTAGCTGTCGTAGACGCGGTCGGAAGGCAGCGCGGCCCCTGCGGCGCTGGCCAGGGTCGCAAACAGGTCCAGCGTGGACGCCATGTCGGCCGGCGCCTGCCGGCCCGGGATCACGCCGGGCCAGCGGACGATGCACGGAACCCGCTGGCCGCCCTCCCAGGTGGTCCCCTTCGCCCCGCGCAACAGGTTCTTGGTCCCCGTGTGCCAGGGTTGATTGCCTTTCTGGAGCATCCGCGGAGGAAGATTGTTCCACGGGCCGTTGTCGCTGGTGAACACCACCATCGTGTCGCCATCCACCCCCTGCTCCCGAAGGGTCCGCAGAATCTCGCCCGCCGACCAGTCCAGCGTCTCGATCACGTCTCCGTATAATCCCGCCCGCGACGTTCCCTTCCGGCTCGAAGCGCTGATCGGCAGGTGCGGCATCGCGTACGGCAGATACAGGAAGAACGGATTCGTTCCCGCGGAACGGATGAACCGGATCGCCTCCGCCGTGTATCGCTCGGTCAGCCCGGACTGGTCCGTCATCGGCTCGATCGCCCGCGCGTCGCGGAACAACTCGAGCGGTTTCTCTGTCTTGACGAACGGCGGAATCATGTCATTGCTGTACAGCAGGCCCAGGTAGGAGTCGAATCCCCGGGCCGTCGGCAGATACTCGGGAGGATTGTGCCCGAGGTGCCATTTGCCGATCGCCGCGGTCCTGTAGCCCTGCTCCTTGAGGACCTGGGCGATGGTCTTCTCCGTCAGCCGCAGCCCGCCGACCGAATCCGGACCCAGGTTGTTCGGCTGCCCCGCGCGAACCGGGTACCGCCCGGTCAGCAGCCCCACGCGCGACGGCGTGCACACCGGGGCCGCGGAGTAGAACGACGTCAGGCGCGCCCCTTCCTCGGCCATCCGGTCGAGATTCGGCGTCCGCAGCGTCGGGTGGCCGTAGCAGGCCAGGTCGCCATATCCCATGTCGTCAGCGAACAGGATGATGAAGTTCGGCCGCCGCCGGCGCGTCTGCGCCCGGCCGGAGAGGGTTGCGGCGCAGGCCGCGGAAAGGAAACGACGTCTGTCCAATGTGGCGCCCATGGTTCCCGCTGAGACACAATCATGCCACAGCCGGGTCCGGAACTCCCAGGCCCCGCCCCTCCTGAACGGAGCCGCGCGCGGACCTCGGGCGTCAGTTCTGACGCAGTTCGTTTGCTATAGTGGGCGGACAAGGATGCCTCTTTCCCGCTTGCCCATGGCGTTTCTCGCTGCCGTGGCCGCGGCCGGCGGGGAGCACCCCCTGATTGAGGCCGCGGCTCGAGGCGACGTCAGCGCGGCCGAGCGGGAGTTGCGGGACGACCCCGGCGCCGAAACCAGAATCCTGGCCCTTCAGAGGGCCGCCGTCGCCGGCTCCGTCCGCATTGTGGAAGTCCTGGCCAGAAACGGCGTTCCCGTCGATTCGGTAACCGGCTCCTCGCCCACCACCGCCCTCCTTCTGACGATCGACCAGGTCCGTGAGCGTGACGAGTCCGTGGCGGCCCTGCTCAATCTCGGGGCGAGCCCGAACGCCCGGACACGGGAAGGACGAACCGCCCTCATGCTCGCCGCCCGGTGGGGACACGCCCGGATCCTCGATCGGCTCATCGCCGCCAAGGCCGACGTCAACGCCACCAATGCCGCCGGGCTCACGGCCCTGATCGTGGCCGAAACGTGGCATCCCGAACTGGTCCCGCCCCTCCGCGCCGCCGGGGCCCGCGGTGGCCGCGAATCGCTCCCGGGGAATCTGGCCGATCTGATCCGGGACCTCCAGTCCCCCCGCCCGGCGGCCGCCCGCGCCGCCGCGGAAGCATTCGAGCGCCTCGGCCGGCAGGCCGCGCCTGCTGTTCCCTACCTGACGGTCCTCCCGATGCTCGGCCGCGGCCGAGCCGTCCTTCCCCACATCTGGCCTTTCGCCCGGGACCTGACCTCCGACCTCCTCGACGCCGCCGCCACAGGCAACACCGAGTTGTGGCATGAACTCAACCTTCTTCACATGCAGCGGCACCGGTCCGCCAACCGCCGCACCGAGCCCCGCGACGCCAACGGCCGAACCGCCCTGATGCTGGCTCTCATGAACGGCCACGACCGCACCGCACGCTACATCATGGACGTGCGCGGCTTCCCTTACCACCGCGACCTCGAAGGGAGGACCGCGATCCAGCTGGCCGCGGCCAACGGACAGATTCGCGCCGTGGAAGCATTCCTCGCAGGCTTGCCCCAGACCCACCTCTCCCTTGCCAGCGCCTCGGCGGGCCAGACCATCACGTATTGTATCCTGGCCGGCGCCCCGGACTCCCACCATTTCGCTTCCGTTATCACGAATCCGCCCGTGGCCGCCACATTCCTCGTGGGCGAGCGGCCGTTCGACCTCGCCTCGGGCGGACGCTCTCTGGTCGACATCGGCCCTCTGCGGCAGCCCGTGAGCGTAATCTCCGTCAAGCCGGCGGCCGCCTCGAAGGTCGCGGTTTCCTTGTACGCGGTCCGGGGTGAAATCGAGGAGGCCAACGCCTGGCGGAACTCCATGGCGCTCACCCGACGGCTCCCGGCATGCGCCCCGTTTGGCGCGCTGTCGCCGGCCCCGAACGCGGCCGGCGCCGCCAGGGCGCTGTATGCCCTCGGAGTCGGCGTGCTGGTCGTCGTGGCGCTGGCTTTGACCGTCGCGATCCTTCTCTACCTGCGGCGGTTTGTACGCTACCGCCGCAGACGCAAGATCACCTACGTCAGGATGGCCTAGCCGAGTCCCCTCACCGGACAGGGACTTCCCGGCGTAATTGGAACATTAGTGAAATAAATTACAACATCTTATTGCATTTAGCGAGCTTCTAGGGTAGTCTGGAGACTGTGGGAGCTGACAATCGTCAGGTTCCGCGACAACTGCAATGATGCTCGAAATTACGGTTCTCGTCGCTGTAGCCGGCCCCGTCTGAGGGTCGCTGGGTGCGGGCAGAACCGAGCGGGCCACTGGCGGGGAAGGAAACATCCTGCCGGTGGCTGTTTTGTTTTGAGCACCCCCACCGGCGGCAATCCCTTCGGCGCGAGTACCCGGCATCCTTTGAACGGAAGAGGTCTGCGATATGTCCAATTTGATGAGCGGCGCCAAGATGCTCCTGGAGTGCCTGTCCAGGGAAGGCGTGGAGTGTATGTTCGGATACCCCGGAGGGGTCACGCTGCCTCTCTACGACGCCATGTATGATCACCCCCTCCGCCACATCCTCGTCCGGCACGAGGAGAACGCGGCGTTCGCCGCCGAGGGCTACGCCCGCGCCTCGGGCAAAGTCGGCGTCTGCTGCGCCACTTCGGGACCAGGCGCGACAAACCTGACGACCGGCCTGGTCGACGCCATGATGGACTCGATCCCGATTGTCGCCATCACCGGCCAGGTCACCTCCAAGCTCATTGGTAGCGACGCGTTCCAGGAAGCCGACACCTTCGGCATCACGCGCCCCTGCACGAAGCACAACTTTCTGGTCAAGAAGCTCGAGGACTTGCCGCAGGCGATCCACGAGGCCTTCTACATCGCCTCCACTGGACGGCCCGGTCCCGTGCTCGTCGACATCCCCAAGGACGTGTTCCAGGGCCAGGCGCACTACGTGCCGGTTAACGCCATCCATCTCCCCGGCTACAAAGTGCATACCGACGGCCATGCCGGCCAGATCCGGCGCGCGGCTCAGATGATGTGGGACTCGCAGCGTCCGCTGGTATACGCCGGCGGCGGCATCGTCGCCTCGAACGCGTCGGCGGAACTGCGCCAACTGGTCGAGATCCTCGATGCTCCCGGCGTGTGCACCCTGATGGGACTCGGCAGCCTGCCCTCCCGGCATCCTAACTTCATCTCAATGCCCGGCATGCACGGCTCCTACGCCGCCAACATGGCGATGACCGAGGCCGATCTGCTGATCGCCCTGGGCGTGCGGTTCGACGATCGCGTCACCGGACGCCTGGCCGCCTTCGCGCCCCACGCCAAAGTGATCCACCTCGACATCGATCCGGCCGAGATCGGCAAGAACCGCAACGCCGACCTTCCGATTGTCGGCGACGCCCGGAAGGTCCTCACGAAAATCAACAAGGTGCTCGCCGAGCTGGCGCCGGCGCGGGCGTCCGCCGTTTCCGAGGCGAGAAAAGAGTGGTGGCGGCGGATTCGCCAGTGGCAGGCCGAGCATCCCCTGGCGCCGTCTTTCTCGGCGACGGAGATCAAGCCCCAGCACTTGATGCATGAGATCGACCGCCTCTCGGGAGGCAACGCGATCGTCACCTCCGACGTGGGCCAGCACCAGATGTGGGCGGCGCAGTTTGTGCGCTTCAACGAGCCGCGCCTCTGGATCAACTCCGGGGGCCTCGGCGCAATGGGCTTCGGCATGCCCTCGGCCATCGGCGCGCAGTGCGCCTGCCCGGACAAGACCGTCATCGCGATCATGGGCGACGGCGGCTTCCAGATGGCGATTCCCGAACTGGCCACCATCGCCAGCTACGGCCTGCCCGTCAAACTCATCGTCATGAACAACGGCTACCTCGGCATGGTCCGCCAGTGGCAGGAACTCTTCTATAACAACCGCCTCAACGCGGTGACCCTCGACTGCTTCCCCGACGCCGAAAAGCTCGCCGCCGCCTACGGAATCAAGGGCCGGACGATCGAATCGCCGGGCGATCTCGCCCCCGCCCTCGAGGAGGCCTTCCGCGAGCCGGGTCCTTACCTGTTGAACGTCATGGTCACGCCGTACGAGAACGTCTACCCGATGGTGCCCGCCGGCGGCGCGATCAACGAGATGGTCCTCGCGCCCCCGAAGCCGGTCGCCGTGGGGAACTGAGGCGGACCGGAGACGGAAGGATAACGCCAGATGCTTCAAATCATCAGCCTGCTCGTCGAAAACAAACCCGGCGCCCTCATGCGCGTCACCGGACTGCTGTCGGCGCGGGGTTACAACATCGAAAGCCTCACCGTCGCCCGCACGACCGACCCCGGCCTGTCCCGCATGACCATCGTCGTGGATGTCGAGCCCAATCTCAAAAAGCAGGTGATCAAGCAGATGAACAAGCTGATCAACGTGCTCCAGGCCGTCGACCTCAGCGAGGGCCCCTCGGTGTCGCGCGAACTCGCCCTCATGCGCGTGAAAGCCCCGCTCGAAGCGCGCACCTCCGTGCTCAAGGAGGCGGAGATCTTCGCCGCCCGCGTGATCGACTCCTCCGTCGAAGGCTTCACTATCGAAGCCACCGGCGACCCGGAAAAGCTCGACGAATTCATCGGCGTCATGCGCAGCTACGGAGAGATCGAAGTCACCCGCTCGGGCGCCGTCGCCGTTTCGCTCGAACCCCGCCGGTTGCGCGTCTCCCAGCCCGTTCCCGCCGGGGCCAAAACGCCCGCCGCCGAACCGGCCGGAGAGCCGGTGGCCTGAACCCATACACAGACTGGAGATTCTCGAAGACTCATGCCAAACCGCTACTACGAAAAAGACGGAAACCTCTCCCGGCTCAAGGACAAGACCATCGGGATTGTCGGCTACGGCAGCCAGGGGCACGCCCACGCCCTGAACCTGCGTGACTCCGGCTGCAACGTCGTCGTCGGCCTCTATGACGGCAGCAGGAGCTGGCAAAAAGCCAGGGACGCCGGCCTGCGCGTGATGAGCGTGGCGGACGCCGCCAAAGCCTCCGACATGATCATGATCCTCGTGTCGGACCACATCCAGGCCGACCTCTACAACAACGAGATCGCGCCGCACATGGGCAAGGGCAAGACGCTCATGTTCGCCCACGGCTTCAACATCCACTTCGGATTCATCAAGCCCCCGGCCGAAGCCGACGTGTCCATGGTCGCGCCCAAGGCGCCCGGCCACCGCGTGCGGGAACTGTTCACCGAGGGCGTCGGAGTGCCCGCCCTCATCGCGATCCACCAGGACGCATCCGGACACGCCCTGGCCGACGGGCTGGCCTACGCGCTCGGTCTCGGCTGCCTCAAAGCCGGCGTCATCGAGACGACGTTCCGGGAGGAGACCGAAAGCGACCTGTTCGGCGAGCAGAGCGTGCTCTGCGGCGGAACGGCCGAACTGATCCGCGCCGGTTTCGACACGCTGGTCGAAGCCGGCTACGCCCCGGAGATCGCCTACTTTGAGTGCCTCCACGAGCTGAAACTCATCGTCGACCTCATCTACGAAGGCGGCCTCTCCTACATGCGCTACTCGGTCAGCGACACGGCCGAGTACGGCGACTACACGCGCGGCCCGCGCATCATCAATGACCAGACCCGCGCCGAGATGAAAAAGATCCTCGCCGAAATCCAGAGCGGCGAGTTCGCCCGGGCGTGGATGGCCGAGAACCGCGAAGGCCGCCACAAGTTCCTCGCCATGCGCGAATCACAGAAGAACCACAAAATCGAAATCGTCGGCCGCGAACTGCGCGAGATGATGACGTTCCTCAAGAAGAAAAAGGAGGCCGGCGTACCGCAGGCCTGAAGTTCCCATGCGCATCCACACCTTCGATACCACGTTGCGCGACGGCACCCAGGGCGAGGCCGTCTCCTTTTCCGTCGACGACAAGCTCATGATCGCCCATCGGCTCGACGAGCTTGGCATCGACTACATCGAAGGCGGATGGCCCGGTTCAAACCCGAAGGATCGCGAGTTTTTCGCCCGCGCCTCCTCGCTCAAACTGCGTCACGCCCGTCTCACCGCCTTCGGCGCCACGCGCTTCGCACGCAACCCCGTCGAGCGCGACCCGAGCGTCCTCGCTCTCGCCGAAGCGCACACCCCGGTGGTCTCCATCTTCGGCAAAAGCTGGGAACTTCATGTGAAACGCGCGCTCGGCATCACAGAAGAGGAAAACTGGAAACTGATCTACGAGACCGTCCGGTTCCTCAAGGACCACGGCAAGGAAGTAGTCTACGACGCCGAGCACTTCTTCGACGGCTACCGCGCCAGCCGCGACTTCGCCCTCCGCACACTCGAACAGGCCGCCCGGGCCGGCGCCGATGTCCTCTGCCTGTGCGACACCAACGGCGGCACGCTCACCAGCCAGCTCGCCGAGATCGTCGCCGACGTCCGCCGGAACTTCAGCGGCCAGATCGGTATCCACACGCACAACGACTCCGACGTCGCCGTCGCCAACACCCTGGCCGCCGTCGAGGCCGGGGCCACCCACGTGCAGGGCTGCATGAACGGATACGGCGAGCGCTGCGGCAACGCCAATCTGTGCTCGATCATCGCCAACCTCGAGCTGAAGCTCGGCCACACCACCATCGGCCGCGAGAAACTGGCCCATCTGACCTCGGTGTCCCGCTTCATCGCCGAACTGGCGAATCTGCCCGTCCGCAATGACCAGCCCTACGTCGGCCCGTCCGCCTTCGCGCATAAGGGCGGCGTCCACGTCAGCGCGGTGCTCAAGGAGTCGGCCACCTACGAGCACGTCTCCCCCGCCTCCGTCGGCAACCATCAGCGGGTGCTCATCAGCGACCTTTCCGGACGCAGCAATATCCTCTACAAGCTGAAGGAGCACGGCATCGAGGACAGGATGAGCGAGTCCGCCCGCCGCGAACTGCTCGAACGGATCAAGCACCTCGAATACCTCGGCTACGAGCTCGAGGCCGCCGAAGGCACTTTCGAACTGCTGGTCCGCGAGGCGCTCCGCCCGGGCGTCCACTTCTTCGAGATTATCGGCTTCGAAGTCACCACGAAGCTCTCGGGCGCCCGCCCGTCCACCACCATCGGAACCGTCAATATCAAGGCCCAGGATGGCGTGCACTCGGCCACCGCCTCCGGACATGGACCCGTCCACGCTCTGGACCTGTGCCTCCGCCAGTGCCTCTCCGGACTCTACCCGGAAATCGCCAACGTCCGGCTGACCGACTACAAAGTCCGCGTCCTCGAACCCAAAAAAGGCACCGCGGCCAAGGTCCGCGTGCTCGTCGAGTGGTCCGATCACAAACGCTCCTGGGCCACCGTGGGCGTCTCCGACAACGTCATCGAGGCATCTTGGCTTGCCCTTCTCGACGCCATCCGTCTCGAACTCATGCGTCTCACCGCCAACGACGAATCCCTCGACCGCGCTCTTGAGGAGTACGGCTGGGGGGTCTGACCCCCCGGACGGCTCTCTCGCGATGTGTAGCTATACTCGATTCCAGGCCGGCGCGGCATACCCTTAGCCGTCAGCCGTCAGCGAATGTCCGGACGCCTCCTGTTCTCCCAGCGAATCCCGCCGTTCGACCGCGTCCTCCTGGTCGAAAGCGGCGCCCGCCATCTCGCCGATGACCTCCTCTCCGGTCTCTATGACGTTCATCCGGCGATGCGCCTCGACCTGGTCACCTGCTACCCGGGCCTCCCGGCAAACTTCCGCGAGGACAAGGGCGCGGTTTACCGCGTCGCCGCCTACCAGGGACGCGGAGGCCGCAAGCGCCTCTACCGGGCGCTCCGCTCCCAGGGCTACACCGTTCTCGGACTGGTCTGCGCCGGCCAGCCCGTCATGACCAAATGGAAGTGGGCCATCGCTCTCCACGTTCCCGCCAAGATCTTCATCCTCAACGAGAACGGCGACTATTTCTGGCTCGACTATTCCAATTGGTCCACCCTGCGCCATTTCCTCCTGTTCCGCGCCGGCCTTGCCGGCGGAGGCGCGGTCGCGACCCTGGCCCGCCTGGCGATGTTTCCCTTCACGCTCGCGTATCTGCTACTCTATGCTGCTGCGGTCCATCTGCGAAGAAGAAGCCGGCCGACGAAGGTAAGAGCATGAAAGCCATCCGCGTACACCAGCCCGGAGGTCCCGGGCAGTTGCAGCTCGATGAGATCGCCAAACCAGCGCCGGGTCCCGGGCAGGCCCTCGTCAGGATCCTGTCGTCGGGCGTCAACTTCATCGATATCTACTTTCGAACCGGGCTGTACAAGGCCGACCCACCGTTCGGCATCGGTATGGAAGCGGCCGGCGTTGTCGAGTCCGTCGGCGACGGTGTGACCGGCGTCGCCCCCGGCGACAGCGTCGCCTACGCCATGAATCGCGGCTCCTACGCCGAGTACGCCGCCGTGCCCGCCTGGCAACTCGTCCGGATCCCCGACGGCGTGAGCCACGAGTTGGCCGCGGCGTCCATGCTTCAGGGGATGACCGCCCACTACCTGACCCACTCCACCTACCCGCTGACCGCGAAGGACACCTGCCTGGTTCACGCCGCCGCCGGCGGCGCCGGCTCCCTCATCGTCCAGATGGCGAAGATGCGCGGCGCCACCGTCATCGGGACAACGTCCACGGCGGAAAAGGCCGCGCGCGCCCGCCAGGCCGGTTGTGACGAAGTGATCCTTTACACCGAAACGGAGTTCGACGCCGAGGTGAAGCGGATCACCGGCGGACGGGGCGTCGACGTGGTCTATGACTCGGTCGGCGCTGCCACATTCGAGCGCAGCCTCAATTCGCTCCGCCCGCGCGGCATGATGGTGACGTTCGGCAACGCCAGCGGACCGGTCCCCCCCGTCGAGCCTCTCCTGCTCAACTCCAAAGGCTCCCTGTTCCTGACCCGCCCCACCCTCGCCCATCACTGTGCCGACCGCGAGGAACTGCTGTGGCGCGCCGGCGACGTGCTGGGCTGGGTCGGCTCGGGCAAATTGAAGATCCACATCGAGCGCGTCTATCCGATGACGGAAGCCGCCCAGGCCCACATCGATCTCGCCAGCCGCAAGACCGCCGGAAAGCTTCTCCTGGACCCGGCGAGATGACCCGCGCCGAGTATCGCGGGCGCCGCGAGGCGCTCGCCGCGCGCATCGCCGGACAAAAGGTCGATGCGCTTCTCATTTCGCATCTGCCCAACGTCCGCTACCTCACCGGGTTCACCGGCAGCAACGCCACCCTGCTGCTTTCGCAGAAGGAGGCCACGCTTTTTACGGACCCGCGCTACGCCGTCCAGGCCCGCCAGGAGACCGGCTGCCGGGTCCGCGTCGTCAAGGGGCCGACCGCGAAAGGAGTCGCCGCGGCGCTCGGGCACGCCGGGCGCGTCGGCTTCGAAGCCAGCCACCTGACGTATGATCTGTTTTCCCTGTACCGGGCCGCCGCCCCCATCAGGCCGGTCGACCCGCTCGTCGAGGAGTTGCGTCAGGTCAAGTCCCCGGCCGAGATCAGCCTCATCCGCCGGTCCGTTGAGATCAATTCCCAGGCCTTCGACTCCGCCCTCCGCCGCATCCGTCCGGGACGGGACACGGAACTCGATCTCGCCGCTGAGATCGAGTTCCAGCAGCGCAAGCACGGCGCCGAGGGCGCCGCCTTCGAAACCATTGTCGCCTCCGGACGCCGCGCCGCGCTCCCCCATGCGCGCCCCGGCCGGGAACCCATCGCGTCCAATGCGTTACTATTGATAGATATGGGTGCCCTCAGCGAGGGCTACGCGAGCGACATGACCCGCGTGGTTTTCCTTGGTAAACCCTCCGGCACAGCTGTCCGTTACTACCAGGCCGTTCTCGACGCGCAACTGGCGGCAATCGACACCGTTCGGGCCGGGGTGAAGACTGCGCGCGTGGACCAGGCCGCCCGCCGGACGCTCCGCCGCCATGGTCTCGACAGGCTGTTTACCCACTCAACCGGCCACGGCCTGGGACTGGAGATCCACGAAGCGCCGGGCTTACGCCGGACCGACAAATCCGTTCTCCGCCCGGGAATGGCCATCACCATCGAACCGGGCGTCTACCGGGAAGACTTCGGCGGCATCCGGATCGAGGACACCGTTCTGGTGACCGAAACCGGCTGTGAAGTGCTCACGCCCACGCCGAAAGACTTGCTGGTCATCTAACTCAATGACACTGGAAGAAATTAAACAACTTATCGACCTGGTCAACCAGAGCGGCATCGCCGAACTCGAACTGGAGCGGGGAGGCAACCGCGTCCGTATCCGCCGCTCCTCCAATTCCATGCCGCAGGAGTTCGTCCTGCACGCCCCTCCCGCGGCCACCCCCGCCGCCGTATCCCCCATGGTGACCGAGATGGTGAACCCCACCGCCGTCACCGCCGACGGCAATCTCACCCTCGTCAAGGCGCCCATCGTCGGGACCTTCTATGAGTCGCCCAGCCCCGGCGCCCCTCCCTTCGTCAAACCCGGCGACCACGTTCAGCAGGGACAGGTGCTCTGCATTATCGAGTCGATGAAACTAATGAACGAGATCGAGGCGGAACAGTCAGGCGTCATCGTCGCCAGGCTCGTCGAAAACGGCCGCCCGGTCGAATACGGCGAAGCGCTCTTTTCGATCCGGCCGGCATAGTGATCGGGACATGTTTCGAAAGGTCCTGATCGCCAACCGCGGGGAGATCGCGCTCCGCGTCATCTGCGCCTGCAAGGAGCTCGGCGTCAAAACTGTGGCCGTCTATTCGGAGGCCGACCGCCACAGCCTCCACGTCCGCTTCGCCGACGAGGCCATCTGCATCGGGCCGGCCCGCAGCGCGCGCAGCTACCTCGACATTCCCTCCGTCATCAGCGCCGCCGAGATCACCAACGCCGACGCGGTCCATCCCGGCTACGGCTTCCTCAGCGAGAATGCCCAGTTCGCCGAGGTGTGCAGCGAGTCCGGCCTCAAGTTCATCGGGCCGCCTCCCGGAGTCACCCGCATGATGGGCCTTAAGCAGGAGGCCCGCGCCGCGATGCGGGCGGCCGGAGTCCCCATTCTCCCCGGATCCGCGGGGGTGCTGGCCACCGCCGCCGACGCGCTCGACGTGGCCGCCGGGATCGGATACCCCGTCCTGATCAAGGCTTCGGCCGGCGGCGGCGGACGCGGTATGCGCGTGGTCCAGTCCGCCGCGGAACTGCCCGCGCTCTACGAACAGGCCCGCCAGGAAGCCGGAGCCGCCTTCGCCTGCTCCGATGTCTACATCGAGAAGTTCATCAACGCCCCCCGGCACATCGAGTTCCAAGTCCTCGCTGACGAACACGGCGCCGTCCGCGTCCTCGGCGAACGCGAATGCTCGATCCAGCGCCGCCACCAGAAGCTTGTCGAAGAAGCTCCGTCGCCGGCCATGACCCCCGCGCTGCGCGAACGCACCAGCCGCACGCTCGAGCGCGCCCTGGCCGATATCGGCTATACCAACGCCGGCACCGTCGAGTTCCTTATGGACGAGAAGGGCGATCTCTATTTCATCGAGGTCAACGCGCGCATCCAGGTCGAGCACCCGGTCACCGAACTGGTTACCGGCGTCGACCTGGTCAAGTCCCAGATCCGGGTCGCCGCCGGCGAACCCCTGGACGCGATCCTGCCTTCCACCGTGGACATCCGCGGACACGCCATCGAGTGCCGGATCAACGCCGAGCACCCCGAAAAGTTCACGCCCTCCCCCGGACGCATCACCGGACTCAACCTCCCCGGCGGCATCGGCATCCGCGTCGACACGGCCGCCTACACCGACGGAGTGATACCGCCTTACTACGATTCGCTCGTCGCCAAGCTCATTGCGTTTGGCTCGGACCGCCGCGAGGCGACCGCCCGCATGCTCCGCGCCCTCGACATGTTCGTCGTCGAAGGCATCTACACCTCCATCCCGCTGCACCAGCGCATCCTGTCTCACCCCGACTTCGCCGCCGGCCGGCTCGACACCCACTTCCTGCGCCGCCTCAATGAAAATCACGAAGGTTGACGCGATCGCCATCTCGATCCCTCTGCCGGCGCCCGTCGCCGACGCCGTGCGGCGGATCACCCACCGCGATCACTATCTCGTCCGCCTCACCACCGACGACGGACTGACCGGAACCGGTTTCACCCTCGGCTACGACGCCAGCCTCGCGATGGTGTCGATGACCGATACGATGTTCCGCCCCATCCTGCTCGGCGGCGACGCCTTCCACGCCGAGGCGCTCTGGGCGGAGATGTACCGCCAGTCGATCCAGGCGGGACGCCGCGGCGCGGCCCTGCGCGCGATCTCCGCCATCGACGTGGCTCTTTGGGATCTTCGCGGCCTCTACGCCCGCCTGCCGGTGATGAAACTGCTGGGCGTTCATTCCACCCGGATGCGCTGCTACGCCACCGGCGGATACTTCCGACCCGGCGAATCCCTCGACAGCCTCGTCCGGGAGTTTCAGACCTATCGCGAAGCCGGCTTCACCGCGGCCAAGCTGAAGGTCGGAAAGTACTCCCCGCGCGAGGACGCGGCCCGCCTCGGCGCGATCCGCAAGGCGCTCGGCGACGATTTCGAGATCCTGCTCGACGCCAACGGCGGCTGGCCCGATTCCAACACCGCCATCGCCGCCATGCGCCGGCTCGAGGAGCACCGGCCTTTCTGGATCGAGGAACCCGTGCGGGCCGACAACGTCTCCGCCATGGCCCGCATCGCCGGAGCCCTCGACACTCCGGTGGCCACCGGAGAACTCGAAGCCACCCGCTGGGCCTTCGCCGGCCTGCTCGAGAGCCGCGCCGCCGACATTCTTCAACCGGACGCCACCGTCTGCGGCGGCCCCGGCGAGTGGCTCCGGATCGCCCACATGGCCGCCGCTTTCGACGTCCCGGTCGCCCCTCACTACAACTGGGATGTGCACACCCAGCTCCTCGCCACCGTCCCGAACGGGCTGTTCATCGAATACTTCCTGCGATCCTCGGAGGTGAAAATGTTCGATGCCGTGCTCGAAAACCCGATGGAAGCCCGCGACGGCTTCATCGAACCCCGCACCGAACCGGGCTTCGGCTGGCGCTTCCGCGAGAACAAACTCCAGGAGTTCCGCATTGGCTGACCGCGTCCTCCGCGTCGCCACCGTCGGCCAGGGCTTCATGGGCCGCGCCCACTCGAACGCCTTCCGCCAGGCGGGCCATTTCTACGACCTGCCCGTCCGCCTCGACCTCCGCCTCCTTTGCGGCCGCGACCAGGCCCGGCTGGACGAAATGGCCGCCCGCTACGGCTGGGCCGCGACCGCCACGGATTGGCGCGCCGCTGTCGAACGCCCCGATATCGACGTCGTCGACATCGCTGTCCCCAACAACATGCATGCGGAAGTCGCCATCGCCGCCGCCCGGGCGGGCAAGATCGTCTGGTGCGAGAAGCCCCTGGCGGTCAACGCCGAAGAGTCGGCGCGGATGGTCGAGGCCGCGCGCGGCGTGCCCACTATGGTCTGGTTCAACTACCGCCGCCTCCCCGCCGTTGTGCTCACCCGCCGCCTCATTGACGAGGGCCGCATCGGCCAGGTGTTCCACTACCGCGCCCTCTACTTGCAGGAATGGGGCGCCGACCCCACGCGGCCGCCCAATTGGAAAACCGACCGGGCCGTGGCCGGCTCCGGCGTCCTCGGCGACCTCCTGTCGCACTCGATTGATCTCGCCCTCATGTTGAACGGCGCCATCCGCGACGTCGCCGCCCTCCAGCACACCTTCGCCGGCGGCCGCGCCGTCGACGACGCCACGCTCGTGCTGGCCCGATTCGCCAATGGCTCTCTCGGGTCCTTTGAAGCCACCCGTTACGCCACCGGCTGCAAGAACCACAACAGCTTCCAGATTCACGGTTCGCGGGGCGCCGTCCGCTTCAATCTCGAGGACCTCAACCGCCTCGACTTCGCCGACGCGGCCGAATCTCGCGACCTCCAGGGCTTTCGCAGCATCCTCGTCAACGCCCCGCAATTCTGGAAACCGGGACACGTCATCGGCTACGAACACACCTTCATCGCGGCCGTCGCCGACTTCCTCTCCGCCTGGTCGCGCGGCGGGGAGTTCCACCCGGACTTCCGCGACGCCCACGAAGTCCAACGCGTGCTCGCCGCCGTCGAACGCTCCGCCGCTTCCGGTTCGGCCACGACGGCGGTCTGAAGCGGCCCGGACCCCTAGTCGAGCCCCAGCAGCCTGGCCGGGTTTATTTTCACCACACGGTCGATTTCCGCCGCCGTCATTCCCGCCCCGCGCAGCCCCTCGAAGATCATCAGAAGCCCGTCCGGATGCAGCGGGTTTCCCTTCTGCCCGAAGTCGCTCGACAGGATCGCGCGGTCAAGTCCCACCGTCTTCATCGCGCGGGCGTAATCGGAAAACGGGACCGATTTCTGTGTCCCCACCATCGCGTTGCCGACGAACTCCACGTAGGCGCCCAGTGATGCTGCCTCCCGCGCCTGTTCCACCGTCATGCTGACCGGCGGCAGCATGCCGTGCGTCACCACGATCCTCTTCACCCCTCGCGCCTTTCCCTCGCGGATGAGCAGAAGATTTTCCGCCGGCGTCGAATGTCCCGTCGCCAGTACAAGGTCGTGCCGGGCGATCACATCGAGCACCGCCAGAACTTCGGGAAGCAGGCGGCCATCCTTCGAGATCGGGACAAACGGCCGGCTCTCCCTGCTGGACCGGACCTGGTTCTCCGAGTCGAACGTGGGCATCCAGACGATCCGGCCATACCCTCCTTCGACGCGCGTCATCCGATCCACAGCCGCCGCGTTCACGCCGCCCACCGTCCGATTCAGCGCGATGCCGCCGAAGATCTCGATACCCGGAGCGATCGTTCGCGCCAGCCCCGCCAGCGCCGCCGTAGGTTCGTAGTGGTTCTTGAGCACGATGCCGCGAAACTCTTTCTCCTTCGCCAGCCGCGCCAGCGCCAGCGAATCGATCGACCGCGGCACGCTGTCCGGGCCGGAATGCGCGTGAATGTCCACCACTCCGCGGAGCGTTTGGCCGCGTAGCGTCCCCATCACAACCAGTGCCGCCGTTAACAGGAAATTCATCATAAGACCCATAGAAATTTTAGATTGGACCGCTATGCTCGAAGAGCCTAACCTGGAGGCATGACGTGGAGGCAACTTTGAGTCAACCCGATGTGATGGCCCGGATCAGCCGGGTCGTCAGTTCGCAATTGACAGTCGACGAAATGCTTGGCGAAGTCCTCGGTCTCACCGTCCAGGTGACCTGCTGCGATGCCTGTCTAGTGTATCTGATCGATCCCGCCACCGGTGAGATGGTCCTTCGGGCTTCGCAGCTTCCGCACGCCGAGGAACTCAATTCCTTCCGCATCAAGGCGCACGAGGGAGTGGCGGGCTGGGTCGCCGATCACAACCTGCCCGTGTCAATCGGATCAAAGGCCTCGAGCGATCCCCGGTTCAAGGCGTTCAGCCTGCTCATCGAAGACACCTACGAAGCCCTTCTTTCCGTTCCGCTTGTCAGCGGAGGAGAGGTGATCGGCGTCGTCAACATCCACCACCGCGAACCGCACCAGCACTCCTCCGAGGAGATCGGCTTGGCCGCGTTCGTCGGTGAGCAGATGGGAATCGCCATCGCCCGCGGACGGCTGGTCGAAGAGAACCTCCGGTTGCAGGACGAGATCCAGACCCGCAAGGTCGTCGAACGCGCCAAGGGAATCCTTCAGCGCAATCACAACATGACCGAGGAGGAGGCGTACCTGCGCCTTCGCGGTGAGGCCCGGCGCATGCGAAAGCCGATGAAGGAACTCGCTCAGGCCATCATTCTCTCCGAAGAAGTAAACAGGAAGGCGACCGCGGCCGTCTGACGCGGGCCGGGCCCGCGTTTCCCTTCGCCGCCTGGTGGCGCCGCCGCGGACCGCCGTTGTATCGTTGAGTCCATGCGCGCTTGCCTGTCTTTCCTTCTGATCATCCTCAGCCTGCCCGCCACGGCCGAGGTCCGCTTCCGGCACCAGGAGATTCAGGCTGATTTCGGCGTTGTCTATGCCGTAATCACCGCCGACATGAACGGCGACCGCAAGCCCGATATCGTCGCCATCAATCCCACCCAGACGGTCTGGTTTGAAAACCCCACCTGGACCCGGCACGTCGTCCTCGACGGCGGTACCAAAAAGGACAACGTCTGCGTCGCCGCCCACGACGTCGACGGCGACGGCAGGATGGACCTCGCCATTGGCGCCGACTGGCAGCCCGCTAACACGCAAAGCGGCGGAAGTCTGCAGTGGATTCGCCGCGATCCGGCCAACCCCTCCGGACCCTGGCGCCTCCACCCGCTCCCCGAAGAACCCACCCTGCATCGCATCCGCTGGGGCGACGTCGACGGCGACGGAAAGAACGAACTGATTGTGGTCCCCCTGCACGGCCGGGGCAACAAAGGACCCGAGTGGACCGGGCAGGGCGCGCGCATCCTCGTCTACTGGCCGGCGGCGCGGCCCGAAGCCGAACCCTGGCGCGTCGAAACCGCCGACGACTCCCTGCACATCGTCCACAACTTCATCGTCGTCAACGGTGAGATCTGGGCCGCGGCGCGCGAAGGAGTCTGGGCCCTCAAACGGGGCCCCAACGGCGCCTGGACCCGGCGCAAAATCGGCGACGGCTCGCCCGGGGAGATCAAGATGGGCTCCGTCGCACGCGTCCGCCACCTCGCCACGGTCGAACCCTGGCACGGCAACAAGATCGTCGTCTACGAGGAGCCGACCGAGCCCGCCAACCCCCAGCAAGGCACCCGGATAACGCCGGCCGCCATTCCGGGCGCTCTCTGGAAGCGTACCGAGATCGAGACGGGACTCACGCAGGCCCACGCGCTCGGCTGGGGCGACTTTGATGGCGACGGCAGCGACGAACTCGTCGCCGGCTGGCGCAACAAGCCGTTTGGCCTCGCCCTCTACAAGCGGACCCCGGACGGATCCTGGAGCAAACAGTTCATCGACGGCGGCGTAGCCGTGGAGGACCTCGCGGTCGAAGACCTGAACGGCGACGGCAAGCCCGAGTTCATCGCCGCCGGACGCGCCACCGGCAATGTGCGCATCTATTGGAATGAGACCAGGCCGCCGTGGATCCGGCATGAAGTGACGCGTGGCTTCGCCAACGCCACGGCGGTCGCCGCGGATTTCACGGGCGACGGCAAAGGCGACATCATCGTCAACGACGGCCTCGGAAAACGGACTCTCCTCTACGCCGCGCCGCACTGGAAGGAAGTCGTCCTGCACGAGGGCGTCAACGCCATTCACTCCGAAGCGATGGATGTCGACGGCGACGGCGACATCGACTACATCGGCGCGCGCTACTCGCCCGGACTCATCTTCTGGCTCGAACGCCCGGCCAACCCGCTGGCCGGCAAGTGGCCCTACCATGTCGTTGACGACTTCGCCCAGGGCGGCGTCAACGGAATTCACGGGCTCATCACCGGCGACGTGGACGGCGACGGCAAACCCGACCTGATCGGCAACAGCGCCCAGCCCAACGGCCGGTTTCCGAACTCCCTCGCCTGGTTCCGCATTCCGAAGAATCCACGGCAGGCGCCCCGGTGGGAGCGCCACATCTTCGCCGACAGGGATGCGCCCGGTCTGAGCCACTATCTCGGCTATGGCGACGTCAACGGCGACGGCCGGCCGGACCTCGCCTCCGCCGCCAAGATCGCCGACGGCGGCAACTGGTTCGCCTGGTGGGAACAGCCCCGCGACCCGAAGAAGCCCTGGACCCGACGCCTCATCGCGGCCGGACAGGAGGGCGCCACCAACATCCTGATCGCGGATCTCAACGGTGACGGGAAACGCGATTTCTTCGCCACGCGCGGACACGGCCGTGGGGCCGTCTGGTACGAAAACCCCTCCTGGACGCCGCATGAGGTCAACACCCGGATCGTCGGGCCGCACTCGCTCGCCCTGGGCGACATCGACGGAGACGGCGATATCGACGCCGTCACCTGCGCGAAGGACTCCGCCACCGCCGCGTGGTTTGAAAACGACGGCAAGGGCAACTTCACCACCCGCCACATCCATGAGAATCAGGCCGCCTATGACATCCGGCTCTTCGACATGGACGCCGACGGAGACCTCGACGTGATCGTCGCCGGGCAGGAAAGCCGCAACGTCGTCTGGTTCGAGAACACGCGAAAATAGAGGGGACATGAACACCCACATGGACCTGCCGATGTACATCGGCGGCGAGCGCGTCCGGACCGCCGCGCCGGTCGACGTGACTCTTCCCTACGACGGCTCCCGCGTCGGCGTCGTCTACCGCGCCGAGGCCGGCCACGTCGACCGGGCTGTCGAAGCCGCCGTCCAGGCCGGCCCCGCCATGCGCGCGCTGACGCGGGACGAGCGTTCGGCCATCCTGCGGCGCGCCCACGCCGCCCTGCTCGAGCGGCGCGATGCGATGGCTTCGGCGATCGTCGCCGAATGCGGCAAGCCGATCCGGGAGGCCAGGATCGAGGTCGAGCGCGCCTCCTACACTCTGCTTTTCTCCTCGGAGGAGGCTCACCGGCTCGCCGGCGAGGTCGTCCCGATGGACGCCGAGCCCGCGGGCAAGAATCACTTCGCGATGACGGTCCGCGAACCGGTCGGAGTCGTCGCCGCGATCACGCCGTTCAACTTCCCGCTGAACCTCGCGATGCACAAGATCGGCCCCGCGCTGGCCGCCGGCAACACCGTGGTTCACAAGCCCGCCTCGGCCACCCCGCTGAGCGGCCTGCTGATGGCCGAGATCTTCGAGGAGTGCGGCCTCCCCAAGGGAGCGCTGAACGTCGTCACCGGGCCCGGCGGCGAGATCGGCGATCTTCTCACCCTGCATCCGCGCGTCAACATGATCACCTTCACCGGCAGCCCCGAGGTCGGCCTGCGCATCCGGTCGATGGCCGGAATGAAGCGCGTCACGCTCGAGCTCGGAAACAACGCCGCCGTGATCGTCGACCAGGACGCCGACCTCGCCGAGGCCGCCGCCCGCTGCGTCGCCGGCGCCTTCGCCCACTCCGGCCAGGTCTGCATCTCCGTCCAGCGCGTCTATGTCAACCGCCGCGTTCGCAACGACTTCCTCGATGCCATGTCCGAAGGCGCGCGCAAACTGGCCGTGGGCCACCCCCGCGAGAATTCCACCGACATCAGCTCCCTCATCACGGTGGCCGAGGCCGATCGCGTCGGCGGCTGGATCCGCGAGGCCCTCGACGCCGGCGCCACGCTCGTCACAGGCGGCGACCGCGTCCAGCGCGCCACCATCACCCCCGCGGTCCTGGCCGACGTTCCCGAATCCGCCCGCCTCATGTGCAAGGAAGTGTTCGGCCCCGTGGTCGGCGTGAACTCCTTCGACGCGCTCGATCAGGCCATCGAAGCCGTCAACCGCTCCGAGTACGGCCTCCAGGCCGGCATCTATACGCGTGACATCAGCCGGGCGTTCCACGCGGCCGAACGCGTCCATGTGGGCGGCTTCATGATCAACGAGATCCCGCAGTATCGCGTCGACCAGATGCCCTACGGAGGCGTCAAGCTCAGCGGGACGGGCCGCGAGGGCCCCCGCTATGCGATCGAGGAGATGACCGAACCCAAACTGATCTGCTGGAAGATCTGACCCGCCGGCGCCGCGCCGCCGTGTTTATACGTCCCGCGCGGGGAGGGACCGCGCATGCGCCGTCCCCGGCCAACACCGACCTTAGTACCTCTACATTCAGATCCTGCGCGAAGCAGGCAGGAAAAGCAACTTAGACAACGCGGCCGTAGGCCAGTTGCGGGATGATCACCAGTTCGCGGAGTTTGAGGCCAGCGGCAAGAA